>WNFL01144356.1_pt1 | contig 13171 bp, 29 predicted proteins | sample 5400361 | NCBI WGS metagenome assembly WNFL01 (sample SAMN13153351, study PRJNA577476) | soil metagenome | isolation source: 40 cm soil on Douglas fir-dominated hillslope | place: USA:California | collected 2013-09-17
ATTCATTTATCCAACAATAGTGCAGTTGCAACTTTATTTGAAAGTGGGTCAGGTCAAGCTATTGCAAATGTTACTGATGGTCTTGTAGCCAATACTTCAGTATTTAGATTTTCAGGAGTTTATTTCATTAATTAATAGATGGAACCAGAATGTATAAAAACTATTCAGAATGGGAAACGATAAGATCAGCTGACACAACAGCAATTGGAACTAGTTATGCAGATATTGGTTCTACATCAGCAGGGCCGATTATTGCTGCTATATTTAAAAATGCCACAAATGGTGATGTATTTGTCACTACAGATGGTTCTAATAATAAACTTCTTATTCCTGCTAATTCTTATGATGCCTGGGATATGCAAACCAATCATATGAATTTTCAAGAAAATGAAGCCGCTCTTCCTATAGGCACACAATTTTCAGTTAAAGATGGTCCAACTATAGGAACTTCAGGAACTTTTTATATTGAAGCATTGATTGTCAAACAAACAGGTTCCTAATGACAAAAGCTGGAATATTATCTGATTTAACTTCACCAAGCGCGAATGTTGAGACTTTAACAGGAAATTCCGGGGGTGCCGTCGGTCCCAATGCAGCGTTCAACATTAATTTAATAGGTTCTGGGTCTGTTTCAGTAGCAGGAAATCCGGGAACCAATACTTTGACCATTTCTGTTTCGGGATCTGGTCTTACATGGAATGTGACCAATGCTGCATCAGCCAATCTCGTCAGTAATAATGGTTATCTCTCAAACAATGCTGGCGTTGTCACTTACACCTTACCTGCTACCTCAGCAGTAGGAGATTACATTGCCATTATCGGAATGGGGACAGGCGGATGGTCTATAGCTCAAGGTACAGCTCAGCAAGTGAGAATTGGCTCTGTAATAAGCACAGCGGGCGCTGGTGGATCTGTATCAAGTTTCGAGGCTCATGACAGCATGGAGATGATATGCAGCGTCGCCAATACAACTTGGCTTGCTTTAGGCGGTCCTCAATCAGCAGGGTTAACGGTGGTATAATATGGTAAAAGCAAATTCACTAGATACACAAAGGGGAATTGACAATACTTTTATTGGGTCTAATTCAGGCAATTTCACGCTTTCGGGTATCCGTAATCTCGGATATGGAAGCAATGTTCTTCAAAGCGTTACAACCGGCGGTTCTAATAATTATAATGTAGGACAATTCATAACAACTGGTAGTAGCAATGCAGCTTTTGGAACGGTTGCACTATCTAGTCTTTCCATAGGAACTGAAAATATAGCTGTAGGCCCATCAGCACTCAATGGCCTATTAACAGGAAGTTTCAATATAGGAATTGGTGGTGCAGCAGGAGATAATTATACAGGTGCAGAAAGTTCCAATATAATTATAGGACAAGTTGATGGAACCACTGGTGAAAATAACACTATTCGCATAGGTCAACAAGGAACTAATCCAGGTGAACAAAATAAATGTTTTCTGGCAGGCGATTTAAATACTGTTTCAGGAAGGGTTGTTGCTGTTACCCCTGTTACTGGTGCTACTTATACAACTTTTATTACAGATTATGTTCTTGCATGTAATAGAGCAGGAACGATTGCTATAACACTTATTGCTTCACCAGCTACAGGACGTACATATCGCATTAAAGATATCAGTGGAGCAGCTGCTGCCAATAATATCACGATCACACCCGCAGCTGGTAATATTGATGCAGGTGCAAATTATGTAATCAATACTAATTATGGATCTGTAGATCTTGTCTATACCGGCGCAGCTTGGAGTTTGTTATAATGGCATATAATCAGCCTGTTTCTTCAAGAATATTACTTAGAGCGAGAGTTGCGCAACCAGCGACTAATGCGACTCTATCTCTAGCGGCATTTACTCAAATTGACATTGGCTCGACATATATCTCAGGATCACCGGCTACTAACTTTACTTGCCCTTATGCTGGACATTATGAAGTAATTTATGATGTTTGGGCATGCGGTGGTGGAACGGGTCTCATTCAAGTGACTTCAACGCGATCAGCATCACCTGTTTATAATCAAGCGTGGATAGCTCCTGCTGATTGTTTTGCTGGCCCAGCTTCATTTGTGATCCCTAATTGTCAAGTGGGAGATGTAATTACGGTTCAAGCCAATATGAATACCACTGGAACGATAGTCTCTACAATAACTACGACGACAACTCAAGAACAAGCTAGATGCACAATTAAATTTTATCCGAGTTTTTAATGGTTTTTTTGTATGGGCTGCGAACCCTGTAAAAAAAGAAAAGAAGCAGCCGAAAAAAGAAAACAAAAAGAGAAAGATAAAAAAATGGCATCTAACGAGAGAACATCTATTAGCATTTATTCAGTCTCAATCCCTTATGATGACTATTATGGGAATAAATTTATGAGCTTTAATGACTATATATAACAATACGACGCTTTCCAATAATCTAGTCACACAAAACGCTGGAAATTCAAGTAGCACGCCTTTTATTACAGAATTTCAACCTAGAGATCCTACAAGTGCAGATATCAATTATCCCATTCAAAAACGCTGGATAAATACCACAAATGGCAATGAATGGATCCTTCTATCCTTCATTTCTATTGCAGAGGTGACAACTGCTAATTGGCTTCAAATTTCTTCTCAATCTTCACAAGTTGAGACATTAACAGGGGATGATAGCGTAATCATTAATCCCAATGGAAGCAATAATATATCGATTTTAGGATCGGTAGTTGCCAATAGCACTCATACAAAGGCACTTTTTACTGAAAATTCTGCCGCAAGCACCATGGAAATAGATCTTCAAGTCGCCTCAGCTATAGCATCAACAAATATTACTAAAGTAGGTCTTGCTTCTTTTAACAACACCCAGTTTGCAGTCGATGGAAATGGATTTGTCACTCTTTCGGGAGGCACACAAGCCATAGATTCAATTGGAGTTGATGCAGCGACAGGGCCAGGTACAAATCCCGTTCTTCCAACAGTTGCAGGTCTTGTTACCATGACAGGAGCACAGGTTGCAGCAGGTGTAGTTGGCGCCAATGTCATCAGAACCAATTCAGTTGCAGCAAATACCTGGAGCGCTGAAATACAGAGATCAACTGCCGTTGCAAGTACAGCTAGTATCAATAATGGTGTTGCCCATTTCAATTCAGCTACATCATCTGTTGATGCAAATGGATTCATGAGTCCATTCCAATATGCTAAATGGGTTGTTAATCCAACGGCGGGACTAGGAACTCATCAAACCATATCAGCAGCAATTGCAGCAGCATCCAGTGGTGATTATATTCTAGTTACCCAGGGAATATACACAGAAAATCCTACAGTAACTGCTGGACTTACAATCAGTGGAATGCCAAATGCCGGAGACACTCCATGTGTTACGATCAACGGAACAGTCACAATGACTGCGGCTGGAATTTCCACAATTGCAAATGTGAATCTTAAAACCAATAGTGCATTTGCGGTAGTTGTCAGTGGTTCTAATGCATGTCAACTTATTCTTGATACAGTAAATATCCAATGCTCAAATAATACTGGCCTCAGCTTTACAAATTCAAATGCTGCTTCTGAAATTGATATATACAATTCGAGTGGAGATCTAGAGACAACCGGGATTGCTTATTACTCAATGTCATCTATTGGTCTTTTATATCTGAATAATATTGACTTTCAAAATAGTGGAAATAGTGTGACCGCAAGCAATAATTCGGCAGGGGCAGTATCATTTGCTCAATCAAATTTTGTTGGTGCAATTTCAACTTCTGGCACTGGTTCTGTACTTAGTATAAATACAGTGTTTGCCACAAATACAGTTACTTCTACTTGGACTATAAATGGAACTCCAACGCAATCTACGTTATTTAATTCTGTGATAGAAAACCCTCAAAACGTAGCCACAATTTCAATTGGAGCTACAGCATCAGTTGCTGTATGCAATTCAACCATAGCTACAGGGAATGCGAATTGGGTGACCGGAACAGGTACAATCGGTTACGGATCAGTTGTTTGCCCATTAGGAGGAGCAATAGCAGGCACATTAACAGCAAATGCAATTTTTAACTTTGTTGGCACGGTAAAACCTTGAAATATTTACTCGCTGTATTAGCCCTATTTTCATCCTGTTCACATCACCAAAAATGTGGTTTTTTAACAGCTCGTGATGGCAAGTCAATGGTAGGAAACTGCGATCAAAACCCCCAAATTTTAACAGAGGAGAGGCATTGCAATCAGTTCATGAAGAATTGGATTTTTGCGCCTTAAAAGAAATGAAATATTTATTTTGCTTAGTAATTTTAACTGGATGTTTCCATCAAAGTGATAGTCATATTGATTATCAACATGATTCATCTCAAGATAAGCCAGTTACAAAACACGTACTTCCCCATGAACACATCCCACGCTATTATGGAGGACAGGAATAATGGAAAAAATATTGGGACTAGCCGCTTTTATAATCATGACGGGACTGGGCATTTTAGTGTGGGTAAAACTTGCTAAAAAAACTTAGTATTCTGATCCGATATATGATAGGGGTAGTGGACATACATTCGGCATTTTCGATTCGTGGTAATTTTCCATAAGACCTGCAAATGCAGCTATGGAAAAAAATATGATGAACACACTGATAATAAGAAAACCGCCGTTGTCATTTTTTACATTGATAAGAATCGGTTCGTGAAACATATATAACCCCTTTTTTGGTTATTAAAGCATGTTTGCAAATATTGATCCAATTGGTTTATGCAGTTTGTGCGCAGTATTTTGTATTGCCCTCTATGTGATGAACTATCCTAATGGTTAAATCGATGTGAATCTCCAACTAGAGATTGCTGATTTACGATATTTTTCTAGATCAATCCCTTTAAATTCTGAAATGCTGTCATAGTCGATTCGTCCTTTTACCGGATAATTTGAAATCTTCTTAGACCCGATTATAGCCCGTTTTATACCATCTTTGGACAAAGCGAATGTGATTTCATCTTTAATGGCTTTCATGTGTTTCTCGGCCTTTTTATGGGCATTTTCAAGCAAATCATAATCCACTAGCATTTTCAAAAACTTTTCATTCTCCACTATTTGATAATCTCTATCTGTTAGCGCAGGAGGATCGTAGTTCATAAGATTTTCATTAAACTTTGCAGACTCTTCTAGAATCCTATCCCACATTCCTGCATCTTTTTTTATCTCTAGAATATGACCATGATCATTCTGGAAAGAGCAAAACAGAGCAGAATCTGAATCAGACACAAGCATCTGTGATTGAACTTGCCATTTATAATTCTCGGGAATTTTCCCAGTTTTAACTTCATTGTGATATTCCAATTTCATATTTTTAATTTCAAGTGTTAAACATGGTCCTTTTTGATCCATGCCATCTAAGGAAGAGATTAAATAGGGATGAGAAAGCGATTCAATACATGCGGGCTTGTATTGCGTTTTCAGTTCTTTATTGACCCATTCAAGGGCAATAGGCTCTAAGTCTCTTCCTCTTAACATTGCAGGATTTTCAATCTGCTCTTTTCCTTCGACTTTATTTTCCCATAATTGAAGAGGGGTTTTAGGATAAAAAGGGGAAGCATTCATCAAAGCAGCTATTTCACTAGCGCCGATTTTAAAACGTCTCCACATCTTCCACTCATCAGTTCCTTGTCCATGTTTTACAAATTGATAGTTCATACATCCTCCTAAAATGGCATTGCAAATTCATCAGCGATATTTTCAACTTTCTCTTCCACAATTTTTTCTTCTTCAATCCTTTTATCGTTCTTCAAAGCCCGGTCTACTTTCCAGTTATCAAAATGGATCTTAAAGCTATTGAATTGAGACTCTGTAAGATCAGAAATAATTTGATATTTTTTAGACATGATCTTTCGGTATGTTGGATATTCTTTAGTCAATTCATAATATTCATCTATTTTAGATTGAGAGATTTTCTTTTCTTGGATGATTTGACCAGTATCAACATTCACTTCTTCCAGAACTTGCGACATTTTTGTATTTTGCATTTCTTCTCTTGTATAGAGATCGGCAGTTTCGAAAGGAAAAGACCGACGTAAATTTAGACTCTCTGAACATTTAGCTAATTGCCCATGAGGCATATTTGACCAAAATTCTGTTAATACCTCTACCCCTTCTTTGTTTTTGTAAGTTTGAGCATACTCATCAAAGAAAGCAGTAGCCGCACATTCATGCCAAGTACCATCCCCAGTTCTCTTTTTAAGATAAGATGTAGCTGAAATTAGTTTTCCTTCTTTATCATAGGTGAAAGAAGGTTCACGCCCTGGAGCATAATTTCCAGTTCTATCAGCAATTAATCTATACCCATCAATAGAAGTCTGAAATGTCCAAGCAGTTTTTCCAGTTTTATAATTCTTTCTAGGAACTGCATAAATTTGATCACAATGCGGATTTAGTCCTTTTGCTTGGCAAATTAATTTGAAGCTATAAAAAGTATCATCTTCCATATCAGGATATTTTTTTCTCAAAATAAGATCGCCTTGATCTATTGGAGTTATTTTTGTTGAAAGTTCTTTACTCATATTTTTCCTCATCACGTTTTATTAATTTTTCTAGTAGATCTTCTAAATTCATATTCTCATCTAACATGTCTTCAAACTCTGTATATTCATCATTTGGCCATGCATCATCGATTCTTGATAGTCCCATGCGATTCATTTTTCTTTCTTAATTGTTGCTATCTGCATAAGAGACTTGCTGATCACAATGGCATGCTTTAATTGATCTGTCAGGAATAGTTGCTCAACGCACAATGACTTAAATTCCTCAGAGAGGTCTTTATAGGCACTTTCCAGCTTTTTATATTGGGATAAACTCACAAAAGAGCTATTATTTTCCACTTTAGACATAGGTCTCACCTTTGTTTATTGTTGAAGCACCTCGCGTCCGCCAAGATTAGGGGTGCTTTTGTTATCTTTTACATAGTAAATCAGTGTTATCATTTCAGTCAACGCCATTTGTGCATTTTTTTCTATTTTTGAGAACATTTTTTATCAATAAAATTGATTACATCTGTAGACTTAAATGTCTTATGCCACTATATGAAAGATAAATAAGGAAATAGGTTTTTTCAATGAACATTCAGAAGGTCATCAAGAGATACATGGAAATTACAGGAATGTCTATTCGTGATTTTGCAGCATTTTGTGATATTTCTGTTCCATCTTGTTTCAGATATCTTCATGGAGCTATTCCTACAGAAAGAATTTCTAAAAAGATCCTAAGAAAGACTAAAAATGCTATAAATGTGAATGAATTATTGAAGAAAAAGAAGAATGCAACCACTAATCCTAAAAATAGACGGTGATCCAGTTCCTTGGGCAGCACCAACATTCTCAAGAAAAGGAACTTACGACAAAAAGGCACAAGCAAAAAAAGTAATAGTTTGGAAACTAAAGACTAAATATCGGGGAATCCCCATTGAAGGGGCATTACAAGTGGATTTCTTTTTTGGAATGCCAGTGCCGACAAGCCAATCTAAAAAAAAGCGTGATCTGATGTTAGCAGGGAAAATATTCCATACCTGTAAGCCAGATCGGGATAACATGCAAAAGTTGTATAGTGATGCCTTGGAAAAATCCAGAATTCTGAAAAATGATTCACAAATTGTTGCAGGCCAATCGAAGAAGTTTTATCATAGTCAGCCTCATACTTTAATTATTATCCAAAGGCTCGATCATGGAGATTGAAATCGTAAAATTTTATCCATTTGAAAGAAATGATGAATTGAAGACTTTGAAAGGTACTCTTCATATTTTTTTGCCTGATATTGGAATTCATGTTAGGGGCATTCGTGTGATTAGAGAAAAAAACAAATGGCGTTTTACGCTTCCTAGAGGATATGGCATAGATCAAGAAACTAAAAAAACTGTTAGTTATCCAATATTCCGATTCGCACAAGACAAAAAAAAATCAGCTTTGGAAAGCGAAATTTACCCTTGCGGGATAGAATATATTCTAAAAAATTTATATGCCAATCCACTTCCTGTTCTATAATAAATCCAATAGATAAATTTTCAATTCTTAAAATATTTTTACATATTTGTAAAATATGAGATTCGACTTTTGAGTTGCCGTTAAATTTGGGCTTTTAATAGTATGATTGGTGTGTTACTTCCTTAAAAAAGAAGGAAATGACCTAGCGTTTACCCACTAGGTCATTGTAAAAGATAGCCTTAAACTTCCTCTGATTTAGCCGTCCGAGAAGCTTAAAGACACATCTTTTATACATTTCATTCTATTAAATTGCTAATAGAAAAATCAAATAAAAAAACAAATCGGACGGCTAGAGGATGAAGAATCTTAGATGTCCATATCTGCAAACACATATCCTAACATAAAGACTCTTAGTTCTTTAGGATCTATTTTAGAAAAAATACAACAGCCAAAAAATTCTGAAAAAAAAGATGAAATTATTATAAAAAGTAATAACCTATACATAATAGTTATTGAAAGACTATACATAACAGTTATTGATAATGCAAATATCAATAATTATCAGGACGTTCTTAATTTAATTAATTTTTTAGAGAATTATAATGACGGGGTAAACCATACCAATTTATTTAAAATATGTAAAGAAATATATTTATTTTTTTCTGGCTGTGGATGCTCTCTAATGCAAAACAAGAGGGGTATCTAATGTCTATAATAATTGAATCGGATCATAAATATTTTTCTTTGTTGCCTAATATGATTGATGAAATCCTTATCGATCCTTATGAAATGCGCCTGTATATGAAATATAAAAGGATAGCCGGTGATGGAGGGATATGCTTTATGTCTAATGAAAAATTAGCAAAATCTTGCGGGATGAGCGAAGGTAAATTAATTTCAGTAAAAAAATCTTTAGCAAAACCTAGAAAAGAATTGGGTGGAAAATCTCTAATTTGTATAAAGAAAAGATTCAAAGAGAAAGGAGATAAAGATACTGATGAAGTGACCATAATCGATTTATGGGAAGAGAATATAATATTCTTTAAAAAAAAGAGTAAGGGTACTTCACCACATGAAGTAGGGGTACTTCACCTGGTGAACCAGGGTACTTCACCAGGTGAAGATAAAGAAGAACCCTCTGAAGAAGAACCCTCTGAAGAAGAACCCCCTCCATACCACCCCCAAGAATCTAAAATAATAAAAAAAGGAAAAGAAGACTGGTGGGGGTGTCATTTCAAAAAAATAACCACAAGAGAACTGTTTGACAATGCTTGGAATGAATATGAAAAGTCACCAATTGGATCAGTCAAGGATATTAGAAAATGGTTAACAGCTGTAATAAGTCGAATAAGTTCAGAAACAGGAGAAGAGGAAGCCAGAGAAGAAAGGATTTATAGACATAAAAAAGAAGCTGAAACATTCGACAATTTTGGCACTTTAAATACGATCTGTGCTGCGCCATGTTATGTAGAATTTATTTGTGGGGTAAAAACTTTTGCCGTGGAATATGATATCCCTGATCAAGAATGGTTTAATAGAACTAAAAATGCTTTTGAGAGATTTAGGGGGAAAATATAGTTATACGCCAAATCGTGTATAACCCTAAATTTCTTGATATAACTTGAAAATTCTCTTTCTCCAAAACAAGTTATCATTTAAATTTTTAATAAATAAAAGGAGACCATATGGACAAACTCATCGCAAAAGTTAAAAAAGACGTGGATAAAGGGAATAAATCTAAAGCTGAAAAGGACTTGAAAGTTCTTAAGAAAGCTGATAAGAAATTTGATAAGAAGATTGAAGATGCTAAGAAAATGAAGAAAGGCAAGTGCTAGACCATTTTCGTGACATAATGAAAAAGAAAAAGGATTAAGAAATTATGAAAAAAGATAAAGGGGCATCCAAGGTTAAAAAGGTCATGAAGGAATTTTCGAAAGGGGATTTACATTCAGGATCTAAGAAAGGCCCTATAGTAAAGGATAGAAAACAAGCTGTAGCAATAGGTCTCTCTGAGGCACGAAAAGCTGGCGCGAAGATTAAAAAGCCTAAAAAGTGATCCAAAAGATCATTTTTTGATCTTGATTTTTGGCAAACTTTCTATTTGATACATTCTAATAGCACTTAGGATGAATAAGAATGAAAAGTAAATGATCCATGCAATCCAAATGTACTGCCAAAATGAAATATAAAATAAATTTTTGAATCCGAAGGCAATTGATATTGCTATACTCATCATCCATATATGTCCGATCATTTGAACATCTCGATTTGTACCACTTGTAGTGGATCATTATAGATAGAAAGTAGCATGGACAGAAAAAAAATAAGAGAGATCATTTTTTCTCTTCCGTTTCAGATATATTTTTTAGCTTGAATCCCTTTCCGTCTGGCCCTTTTTTTGCAAAAGTTTGAAATTCTTTAGCATTTATAAATACACGTGCCATAAAATTCATTTTTTCTTGTTCATCTAAATTATCGAAATTCGCATATCTAACATAATCCAACATGCAATTGGCTAGACCTCGTGCGATTGTTTTGGGATCAGAGGTTGATAGAAAATAATCTACAAGTTTGTCGACTACTTCTTTATTGTCCATTTAACATCTCATTTTGTATCGATTTCGATGCATTACGACGTTGCATTGAATTCGAGTCAACAGTTCTCATACAAACATCTCCATCTGAACAATTCTAATTGGTGATTTTCTTTCACCTAAGCTTTTTTGCTCAGCATCGTTTATGACTTCTTTAAGAGCAGTCAGATAGAACTTTTTTTTGTTAGCTCTATGATATCTCCTATTGAGAAGTTCCATTTCATATTGGTAAATTTTATTGAGGTATTCTAGTTTGTCCATATCTTTAGAAAAAGCTGTTTACAAGTCCAAGAAATTTAACTAAACTATCCCTATTAATCAAGCCAAAATATGTCCAATAAACCAAAAGAATTGTCGTCCGTCACGGATGAAGAATACGAAAAAACTGCACATGAGATAAAAGACATCTATTTTCTCTTTAGGGAGTGCATGATCGTAAATTTTGGATACGAAATCGAATTGGAAAAAATGATGTCTATACGAACAGGTCTTCTAAAATTCTTGGTGGATATTCAAATTTCTGTCGACTCCGTTCACGAAGAACCCAATGAAGAAAAGGCAATCCGGAGATTAATTGGAATGTATAAAAAAGCATTGATTTTACATACAAAAAAAGATAAGAAAAACTAGCCTCAGAGAACAGAACTTTTATAACAACTATAATAGTGGTCAAATCCTGTTCTTTGGGGATTTTCATGGAGGAAAATGGTCAGACCGTTAATGAAGGGACAATTCCGTAATGTTGGATTTTTCATCGGAGCTGTGATCATTATGATCATAGCATGCATAAAAGCATTTTCTTTTGCTGAAACCTTAGAAGCAGATTTCTTTATCGATTTACATACGGAACAGTATTTTAAACCAGAATATCAAGAAATTTATCAGCTTGAACAAGAACTTGCTGAGCAAACTTTGGATAAATTAGAAAGGGAACAAGAAAAAGAACGCGAAACACCATCAGACTGGAATAAATAGGTACATACCAAAATGAATAAAACGATAAAGTCATACCCAGATATAGACATACAACATGAAGATGCTAAAGTGGTAAATGAAGAAAAAGAGAAATCTTCTTTCTCTCTAGATAAGAGAGTTGTTCGAGACCTAGAGGAATGCTGGATGGAGATAAGGAAGCTTTCTGGAAGTAAGCGTGTATCGAAAACCTTACTTATAGAAGTATCGTTTTTGCTCGCCTTCTGTGAATTTAAGAATAAAAAGGTAGATAGCGATTTCTATAAAGAGATACTTTTGATGATTGAGGAAGGTAAGAAATGAAACACGAATGCCCAGATTGGGACTTTCTAGAGATTCAAGAAGGGGATCCAGAGATGCAATTTTGTCATTGTGAATTGGAGTAGAAATGACATTTTCCCATCAAATATTAGATAGGGCATTGGCTCAATATGACAAATTTGGATCCATAAATCATTTCGTTTTAATGCGTATGTTTCAAATCACGTGGATAGGTGCAGATCAGTTATTGGGAGCCATAAATAGGATTGTAAAAATTAGAGACACGAATTTTAGATTTGTAAAGAGTTTATTTGAAATAAACGTCAAGGGGGCAATATGAGTAAATCTTTCAAAATTGTTCCAACAGAAAAACCTGCTCAATTAGATATACAACATCTTAAAATCGTAAGGTCAGCTATTTTGCAAACTTTACATGATCATAAGGCGGATGCTACTCTTGGTATAAATGCTATGGTGAATATAATCGCCTATTTTATCCAAACATATTATTCAAAAGATCAACGAAAAAATGTTGTGGAAGAAATCAAATATGTCATAGAAGATCTTATTGAGCAAATTGAGAAAATTGAGGAAAAGAAATGAATAGTGAAGTTTCTCGTGACTTCGAGAGGGCAACCTTGAATCTTATACATTTATGTCTGGAAAATTTGAAAGAACATGCTGATGAAGGGGATTTCACATCTTTCAGATATAATTTTACAAAAGACATACTTTTATCGACTCTTGAATATCAGGAAATATGTCAGATTGAACAAGAAAGTCTTAAAAGTAAAATAAATTCTAACAATATTAAAGATAATTTGAAAAAGACGCCAAATTCCGTCAAAAATGAGTCCTGATAATTAACCTTATGTATAACAAGAAAGATTTGATATATAAATTAAAGTTTAAAGTTTATGGAAAATATACGTATTGTTTTAACTCTTAAAGAACTTAAGATCCTCATCGCAAACCTTGAATATGTGCATGAAAGATGTACTTTGGAATCTATTGAATACCATTTGCTTTCCAAATTAACAGGTATTATGGAAAAAAAGGAAATCGCGCAATTGAAAAATTTCGGGACGAACCATGAAATGGATCAGCGTTAAAGAACAACTTCCACAGCGAAAATAGGACGTTATTACATGGAATGGAATATTTATTAATCTCGAGTCTTTTGAAGACAAGTTGGAAGATGATGTTTATTTTTCTGATAATGGGTCATCTGTAAGCTACTGGATGCCTCTACCTAAACCTCCGAAGGATGAATAATGAAATGGATTAACATCAAAGAAAAATCTCCTGAAATCGAAGAAAGGGTTTTGGTCTATGATATAGATAATGTATACATGGGAAAAGATTCAATCAAAATTGGCTTTATATCTGATTGGAA
>WNFL01089978.1_pt1 | contig 13170 bp, 10 predicted proteins | sample 5400361 | NCBI WGS metagenome assembly WNFL01 (sample SAMN13153351, study PRJNA577476) | soil metagenome | isolation source: 40 cm soil on Douglas fir-dominated hillslope | place: USA:California | collected 2013-09-17
CTTCGAAATTACGAAGAGACGCTGCGGCGAAAAGACGGAACGCTTCTTTACACGCTGCAGAATATTACCGGTGTGCGCGATGCGAGCGGCCGAATCGCGCAGATGCGCGGGTTAATGCTCGACGTGACGGAACAGAAAATGTTCCAGACGCAGTTGCAACGCGAGCGGGACTTTAACCAAAAAATCTTAAACGCGACCCAGAGCATGATACTTGTGCTCGATACGGCCGGACTTATCAGCTATGCAAACCGCCGCTGCTACGAAGCAGGCTATCGCGAAGAAGAGATGATTGGGCGGCACCTGGTGGATTTGGTGGAGGCGGCGCAGCGCGAAGAGTTCGAAGCCGCATTGGAAACGACGGCACATGGGCAGCAGGTGGAAAACCTCGAAGCGCGGGCACGGCGCGGCGACGGAACGCTGGGCTATTTTTCCATCAGCTTGAGCCCCATGCGAGATGAGCAGGACGCCGTGAACAGCGTGGTGGTGGTGATGACGGACATTACCGATGCGGCGCTGCTGCAGGCGAAATTGGCGCATGCCGAGCGAATGGCGACCATTGGCCGGTTGGTTTCGGGCGTGGCACACGAAGTGAATAATCCACTGGCAGCAATTCTCGGCTTTACGGACTTACTTCTTGAAAATCCCGAAATACCCGCGTCGGCGCACGAGCCGCTTGGAATTATTCTGCAAGAGACGCAGCGCACAAAACATATCGTCCAAGACTTGCTGAGCTTTGCACGGCAGCGCCCAGTGCAACGCGAAGCGGTACGGCTGAGCGCGATTTTGCGGCAGACCATCAAGCTGCGCAGCTACGACTTCTCCAGCCACGGCGTGGAAGTGGTGGAGGAATTCGACGAGGATTTGCCGACAACGATTGGCGATTCGCAACAATTGCAGCAAGTCTTCCTGAACATTGTGAACAACGCGTACGACGCGATTCAGGAGGCAGGGCGGCGCGGAAAGATTATTCTTCGCACGAAACGCGCAGGCAACTCCGTGGAAGTGGCGTTGATCGACAATGGAACGGGGATTTCAGACCCCGCGAAGATTTTCGATCCGTTCTTCACCACTAAACCCACGGGAAAAGGCACTGGGCTCGGCTTGAGCATCTGCTACGGCATCGTCCGCGCGCACGGCGGCGAAATTCAATGCTGGAATAACGATAACGGCGAAGGAAGCACGTTTCTCGTAAGACTTCCGGCCGCGACGGAAGCAACCATGGAGGCGACAGTATGAAGGCCGCAGCCGCGCAAAAGTCGCTTCCGATCCTGCTGATTGAGGATGAGCCTTCCGTGACGGCGTTTCTGCGCGCCGCGCTCGAGCGCAAGGGATATTCGGTGGTACAAGCGAATTCGGGAGCGGATGGCCTCGATCAACTGCAGAATCGATCGTTCGGCGGTGTGATTTCAGATATTCGCATGCCGGGCGCGGTGAACGGCGCCGAAATTCACGCGTGGATCCAGTCGAATCGTCCGGGGCTTAAGTCGCGAATTATTTTGATCAGCGGAGACACCGCGAATGGCGAAACTCAGGCGCTCTTGGCAAACAGCGGCACGCCATGCATCGAGAAACCTTTTCGGGTGCAGCAATTGATATCTGTTGTGGAGAAAACTTTCGGAAAACCATGAGCGACGAACTGAAGACACGGCTTTTGGTGGTGGACGACGAGCAAAGTATCCGGCGGCTGTGCATGACGATCGGCACCTCGCTCGGGTATGAATGTGCCGAGGCGGAGAGCGCGGAGACGGCGATGACCCGCATCGAAGCGGAAGCTCCTGACCTGGTGCTGACGGACCTTAAACTGCCGAACAACTCCGGCGTGGACCTGCTCAAGCGCACCAAGGCGATGCTGCCACACACGGAGATCGCGATTATGACGGGCCACGGCTCGATTGAATCGGCCGTCGACGCGATGAAGCTCGGCGCGTACGACTACATCGAGAAACCGTTTCGCGTGGAGAAGATGCGGTTGCTGCTGCAGCGAATGTCGGAAAAGGTTCGACTGGTAACAGAAAACGAATTTTTGCGCGAGCGCGTCAGCACAGAAAATAACCTGGATGGGATTATCGGCGCGTCCGCCAATATTCAGGATGTATTGCGAATGATCTCCCGGCTGAAAGATACGCGGACTCCGGTGCTGGTGAGCGGCGAAAGCGGCACTGGTAAAGAGTTGGTGGCGCGCGCAATCCATTTCCACGGCGCGCTGGCAAAGACTCCATTTGTTGCGGTCGATTGCGGCTCGCTCGTACCGACGCTGATGGAGAGCGAACTCTTCGGCTACGAAAAAGGCGCATTTACAGGCGCAACGAAGACGAAAGCGGGGCTCTTTCAGGCCGCAAATGGCGGAACAATTTTCCTCGACGAAATCGGGGAATTGCCGCTGGAAATGCAGGCGAAACTGCTCCGCGTCCTGCAAGAGAAGGAAGTGCGACCGGTCGGAAGCAACGATCGCGTGAACGTAGACGTGCGCGTAATTGCCGCCACGAATCGCGACCTGGAAGCCGCCTACCGCGCGGGCACGTTTCGCAAAGATTTGTATTTCCGCTTGAACGTCGTGACCGTCCACCTGCCTTCCCTGCGTGAACGCCGTTCGGACATCCCAATGCTGGTGCATCATTTTCTGGATCGCTACGCACCAGGCAAAAATATTCAGGTGACAACGGCGGCAATGAAGAGCCTGCTGCATTACGATTGGCCGGGAAACGTTCGCGAACTGGAAAACTGCGTGGCACGCGCCGTCACGCTCGGCGACCACAAAACGATTGACGTGGAAGACCTGCCGCCCGCCATTCGAAGCGAGCAGGGCGGCTCGAGCTCGATGGCGCCGCAAGAGTCCGCTTCCCTTTCCACGACGGCGCTCGCCGAAATGGAGCGCATGACGATTTTGCGCGTCTTCGAACAGGCGAACGGCGACAAGGCGCTCGCCGGAAAGATGCTCGGCATTAGCCGTGCGACGCTCTACCGCAAACTGAAGCGCTACAACATTGCGGTGAAGGGTGAAGGCGAGCAGGCTTCGGCTGCGACGCACTCCTGAGACTGGAAAACTGAGACGGCGACCTAGGCCGTCGCGCGAAAACCGTGAGACGCGGTTGTTTCAGCGTGAGACAAAACCGGGGCCTTGCTGCGGCGGAAAACTCTAAGCCTCTTCCTTTCAACATCTTCACGAACCGAAATATCTTCCGGAATTTGGCGTTTGGCGTGCATAAATTGCTGCGGGACGTTGTGTCCGTATTGGAATCCGTTCGCTTGGGAAGTAAGTCGGTGCGGACCGAGGCGGACATACGTCGATAAACGGCGTGAAAACGATCAGCGACGCGATGGTTACCGAAAGCAGTGAAAGTTGCTCTGCGCAACTTTCGCGATTCTTTCAAATGGTCCGCCCAGTTAGCATTCCGGCGGATGTAACCGCAAGTCGCTCGGGAAACGCTCAGCTTCGCGAAACCGTCGTAGTGGAGTTCTGCGGACGCGAGCATGCGATTTTCCAGTCCGCATTGCCGCTCGAGTACAACGATGACGTCCAGTTGAGCGCGCATGAGAGTGCGGGACAGTTGGATGCGCGCGTCGTCGCGGTGCAGTACCACGAGGGTGTCAAGGCTGTGGCCGTGCGGTTTCAAAGCGGGCCATGCCATTGGGTGACAACGACGTGAACAAAACACTTACGACTCCGAAGCCCCCGGCGAAGCCAAAGGCCGACGCCACGCGCCAGGCGCAGTGGGATGAACTGCGAGCGGTTTTCCCGATTTACCTCGCGTTGGCGAAGCACCTCGAAGCGGCAATTCCCTTTCCACAGGACAAGCGGACTCTGCCGGAAAGCGTCGAGGCTACCCTTTTTGCCAAGGTGCAACAGTGGCTCGATGCCCTTGACCAACAGGTGCAGGTGCACCAGTTGCGCCAGTTGTTGCAGATGACCACGCTGAACGCGAGCGAAAGTGGCTTGCGCGCGTTGATTCTTCGCCACCTTCGCAAGACAGCGAAGACGACCACGGATCGGGACAAAATCGACTTTTTACTGGTGCAGTATTTCGCCCTCTGCGCGCCGCCGAAGATTTATCACAAGCAGATCGAACTGCAGGACGCGGCATTCGTAATGAAAAGCGTACTCGGTGACGTTGATACGACGCCTCTCGAATGGTGTGAACCGCTCGAGAAGATGATCGAAGCGCTTCGGGGATTCCGCAGCTTGCGGGACCTTCTGAAAACAAACTTCATCGAACAGGGCCGCAAGGTGAAGGAAACGGCCGGCGGAATGTTCTACGATCCTTCCGCGATGCTGGCGTTTATCCGCTTTAATTTCTTGCTACGACGCACGCTAATCGAATTGATGCACGCGGACCGGATCGCGATTCGCGCGGGACTTGCACAACTCGAGGCTGCGGGGGTGCGCATCATCGATTGCCATAACGTCGGGCTTTCGACGAGCGAGCGCATCGACAAGATCAAGACCATGGCCGACGAATGGAAGCAGCCATTTCAGAAAGCCTACACCGAACGCACGGTTAACCAGGCGTTCGATAAATTGTTAGGGCTGCGTACGGATGTAGAACGCGCGCTGGAGAGCATCGCCACAAAATCCGTGGAAAATCTTCCGCCAACTGCCGCGCCTACAAGATCGAAAACACCGCCGCCTGCAAAGCCGACGGCAACGAGCGCAAATCGAAGCAAAGTTGCACAAGCCACCGAGAGCAAAGAAAAACAGCAGGCGGTGAACACGGATATCCCCGTGATTCTCGACTTTGAATCCTGCATGGAAGCCATTTGGGAGCAACTCATCGCGGCACCACCAACGCGCGGACGTTCGATGACCACGATTCGACTGGGCACGGCGCGGATTCTGATGTCGTCCTGGGAAGTTTCGGCGTTTATCAGTGAGGATGGCTTCGCGGCGGAAGATTTGCGTCGGGCGGTTGTGGCACGGGCACTCGTTAGCGCCGCAGTCGAGTCCGCCAAGGAAACCGGCAACGCCACAAGCCTCGAAAAGTCGCTCATGATCGCGCGCGTCGAAGTTTCGCGTTTACAAGAACGCGTGGACGCGGCAAAACAAGCGAAAGACACCGAGGCTGCGGTAAATCTCGGTATCAGCACAAAGCGGCTGCTTTCCGCCATAGACGAAGCCGAAAAACTGTAACGCGCAAGACCAACTTCTTCGTTCCGAACGGATGCCCTGGGAGCCCTTCACCGTTGCGACACGCAAACCTCTTAATCCTGACCGACGACGCCGAGTTTGCAAGGCTGCTCTCCGCGTGTTGGCAAGCGGAACGCCAGGCGCCGCGAATCACGGTGTTGAGTAGCGACTTGTGGGAATCGAAGGGGTACAACGCTTGCGACCTGGTTGTTATCGGCCCTCTTGAAAGTGGAAAAATTTCTTCGATCCTTCGTTCCATTGAACCGGCCTGCGCCGTGATTCTTTGCGTGCCGGCGGAAAGCGGCGAAGTGAGCCAGCTTCGCGCGCGCTATCCACGCCTCGTTCACGTGCCATTCCGCGAAGATTGGGCGCAAACACTAGTTCTGGTTGCGGGTGAATCGCTCCGCCGCGCGGAGGCCGCAAAACTGGCTCGCCAGGCCGAATTGCGCGCCGCGCGAAGCGAACAATACGCGGTTCTCGGCCGCTACATGCTGGAAATGAAACACAGCGTGAACAACGCGCTGACTTCGATTCTGGGCAATGCCGAATTGTTACTGCTCGAGCCGGGGCAGCTCTCCGCTCAGTCCCTGGCCCAGATTAAGACTATGCACTCCATGACGTTGCGCATTAACGAGGTTGTGCAGCGTTTCTCATCGCTTGCAAGCGAGATGAGGGAGTCTGAGAATGCTTCTCAAGCTGAGACGGAAGAGACACCAACGGCTCTTTCGCGGCGTTCGTAAAGCACGTCCAATCGTTCATAACATACTGATTACAAGTATCTTACATTAATTCGTACGCTGGTAAAAACTTCCCTCCAGCTTGGCGTTGGACGTGCATCTCCACTCCTCGGACAACTGTCTTAGCGGGAAATTGGAAGAAGGTCGCCGTGTTGAAAAAGGTCCTGATCGTGGACGATTCACCAGCCCAAGTGAAGCTGATGCAGGGGCTGCTGGAGCCAGAAGGCTATCAGCCGATTGGCGTAAACGATCCGAGGCGCGTGGAAGAGGCAATTACGAACGAGCGGCCAAGCTTGATTTTGTTGGACGTCGTGATGCCGGACCGCAACGGTTTTCAGATCTGCCGGGAGTTGAAGAACAGCAGCGAGTTCAACTCGATTCCGGTGATTTTGGTGACGAGCAAAGATTCTGCGAGCGATAAGTACTGGGGCCAACAGCAGGGCGCGGATGGATATGTGACGAAACCATTCACGCGAGAAGAATTGCTGCGCGCCGTGCGCCGCTTCGCCTGAGAGATCGATGAACGACGAATTCCAACTTGCGCCGCTTTCGCCGGATGCCGATACCGCGGAGCTGCTGGAAGCACTCGGCCCGCTCGAAGAGCGTTCGCCGGAATCCCAGTTCTGCGTCTTCCGCAGCGGCCGTGAACGGTTTTGCCTGCCGGTGCTGGACGTCGAGGAAGTTTTGGAGTGGCCGAACACGACGCAATTGCCGCTCGCGCCTGCCTACGTTGTGGGGGTTTTCAATCTACGCGGTTCGATTGTGCCGTTGATTGACATCGCCATGACCGAAGGTCGCCGGCCAGGCCTGCTGCCGAAGCACGTGGTTGTCGCTTCGCTCAGTGCCCCGGGCCAGCACGACGTGTTGCGACTGGGAATTGCGTCGGACGAAGTAATCGGAACGTATTCTGTGGGTTCGGAAGACATTCTAGATCGCTCGCCGGAGAGCGTGCCTCACTGCATCGGGATGCTTCGCCACGACGACCGTTTGGCACTGATTTTGGATTTGAACCGGGTTCTGGAAGTTTATCCAGGTCCGGCGCTTTGAGATTGCAGGAATTGGGACGCTGGAACGTTTCAGCAGAATTGGGTTGGAGGAAGGCATGAAATCGCGATTGAGTTCGACAATCTGGACGCTGTTCTTCGTAAATGGACTGGCCCTCTTCATCGTGTTGGGGCTGGCGTATCACGCCGGCCGCGAATCCGGCGGCGTGGCGCTGTTCGACTTCGGCAACTTGCCGAGCGGCGCGAGCGGATCCGTGATGATCGCGGCGCTACTCGCGCTCGGCGTCGCAGCGATTCTCGCATGGCGCCTCGGCAGTTCCGTCGTGACGCCAGTGCAGAACTTAACTGAGTTCTCGGAACGGCTGGCGGCGGGCGATCCTCGGGCGCGCGCCGAGGTCCATTCAGACAACGAACTTGGTTTGATCGCGGACAATCTGAACCGCGCCGTGTCCAAAGTTTCCAAGGCGACGAGCAATCAGGAAGCGAACGACGCCTTGCAGCGCAGCATCACGGACTTGCTGGCAGTCATTAATCAGGTCGCGCGCGGCGATTTGGCACAGCGCGGCAAAGTAACCAACGATGCGCTCGGCAACGTCACGGACTCCATCAACTACATGCTCGACAACTTCACCAAAGTTCTCGAGCGCGTTCGTAAGGCCGCGATGGAAGTCACCGCGTGCTCGAACAACATTCTCGTGGCCGCCGATGAAATGCAAGCCGGCGCAACCCAACAGGACCAGGAAATCACAAACACGTCGAGCGCCGTGGAAGAGCTTACGGTTTCCATGAAACAGGTTTCGAACAACGCTGAAGCTAGCGCTGAAGCCGCTCGCCGCGCACTGGACGCCGCCGAACAGGGCAACCGCGCTGTGCGCGATACATTGGAAGGAATGCAGAGAATTCGCGCTTCGGTGCAGGCGACCGCAAAGAAAATCAAATCGCTCGGCGATCGCTCGCTGGAAATTTCGGAAATCATCAACGTGATTAACGACATCACGGAACAGACCAACTTGCTCGCGTTGAACGCCGCCATTGAAGCCGCCCGCGCAGGTGACGCGGGCCGCGGTTTCGCGGTCGTCGCCGACGAAGTTCGCAAGCTGGCGGAACATTCCCGTAGCGCCACGAAAGACATCGCGGCACTCATCAAGGCGATTCAGGCCGAGACGAACGAAGCGGTGGTCGTTATGGAAGAAGGCACCAAGGAAGTGGAAGGCGGCGCCTCGCTGGCAGATCAAGCGGGACGCGCTCTCGACGCGATTTCCACCGTCGTGCGCCAGTCGGCGGAACTCGTTCAGGAAATCTCGCTTGCTTCCAAACAGCAGGTGCGCGGGACGGAAGGCGTCGCTCACGCGATGCAGATTATTTCCGGCATTACGCGCCAGACCTCGCAAGGTACTCGCGGCACGGTCGCAACGGTCAGCCAGCTCGTTAAGTTGTCTGACCAGTTGAACGAAGCGTTGTCACAATTCCGCGCGGCTTCGAAGGCAGCAGCCAGCGCGGCGGCAGAATCCGAGCGCCCCGTCCCGGCAGGCGCTCTAAGGTAAGCCGTAATTTCATTTCCGGCGAAGGCCGGCAACGCGAGCCGAACAACGATGAGCGAACGCCTGGGACACGAGATCAGTCTGACCGAGCACGAGTTGAGTGAGATCCGCATGCTGATTCATGAACGCACGGGAATCTCGTTTGACGAGTCGCGAGAGCGATTCTTTTCGACGCGTGTGCGCGAGTACATGCAAGCGAAGGGTCACAAACGCGGCACGGAGCTTTTGCGCGCAATGCGAAAGGCGACGCCGGATTACCAGGCGCTGCTCGAGCGATTGCTAACGCAGGAGACGACGTTTTTTCGCTATCCCGGCGTGTACGAAGCTTTCGAAAAGCGCATCTTGCCGGAACTGCACGTCAAGAAATTCTGGAAGAATCCGCGGACGTTGCGCGTGTGGAGCGCGGGCTGTTCGACCGGAGAAGAGCCTTATTCGATCGCAATCACCATCGCTGACACTCTCGCGTTTTCCGACGCGTGGAACATCGAGATCCTGGCGACGGACATCGGACGACGGGCGCTCGATATCGCGGAACGCGCCACCTATTTCGGGCGGGCAATCGGGAGCGTAAGTGAACGCCAGCTTGCGGCACATTTTGCACCGGCCGGCAATGCGTTTCAGGTGCGGCCAAGAATTCGCAAGATGATCAACTTCGTCCAGATGAATCTTTCGAATCCCGTCTACGTCGGCAAGATGGATCTGATTTTCTGCATGAATGTTCTCATCTATTTTTCGGAAGAGCGCAAACGCGAACTGGTGCAGCGTTTCTACGACTCGCTGGAACCGGGCGGCTACCTGTTCCTTGGCCATTCCGAATCAATTTCGAAGATGCCGGTTAAATTCCAGGCAATCGTTTTGAACGACTGCATCTTGTATCGCAAGCCCAGGGCGGAAGAACTCTTGAAGCCCGAGCTTGTCGCGGAGGGACGGGCATGAGCGGACCAGACCGCGAAGCCGTAGAGCTGTTCCTTCAGGAAGCCTCGGAGCACCTGCAATATTTGCGCGAATATGTCGGCGTATTGCAGGAGATCGAGCCCAAGCGCGAAGACATGGAGCGCCTGTACATTGCCGCGCACACACTCAGTGGAACTTCGGGCAGTTACGGCTATACGAGATTTTCCGAAGTCGCAGGAAAGCTCGCACACGTTTTTCAATATGCGCTGAACGCCTCACTCGGCGAAGATCTGCACGGCCCGCTGACGGAATTTCTTTCCGATGGTATTTCCGTGCTCGAGACCGACCTTCTCGAAATCAGCGACACCGGCAAAGAAAACGTCGAAGACATCGCTGCCTTCAAGGAGCGATATCGTTTCGCGTTCCCAGTCGAGCCGCCACCGCTGAATCTTTCCGCGCCTCGCAGTCATTCCGCAAACGTGTTGCTTGGCGGGCCCGAACAGGAAGTCGTCTCCGCCGCGACCGGATCATATTTTGACGCGCTGCCCATCGACGACGAAGTACCCGCGGAAATTCTGGAGTTCTTCCAGCCAGAGGCGGAAGAGCATCTGCAAATCGTCAGTGACTGCCTGCTCGCGCTCGAAGGCAACAACAATCCGGAAGAAATCAACAAACTTTTCCGCGCGATTCACACTGTTAAAGGCTCCGCAGCGCAAGTCGGATTGAAGCGGCTCGGCGCCATCGCCCACCGCGTCGAAGATCTAATCGGCCGCATGCGCGACGGCGAACTCGAACCGACGCCGCAAGTCATCGATCTTTGCCTCGTCTCCACCGACGTCCTCAAAAAAACGCTACAGAAACAGTGGGCCGACGAAGTCGACATGCGCAACGGCGTCGATTCCCTGCTCGCGCAAATCGCGGAGTTTGCTCCTGTAGAAGTTGAAGACGGCGAACTGGTCCCCGCGGCGCAAGAGGAAGCACCGGCCGCGGCATCGCCATCGGCCCCCGCGGCGCGCGTCAATGCCGGAGACAAGCAGCAGGCTGCAAACACTGCGAAATCCGTGCGCATAGGCCTTGCACGCCTCGACCGCATGATGAATACCGTCGGCGAACTCGTCATCAACCGTACGCGAATGGTTGGACGCGTCACCGAACTGGAGCGTCTCGTCGAAACGCTCAGCTTTTCGAAAGAACGCCTGCAGGGCAAAGTCGCCGAGTTCCAGGAAAAGTACGAGTACAACAAACTTAGTTCGGGCTGGCCTGTTTCAAAACAGCCGCGGCAACCGACGCGGCAAATGCTCACCAGCGCAGCCGCCGGCGATTCGTCGTTCCTTTCCGAATTCAGCGAACTCGAAATGGATCGCTACGACGACGTGAACATCCTGTCGCGCTCCATGACGGAAATTTCCGCCGACGTAAACGAAGTCCTCACGCAGCTCGGCGGGTTCATCGGGCGCGTCGAAGGCGATATCGACGAGTTCACAAAACTGGCGCACCACTTGCAGGACGAAATTACCGCCGCTCGAATGGTGCCCATCGGAACGCTCTATTCGCGGCTTTCCCGCGCCGTCCGCGATGCCGCGCATTCCGCGGACAAAATCGTCGAACTCGACCTCTTCGGCAGCGAAACCGAACTCGACAACAACATCATTCAGCAAATTTCGGATCCGTTGGTCCACTTGTTGCGCAATTCCGTCGCGCACGGCATCGAATTCCCCAACGAGCGCAAGGCGAGCGGCAAGTCCGACGCCGGCCGCGTAACGCTCCGCGCCTATCATCGCGGCAACCATATTTACATCGAAGTGGAAGACGACGGTCGTGGCATCGACTACGACCGCGTGCGCAAGGCAGCCATTGAACGCGGGCTCGTCTCACCCGAAACCGCCGACCGCCTCACCGAGCGCGATCTCCGCGAAATGATTTTCCATCCGGGATTCTCGACGGCCGCGTCCAAAACCGAACTTGCCGGCCGCGGAGTTGGACTCGACGTCGTTCGTGCCAACTTGAACACGCTGAACGGCGAAATCGAGATTAACAGCGCTCCGGGTCAGGGCACGAAGTTCACCTTGAAAGTTCCCCTGACGCTCATCATCTCGCCAGCTCTCTTCGTCCGCTGCGGAACTGCGAATTTTGCGTTGCCACTGGCTGTCGTCGAAGAAATTCGCCGCATTCGCGCCGACGAAATCGAAGACGTCGGCGGAAAACTGCTCACCAAGGTCCGCGACGTCGTCACCGAAGTTGTGCGCCTCGATACGCACCTTGGCTTGCCGACGCTCGAACCCACCAACGGTTACTTTCGCATGGTTGTCGCGAACGTCGACAACCGCCAGGTTGGCCTCATCGTCGAAGAAGTTCTGGGCAAGGACGAAATCGTCATCAAGAGCCTCGGCGAATACCTTCGCCGCGTAAAACTCTTTCCGGGCACGACGATCGCGCCGGACGGTAGCCTGATTCTGCTGATCGACTTGAACCGCATGGTCGCGTCCGAACCGAACGAACGTCGTGCCCTGCAAGCCAGCTCCAGTGCCGCGCGAATCTTTGCGCCGGGCTCCGCAGCCGTCGCAAAGGGCACGATTCCGGCCGAGGCTATCGACCGCGTGCAACACGAGCGCGTTGTCGTCGTCGCGGACGACTCCATCAGCGTACGCAAATTTGTCGGCCGCATGCTTGAAAAGAACGGTTACCGCGTGCAACTCGCATCCGACGGTCTTGAAGCCGCCGAACTCATCGCGCAGCACGGCTGCCATCTTGTGATCACCGACCTCGAAATGCCGCGCATGACCGGCTACGAATTGATGGCGCAAATGCGCCAGAGCCCGACGACGCGTCGTATCCCCGTCATGGTCGTCACATCCCGCGCCGGCGCAAAGCATCGCGACCGCGCCATGAAGGAAGGCGCTGTCGCTTTCCTTACGAAGCCCGTTCAGGAAGATCAGCTTATCGCGGCTGTCGAACAACTTATGGGAACGGAGGCGACGCGTTCAGTCGTTCCCGTGGCGTAAGCGAATATGGCAACCATCCCCAACAAAAAGTTTCGTGTGCTCGTCGTCGACGACTCCACCTTCATGCGCAAGGTGCTCGAAACGATTTTCAATGCCGACGAGCAATTGCAAGTCGTCGGCCAGGCGAAAGACGGCCGTGAAGCCGTCGCGCTAGCTGAATCACTCAAGCCCGATGTCATCACCATGGATATCAACATGCCGCACATGGATGGCTTGCAGGCTACAGCACAAATCATGACGACTAACCCGAAGCCCATCGTCATCGTCAGCTCGGAATCGCGCGAAGGGGCCTCCAGCACATTGAAAGCTCTTGAACTTGGCGCCATCGAATTTGTTGCGAAGCCCTCCGGGGCTATTGACTTGGACATGAACAGCGTCAAGGAAGAATTGCTGCGCAAAGTTCGCATGGCCGCGAAAGTTCGCGTGGTTCGCACCGCTTCGCTTCTCGCTTCCACTCTGCAATCCAGCACCGGCCAGCCAGCCGCACACGCGAAACCCGCCACTCCGCGCGTAGCAGCACCCAGCACCGGTTCGGATCAACGCTTCCCCGTCGTCGTGCTCGCAGCGTCCACCGGCGGTCCCGCGACGGTTATGCGCCTCGCGCCCGGTTTCACAAAAGATTTTCCAGCTGCCGTAATTTTGGTGCAGCACATGCCCGCGGCCTTCACGACACAATACGCCGCTCAACTCGAAGAATTCACGGAGATCTCGGTCAAAGAAGCCGCCGCGAACGACGTTCTGCAACCCGGCACACTATACATTTGCCCCGGTGGCCAGCACTTGCGCATTTCTCCGACCGCGCGCATTCAACTAGACGCCACCACAGGCCGTTTGAGCGGATATCTCCCAAACATCGACATCACGCTCGAA
>WNFL01090089.1_pt1 | contig 13169 bp, 8 predicted proteins | sample 5400361 | NCBI WGS metagenome assembly WNFL01 (sample SAMN13153351, study PRJNA577476) | soil metagenome | isolation source: 40 cm soil on Douglas fir-dominated hillslope | place: USA:California | collected 2013-09-17
ATATCCCATTTAATGGGCGCGCCGCCGACTGCGTAACCAAATGGTCGTGTGAATTGCATCAAGCCTTCCTGCCCATGAGTTCTGCCAAAGCCAGAGTCCTTGATACCGCCGAACGGAAGCATGGGTATGCCGAATTGAGCAATACTGTCGTTGATAATGACAGAGGATGCCTGCACTTGGTCTGCTACTTTTTTGGCGTGTGTGATATTTTGGCTCCACACCGAAGCGCCGAGTCCGAATGCGCTGTCATTTGCTAAATGGACCGCCTCGGCCTCATCTTTTACTTTCATGATGGGCATGATTGGTCCAAAGGTTTCCTCCTGCATAAGGCGCATGGAATGATTTACATCAACCATGACCATTGGATTGTAGAACATGCCCTGTTCCTTGCCGCCAGTTAGAACGCGGGCGCCTTTTGCGAGAGCATCCTCGAAGTGGCTTTCAATAACTTTTACCTGGCGCGGATCGGTTACCGGTCCCATGGAATATGGGCTGTCTGAGTCTGTGGCATAACCTGTCTTGAATTCTTTTGCATAGCTAATGGAACGTTGAACAAATTCTTCGTACTTTGACTCGATCACGTACACACGCTCGACCGCCATACAAGTCTGACCCGTATTGAAGAAGGCACCCCAGACACCCCAGCGGGCAGCGGCATCGATATCGGCGTCATCCAGAACGATCATCGCGTCCTTGCCCCCGAGTTCAAGAGCAACTGGGATGAGATGTTCGGATGCGGCTTGGAGGATCTTTTTCCCAGTGGGCGTGGAGCCTGTAACAAAAATGTAATCAGGCTTGGCTTGTGTCAGCGCCGCACCGACTTGCCCGCCACCATGCACGACGCGCACAAAAGGAGCCAGTTCAGGAACGCTTTGGATCAATCGCTCGATCAATACGCCAGTTGCCGCTGTAACTTCAGAAGGCTTAAGCACTACGGTGTTGCCAGCCAGCAAAGCCGCTAGCACTGGAGGCAGCGATAACGTCAGTGGATAATTCCAGGGCGCGATCACCGCTACAACACCGTGAGGGCGATACTCTACGTAGCATTGTTTGAAGAGATAAAGCCCGGAGGAGACGCGTTTCTTCTTTAGCCATTTTGGAGCCTGCGAGCAGTATTGAGCCAGCATATCCACTGTGACGAAAAGTTCGATTAACCCATCCTGACGGCTTTTCCCGCAGTCCTGATTTAGAACGTTTGTGATCTCGTCACGTTTGTCAATGAGCAGTGTTTGAAATTTGCGGAGAATACGGATTCGTTCTTTTACAGATTTACTACTCCAGATGGCAAAAGACTGGCGCATTTCGTCAACAGCATTTTTTACGGCATCAGTTGTCATCATTTTAACTTCACCGAACTTGACTCCGGTCGCTGGATTAACAAAGAACAATGTGTCGGTTTCCATAGCTGACTCCTGATATGCTGGACAAAACTAATGAATTATACTTAATGGTAACTTGAGTGAATTATAGTCCGCTTCGAATTTTTCTGTTATTCAAATAAACATAAAACCAAAAGAGGAGACTGAATATGAACTACAAGCTTTGGATTGATGGGAAGTGGGAAGACACCAAGGGTGGCAGTATCATGTCTATTGAAGACCCTACCACTGGCAAGGAAATCGCTGAGGTAATTGACGCCAGCCGCGAAGATGTAGATCGTGCCGTGCAAGCTGCCAAGCGCGCCTTCTATGATGGACGCTGGTCAAAAAAAGCCCCGGGCGAACGTTCCAGGATCCTTTGGAAATTGGCCGACTTGCTCGAATCCAATGCTGAGGCGCTTGCCAAAGTTGAATCTGAAAATACTGGCAAGCCCTATCAATATGTGAGCCTCGGTGGCGATATTCCTTTTGCAGTGGATAACTTGCGCTTCTTTGCCGGGGCTGTGCGTGATACGCATGGTTCGCACGCTGGCGAGTTTATGCCCGGTTATACATCTATCTATAGGCGTGAACCCGTCGGTGTTGTCGGTCAGATTGCACCATGGAATTATCCGCTCATGATGGCAGCCTGGAAGATTGGTCCTGCACTCGCCGCTGGTTGTACGATCGTGTTGAAGCCCGCGCCAGGAACGCCTCTCACAACTCTTATGTTCGCCGAAATTATCAAAGAGGCAGGCATTCCTGATGGTGTTGTCAATATTCTCTCAGGTGGTAATGAAGTTGGTCAGGCAATTGTTGAGCATCCTGATGTGCGCATGGTAAGCCTCACGGGTTCTACTGGAACTGGTAAGAAGATCATGAAGACCGCCGCAGATACGCTCAAGCGTGTTCATCTTGAATTGGGCGGCAAGGCTCCTTTCATTGTATTTGATGATTCCGATCCAGAGTTGGTTGCCGCAAAAGCCTCCATAGCAGCTACTTTGAATACGGGCCAGGATTGCACTGCTGCGACCCGTCTGTATGTTGAAAAGGGTAAAGCCAAGGTTATGCAAGAAGCCGTCGTTGAAGCGATGAAGAATATCAAGGTTGGCTTGCCATTTGAAGATGGTGTGCAAATGGGTCCGTTGATTTCCAAAGTTCAGCGTGAGCGCGTCTCTGGTTTTGTTGATCGCGCGAAGTCGCAAGGCGCGAAGTTTCTCACGGGCGGCGGTGTACCAAAGGGATTTGAGAAAGGTTATTACTACGAACCGACTGTCATCTCCAACGTTCAACAGGATTGGGAGATCGTGCAGAATGAAGTCTTTGGTCCTGTTGTGACTGTGCAGGAATTTACTGATGAAGCTCAGGCCTTATCAATGGGTAACGATGTGTTATACGGACTCGCCGCATCGGTCTTCACCAGAGATATCGGACGCGCGATGCGCCTCTCTTCCCAGCTGGAATTTGGTACGGTTTGGATCAACGATCATCTGCCGCTGACATCTGAGACTCCTCACGGCGGCTTCAAACAATCTGGTTTCGGCAAGGACTTGTCTGCCGAGGCTATTGGTGATTATCAGATCACAAAGCATGTGATGATTGCACAGGCATAACAATAAAGGAAAAGCATGACCAATCAACTCTATACTGAAAACTTCCCTCACATGGCGCCGGTCTGGACGCGTATCTTCAACTTCGTTGCTGATCGCGCGGAAGGTTCGTACATTTACACTGACGATGGACGCAAACTACTCGACTTCACTTGTGGTATCGGCGTGACAAATACAGGTCACTGTCATCCCAAAGTCGTTGAAGCAATTCGCGAGCAGGCGGGACTATTTTTACACGCGCAAGCGAATATCGTTATCCACAAGCCTATGCTGCAACTCATCGAAGAACTGCGCACCATTGTCCCACCTTCGATTGATTCTTTCTACCTCGCAAACTCAGGTGCAGAAGCCTTGGAAAATGCGATCAAAATTGCGCGCGTGGCAACTGGCAGACAAAATGTGATCGTGTTTGGCGGATCCTTCCATGGACGTACTGCAGGCACGATGGTATTGACCACCTCCAAGACGGTGTATCGTGCAGGGTTTGGTCCTCTGCCATCTGGCGTGTTCGTCTCACCCTATCCGTATGCCTTCCGCTTGAAGATGACTGAAGCCGAGGCATCAGATTATGCATTGGAACAACTCGAACACCTGCTCGCATCCCAAACAGCTCCAAAGGAGACAGCGGCTATTTTAATCGAACCGGTTCTCGGCGAAGGTGGATACGTTGTCCCACCGAAGGCATTCATGAAAGGTTTACGCGAGCTTTGCGATAGGTACGGCATCCTACTTATCTTCGATGAAGTTCAATCTGGTTTTGGGCGCACGGGCAAATGGTTCGCACTCGAACACTTCCACGTTGTTCCGGATATCATCACCGCCGCAAAAGGGATTGCCTCCGGCTTGCCGCTTTCCGGCGTTTTCACGAGCACTGACCTCATGCTCAAACTGGATGTTGGCTCTGTGGGTGGGACGTATGGCGGCAACGCGATTGCCTGTGCGGCTGGAGTCGCCACCATCCGCGCGATGCGTGATGAAAAGATGTTGGAGAATGCGACTGATAAGGGCATTCAACTAATGACCGGACTCCGTAAGTATCAAGAGGAATATCCACAGATTGGTGATGTACGCGGACTTGGTCTGATGATTGGTACTGAGTTTGTGGATGGCGGCAGTCAAGTTAAAGCCAAGCCGATGGTCAAAAGCATTATTCGTTCTGTTGAAGAAAAGGGCATGTTACTGCTCTCCTGTGGAACCTATGACAATACCCTGCGCTGGATCCCCCCGTTGAATGTTACCTCTGAGCAAATCAATGACGGCTTGAAGATTTTTGGGGAAGCATTGAAAGAAACTATAAAATAGTCGAAGGTCAAGGGTCAAACGTTCCGACTTTCGGCGTTTGACCCTTGACAAATTCAAATCATGGCAAATACACTCGATAGAAATAAACTCAAGCAATTATTAGAAGCTGAAGAACAACTCTTCCACAAGAATCACCCCAAATCCTACGAACTTTATCAGCGTGCACGCAAGTCTTTGCATGGCGGCGTGCCGATGTTATGGATGATTCGCTGGGCAGGCTCGTTTCCGGTTTTCGTCAAAGAAGCGAAGGGTGCACACTTCACCGATGTGGATGGCAATAGCTATATCGACTTTTGTCTCGGCGATACAGGTGCGATGACCGGTCATTCGCCGGATGCAACTGTCAATGCGATCAATGAACAGATTCAAAAAGGTATTACGCTGATGCTACCGTATGAAGATGTGATTTGGGTGGGTGAGGAATTGCAACGTCGCTTCAAACTTCCTTACTGGCAGTTTGCCCTCACTGCCACCGATGCAAATCGTTTTGTATTGCGCATGGCGCGCATGCTCACTCAACGCCCCAAGATTCTTGTCTTCAATTATTGCTATCATGGTTCCGTGGATGAAACCTTCATCACACTCGATGAAGAAGGTACGCCGATGTCGCGCCCTAACAATATGGGTCCGCAGGTCAATCCGCTGCACACCACTAAGGTTATCGAGTTCAATGATATCGCTGCGCTTGAAACGGCGCTCTCTGCGCGTGATGTTGCGGCAGTCCTTGCCGAACCTGTAATGACGAACATTGGCATTATTCATCCTGAACCTGGCTATCATGATGCCTTACGTGAATTGACTCGTAAATACGGGACCTATCTCATCATTGACGAGACTCACACCATCTGCGCGGGACCTGGCGGATACACCGCTTCATTCGACCTTGAGCCTGATTTCTTGACCCTTGGCAAACCCCTCGCTGGAGGCGTCCCCGCCGCAATCTATGGTTTTACCGAAGAAGTGTCGCAGGCCTTCGCAGAGAAACTCGCCATTGACGATGCTGATGTTGGAGGAATCGGTGGAACCTTGGCGGGCAACGCCTTGTCCATTGCTGCGATGAAAGCCACGTTGCAAAATGTGTTGACCGAAGAGTTCTACGCCAAGGCAACGAAACTGCAAGAACAATTTATGGCTGGGGTTGAATCCATTATCAAAGAATTTGAATTGCCGTGGATCGTCAAACAGCTTGGCAATCGTTCTGAATATTGGTTCAAACCAACTCCGCCAAAAAATGGCGGCGAAGCCCACGCTGCCCTTGACCCTGAACTTGACCGCTACATGCACCTCTTTGCATTGAATCGTGGTATCTTGATGACACCCTTCCATAATATGGCATTGATCTCCTCCGAGACAACCCAGACCGATGTAGATTATCATACGAAGGTATTTCGAGAAGCGATACAATCTTTATTTGAATAACCATGTCATTGCGAGGAGGGCTTTAGCCCGATGAAGCAATCTCCTCATCGTAGTGGAGATTGTTTCGCTCACTAGCGTTCGCTTGCAATGACATAATGGAGTACAAAATGGCTGAATACAAATCACAAGTGTGGCGCGTGAATGTCCGCGAACAAACTTTGAAATATGAACCCATTTCTAACTCACAGATTATGTATCCGGCGGGAAACCGTCGCGTAAATATTTTTCCGCTTCTTCAACGGGGATGGCTTTGCTAAAATACCACCCTTGAATGTGAGTGCAATGCAGTGACTTATAAAACGCGAGCTGATCTTTTGTTTCCACACCTTCGGCAATAACATCCAATCCCAAGTTCTTTGCAATGGACACGATTCCTTTTACGACAATTAATTCGCTGGGAATTGAGTTCTCGCGTGGGGCGAAATGCTTATCTATTTTCAACGTATCGAACGGGAATTGCGCCAAACGCCCAAGTGATGAATAACCTGTGCCGAAATCGTCAATGGCGAGCCGCGCTCCAAGGTTTTTGATCTGGCGCAGGATTGGCAGCATATTTTCGACATCCTGAAAAACGATGCCTTCAGTCACTTCAAGTTCGAGCAACTCCGGCGGCGTCTGCAAGTTGGCTAAAATTCTGTGAAGGACCTGTATCAAGTTCTTTTGTTTCACCTCTCGTGCTGAGATGTTTACGGCCACACGCATGGGTAATCCCATTTCTCTCCAATTATTGATTTGGGTGCATACGTTCTCCAGCACCCATTCCCCCAACGGCACAATCAAACCTGAATCCTGTGCGAGCGCAATAAATTTTCCCGGGGTAAGGAGCCCAAGCGTGGGATGCTCCCAGCGCAGTAATGCTTCCAAGCCAATGACGCGTCCTGTGATGGTGTCAACTTGTGGTTGGTAATAGATTGATAACTCCCGTTGATCGATGGCGTGGCGAAGTTGATTCCCCAACGCCAAACGTTCCAATACCTGCGTCTTCATCTCTGTGGAAAAAAACTGATAATTGTTCTTTCCTATTTCTTTTGCCCGATACATGGAACGATCCGCGTTTTGGATGAGCGTATCCAGATCCGCACCATCCGATGGGAAAATGCTGACACCGATGCTGGCTGTGACAAAGACCTCGGCTTCCATGACTTTAAATGGTTCAGATACGGACCGCCCGATCTTTTCAAGAATTGGAATGGCATCGTCTGCAGTTTCAAGCCGTTCCAGGATAATGGCAAATTCGTCGCCGCCAAAACGCGCAACAGTGTCGCTCGCGCGCACACAACTCTTTAGGCGACTTACTGTAAGTTGCAGGAGCCAGTCCCCATGCTTGTGTCCAAATGCGTCGTTAACCGATTTGAACCCATCCAGATCCAAAAAAACGATAGCTAGCATATCGCCTGTCCGTCGAGCTAGGTCCATCGCGTGCAATAAGCGATCTTCAAACAAGACGCGGTTGGGGATCTCTGTAAGAACATCGTGAGTAGCCATGAATTTGATGGCATCGTCCGCAATCTTTCGTTCGGTTATGTCCTCGATAGTTCCATCGAAATATAATACATTTCCATCCTCATCTCGTATTGCCCTGGCGGTGACCGCTGCCCAAAAATGAGACTCATCATCCCTTTTGTATTGAATTTCCATGTTGGCAACATGGCCGTGGCTATGTAGAGCGGTCAAAAGGTTTTCCCGATCGCTTTTGTTTACATATAGATCTATTGCATTGAATTCACCCAAAGACCCATGTGTATCTTTCCCGAACATCTTTAGGTAAGCTGGGTTGGCTGCAAAAACCCGGCCTGAGGGGGAGCTTCGGAATACCCCAACAGGAATATTTTCCATCAGCGTGGCATAACGGCTTTCGCTTTCCAATAAAGATCGTTGCACTTGCTCTCGTTTCAAAATTTCCGATGAGAGGTTATCCAGCGCCGCGCGTAATTTTACGCCCATTTGGTTGAATGAAAGCGCAAGATCGTTTAATTCCATAATCCTCGAACGGTCAGCAACAGCCCCACCCCACTCCTGATTGGAAAGCGCTTTTGTGGCTTCGATAAACTGGGAGATCGGTGCACTGATCCTCCGCGCCAAACCAACGCTCAGAAAGAAGGAGATAATGACAGCAAAAAAAATGATCAATCCAGCAATTTGATTGTCTGCTACGATTTGCGACGTAAAATCTGACTCGGGCACAACGACCACAATCAACCAATCTACTCCGTATTCGTCGCGCAGAGATAGCACCTGCGCGAATTGATGTTCATTAGAAATGTAAAATTCAAAATCCTGTTTGCCGGGAATGTTTTCATACCCTTTATATTTCTTGAACAAGAACTCCGCTGCGTTGTGGATTATTGGCGTCGCAACGTCGCGTGCGTCGAGTCGCTCATTTTTTCCGTCGTTATTTTGGTCGACAAGCAGGATGTCGTTACTCGATGTCGCAACCATTAATCCAGCACGATCTATAATAAAAATCTTGCCCGATTTGCTGACATATTGTTTTCGTAGAAAATCGCTGATCTGTGAAAGGAAAATATCGACTGAACATACTCCAATGAGGTTGCTGTTTTCATCATAAACTGGGGAACTTGCTGCAATCGCCATGTCTTGCCCGGTAAATAAAACGTAGATATCGCTCCAGATAGGCGACTTGTGCGTTACTGCACTGATATACCAGGGGCGCGTCCTCGCATCAAAGTTTGGCACAGATATATCAAGATTGCCAACCGTGCTATTGGAATTGACAATGTATTTTTCAAACACTCCAGGTTGTAAATCTGCAGTGTTGTATACATAGAAATTTCCACCCGCTCCTTCACGTCCGCTTCCAACAATTCCCCCATCCGCGTTTCCAAAATAAACGCTTGATACCGTCTCGTAAACCTTGACCTGTTCCAAAAAATGGGATTGCATGCCCGCTACATTGTTTGGGAGAATGCTTCCCTGGCGCATCATACTGACGTTGAATTGATTAATCTGACGCGGCGTATCAAGAAATGCATACAAATGTTGTTCAATTCGCGCTGCAACCTCACCGCGCAACTGTTGGGCGATCGTGTTTACTGATTTTTTTCCGTTGCGAAAAGAAATGTACCCAACCAGCGCGGCAATGATGATGATCTGCGCAGCAAACGATGCAATTAAAATAACGCGTAGCGAAACCTTTTGGGTTATTCTGGTAAATAAATTCATTGTAAAGGCAGGAGGCTTTATAGATTGTCCTCACTCCTATCACCAAACATCCGCAGGATTCTTCGATTGGCTATCTTCGCCGGACAAAAAACAAACGCAGTATTCTACCTCGTAGAATCGTCTCACATCAAACCGCCATGTACATTATCATAAAACCATTTTTTATACAATATATTCCAAGTATGTTTTGTTGTAAAATACTAGCCGGTCTGTAAAATTGGCGTTTAGATTTACCCTATAAATTCCAAGAGCCGAATATCACGGGATATAATCCTGCTCACAGGAGAAAATCATGGCTGAATATAAATCTCAAATTTGGCGTGTAAATGTGCGCGAACAAACTCTGAAGCATGAACCTGTCCCTGAGACGTGGAAACGCCTTGGCGGGCGTGGATTGTTGGCACGCATTTTGCTCGATGAAGTGGATGCGAAGTGTGATCCATTGGGTGCAGGGAATAAACTTATTTTTGCGCCCGGCTTATTGGTGGGACATATGCTCTCCTCAACCGACAGAATTTCGGTGGGTGGCAAGTCTCCGCTGACAGGTGGAATCAAGGAAGCCAATGCGGGCGGGCGGACAGGTTTGCACATGACTCACATGGGCATCTTTGCTCTTATCATTGAAGACCAATCCAAAGAGGACGGATTTTGGGTGCTGCATCTTTCACTTGCGAATGGCGCGAAGTGGGAACGCGCTGATGATATTGTTGGTTTGGGAGTCTACGCCACTGCACCGAAATTGTTAGAAAAATATGGCGATAAGGTTGCCATCGCATTGATCGGTCCTGGTGGTGAGATGAAGCTGAAGGCCGCGGGGATTCAGAATATTGATAAAGATCGAGTCCCAGCGCGGATTGCTGCTCGTGGAGGACTCGGCGCGGTGATGGGTTCGAAGGGTTTAAAAGCCATCGTGTTCGATAATGCCGGTGGGCAGAAGCCGCCCATCGTGAATCCTGAAGCGTTCAAGGTTGCACAAAAAGATTACACCAAGTCCGTGATGGAACATCCGCAATCCATCACCTATCGTGATTACAGCACTGCCGCCATCGCGCCGATGTGTCAAACGTTTGCGGCATTGACCGTGAAGAATTTTTCACGCGGTACGTTTGATAAAGTGGAGAATATCGGTGGCGATGCGCTGCATGAATTCACCACGACGCGTGGCAAGCCATCTGACCCATCACATGCGTGCATGGCGGGCTGTACGATCAAATGCTCGAATATCTTTGGCGGGGAGGATGGCAAGATCATCGTCTCGCCGCTTGAATATGAGACGATTGGTTTGATGGGCGTAAACCTTGAGATCGATTCGCTCGATTCAATTGGACGTATGAACTGGCAGGTCAATGATCTGGGACTTGATTCGATTGAGATTGGCGGCGCGCTTGGTGTGGCAGCGGAAGCGGGTTTGATGAGGTGGGGAAACGAAGAAGATGCACTGAAGCTGATCGATGAGATTCGCAAAGGCACCAAGTTGGGGCATGTGCTTGGCAATGGCGCAGCTAGTGTTGGAAAGGCGTATAACATCGAGCGCGTACCGGTAGTGAAAGGACAAGCCATGTCTGGTTATGAGCCGCGTTCGATCAAGGGCACAGGTGTGACGTATGCGACCACCCCGCAAGGCGCCGATCACACCAGCGGACTTACCATCCGCGCAAAAGTGAATCATCTTGACCCGAATGCGCAAAAGGACGCGTCATTGAATGCGCAGTTGAACATGGCTGGTTATGATTCTCTTGGCGCTTGCATCTTTGCAGGCTTCGGTTACGCCGCAACTCCTGATGAGGTGGTGAAGCGCCTGCTTGAAGCGCGCTATGGTTGGCATGATTTACCCGATAATATTTTACAGGCGATTGGCAAGGAGGTCATCAAGATGGAGCGCGAGTTCAACAAACGCGCGGGCTTTACAAAGGAAGACGATCGTTTACCCAAATGGATGACCGAAGAAGCGATACCTGAAAATGACGCGGTGTTTGATGTGAGCGAAGAAGTGCTTGATCATATCTTTGATGGAATTGAATGAAAGCAAAGCTTCCGAAGTCATTGAGACTTCGGAAGCTTTGCTTTGTACGGCTGTAATGACGAGCCTCTATTTCTAGCGCTCGCATCATAGAGTTTCATCCGTGCGAGATTCATCAGGCCCAGCGGCGTGAAATCTTTGGTGTGCCAGGGATTGAAAGCTATTTGTTCCGTATCGGTTTGTAGCTGCTGATCTAAATTCTGTTTGAGAATAGTCAGTGCGGCGATACAAATAGGCTGCGAATCGGATTCCTTCCACTCGATGTACACGTCTTCGGTCGGCGTCTTCATTTCATCCACAAAAAGCTGGATGCAGAATTCAAAGTGCAAGTCAGTCTCTTTCAAAGCCTCCAGCAGTTTTGCCTGCAAATAATTATCCTTTGCTGGAACGCCTTGAAAAACAGATCGCACCACACCCGCTAACTGTTGCGTGGACGATAGAGTCTGGGAACCAGCCCACGGTCGAATCAAATAACGAACAGAGGTATCGCCGAATTTGTACGAAGAGCGGCTCCAATATTGATTCATCTGAAGTGGCTTGAAACTGATCGGCGGTTCGAGAACCTGTCCAAGGATTCGCCGCGCCTCCTTGAAGCCATATTTCTGGATCAATTTGATAGGGGCTTTCGCCGTACTATCCAAAAATATTTCTGTGACCTCAACGGTTTGGAGCGGACTGCGCGCAAAGGAGGTCGGCGTGTTGATCATCAGAAAATCTTGAATGTTCGAATAGTCATCTGGCTTGAGTGCGGTTCCCGAGATTGTTTTTACTCGAAATGCGCAACCGCGTTGATCTTTTTCCAAATCTCCCAGCATTTCACCCCGTGCATTTGAAAAACGAACCAGCGCGTCATATTCTGTATTCGGCTGAAATAATCCAACTTGTAAATGTTGAGGAATATCGGAGTTGACTTTGAACTTTGCCCGCACACCCATCCCTTTGGCATGAAAGACGCGTTTCAGCGGTATGGAGTGACCCCTTTGTTGCGCAATTTCCCGCGCTTTAATTTGCATCTGCTGGATGCGCTTTGCCAGATCATCGAACATCTCTTCTTGATCCATAAGTGGCTCCCGATCAACGCAATCTGTAATAATGGAACGAAACAACAGGTAAAGTAGGTTGGATTATAGTACTTTGATAAACAATGGTCCTGAAGCGCCAAAGAGCGGCGAGACTTCGGAAGTTTTTTATTTGTACGGCTGTAATGATGAGCCTCTGTTTCTTGCGCTCGCGCCATAGACTTTCTTGCGTGCGAGATTGATCAAACCCAATGGCGTGAAATCCCTGGTGTGCCAGGGATTGAAAGCCATTTGTTCCATATCAATCTGTAATTGTTGATCCAAGTTCTGTTTGGGAATCGTTAGCGTGGCAATGGGAATAGGCGGAGAATCGGATTCTTTCCACTCGATATATGCATCTTCGATGGGCGTCTTCTGTTCATCCACAAAAAGTTGGATGCAGAACTCAAAATGTAGATCTTCTGCTTTTAGCGCTTCAAATAATTTTTCACGAAAATAGTTTTCTTTTTGTGGCGTTCCTTGGAAAACGGATCGCAATACCCCAGCAAATTGTTGACCTGAAGATAATGTTTTCGACCCTGAAGAGGGTCGAATCAAATAACGGACGGAAATATCTCCGAACTTATAAGAGGTTCGGCTCCAATATTGATTCATCTGTAATGGCTTGAAGCTGATCAACGGCGCGAGAAAGACTCCTAATATTCTTCGCGCCTCTTTGAATCCATATTTCTTGATGAGTTTGCCAGGAACTTTCGCTGTACTTTCCAATAATATTTCACCGACCTCAATAAATTGCACCGGATTACGTGCAAAAGAGATAGGCGTATTCGTCATGAGAAAATCTTGGATGTCAGAATAATCGTTGGGTGCGAGCGCTTCTCCCTGGACTGTCTTCACACGGATCGCTGCACCGCGTTGGTCCTTGGCTAGATCGACAAGCACTTCACCTCTCGCATTCGAGAAGCGGACCAGCGCATTGTATTCAGCATTAGGTTGGAAGAGTCCGACTTGAAGATGTTTCGGGATATCTGCATGGACGTGGAACTTCGCGCGGACACCTGTCCCTTTGGCATGAAATCCCCGTTTTAGAGTAGCAGCCGGATTTTGTTTTTGAGCCATTGCCATAGCTTTGAGCTGCATACGTTTCATGCGGTTTGCCAGATCGTTAAGCATCTCTTCTTGATCCATAGTAGTTCCTTGAAAAATGCTGCAAATATTTTTAATAATTGGGATGAATATAAAGATTATAGCACTCACA
>WNFL01153908.1_pt2 | contig 13169 bp, 10 predicted proteins | sample 5400361 | NCBI WGS metagenome assembly WNFL01 (sample SAMN13153351, study PRJNA577476) | soil metagenome | isolation source: 40 cm soil on Douglas fir-dominated hillslope | place: USA:California | collected 2013-09-17
GGGCGTGGAACCTGCGCGACGACGCGGGCGCGTCGGTTGCGGGCGGCCTCTACTTCATCCGGCTGCGAACCGAAGGGCACGCCCGCACGGTGAGGCTCGCGGTCGTGCGCTAGGGGGCAAGCGTGGCGGCCGGCACCGGACCCCGCGGCCGCCACGCGCTCAGCCCCAACGCCACCAGCATGACCACCGCGCACCCGATCAGGTTGTACCAGAGGAACGAGATGTGGGTGAGGCGGAAGCACGCGATCACGGTTGCCTCGGCGACCAGGGCGCCGATGAACACCGCGGTGCCCCCGACGCGCTTCAAGTAGAACGCGGTCAGGAAGATGCCGAGGATGGTGCCGTAGAAGAGCGAGCCCAGGATGTTGACGGCCTCGATCAGCGAGCCCAGCCGGCTCGCGTACTCCGCGAACCCGATCGCGAAGGCGGCCCACGCGGCGGTGGCGATGCGCGACACCAGCACCTCGTGCCGGGCGGTGTCGCCGCGGTGGATCCGCTTGTACACGTCCACCACGGTGGTGGAGGCGAGCGCGTTGAGCTCGGACGAGCTCGAGTTCATCGAGGCCGCGAAGATCGCGGCCAGCACCAGGCCGACGACGCCGATCGGCAGGACGTGGAGCACGAAGTTGAGGAAGATGTAGTTGGTGTCGCTGGTCTGGGCGGCCGGATCGGTGGCCTGGATCAGCTTCACCGCCTCGCCCCGCAGCGTGCGCTCCTCGCCCCCGGCGCGGTCGAGCGCACGCGCGGCGGCGTCCTCGGCGGCCGCGGCGCCCGCACGATGCGCGGCCACGAACGCGCGCGCCTGTCCGGTGCGCTCGAGCGTGAGGGCCGCGTGCCGGGCCTCGAGCGCGCGCCACGCGTCGCCGTGGGGCCCGGTCTCCACCTTGCGCGCCTCGACCGGGTTGAAGAACAGCGGCACGGGCGCGAACTGGTAGAACGCGAACATCATGACGCCCAGGAACAGGATGCCGAGCTGCATCGGCACCTTAAACAGCCCGTTGAACAGCAGCCCGAGCCGGCTCTGGGCGACTGATTGTCCGGGAGAGCTGGAGGAAGAAGCCGCCGATCAGCCCCGACCAGAGGTTGTAGCGGTCGTTGGGGTCGAAGGCCAGGTTGACCGCGTTGAGCTTGCCGAAGTGCCCGGCGAGGTGGGCGGCGCCCGCGAGCCCGACTCCGGGCGGCAACGACGCCACGATCAGCGCGAACGCGACCACCATGGTGGCCATGATGATCGCGAACTGGAGAAAGTGGGCGTGGCTCACGGCCTTGTTGCCACCTGAGACCGTGTAGGCGACGGCGAGCGCGCCGAGCAGCAGGCAGGTCCAGCGCACCTCCCAGCCCAGCACCACCGAGAGCACCAGCGCGGGGGCGTAGATCGTGATCCCGGCCGCGAGCCCGCGCTGGAGCAGGAACAGGCCGGCGGCGAGGCTGCGGGTCTTCGAGTCGAAGCGCTGCTCGAGGTACTGGTAGGCGGTGAACACTTTCAGCCGGTGATAGATCGGGACGGCGGTGAAGCACAGCACCACCATGGCGAGCGGCAGGCCGAAGTAGAATTGGACGAAGCGCAGGCCATCCGCGAAGTGGCCATGACCGAGAGCGCGACGGTGGGCCAGCGCAGCGCGCGGCCGGCGAGCAGGTAGCCGTCGAGGTCGCGGGTGCCGCGTCCGCGCCACACGCCGTAGGCCACGAAGGCCGCGAGCGTGCCGAACAGCACCACCCAGTCGAGGGTGCTCACGCCTAGCGCGCCGGGCTCACCAGGTTCGCGAACAGCCGCCAGGCGCCGGGCACGCCGGCGGGCAGCTGGCGGAACCACGACAGCCCGGTATAGATGAACACGCCCTTGCCGTAGCGCGCGTAGAGCAGGCCGCCGTCGCGCCCCGGCTCGCCCGGGTCGTGGGCCGAGAACACAGTCTCGTAGCGCGGGTCGAAGGGGTTGGCGTAGTTGAGCCCGCGCTCCTGCACCCAGCCGTCGAAGTCGCCGGCGCTGATCTTGTTGGGGACGGTGAGCAGCGGGTGTCCGGGCTTGAGCACGCGCATCTCGGCCTCCTCGACCGTGACGCGGTCGCCCGAGATGCTGAACGGCCACGGGCCGATCCGGCCGTTGAGCGCGTCGTCGCGGGTGTCGTACTGCACCACGAGCCGCCCGCCGCGCTCGACGTAGCCGAGCAGCCGCGGCTGCATCGCGAGCAGGCGCGGGCGGGTGTTGTAGGCGCGCACCCCGACGACCAGGCAGTCGAAGCGCGCCAGGTCCATGTGCTCGGCGTCGTCGTCGGAGAGCAGCGTGACGTCGAAGCCCATCTGGCGCAGCGCCTGCGGGCCCTGGTCGCCCGATCCCATGAGGTAGCCGATCGTGCTCCCGGTGTGGCGCAGCTCGGCGCGCACCAGGTGCGCCTCGGCGGGCGGGAACAGGGTCTGGATCGGGATGTGGGGGTGATCGATGCGCGTGAGCCCGTAGGAGAGCGGCGTGCCGCGCACCTCGACCTCGGCGCCCACCGTCGCCGCACCGGTCGCGCCGCCGGGCGGCGGCGTGACGGTGAAGCTCACCTCCTGCTGCGTCCCCGCGCCGGCGAGGCGGACCGGCGCCTCCTTGGGGCTCGCACTCCAGCCCGCGGGCAGCTCGAGTCGCGCCACGCCCTGGAGCGTCGAGTCCGGGCTCTCGACCACGAGCCGCACCGTGCGCGGCTCGAGCGTGGGGAAGAGGTACACGCCCTGATCGAAGCGGCAGCTCGCCGCGGGGGCAACCTCGAGCGGGCGGTAGCGGTCGCCGAGCGCGGGGTCGAGCCAGCGGTAGACGATCGGGATCACCAGCTCGACGCGCTCGCCGAACCCGCTCAGCACCACGCGCGCGGTGAGCGCGGGATCGTTCTCGGCGCGGCCGATCTGCGCCGGGTCCGCGACCTGGTAGGAGCCCTTGAGCGCCGGCACCTTGAGCCAGTAGGGCTGGCTGATCGGGAGGTCGGCGGGCAGGGCGAGCGTGGCCTCGAGCGCCAGCGGCTGGTTGGGCGGGAGCAACAGCCGCGCCGGGACGCGTGCCGTGGTGGTGTCGCCGCGCGTGGCCGGGGCGAGCCGCGCGGTGGCGCCGAACGGCAGCTCGAGGCGCTCGAGCGTGAGCGGCGCGTCGGAGCGGTTGACGATCGAGAGCGCCACGTGCAGTCGCGAACCGGCGGTCACCGTGGGCCGGGCGGCCAGCGCCTCGATCCACAGCCCGGCGCACGAGCGGATGACCTCGAGCAGGTCGCGCCGCTTGGCCGCCACCAGCGGGTCGGGGGCGAGCGTGCCCATCGCCGCGTGCGCCGCGAACAGCAGCGAGAGGATCGCGGCCGGATGGTCGCGATCGAACTCGCGCCCGGCCCGGGCCAGCAGCCCGGCGACCACGTCGCCGCCCTGGAAGCGCGACCACGTCAGGTCCACGCCCTCGAACAGGTCCTGCGCCGCGCGGTCGCCGAGGCGGTGCTCGAACGTGTTCTCCCAGGTGCCGCGCCGCTCCGGGGTTCCGGCGCCCTGGCTCATGTGCATGCTCCGGCTCTCGCCCGCGATCTCGGTGTAGGAGCGGCCGAGCAGCGGGTTGAAGGCGCCGAGATCCACGCGCAGCCGGTCGCGGGTGGTGTCGGCGCCGCTCGAGCCGAAGCGGTACGCGTTCCACAGCAGCCGCTTCGCGCGCCACGGCTTCACGGTCGTGAGCTGCTCAGTGAAGCGCGCCGGATCGGCGGCGGCGCTCCACGCCTCCTCGGCCAGGATCGCCGAGGCGGTGTGGTGCCCGTGGCCGCCGCTGCCGTCGGTCGCGAAGCGGGTGACGATGATGTCGGGGCGGTAGCTCCGGATCACCCACACCACGGCGGCGAGGATGCGGGCGTGGCCCCAGATCGCCAGCGTCTCGTCGGGGTTCTTCGAGAACCCGAAGTCGAGCGCGCGGGTGAAGAACTGCTCGGCGCCGTCCACGCGCCGGGCCGCGAGCAGCTCCTGGGTGCGGATCACGCCCAGCGCCTCGCCGGTCTCGCTGCCGATCAGGTTCTGCCCGCCGTCGCCGCGCGTCAGCGACAGGTAGGCGGCGCGCACCATGCGCCCGCTCGACAGCCAGCTCAGGAACGCCGTGTTCTCGTCGTCGGGATGGGCGCCCACGTAGAGCGCGCTCCCCACCACCTCGAGCTTGCGCAGCGCCAGCTCGATCGCGGCCGCGTTCATGGCCGGGCCGGGGCGCGGATAGCCCCCGGTGACGGGCGCAACCGCAGCGGCCGCCGCGGTCGTGCAGACCACGGCGGCCAGGGCGAGGAACAGCGTCGGCAGACGGCGCATGCGGAACGCCGGGCGCTAGGGCTTCCCGGCCTTCGTCTTGTCCTTGTCCGTGTTCTTCATCGCCGCCTGCCGCTTGGCCGTCCAGGGCGGGACCACACCGTTCATGCGCGCGTAGGCGATCGACTGCCCGAGGTGCTCGTGGCAGTGCGAGAGCACGAGCAGGAAGCCGCCGCGCACCGTGGTCTTGGTGCCGAACAGGTCCACCGGCTTCTCGAGGTCGGTGTCCGAGAGGCTGGTCCACGCCTGCTCCATGTGCGCGAAGGAGTCCTTGAGGGCCTTCTCGATGTCGGCCTTCTTGGTGAACGACTTCTCGTAGGTCTCGATGTTGAACCCGGCCGGCGGCGTCACCCCGCACATCGCCGGGATGCCGTAGTTGGCGGAGGCCACGTGCATGTAGACCTCGCCCACCGAACGGACGTCCTTGCCCGGCCGCCAGCTGTACTTGGCCTCGGGCACGGCGTCCGCGAGCTGCTCGAGCTTGCTCTCGGCGTCCTTCATCCACATCAGGGCCTCGCCCCTCATGCCGGCGGGCACTGCCGCGTCGTCGGCGCGCGCGGCGGCCGGGGCGAACAGCATGGCGCCGAGGCTGGCGAGGACGAGCGCGGCGCGGATCGGATGGCGGTGCATCATGATCGGGTTCCTCCGAAGGTGTTTTGTGCCGGAAGCGCGCCACGAGGGGATCGCGGGCGGACGCGGGCACGCCGTCGCGCATCCTACCCAATCCCGCCCGGGGCCGCGAGGACCGGCTAGAACTCCAGTCGCAGCTCGGTCAGGGCGCTGCGCGTCGCGGCCGGGATGTAGGCGCTGTAGGTGACGTAGTCCCAGCGGTAGGCGTAGCCGCCCGCTACGTAACGCTGGTCGAGCGCGTTGAGCACCCGCACCGACAGGCTCGCGAGCGTGCCGCCGAGCCGGCGTCGCGCGCTCGCGTCGAGGTTGAGCACCACGCGGGGCGCGGCGCTCGCCGCCCGGCGCTCGCCGTTGTCGAGGTAGATGCGTCCCGCGCCCTGCGCCGCGGCGCCGAGCGTGAACGCGCTCCACGCCGCGTGCGCTCCCAGGTTGCCGAGCAGTGCCGGGAACAGGCCGATTGCCTTGCCGTCCTCGGTGAGCCGCTCGAACACCGCTGGGTCGGCCGTGGGGGCGTATTCGGTGTAGCGCACGAAGTGGTTGTCGGAGAGCGTGGCATTGCCGTCGAGCGCGAGGCGCGCGCCGCCCGCGCCGCCTTCGAGCCGCGCCGCCAGCTCGGCGCCCTGGTGGATGCTGCGCGCGGCGTTGCCGGTCACGGCGTAGCCGAGGTCCGTGTTGAACTGGCCCGAGTAGACCAGCTCGTCGCGGAAATCCATGCGAAACAGCCCGGCGCTGGCGCTGGCGGCGGCGCCGCGCCACGAGGCGCCCAGCTCGAGGTCGTTCACCTTCTCGGGGCGCACCAGCGGGTGCCCGAAGTCGGGCATGCCGGAGACCAGCCGGTAGTTGGGCACGCTGCCCGGGCCCTCGCCGTCGTAGAGATCGCGGAACGCCGGCTCGCGCGCGGCGTAGGCCCACGAGGCGTAGGCGCTCCACCTGGCGGCGGGGGCGAAGGTGAGCCCGAGGCGCGGCTGGACGAAGTCGTAGCGCTGGTCGAAGCGGATGCCGTCGAAACGGTCGTCGCGCATCGCGTAGCCCTCGTGGCGCCACGCCAGGTCGGCGCCGAGCGTGAGCGCCGGCCGGAGCCGGTACTCCTCGCGCGCGAACACGCCGGTCGCGAGCGTGCGCGGGTGGTAGTCGTAGTAGCGCGCGTCGGGCGCGGTGCCGGGCGGCAGCGCGGTTCCGGCGAGGACCTCGCCGTAGTGATGGCCGTCGTGCAGGCGCAGCTCGCCGCCCACGGTCAGGGTGCCGCCCGCGTGTTCGAGGCGCAGCCGCGGCACCCAGCCGTAGTGCCGGTTGACGATCGTGCGGCGCCGCACCACGTCGGTGTTCACGACGGTCACCCGCCCCTGCCCGTCGCGGTCGAGCACGCCGTTCTGGTCGGCGTCGAGGTAGTAGAGCAGCGAGTCGCCGCCGAACAGCGTGGCGTCCGGGGTGGACCAGGGCGCGAGCCGGTAGCCCGCCAGCGCGTCGCCGACCCGGCGCTCGTCGTAGTAGCCGCGCCCGTCGAACCAGAACAGGGTCTGCGAGGCGGTGAGGTTCGCGCGCGGCGACCAGGTGTGGATCAGCTCGTAGTGGGGCTCGAAGAAGTGGTCGCGCTCGCCGGGATAGGTGAGCGGGTTGAAGCGCCGGTCGCTCTGGAGCTGGCCGGCGTCCACGCCCAGGTAGGCGAGGTGGGTCTCCTCGGGGCCGCCGTAGAGGTTGAGGCGCACGGCGTGGCTCCCGGCGATCTTGCGGGCCGAGAACGCATACGACCACAGCTTCGAGTCCGAGCGCTCGCGGTAGCCCTGGGTCTCGATGCGCGAGTAGCGCCCGTAGAAATCCACCCCGCCGGGCTGCCGCCCCGAGCTCATCTCGGCCATGACGCGCTTGGTGTCCCAGCTGCCGTAGGCGATCAGCGCGCTGGCGCGCGGCGTCTCGCTGAACGGGCCGGTCTCGAGGTTGACGCTGCCGCCCAGCGAGGCCGCGCCGTAGAGCGCCGAGCCCACCCCACGCTGGACCTGGGCCTCGGCGGTCGAGGCCAGCAGGTCGGGATGGTCGATCCAGTACACCTCGTGCGACTCGGGGTCGTTGAGCGGCACACCGTTGATGAGCACGCTGATGCGCCGCTGCGGGAAGCCGCGGATCGAGAGGTACGAGTAGCCGATGCCGTTGCCGGCGTCGGAGTAGGCGTAGGCGCCGGGCAGCGCGGCCAGCGCCATCGGCGTGTCCTGGCCCCAGTTGAGGCGCGCCAGCTCGTCACGCCCGAGCGTGGTGCGCGCGATCGGCGCTCGCTCCGAGGCCCGGGTGGTGCTGACCTCGACGCCGGCGACCGGGACGACCCTTTTCAGCGTGTCGGTGGGTGCCTCCGGGGGCGCTTGCGCGCCCACCGCCACCGGCCAGCCGAGGGCGAGCACGAGCAAGAGCGGAATTGTGAACAGGGTGTTCTTCATGACGCTCTCTCCTTGAGGAGCCAGCCCGCGGCGTAGATCGCGAGCGAGACGGCGAGGCCCACGTAGATGGGCTCGATGGACAGGGGATAGGCCGGGGGGCGGCCGGGAGCGTGGAACGCCTTGGCCAGCACCCAGGCCAGGGTGACGAGCAGGGGCAGCACCATCGCGACCAGCGTCGCGCGCGCGCCGATGCGGCCGCGCTGGAGCAGTGCCGTGCCCACCGGCAGCAGCAGCGCCGGGGTGGTGATCGAGCCCAGGTCGTGCCACAGGTCCACGACGCTGGGCCGCGCCAGCGCGAGCACGGCGGCGAATACGGCCGCGATCGCGAGGCCGATGCGGGTGTAGAACGGCACGCGCTCCTCGGCGCCGCGCGTCAGGCGCCAGATGACGTCGCGCCCCAGCGTGGTGGCGGCGATGAAGCCGTAGGAGTCGATGGTGCTCATCACGGTCGCGATCATCGCGAGGTAGAAGAGCCCGAGCAGCCCCGCCGGCAGCGTCACGCGCGCCAGCTCGGGGAACGCGAACACCGGCCGCTCGAGGGCGGGCAGCACGGCGCGCGCGTACATGCCGGTCGCGGTGGTGAGGAAGTCGAACACCGCCCAGCAGGCGATCGACCACAGCACCCCGCGCCGCGCGACATCGGGATCGCGCGCCGCGTAGGCGCGCTGCCAGAAGCCCGGGTCCACCAGCGCCGAGAGCGCGATGAAGTACCACACCAGGATGTCGGCGGGCGGGTTGCCGCCGTGCCACACGAAGTGGGTGGCGGGCAACCCATGGATCAGGAACGACAGCCCGCCGTGCTCGATGACCAGGGCCGCGACCATGACCAGGAAGCCCGCGTACATCAGCACGAACTGCACCTGGTCGGTGAGCACCACGGTGCGCAGGCCGCCGCGGTCGATGTAGAACAGCGAGAACAGCGCGGCCGCGATCACGCACGGGAGCAGCGGGGCGCCCAGCATGGCCGAAAACAGCGTGCCGAGCATGAGGACGTACGCGGCGGGCGCCGAGGTGATGAACACCGCCAGCGCCCCGACCAGGGCCGGGCCGCGGCCGTAGTGACGCTCGAGCAGGTCGGGCACGGTGTAGAGCGCCGCCACACGCGCGCGGCGCGCGAACAGCAGCGCGAACAGCAGCGCGCCGATGTAGTAGGGCACGCCGAACACCAGCCAGTTCGCGATCCCGTAGCGGTAGGAGTACTCGCCCACGCCGAGGATGCCGCCGTACCAGGTCGCGACCAGCGTCGCCACGAACGCGGGCAGGGTGACACGGCGCCCGGCGACCAGGTAGTCCACGGTGCTCGAGCGCCGGCCGAGCCGTGAGACCCACACCGCGGCGAGGAAGCCGAAGTAGGCGACGATCAGCCCCCAGTCGAGGAGGCTGGTGCTGAACATTGGCGTTCCTTCCGGGCGCCGCGCGGGGGCCTCTTGCCCCCACGAAAAATGCCGCCCGCGAAGGGACGGCATGAAGGCAACCGGAGAGCTCGCTTGTCTTCGCCGTTTCCCTACGCTGGAATGACCCAGTTCAGGTTCGGAGGGTTTGCTCTCAGGTCGGAACGACCGGCTCCGACCACCCCTAACGACGCACCCGCCTGCGCGGGCACCCGACACAATGGAGGCCGGGCGCCGGGAGCGCAAGCGGTGGTTTCGGACCCGCGCAGCGAGCGACGGGACCGGTACTTGCGGCCCGCCCAACTATCCCGAACGAACACCTCAAGCGCCGCGCGCCACGGGCCGATGATGCGATGGAACCTGACCAGCGGCGGCCTCCTCCGGGTCTCCCGTGCCGGAGGCTGCGCGCGTTTCGAGGAGCCCGGACCATGCAGGTCGATCAGCTCATCGCGCAGCTGGACGCGCTCCACGCCTCGGGCGCGGAGTTCGAAGCGGTGCTCGAGGCGGTGGTCAAGGGCGTGCATCAGCTCGACCGCCGCTTCCACTGGACCGGCATCTACGAGCTGTTCCCGGACAACATCCTGCGCCTCGGCCCCTTCATCGGCGCGCCCACCGAGCACGTGTTCATCGGCGTCGGCCAGGGCGTGTGCGGCACCGCGGTGGCCGAGAAGCGCAACATGAACATCCCCGACGTGAGCCGCACGCCCAACTACCTCGCGTGCAGCAGCGACACCCGCTCGGAGCTGGTCGTGCTCATCCGCCGCGGCGACACGATCTACGCGCAGATCGACATCGACAGCCACGAGCTGGCCGCGTTCGACGAGCCGGTCACGGCGGCGGTGGAGCGGATCGCCGACTGGCTGTCGGACCACTACGCCGCGCGCGCCTCCACGCCGCTGCGGCGCCAGGCATGAGCGCCAAGCGTCCCTCCCCCGCGGATGCCCAGAACATCCTCGCGGGCCTCGAGCCGCTGTTCGCGGCCGACACGGTCGAGACGGTGCTCGAGCAGGCCGCCGCGCTGCTCGGCGGCCTGACCGAGGCCCACGCCACCGCCCTGCTGTTGACCGACGGATCGAGCGTGGTCCACGAGGCCTGGCATCCGGCCGACGAGGGACGCCGGGCACGACTGCGGCCCCACCTGCTCGGGCTCACGCTCCAGTCGGTCAAGACCGACGAGGCCGTGACCCTGCCGTTCCCGGCCGGCGCCGCCGCCGGCCTCAGCCCCCACATGTTCCTGCTCAAGGCGCGCGGCCGCGCGCTGGGGGCGGTGTGCTGCGCCTGCAAGCGCGGCGACAAGCGCCAGCACGCCCGGCGCCAGGCGCAGATGGAGCCGATCGTCCGACTGGTCGCGCAGCGCATCGTCGACGTGCAGGAGGCGGTGTCGTCGCGCGCTACCCGCGCGCAATACGAGCGCTGGTTCCGCCAGCTCGACAGCCACATCCGCACCCTCGATCGCGAGCGCCAGAAGTTCGCGGCGGTCGTGAACCAGAGCGACGTCTACATCTATGTCGCCGATGCCACGCGCACGATCAAATGGGCCAACCGGGCGACCGGGGCGCGCTTCCCGGCCGTCGCCAACGGCGGGACCTGGGTGGGGAGGAGCTGCCGCGACCTGTGCGCCCATCTCGGCGACACCGAGTGCAATGGCAGCTGCCCGGTCACCCGGGCGCTGGAGCAGAACCAGGCGGCGCACCAGGAGTACGAGCAGGAGGGCCCGGACGGCAAGCGCAGCCTCTACGCGACCGCGCTGCCGATCAAGGGCCCCGAGGGCCGCCCGCAGGAGGTCATCGTCATGCTCCAGGACCTCTCCGAGATCGAGACCATGCGCCGCTCCGAGGCGCGCTACCGCGCCCTGTTCGAGGAGCGCGAGCGGCTGGAGCTGCGGTTGAGCGCCGTCATCCGCAGCTCGCCGATCGTGCTGTTCTCGCTCGATCGCAACGGGGTGTTCACGCTCTCCGAAGGCCGCGGGCTCGAGGCGCTCGGGCACGCGCAGGGGGAGAGCGTGGGCCAGAACGCCTTCGAGCTCTACAAGAATTACCCGGAGATCGTCGCGAACCTGCGCCGTGCGCTCGCCGGCGAGGAGTTCACCGTCATGGTCCAGCTCGGCGAGCGCTCCTACGAGACCCACCACGCCCCGCTGCGCGACGACGCCGGCGCGATCACCGGCATGATCGGCGTCGCCACCGACCTCACCAGCGTCCAGCGCGCCCGCCGCGCGGCCTGACCCCGCCAGGCCGCCCGCCGGCGCTCCGACGCGCTCCCCGCCGCGCTCCCCGCCGCGCGGCTCGCGGTTCGCGCGTCGCTCGGCTATCCTCGATCCCCATGCGCCAGACGCAGGGGTCGATGATCTGCCCGCAATGCGGCCGGCTGATCGGGGTGACCGAGTCGCGCTGCCCGTACTGCGGCGCCTGGCGCCCCGGGCTCTACGGCTGGTCGCCGGTGCTACAGCGCTTCTTCGGCAACCGCATCGACCTGATCTCGATCATCGTCACCAGCTGCATCGCGCTCTACGTCGTGGCGCTGGTGCTCGACCCGGGCGCGATGCTCCAGGTGCACGGCCTGTTCGGCATCCTCTCGCCCGGCACCCGCGCGCTCTACCAGCTCGGCATGACCAGCCGCGCGGTGTTCGAGCTGGGCTGGTGGTGGACGGTGCTGACCGCGATCTACCTGCACGGCGGCCTGCTCCACATCTTTTTCAACCTGATGTGGATCCGGAACCTGGGCCCGACCGCCACCCAGGCCTACGGGCCGGCGCGCGCGTTCGTCATCTTCAGCGTGGCGGGAGCGGTGGGCTTCCTGGTCTCCGATTTCGCCAGCGTGGCGCCCTCGATCGGCGCCTCGGGCAGCATCTTCGGGCTGCTCGCCGCCCTGATCGTGTACGGCCGGCGCCACGGCCATGCGGCGCTGACCGCCCAGCTCTGGCAGTGGGCGATCCTGGTGTTCGTGATGGGCTTCGTCATGCAGGGGGTCAACAACTGGGCCCACGCCGGCGGCTTCGCGGGCGGCTGGGTGACGGCCGAGCTGATGCGCTCGAGCGAGGAGAAGCGCGAGAGCCCGATGGTCCAGGTGCTGGCGCTGTTGCTGCTGGCCGCGACCGCGGTCGGGATCCCGCTCTCGTTCGTGCGCGTCACCGCGATGATGATGGCGCACTGAATTCGCGAGAATGCGCTTGACACCCACGAGCGTGTTCGACGGCCATTGATCCGTGCCTCCATGCGGAGGCTTGCGACCAGGCCGTTGGCGTCGCGCCCCACGGGAGTCGCGCGGTTTCTCATCATGATTTCTGCGGCGCACGGCGTTGTGTGCTCTGCCGGGCTCCACGAGCGCCGAAAACCCGCATGATAAAATTGAGCCTACCCGCCCCCGGGAAGGGCTCGCCATCATGCGCGCCTACTCGCTGTCCCACGGCAACGCTTCTCGCGCACATCGCCGAAGTCGATGACCGGCGGCTCTACCTGCCAGCCGCGCATCCGTCGATGTATGCCTACTGTGTGCACGAGCTTCACATGGCCGAGGACGCAGCCTACCGGCGGATCACGGCCGCTCGGGCCGCCCGACGGTTCCCGGCGATCTTCGAGGCGGTGGCCGACGGTCGACTCCACCTGACCGCCGTGATCCTGCTCTCGCCCTGTCTCACGCCCGAGAACGCCGCCGACCTGCTGGCGGCGGCCGCGCACCGCACCAAGGCCGGGATCGAGGAGCTGCTGGCGCAGCGCTTTCCGCGGACCGAAACCATGGGGTTGGTCGTGGCCCTACCCGCGGCGGAACTCGCTCCAGAGCGAGTTGAGATCCGCGAGTCAGAGCCGGCCGGTCAACTCGCTCCAGAGCGAGTTCCCTGCCTCTCGAAAGTGACACCCGTGGCGCCCGAGCGCTTCGACATCCACCTCACGGTTGGCCGCGGCACCCGGGACAAGCTCCAGCGCGCCCATGCTCGACCGCGCCCTCGATTCCCTGATCAAGGAGCTCGAGAAGCGCAAGTTCGCCGCCACCTCGCGGCCGAGTCGCGGCGCCCGCCCGAGCGCCAACCCGCGCCACATCCCGGCGTCGGTGAAGCGCGCGGTGTGGGCGCGCGACGGAGGGCAGTGCACGTTCGTGAGCGACAGCGGGCGCCGGTGCCAGTGCCGCAAGCTGATCGAGTTCGATCACGTGGAGCCAGTCGCGCGCGGGGGCACTGCCACGGTCGCGGGGCTCCGGCTGCGCTGCCGGGCGCATAACCAGTACGGGGCGGCGTGTGCGTTCGGGGCGGGGTTCATGCGCGAGAAGCGCGAATCGGCACGACGTGCGGCGGAAGCTAGACGGCGGGAGGCCGAGCCAGCGCTCGGGGATTCGGCGTGGGGCCTTCCGCGGTGCGTCCGAGGCGCGGTGTAGCCAGGATGGCGGAGCCGCGACTCGGAGCAGCGAGGCGGAGCAGGATGCGGAGCCGAGCGTGCCG
>WNFL01180767.1_pt1 | contig 13167 bp, 14 predicted proteins | sample 5400361 | NCBI WGS metagenome assembly WNFL01 (sample SAMN13153351, study PRJNA577476) | soil metagenome | isolation source: 40 cm soil on Douglas fir-dominated hillslope | place: USA:California | collected 2013-09-17
CCGTCGGTCGGTTCGTCCATCACCAGCACGGGCGGGTCGTGGAGAATGGTTTGCGCAAGTCCGACGCGCCGCTTGAAGCCCTTCGACAATGTGTCGATCGGCTGTTCCATCACCGGTTCCAATTCGGTCTTCGCGGCGGCATCCGCGACGCGCATCTTGGCTTCCTTGCCGGTGAAGCCGCGCGCCTCGGCGATGAAGCCGAGGAATTGGCGCGGCGTCATATCGCCATAGGCGGGCGCGCCCTCGGGCAGATAGCCGAGATTGGCTTGCGCAGCGATGGTGTCGGTTTCCACATCGTGACCGCAGATCGAGACCCGGCCGGCGGTCGGCAAGAAATAGCCGGCGATCATCTTCATGGTGGTCGATTTGCCGGCGCCGTTGGGACCCAGGAATCCCAGGACCTCACCTTTGGCCACGGTCAGGTCGATCCCCGACACAGCGGTGATCGAGCCGAATTTCTTGGTTAGTCCCTGGATGATGATCATGGCGGCGGGCTGCTCAGATCGACCCTGTAACATTGGGTGTGTTCCCTTAGAAAAATCGCTTCTTCGCCGCAAGAGCTTCCTTTGTTCTGGATGCGGAGGAAGTCGTCACGCCTGCGCGATTGACCCTCCCCCTCCGATTGTCATCCCCGGCGAGCCGTGGATAGCCACGGCTCGGGAAGGGGACCCATTTCCCCGAAGGGTTGCTCCCCTCTCGCCGTTGGCCTCACCCGTCCGGGAATGACATCAACGTAATGAACCGTCACGCAATTTTGGCGCCGACTGGAAGGCGAAGGTGCAGCCCCAACAGGATACCGGCCCCGAAAAGGGGCCGGTGAGGGGAGATATCGAATGATTTTTGGAAAGTCGGTCGGCTCAGGATAGCCCGTCCGGCAGGGGCTGGGGGGCTGGGTAAAAACTCCCGGTCGAGGCTCTGTGCCGACCGACAAGGGGAATATGGAAGGTCAAAGCGGCGCGTCCATGTTCTCAATGGGGCATTTTTGAGGCGGCGGGACCTATCGACGTTTCGTGCTGCCGGGCGTGCGCGCCCGGCACGTCGTGACGCGCAAAATGTCGCAAAACCCTTGCCGCGGCTCCCGCGACGTTCCATGCTCGCTTCGATGACTGATGAACCCGTGTCTTTGTACCGTGCGGAATTGCCCTATTCCGCACGGTCTTCCTTCCGGGGCGAAACTTCGGACGGCATCTCCAGCCGGCCGGCCGAACAGCGCGATCCGCATATCCGCTTTGACAGGCCCGAGCTCAAGCGCATCTTGAACACCTATGGCCGCATGGTGATGGCGGGAGAATGGCGCGATTACGCCATCGATTTCCGCGACGACGTTGCGGTGTTCTCGGTGTTCCGCAGCACGAGCGAGATGCCGCTCTATTCGATCGAGAAGCGTCCGAAGCTGAAGGATCGACAGGGTCAATATTCGGTGGTCGCGGCCGGCGGCCAGGTGCTCAAACGTGGCCACGATTTGTCGGGCGTGCTGCGCGTTCTCGACCGCAAGCTGCTGAGACCGGTCGCCGCACCCTACTGACCGTGCGACGAACTTCGCCAATCTGGGCGGGCTTTCCACGCTGCGCTGTTAAAAAAAATTTCAGCCCATTCCCACGGAACGAATCATCGTATTAAATGTTCGCCACCATCGAGACGCAATCGAAGCGCGCGATGGGAGGATCAGGGAGGACGCCTTTCGAAGAGGGGGGGCTGGCCGCCTGACAAGATGTCCAAGCGATTCTATCCCGGGGATCCCTGCCCGAACTGTACCCAACCTGTTAGAAGACATGGACGATCCTTCTGGAGCGTCTTCCTGCGAGAGCCTTTTCTGAAGTGTCCTAACTGCAGACAGGTCTTTCGTAGATTCCCTGCACACCCGCCCGCAGAGGCGGCCGAAGCCGTCCCTGCACGTCAGCCGGCGACACGCGTTTAAGGTCGGCAGCACCCGCCATATTTATCCCGCATTTATCCCGCGGCGCTGGCTGGTACACTTTCGGCGAAGAAGAGGAATAGGCTGTTGCTTGCTCGGCGCTGCGTAGAAGACGGCGTTGATCTGAAAATTCGGGGGGGGCCGAATGTTCAACGATCGGGAAGCGCGCCAGATTGCTTCGGCTATCTGCAACGCGGCCAAACAAATCACCGACACACTGGAAAAGATGATCGGCGACCTGCCGCGCGGCGCATCGCCGGACATGGCGATGCAATGCCTTGCGGTGGAGCTGGCCGACTCGCAGCCGCTTTTGGTGAAAGCCATGATGCAAAGCGAGCAGGCCCGAATCCGCTTGCCGATGACGCGCCCTTCCTCTGCGGAATCACTCGGCGCCCCCAGCTCCGTTAGCCGCTAAAGCTCGCTTCCACCACACGTGGGTTTTCCTCCCCCGTTTACGGGGGAGGTGGCGACCCGCATTTTTTGATGCGGGGAGACGGAGGGGGCGGGCACGGCGCCCAAAAACAAAAAGCCCGGAAGCGGCGCTTCCGGGCTTTGCTGTTTTATGCGCCGAGGTCTAGCGCCGGTCGCCCATCAGCCGCAGGAGCATCAAGAACAGGTTGATGAAGTCGAGATACAGGCGCAGCGCGCCCATGATCGCCTTCTTGCCTGCGACCGTTCCGTCGTCGCCGACGAAATAGGTCTCCTTGATCGACTGTGTGTCATACGCCGTAAGGCCGGTGAAGATCAGCACGCCGACCACCGAGATGATCCACTGCATCATGCCCGATTGCAGGAACATGTTGACCAGCGACGCGATGATGATCCCGATCAGACCCATGAACAGGAACGAGCCGAAGCCCGACAGATCGCGCTTGGTGGTATAGCCCCACAGGCTCATCGCCCCGAAGGTCGCGGCGGTGGTGAAGAAGACCTGCGCCACGCTCGCGCCGGTGTAGAGCAGCAGGACGGGCGTCAAGCCGATGCCCATCAGGCCGGCATAGATCCAGAATGTCGCCTGGGCGGTGGCAAAGCTCATCTGCTGGATGCGGAAGCTGATGAAGAACACCAACCCCAGCGGCGCCAACAGCACGATCCATCCCAAGGCGGAAAGCGAATATCCGCCCGCGACCTGATTGAAGAATAGCTGGGCGAAGGCCGGCGTGCTCGCGGTGAACCAGGCCGTGAGCCCGGTGAGCCCTAGGCCCATCAGCATGTAATTGTAGACGCGAAGCATATAGGCCCTGAGGCCTGCATCGATCGCGACATCCGACGTCGCGCCGTAGCTCCGAACCCTGTTATCGTATTCGGCCATAATGGCGACTCTCCTGAAATCTCTGGTCCTACAGACCGCCGCTAATATCGGTCTTCGCGCCCCCAACATCAAGGCACGCCTGAGTTTTCCGGTTAAAAGCGGTTAAGGGTTCCTAAGCCGCGCCGCAGGCTTTGCTGCCAATGCCGCAAAGCCGCCCGAGAGGCCCAGGACGAGCGTGCCCAATGCGCCTCCCGCAATCGTGAAGGCGACCGCGCGGCCTGCGAACACCAGCGGCACGTCGAGCACGAAAGCGGCGATGGCCCATGCCGCCAATGTTCCGGCGATCAGCGCCGCAAGTCCCGCCAGCGCGCCGAGCAAGCCATATTCCACCGCATAGACGATGCCGAGCCGCCCACGCGTCGCGCCCAACACTTTGAGCACCACCGCATCGTAAAGGCGTGCGCGATGACCCGCGGCGATGGCGCCCGCGAGCACCAGCACGCCGGCAAAGATGGTGACGAGGCTGGCGATCGCAATGCCGCGGGCAAGCGCGGCCAAAAGCTCGCCCACCTGCGCCAGCGCTTCCTTGACGCGCACAACCGTCACATTGGGAAAGTCCTTCGACACCGCGGCGAACATCGCTTCTTCCTGGTCCGTTGCCGCGCGCACGGTGGATAGGAACGTGTGCGGCGCCTGATCGACGACGCCCGGCGACGTCATCAGCACGAAGTTCATGCCTCCGGTGCGGAAATCGATGTCGCGCAGATTGAAGATGCGCAGGTCCAGGTCGCGCCCGATGATGTTGACCGTGATCGTGTCGCCGATCTTGAGCCCCATGCCGCGGGCCAGATCGCGCGAAAATGATACGAGTGTCGGGCCGCGATAATCGGCGGGCCACCAGCTCGGACCTTCCACCACGCGCGCGTCTTTGGGCCGCGTCGTCGAATAGGTGATGGCGCGGTCGCCACGCCGTTCAGCTTCACGATTCGCGCGCGCAGCATCGGGGTGGCGTTGAAATCCGCCGCGGTCGGAAAGCCCGACACGAGCTTGGTGAACGCGTCGATCTGGTTTTGCTGGATGTCCACGAAGAAGAAGCTCGGCGCGCGCGATGGCAATTGGTCTTCGACCTGCGCTTCGACGCTCGCCTGGATCAGCGCAACCGTCGCAAGCAGCGTGAGGCCGAGGCCCAGCGCGACAATGATGCTGGCGGTGGGCGTGCCGGGCCGCGTGAGATTGGCAAGAGCCAGGCGCAGCGTTTGGGACTTGCGGCGCGGCATCCGCGCGAGGATTTGGCGGAACGCGGTCGCGATCAGACGCAGCGCCAGCAACACCGCGAAGCTGCCTCCCAGGAAGCCGAGATTGAACAAGGGATAGGGCGAGAGGAAAATGGACAGCGCGGCGATGGTGGCAAACGCAGCGAAAGCCGCGACGCGATAGCGCCAGCGCCCGTGACGCGAGGACGGCGCCACCAGGTCGCGGAACAATCCCGCCGGCGCGATCTCTCTCGCGCGCGCCAGGGGAAGAATGGCGAAGCCCAGCGCCGCCAGCGTACCGAAGGCCGCCGCCAGCACCAGCGGTCCGGCATAGACCGCATAATGCGCGGGCGCGGGGATCTCCTCGCCGAAGAAATGCTCGACGGCGAAGGGAAGCGCAGCGCCGAGAGCGAGTCCCAGGATCAAACCCACCGCTGCAACCGCCATGATCTGCAGCAGATAGATGAGGAAGATGTCGCTGCCCTCCGCGCCCATCGCTTTCAGGGTGGCGATGGTCGCGCGCCGCCTTTGCAGGAAGGCTTCGACCGCCTGTCCGGCGCCGACGCCCGCCACCACCAGCGCGGTCAAGCCCACCAGGGTCAAGAACATCGTGGCCTGTTCAACAAAGCGCGTCACCCGCGGAATGGCATTGCTGCGATCATTGATTTCCCAAACGCTTTGCGGGAAGGCCGCCGCCAGGCTAGCGCGGAATTGTTCCGGCGTGGTCTGCCCCGTAAACGCGACGCGATAGGAATAATTGAGCAGGCTTCCCGGCGTGATCAGCTTCGCGCGCGAAAGCCCCTCGCTCGAGATCAGCACGCGCGGTCCCAAGGTGAATCCGCCCGCGACGCGGTCCGGCTCGGTCACGATGCGGGCCCGGACGACAAAATCGGCATCGCCGATGCGAATGGCATCGCCGGTTTTGATGCCCAGCCGGACGAGGAGCGCATCTTCGACGACCGCTCCGCACCCCGGCGCGCCGCAAGCCAGCGCGGATTGGAGGTCAGCTGCCGGCGCCAGCACCGCTTGGCCGAGCAAAGGATAGGCGGCATCGACCGCCTTCAGCTCCACCAAAGTGCGTTTCACGGGATCTTTTGCCGAATTTGCCATGCTGCGAAGCGTGGCGGATTCGGAGACCGCGCCGTAATCGGTGAGGAACTTGCGCTCGGTCTCGGTCACGGGCTGGTAAAGCCGCTGCAGCCTCACATCTCCGCCGAGCAAAGTGCGCCCCTGTTCGGAGAGGCCCGTCAGGAACGCCTGGCCCAGCGAGCCCACGCCCGCGATGGCCATGACCCCCAAGGTCAGAGCAGCCAGGAAAATCCGGAAACCGGACAACCCGCTCCTCAGCTCCCGGCGGGCAAAGCGGATCGCCAGGGCCAGCGAACTCATTTCGTCCGCTCCTCGGCCACAATCAGGCCGTCCTTCATGCGCAGGATGCGGTCGCAGCGCGTCGCCAGGGCTTCCTCATGGGTCACAAGGAACAACGTCGCGCGAACATGCTCGCGCAAGGAAAACAGAAGCTCGATGATCGCCGCTCCCGTCGCGCCATCGAGATTTCCGGTCGGCTCGTCGGCGAAGAGCACTTCGGGCTCGTGCACCATGGCGCGGGCCAGCGCCACGCGCTGCTGCTCGCCGCCCGACAATTGCCCCGGATAATGGTCGAGCCGGTGCGCGAGGCCTACGGAGTCCAACGCCGCCTCGGCGCGCGGGAACGCATCGGCTCGCCGCAGCAGCTCCAGCGGCACGGCGACATTTTCCAGCGCCGTCATGGTCGGCACCAGATGGAAGGATTGGAACACGATCCCGACATGCTCGCGCCGGAACCGCGCCAGCGCGTCCTCGGAAAGGCCGCTCAGCGAGCGTCCCGCGACGCTGACATTCCCCGCCGTCGGGGCCTCCAAACCGGCCGCCACCATCAGGAGCGAGGATTTTCCCGACCCCGAGGGACCCAGCAGCGCCACCGCTTCGCCCGGTTCCACCGCGAGGCTGACGCCGTTGAGGATGTTGACCGCTCCGGCCGCGCTCGCCAATGTCAGGCGCACGTCTTGGAGCACAATGGACGGCGCGCGCGTGGCTCCAGGCAGTGGGTCGCGGGTGACGAATGCTTCCATGGCGGGGTCAGGCGATAGTGACGATGCGGCGCCTCTTCAAGACAATTCTTCCGGCACTGGTCCTGATGTGGGCCTCGACCCAATGCGCCAACGCTGCCGAACCGATGCTGCGCGTGCTCGCCTTCGGCGACAGCCTGACGCAAGGCTATGGCGTTCCGCCGGGCCTGGATTTTCCCAACGTGCTGGAACGCGCGCTGAAGGCGAAAGGGGTCAATGCCACCGTCATCAATGCCGGTGTTTCGGGTGACACCAGCGCCGGCGGTCTGGCGCGGCTCGATTGGTCGCTGGGCGACGCCAAGACCCAGCCCGACGCGGCGATTCTCGAATTGGGCGCGAATGACGGGTTGCGTGGCCTCGCGCCTGCGGAAATGGAAAAGAACCTGGACGCCATCCTCGCCCGCCTGAAGGCGCGCAACATTCCGGTGCTGCTCGCCGGAATGAAAGCGCCGCGCAATTTCGGCTCGGCCTATGCCGCGGAATACGATGCCGTGTTCCCGCGCCTCGCCAAGAAATATGACGTGCTCTTTTATCCCTTCTTCCTGGAAGGGGTTGCGCTGGACCGCGCGCTCGTTCAGCCCGACGGGCTGCATCCCAACCCCAAAGGCGTCGATGCCATCGTGGGCCGCATCACGCCTCTTGCTCTGGAACTGGTGCGTCAGGCGCAAGGGAAGCGCGCGCGCCAAGGCGAAACGCGCACACCCAAACAATCCGCGCGATAATCTCGGATGATTCGTTGCACAGCGAGACATTTTCTCCCCTCTCCCCTTGCGGGTCGAGCACTACTACACCTCTCCCTTGAGGGGAGGTCGAGCCGCGCAAGCGGCGAGGGTGGGGGTAGTCCCTTCTGTGCTTTCGCGCGCCGGGTGAGGGGAACTTGATAGGCCGGCTGCTCTCGGTCGGCGGGTTCACCGCGCTGTCGCGACTCGCGGGATTTTTCCGCGACATCATGATGGCGGCGATCCTCGGCGCCGGCCCGATGTCGGACGCCTTCATGGTCGCTTTCCGCCTTCCCAACAATTTCCGCGCCATCTTCGCCGAGGGCGCGTTCAACGCCGCCTTCCTGCCGCGCTACACCGCGGCGGCAACCAAAGCGGGCACCGCGCCGACCTCCGCCGCCACGCGCTTCGCCGACGATGTCTTCTCCTGGCAGGTTTTCGTGCAGCTCCTCCTGCTCGTTCTCGCGCTCGCCTTCATGCGCCAAATCGTGGCGGTCCTGGCCCCCGGCTTCGCCGGCAACCCCGATCAGATGCATCTCGCCGTGGTGCTTTCCCGGATCACCTTTCCCTATCTTATCTGCATCACCATCGTGACCCAGATCTCCGCGATGCTGAACGCTGTGGGAAAATTCCGCGCCGCCGCCGCGTCTCCCATCCTGCTCAATATCGCGATGATCGGGACGTTGTTCGCGGCGAACTATTTTCCTTCCGCGGCCTACGCCACCGCTTACGGCGTTCTGATCGCCGGCGTGCTGCAGCTCGTTTACATGGTTCGCGCCGGCGCCAGGAACGGGCTGCATTTGCATTTGCGTCTGCCGCGCTGGCGTCCAGAGGTGAAGGAATTCGCCGTCGCGCTCGGCAACGCGACCGTCGGCGCGGGCAGCGTGCAGATCGGGCTTTTCATCGACACGCTGATCGCGAGCTTCCTTCCTTCCGGCGATCTTACGGCGCTCTATTACGCCGACCGCATCAATCAATTGCCCATGGGGATCATCGGCGTCGCGCTCGGCACCGTGCTGCTACCCGAGATGTCCGCCAAGCTTGCCGCCCATGACGAGAAAGGAGCCAGCATCGCGCAGAACCGCGCGGTCATCCTCGGCATGCTGCTGACGCTCCCCTGCATCGCGGCGTTTTTCATCATTCCCGATACTTTGATGCGGGCGCTGTTCGCCCGCGGTGCCTTCAACCTCTCGGCCGCCGATACGTCCGCGACCGCGCTTGTCGCCTATGGCGTCGGCCTTCCTGCCTTCGTGCTGCTGCGCTGCGTCGTGCCCTCCTTCTATGCGCGGGGCGATACGGCGACGCCGGTGCGCGCGACCCTGCTTTCGGTCGCCGCCAATATCGCGATGAAGATCGCGCTGGTTTGGGGCTTGGGCTTCGGCGTGGTGGGCTTGGCGCTCGGCACGTCATTCGGGGCTTGGGTGAATTTCGCGGTGCTCGCCTTTCTCGCCCGCCGGCGCGCGGTCCTTGTTGCGACACCAGAGCTCAAGCGCGCCATCCTGCCCGTCGGCGCGGCATCGCTCGCGGCTGCGATCGGTTTTTTTGCCGGCGTCCGTCTGGGCCATGCGCTGATCGGTCCTGGCGCCGCGTTCTACGATGTGACGGGTTTTGCGGTTGCAGCGTTGTGCGGCGCGGGCGCCTATGTTCTCACGGTCGTGGTGTTGCGGCGGAGCCTGCCGTTCCGCGGAGTTCACCTATGATCCGGCTCTTCGTGGCCCTCCAGCTTCCCGAAGCGGTGCGCGAACGTTTGGTCGCGCTGCAGGGCGGCGTGCCTGGCGCCCGCTGGGCGAGCGACGAGCAAATGCATTTGACCTTGCGCTTCGTCGGCGAGGTCGACGGCAATGTCGCGCATGACATCGACGACGCCCTGGCCGGCATTCGCGCGCCCGCATTCACGCTCGAGCTTGCGGGCGTGGGCGAGTTCGGCGGCAAGAATCCGCGCGCATTATGGGCGGGCGTGCGCTCCAACGATGCGCTTCTGCATCTGCAGAAAAAAATCGAGACCGCCTTGCAGCGCATTGGCCTCCCCGCCGAAACGCGCAAATTCTCGGCCCATGTGACGCTGGCGCGCATGAAGGGCGCCCCGCATGAAAAGATCGTGCAGTTCCTCACGCATCATGCGCTGTTCGCGAGCGGGCCCTTTCCGGTCGCTGACTTCGTGCTGTTCTCGAGCCAGCTTTCGCACAATGGTTCGATCTACCATCCCGAACGGGTCTATTCGCTGAACTCCTAAATATTGTCATCCCGGCCGACCCCAGAATGGCTACACTTGAACGGAATTGCTCTAGCTACTTTCCTCGATGGCTTCCATATCATCGTCCGACAGGCCGAAATGATGGCCGATCTCGTGAATCAGCACGTGGCGCACAATGAAGCCGAGCGACTCTTCATGTTCCGACCAATAATCGAGGATCGGCCGGCGATAGAGGAAAATCATCGTCGGATGATGCGACGCAGAGGCACCCTCGCGGCTGGCGAGATCGGGCCCCTGGAACAGTCCCAATATGTCGAAGGGCGATTCGAGCTCCATATCCTCGGTCACGTCGTCGTCGGGGAAATCCTGCACCATGAAGATGATTTCGCCGGTGAGCGCGCGAAACTCCGCCGGCAGACCCGCAAACGCTTCGCAGGCGAGAACCTCGACGTCGTCGAGCGTGGGCGCGGTGGCGTCTTTCCAATCCATGCGGCAGGATGCACATAGCAGTCGGAAACGCGCAAATCTTGCTTCAGAGGAGAGGTCCATGGCCAAGCTCGAAGGTGCGGCGCGCAAACAGGCGCTGGCGGAATTGAAGGACTGGCGCGAGGTTGCCGGGCGCAATGCGATCACGCGCAAATTCACCTTCAAGAATTTCAACGAGGCATTCGGATTCATGGCCCGCGTCGCCTTGGTGGCGGAGAAAATCGACCACCACCCGGAATGGTCCAATGTCTATAAGACCGTGGACGTCGTCCTCTCCACCCACGATGCCGGCGGCGTCACGCAAAACGATATCGCGCTCGCAAAAGCGATGGATGGATTCGCGCGCGGCTGACTCTACCAATGTCATTCCTGCCCCCGGGTCCGCGGTGTCCCCGCGGCCCGAAGATAAAGTCCAGCGGGCATCGAGGAGCGACTATCCAAGACATTGGTTGCGCCTCCAGCTTGGCTGTTCGTTTGCGGTGAAATCCGGAACATGCGTTGAAGCTTCGCGTTCTTTTCATGAGCAGAAAACCTCATGGAGGATTCGCATGGCTGAGATTCGGGAAACGCATGTGGTAAAGGAAAAAGGCGACGGCAATGGCGCAACGCCGTGGTTGGCCTTCATCGTCGGCGCGCTTTTGATCGCCGTGGTCGCGGTATTCTTGTTGAACGCGCATGGCCGCGTCACCGGACCGAATGGCAGCATCGATCTGAACGTCAAATCTCCGGTGACAGCTCCGGCGAATCCCGCGCCCAATCCTGCGCCTACCCGCTACTAGTGCGACGCCCGGGGGCCACCGAAAGTGGAACCCGGGCTTAGCCTTGGCGTCGTGAAATGAATCTATTCGTGGAGAAAGCCCATGGCCGATGTCCATGAAACCCATGTCGAAAGAACACGCGGCAGCGGCGTGATGCCGTTCTTTATGTTCCTGTTGGGCGCGCTGCTGATCGTAGTGGTCGCGCTCGTGCTCATGAATGTGCACTGGACGATTTCCTGGCCCGCGGGTCGCGTGGATATCGGCCTGAAACCGATCACCCAATCTGCGGACACGCGCTAGAAAATCGTTTGCCCTCGACGCGCGCGTGAATCGCGGGCGCGCGTCGAGGATGCTGTCACGGGACGCTCTTGCGGTTCTTCACCAGATCATCCACCACGGACGGATCGGCCAGGGTCGACATATCTCCAACGTGCGCGACGTCGTTCTCCGCGATCTTGCGCAAGATGCGGCGCATTATCTTGCCCGACCGCGTCTTGGGAAGGCCGGGCGCGAACTGGATCACATCGGGCCGCGCGATCGGACTGATGTGGTTTCCCACCCATTGCTTCAGTTCGGCTTCCAGCGCGGGCGATGCCGTCACGCCGAGTTTCAGCGTGACATAGGCATAGATGCCCTGACCCTTGATATCGTGCGGAAAGCCGACGACCGCCGCCTCCGCGACCTGCAGATTGGCGACCAGCGCGGATTCCACCTCGGCGGTGCCCAGCCGGTGCCCGGACACGTTGATGACATCGTCGACCCGGCCCGTGATCCAGTAATAACCGTCCTCGTCGCGCCGGCAGCCGTCGCCGGTGAAATACATGCCGGGATAGGTGCGGAAATACGTATCGATGAATCGCTGATGATCGCCATAGACCGAGCGCATCTGACCTGGCCAGGACCTTCCAGCATTTGGCCCGCCTGATCCACGATCGCGGGGCGGATGCCGAATAGCGGCTTGGTCGCCGAGCCCGGTTTCAACGCGGTCGCGCCCGGCAGCGGCGAGATCAGGATGCCGCCGGTCTCGGTCTGCCACCAGGTGTCGACGATCGGGCAGCGTTCATCGCCGATGACGCGGTAATACCACAGCCAGGCTTCCGGATTGATCGGTTCGCCGACGGAGCCGAGCAAGCGCAACGACGCGCGGTCGGTCTTCTTCACCGGCGCTTCGCCTTCGCGCATCAAAGCGCGGATGGCCGTGGGCGCGGTGTAGAAGATGTTGACCTTGTGCTTGTCGATCACTTCCCAGAAGCGCGAGGTCGAAGGGTAGTTGGGAATCCCCTCGAACATCAAAGTCGTCGCGCCATTGGCCAGCGGTCCATAGACGATATAGCTGTGGCCCGTCACCCAACCGACATCGGCCGTGCACCAATAAATGTCGCCGTCGTGATAATCGAAGACATATTTGTGGGTGAAGGCGGCATAACACAGATACCCCGCCGATGTGTGCAGCACGCCTTTGGGTTTGCCCGTCGAACCCGATGTGTACAGGATGAAGAGCGGGTCCTCGGCGCTCATCTCCTCGGCCGCGCATTGGTCGGACACTTTGGCCGCTTCCTCGTGATACCAGACGTCGCGGCCGGCCGTCATCGGCTCCTCCGCGCCGGTGCGTCTCACCACGATCACGCGGCGCACATCGGGACATTGCGTCAAGGCTACGTCGGTGTTGCGCTTCAGCGGCACCGGTTTGCCGCCGCGCAGGCCCTCATCCGCCGTGACGACGATCTCGCTTTGGCAATCGAGGATGCGCCCGGCGAGGCTGTCCGGCGAGAAGCCGGCGAACACGACCGAATGCACCGCGACGATGCGCGCGCAAGCGAGCATGGCGTAGACGGCTTCGGGAATCATCGGCAGATAGATCGTGATGCGGTCGCCTTTGCGTGCGCCGTTCGCCTTCAGCACATTCGCGAAGCGGCAGACTTCCCGGTGCAGCTCGGCATAGGTGATGTGGCGCGAGTCTTTGGGATCATCGCCCTCCCAGATGATGGCCGTTTGATCGGCGCGGGTTTGCAAATGCCGGTCGAGGCAATTGGCCGCGACATTCAGCGTGCCGTCTCCGAACCATTTGATGTGGAAATCGTGAAGCCCGAAGGACGTATCTTTGACAATCGTGAAGGGCTTGATCCAATCCAGCGCGCGGCCCTGCTCGCCCCAGAAGCGGTTCGGGTCGGTGACGGAATCCAGATACCAGCTTTCATATTTTCCGGACGCGATATAGGCGCGCCGCTTCCATTGCTCGGACACCGGGATCACGATTTCGGACATGGCATTTCCTCAAATATTTGCGCGGATATTGGCCCTGGGGGACCGGCTCCTTCAAGGACGTTTGGACTTTCGCGGCCAGTCCCGCGCACCATGGACGACACGGGCGATTTCGATACTGTCCCTTTTCGTTCGGTAGATGAGAAAGTATGGGGTGCCTGACACGACGAGTTCCCGCGTCTGGCGTGATCGCCCCGACCGGCCCAGTTTAGGATGATCC
>WNFL01346994.1_pt1 | contig 13167 bp, 14 predicted proteins | sample 5400361 | NCBI WGS metagenome assembly WNFL01 (sample SAMN13153351, study PRJNA577476) | soil metagenome | isolation source: 40 cm soil on Douglas fir-dominated hillslope | place: USA:California | collected 2013-09-17
GCCCAGCTTCCCCACTTGGGGTTTTGCCTTCCGTTGTCATTCTTGAATCCAGGGTTTACCAAAGCATCGCTTGTCAAAAAGCCAGCTGCGTCAAATGCTGCATTAGAAAATGTGGCTTTACCTTTAGCTCGCACCATCAATCTCAATTTGAGCGTGTTGGCCAACTGAATCCAACTGGTCATATTGCCACCAAAAAGAACGTCTTCCGAAGTTAAAGCGGTCGGAGCCGGCACAGCAGTAGCACCTTGATTGATCATAGCAATTGCATTGTCCAATTCTTGGGCCAGCGCCACATAGATATCCGCGCCTTTATCATAAACGGGCGTGAGGTTGCTAACCCCAGACAACGCGTTCACATAAGGAACATCATTATACTGATCAACCAGCAATTGAAAATTATGCGTCTTCATAATAGTCGCTATCGCCTGGTAATAGATATTGGCTGGATCCTTTTGCGCAATGTTAATTATCTGCTGGTAGTTCTCCAGATTTTGATAATTGTTATTCCAAAGGTCTGTCCTGGTATTGTTGGTATAAGCATAGGTAACAAATTCATTGAACCCGCCATAACCTCCTGCATTTGCACCATACCCTCCGGTTTGCATACCATAGGAATTATGATTCTCCAGCACTCTTGCTGTTCCCGTCAGAGCAGATGACAACAACAAACTAGGTGTTGATGAAATAGCCTGATTAGGGTTGGTATTTATATCCAGGTAGGAGCTGCACGAAGCCACTAATAACCCCGCACAAACAACAAATATTTTCTTAATAGCCTTCATTTTAATTCTTGTTTTATGGATTAAAATTTGAGATTCAGAGTGGCACCATAATAACGCACTGGAGGAGTGGTGCCCAAATCGTTCAGCCCGGTTCCATTCCGGCCATTGCCTGAGGCCAAACTATACTCGGGATCGGTGTAGTAATTATCTTTAGCCATCCACAAGAACAAGTTCCTTCCCTGAATACTGATGTCTCCACCTTTGATGAACTTGCCTCCGATGCTGGCTAGAAGAGGAGTCAGGTTATACCCGAACGAAATTTCGCGCAGCTTGAGAAAATTCCCGGAGGTAACATAATTAGAAGTAACCTGGCGGTTGATTCCGTCAGACCAAAATCCATTGTTTCCGTTTCCATTGATAATTGCCACCGAATTATTGGGGGAGTATGACCCGTCTGTATTCTGAATTACTGAATTAGGGTATACAAAGCTTTGACGATTATACAAGGCAGTGCGGTAAGAAGTGCCTGACCAATCGAGCTCAGGACCTACGCCATTATAAACAGAATATCCGCCACGATACTCGAACAATATGCTGAACGAGAAATTTTTATACGAAGCAGCGGCATTCATACCTAACACGTGCTTAGGAGTTGCATTTCCTAGTACCTTGATATCCGAAGTTTGCGTAGGAAGCCCTGTAGACGAATTTACAACAACATGTCCTTGTGGATCGCGTACATAATCATACCCGGTTATCACCGGAAAAGCTTTGCCTGCAAAAACTTGGGAGGCAGCATTTCCGGAAGTGGCTAACGTAATAGATGGAACTAACGGAGTAATCGAAAGAACGCTGTTATCCAGATAAGTGTAATTACCTCCCACAGTGACATTCCAATCCTGCGTCTTAAATGCTGTAACTTTCAAACTGGTCTCGATCCCTTGACTTTGGGTAACACCAACATTAGTCAACAAGCTGCTAAATCCGCTTGCCCATGATGTACCTGTTGATATCGTTTGATTGCTAGTTTCTGAATGGAAATAAGTTACAGAAGCTACGATCCGATCATTCCAAAAATTAGCATCAACACCCAACTCATACTGCTTAGTGAGTTCAGGTTTGAGTCCTCTTGCTACCAGCTTACTGTTGATAGAATATCCGGCTAGTGACCCGTAAGGGAAACCTTGTGCATTTGGATTATAAGTTGTATTCAGAGCATAAGCTCCAAAATCACTAAACTGAACATTACCCAAATTAAAGGTTTGCGCCAGGTTCACTTGACCAGTCTTGGATATACCTCCACGAACTTTTAAGTAGGTCAACAAATTTCCTTTCAACGAAGGAACAGCATCCGTTAATACTGCTGAAGCTTCAGCCGAAGGGTAGAAAAATGAGCGATTCGATGCATCAAGACGTGAATCCCAGTCATTACGGCCTGTTCCCGTTACAAACAACCAGTCCTTAAAACTTACGGTTGCCTTTCCATACAAACCTATTAAATGGGTTTTGATGTCGGCCTGACCAAAGTTAGGCGTACCTAAACCTGTACTTATATTGAATAATCCAGGCACCTGAAGCCCACTTACACCCAAAATGGTATACTTGGCTTGGTTTTCAATTAACTGTAAGCCACCTGTAACCTGAAAATGTAAATCAGAAACGGACTTGTTGTATTGTGCCAAAAAATCTGTGATCGATTGTACAGACCACATGGTGATTTCCGAATCCGATGCTGGGATATTGGTCTTAGAGCTTAGCGGAGTTTTCTTCGCATAGTCCGTATACTTAAATGCTCCGACAGTGCTTTTTTGGAAATATTCGCGATTCGAAATTCCTTGTCTTGCGATGAGGTCTAGTCCTTTGACCGGAGATACTTTGAGTTCAATGTTTCCAGTCAAGAAATTGTTTTTATCCTTTTCGCGATAGTTTGCTGCCGTAAAATAAGGGTTTTGATACCACGGGTTATAGAAATTATTGGGGTTTCCAATTGAGGCTACACCCGGAGTAGTGTTCTGCCAATCTTTATAACTGGTAATATCAACATTTGATGGCATGTTCAGCATGTTGCTGTAGATGCTCCCTGTTGCGCTGGATATGTCGTACGAATTAGGTGCGTACCCAACCGCGTAACTTAAATTTACGATGTCCGTGATTTTACGAGTACCGTTTATCCGAAGGTTCCCACGGGTGAACTTATCGCCTGGAGTTGTACCGGTAACCGTTACATATTGACCAGATACGAAGAGTGTGGATTTGTCATCGCCCGATGAAAAGGAAATGTTAGTTTGATTGGTTTGTCCAATATCCCAGAACTTTTCATGCCCATGTTTATAGCTGTATGATGTGTGATCCTGGTAACCGGTTTCTTGCGGAGGCCCCAGAGGTCTATCACTTCCATCAAAGGCAGGTCCATACGATTGATTCTCATATTGGCTATAACTACCTGTTCCGTCAGGGTTTACGCCATAACCAGAACCCCCTGATCCGAACTTCGTCTGAAACTTAGGATAAAAAGCCACCTGCTGATATTGAACGCTTTGTGAAGCTGCGATGTCAAGCTTGCCCTTCTTACCCTTTTTAGTTGTGATAATCACCGCTCCGTTTGAAGCCTGAGAGCCATACAAGGCAGCAGCGCCAGCTCCACGTAACACGTTGATCGTTTCAACATCATTCATGTTGATGTTACTCATCACGTCATTGGGAACAATGACACCGTCCAATACAATAAGCGCCTCATTGCTACCCGTCATGGAACGCATACCTCTTAAGATAAAGCGATAGTTGGGATTAACCCCGCTGCTCGTAGCGCTAATATTTGCACCCGGAATTTTACCTTGCAAACCGGCAATCATGTTTACAGCTCTGCCAGCTGACAAAACATCTGAATTAATTACCGTGTTGGCCGTTCCTAATTCACGCTCTCTGGCCTGAAGACCTCCAGCACCAGTTACTACAATCTCGGAAAGCTGAGTCACCTCCTGCTCAAGTTTTAGATCAACTACTGTTCTCTCGCCTACTTGGATTTCTTCAGACTTTAACCCAATAAATGAGAAAACAAGAACACCACCCGAACTTGATACAGAAATGGAGTATCTTCCATCAGCATCAGTTACGGTTCCATTTGTGGTTCCTTTCAAAACCACGTTCACACCCGGTAGAGCACTTCCATCTTCACTTGAAGTAACCCGACCCGTCACTACTCGATCCTACGCCCAGACACTGAGTGCAAAACCGAAAGAGAAGCACATTAGTAAAAACTTCTTCATAGATTTAGGTTTAGATATTAAGATTAAGATCGAAAATTAAGTCTTAAATTAAAAAAACAAAATTTTGATAATAAAAACTATCAAATTTTAAGTTTTTACTACTGCCTGATAAAGAAATTAAGCTTTTCTTGTTTTTTAAAGTTTTTACATTTCGTGCGCACCCTTTCCCTGTGAATTTTTATTCAGCGATGGATTCAATGATCATTGTTTTACCGAAACCCGATGTTGAATTGACAAGAAAATGTAGTGAAAAATACGACCAGATGTAGAGCAACAAAAAAAGCGCGAGGTACCCCCCGCGCTTGGTTATTTATATTTTGTAATTAATGTCTAAGCTTCAGCAACAACAGATACAAACGATCTGTCAGCTCTGCCTTTCTTGAAGGCAACTACACCATTCGTAAGAGCAAAAAGAGTGTGATCTTTACCAATGCCAACATTCTTGCCAGGATGATGCTTTGTACCACGCTGGCGAACGATGATGTTTCCCGCTACTACTTTTTGGCCTCCGAAAACTTTAACACCTAATCGTTTGCTTTCTGACTCGCGGCCGTTCTTTACTTTACCTTCACCTTTTTTGTGTGCCATATCTTAATTCAAAATTGAAGATTCAACATTTAAAATTTATTATCCGATGCTTTCGATTTGCACCTTAGTATACTGCTGGCGATGGCCATTCTTCTTGGCGTAGCCTTTACGTCTCTTCTTTTTGAAGACAATCAACTTGTCGCCCTTCACTTGTTCGAGGATTTTGCCAGAAACTTTAACTCCTTTTAATAAGGGAGCTCCAACCTCCACGGCCTTGCCATTGTCAAGTAAAAGCACTTTGTCAAAGCTCACTTTTGTTCCTGCTTCACCTTCCATTTTGGGGGCGTAAACATATTGATCTTTGGCTACTTTGAGCTGCTGACCGGCAATATCCACAATCGCGTACATAGTTCCTGTTTTAAAAATGGAGTGCAAAGATAGAGCAAACACCTTGAAATGCAAACATACCATCAGGAAAACCTGTAAATGAGATTGAAATAGCTGTTTTTACTGAAATTTAGCCATTTGCTATTTCCAAAATTTACCCGTTCGCTGATTCTCCTGGTTCATAAATTTGAACAAGCGATTTGCGAGGATGAATTGGCTCGTTTGAAAAAAATCCTGTAAAAAAAATCTAAAAAAAATTTTCTTGGGCACTTCACTTTTGATTCGTTTCGTAAGTGAATGACAGTGAATTGTTTTTCGGAATTCATTTTGTGTTGATAACTATTTTTAGATGCTAAGACTATTTTATGGCTTTGAATTTCATTCTTACTTTTAGAATATTTGTCCATTGTATTTTAGGGAGATTACCCTCTTTAAAATCTCAACAAAAACCCTAAACAAAAAATCTTAGGCTGAGACGTTGTTTCAGCAAATTATATTCTAAAAAAATTACCAATGAGCGAATTATCACAGGAACCCATTCTCAAAGAAAACAAAGACCGATTTGTTCTTTTCCCAATCCGCCATCACGATGTATGGAAATACTATAAACAAGCTGAAGCAAGCTTTTGGACAGCCGAAGAGATAGACCTTAGCCAGGATATGAAAGACTGGCTAGCCTTGAACGATGGCGAGCGTCATTTCATCACACATGTGCTTGCATTTTTCGCGGCAAGCGATGGAATTGTAAACGAAAATCTGGCAGAGCATTTTGTATCTGAAGTGCAATATACCGAAGCCAAGTTTTTCTATGGTTTTCAGATCGCTATTGAAAACATCCACTCCGAAACGTATTCTTTATTAATAGACACTTACGTAAAAGACCCGAAAGAAAAAGATAAGCTCTTTCATGCCATCGAAACTATGCCTTGCGTAAAGAAAAAGGCTGATTGGGCCCTCCGCTGGATTGACCAGGGAAATTTTCCGGAGCGCCTGGTTGCTTTTGCAGCCGTGGAAGGAATTTTCTTTTCCGGATCATTCTGCTCCATCTTCTGGTTGAAGAAACGCGGACTGATGCCGGGGCTGACTTTTTCGAATGAATTGATTTCACGTGATGAAGGATTGCATTGTGATTTCGCCTGTCACTTGTACACGAAGCACGTTGTCAATAAATTAACGACAGAGCGCGTGATTGAAATTATCAAAGACGCTGTCGAAATCGAAAAAGAATTTGTGACCGATGCGTTGCCCGTGAATTTGATTGGTATGAACGCTGCGCACATGTGTCAATACATTGAATTTGTTGCTGATCGATTGATCAATGAACTCGTTGGCAAGAAAGTTTACGGAGCCACCAACCCATTTGACTTCATGGAAATGATTTCGTTGCGTGGAAAAACCAATTTCTTCGAGAAGCGCGTTGCTGAATATCAAAAAGCAGGCGTGATGAAGAGTACGGAAAAAGAAACCGCTCCAAAATTTTCATTGAACGAAGATTTTTAATACATTCGATCACATTTTTTAAACTTTTACAAACAACCCCATTTAGCAATGCTCGTACTCAAGCGTGACGGACACAGGGAGTCCGTTAAGTTCGACAAAATCACCGCCCGCATTGAAAAACTCTGCTACGGTTTAGATCCCAAGTTTGTCAACCCGGTAGAGGTGGCGATGAAAGTGATCAATGGTCTGTATGATGGTGTGTCCACATCAGAGCTTGATAACCTTGCAGCTGAAATTGCTGCTACGATGACCACGCGTCATCCTGACTTTGCAAAACTCGCTGCGCGAATTGCGGTGAGCAACTTGCACAAAGTCACCAGCAAGTCGTTTTCAAATACCATGAAGCGACTTTACACCTATGTAGACCCAAAGACAAGTCAAAATGCTCCGTTGATTTCTAAGGAGACGTGGAAAGTCATTCACGAAAATGCTGCTGAGCTTGACGAAGCGATCCTTTACGATCGCGATTTCAGTTATGATTTCTTTGGGTTCAAGACGTTGGAGAAATCGTATCTGATGAAGGTCGATGGCAAAATTGTAGAGCGTCCTCAGCACTTGCTCATGCGTGTAGCTGTTGGTATTCACGGAGAAGATATTCCTGCAGTTATTGAAACTTATCATTTGTTGTCGGAGAAATGGTTTACACACGCCACTCCTACCTTATTCAACGCGGGAACTCCTAAGCCTCAACTTTCATCTTGCTTCTTGCTTACGATGAAGGATGATAGCATTGATGGCATCTATGATACTCTAAAACAAACCGCTAAGATTTCGCAGTCTGCCGGTGGTATTGGACTCAGCATTCACAATGTGCGCGCAAAAGGTTCCTACATCAAAGGAACAGGCGGAACTTCAAATGGTATCGTGCCGATGTTGCGCAACTTCGATATGACTGCGCGCTATGTTGATCAAGGCGGTGGCAAACGCAAGGGAAGTTTTGCTATTTATCTTGAGCCTTGGCATGCCGATGTTTTTGATTTCCTCGACCTGAAGAAAAATCATGGCAAAGAAGAAATGCGCGCCCGCGATCTTTTCTATGCCATGTGGATTCCTGATCTCTTTATGAAGCGCATCGAGAATAACGAGATGTGGTCGCTCTTCTGCCCTAACGAAGCCCCAGGCTTGGCAGATTGCTATGGTGATGATTTCGAGCGTCTCTATGAAAAATATGAGAAAGAAGGTAAGGCGCGCAAGCAAATAAAGGCTCAGGATCTGTGGTTTGAAATTCTCGAAGCACAAATCGAAACTGGTACACCATACATGTTGTACAAAGACGCGGCTAACAAAAAATCAAATCAGAAACACCTTGGCACTATCAAGTCGAGCAACTTGTGTACTGAAATTATTGAGTACACCTCGCCTGATGAAGTTGCTGTTTGCAACCTTGCATCGATTGCACTTCCCAAGTTTGTAACAGAAGAAGGGAAATTCGATCACCAGAAATTGTATGAGATCACCAAGGTTGTTACGTGCAACCTCAACAAAGTGATTGATGTTAATTATTATCCTGTAGAAGAGGCTCGCAACAGCAATATGCGCCACCGTCCTATCGGTATTGGTGTACAAGGTCTGGCTGATGCATTCATTTTGCTGCGCATGCCATTCGACTCAGAAGAAGCCCGTGGTTTGAACAAAGACATTCATGAAACAATCTACTTCGCATCGATGGAGTCATCGATGGAGCAAGCTAAAATTCATGGAGCGTACGAAACATTTAAAGGCTCACCAACATCGAAAGGAATTTTCCAATTTGATATGTGGGGAGTAACTCCTGATAGCGGTCGCTGGGATTGGGAAAACCTGAAGCGTGAAGTGAAGCAACATGGCTTGCGCAATTCATTGCTCGTAGCACCAATGCCAACTGCCTCTACTTCACAAATTCTTGGCAACAACGAATGTTTTGAGCCATACACTTCAAACATCTATACGCGCAGAACTTTGTCTGGTGAGTTTATCATTGCCAACAAGCATTTGATGAAAGACCTGATCGGTCTTGGCTTATGGAGTGAAACCATGCGTCAAAAGTTGATTGCAGCTAATGGTTCTGTTCAGTCAATTGCTGAGATTCCTCAAAACATCAAAGACATCTATAAAACCGTTTGGGAAATTTCTCAAAAATCGATCATCGACATGAGCGCAGATCGTGGCGCGTACATCTGTCAGTCGCAGAGTTTGAACATGCTTGAACATTCACTTAACGAATCCAAATTTTGGCAAGCTTACTTCAATGCACTTCTATGCATGGAAGAAGGGCCTGAAGACAGGTATGTACTACCTGCGCTCGACTGCTGCTGCTGATGCGATCAAGTTCACGCTCGACAGGGCAGTTCATCAACAGCCTGCCGTTGAAAATGCGGTAGTTGTGGGTGAGGTCGTTTCCATTCAACCTGAAATGCAACGCGCTATTCCGTACGAACAACGTCCTGTTACTGACTACGAACAGAAAATGTCTGACATGGCTTGCTCGCTGGATAATCCTGATGCATGCGAAGCTTGTGGATCTTAGCCTCACCCTAGCCCTCTACAAAGGAGAGGGAACTAAAAAAATGAACCCGGTGATAAGCCGGGTTTTTTGTTGTTATCGTAAGGTGCCCTACAGCAGGTTAAATGTCAGGTAATAGTAGTAGCCTCCTTGGTTTATTAAAATCCACGCCACCAGTTTTTTCGTTTTTCTATCAATAAATAATGTACCTCGAGGAACCTTTGGGCTGGATTTAAAATAATATACAAACACATCAGGTGTTAATTTTTTCAATTCATAATTTTTGAATGGCTTATAGATTTTGCTACGCTTAAAAAATCTTATCGGCTTGGCATCCAGATTTTCCAGGCCTATAGAATCCAGATAGTGTCGAAAAGGATAAAACAGTGTATCAAAGCTCTTGATCCTTGAGTCTCTTCTGCTTTCCAAAGTGTCGTTGAGTATGTAGTCAAAGTATATGTATTTCTGAAATAACGTATCCTTTGATAATCGACCTTTATTTTCGACAACGTAATCGCAAAGGCTCTTTATATTTATATGCATCTCCTTTTCATCGTGGCTCCATTTTCTTGATTGGCCAAATCCGAGAAAAGAATTTAAAACCAATATTAGCGGTAAGAACTTGAATCGTCTTTTCATTTCAAAAAGTATTGTTAATGAGCAGGGTTATTGGCAACCTGATTTAGTTTATCTCTCCTCGTGAACGTTTTTGAATTTCAGCATCTCCCCTAGTCGTTGCTCCTTGTCATTATCGAAGCCACAAGAAGTTTTGAATTCCCTTGGATTTTCATAAGTCCCGAAAAGCATATCCCACCAAACGATATCACCGTAATTGTTTGTGTGCTTATTATGCTCATGGTGAATTCTATGCATCTCTGGTCGCTGAAAAATATATCCAATCCATTGAGGCGTTTTAATGTTCGTATGATAGAAGAATTCTCCAAGTGCCGTGCAGAGCGTGTAGATACCGCCCGCCTCAAGACTTAATCCAAGCAGAGAATAAACAAGGAGGCTTCCTATAATTGAATTTACTGTCATCTCCAGCGGATGCTTATAGAACGAAGTTATGACTTCTATACGTTGCGGGCTGTGGTGTATTTGATGAAAGTGCAGCCAAAGAAAATCAACCGTATGCCGCCATCGGTGCCACCAATAAAAAATGAATGTTGCAATGAAGTACGCAATAAACCCTCCTGCAACCGGGCCAACATGATTTGAAAGATAAAATAATGAAAACGCTGAGAACCATTTCTCCCAAGTTACCCCGGCAAGTAACACCACACCAAGTTGAACAAAGTTTACGGCTAATACCCTGATCGTCCATGTTGGTACTTCAGGCAACCTCCAGCCCGGAAATAATCGCTCAATTAAAAAGCAACATCCGAATACGATGAAAATTATTGTCAGCATATTATTTTTGATTTAGTAAGTTTTGAATTATCAAACGTCAAAACTGGTTCAGGGTCACTTGATATAAATCAAGAAATGAGAAGTAGTTAAAGAGTCCTTTTTTTATCCTCAAGAGGGATGTAAGTACTCAATGCCTACTCCTCAAAAAAGTAGATATAGCTAATCGTTAAAAACAACAGCACTGCAAAAATTCCTGAAGTCCAAATGAAAGGATCAGATCTGAAATGTGTGGTATGGAGCAATTCTCGCTTTAAAAGTATTATGAAAGCCGCTCCACTTGAGAAAAATAAAATCAAATCTCTTTTGCGAGAGGGATTAAAAGCGCTTCGAATGAATAACCCGATTATTCCAATGTACGCGATAGACCACAACGTCCAACTCAAATGCATGGAAAAAAGTCCAAACACAATAAACATCCATAATGGTCCTCCTATGTGATCACCGACCATTATAATCCAGCAGCAAGAAACTGCCGTAGCTATTTTGAAGGAACTTAAAATAATTTTGGTATTCATTTTTTCCATTGAATTATACAAAACTAATTCGCGCTTCTAACGACCTACTTGATTTAAATCAAAAAGTGCTGTCTGAAATAAAAAACCCAGCGAAGTGCTGGGCTTAGGCATGCAATTCAAAACTAATAGTAAACTCATTTCAAGACTATTTTATTGTACAGTGTTTCCATTATAAAACCAAAAGTGACACTGTTAATAATCGCAAGCCGTAGTGTTGCCATGTCTCCAGAATTGGCTCCCAACCAATAAAACGAATAAAAGGCAAAGGAAATAAGACTACCTAAAATCCATGCCAAAACGAAATTAAGGTTTTTCAATTTTGCTCTTACAAAATAGAAAATGCAAAGAGCCAAGATGAATACCCACTGAAACAAAATTATTGTATAGAGAAAAAATATTCTTGCAAGTTCAAAATCTCTGTGGCCCCCAAAAACGAAAGATTGAAGGTATTCTAAAAGAGAATTAGCGGTGATCAAAATTATGGTGCCAACCAATACGAACTTTATAACAGTTCTCATATTTTTAAACTTTATTTACAACCTAAGGACGAAACTGGCTGATTACCGTTTAGGACATCAGCAACAGTTGCCCAATCTAGGCGACCAATTATTGGAGCATTCTTAGAGGCCATTCCACCATTTGTCGTTACGTAAGATTGTATTTTATCTTGAAAGCTTTTCCACAGATTATCTCCTCCATCAAATGTCTTGCCTTCTGCCATAAGCTCGTTTATAGGTTGTGTTATCCTGTCCACTCCTCTGGTGTAAAATGTATAACCTCCATTCGCATCCGTTGTAAATCCAAATTCCCGTGTTCCACTGACTGGATGACTCCAGTCGTAGGGCGCTGCGATTTGTTTTAGACACGAGTTAAGTGTTCAATCAAATCATCAAGTTCTTCGTATTTGAGGACAAGCATACCCGTACGGAATGAACACATATTGGCCCTTAAGATTCTTGAATGCTAAAAAGTATTTCACTTTATTCCCTGAAAGGCACAAATAAGTAATCACTTCCTTCTTATGCATTACTACATAGATATCTTTGTCATTTTCATTGCCCACTACAAGGCTCGCTTTTTGTTTTTTCGATAAATCCAAATAAGGTTTAACCGATAATTCTTCTATTGGAAACTTAGTTAACTCCCTTTTTAAATGTTCCATTGAATAATAAGTCGTGAAAAGATCAAGTGTATCTGAACAAAGAAGTTTTTTTCTTAGCTTGGAAAAATTGTCTATAGCTTTTTGACCGGATTCAGGTAAGGAATCACGGCTGAATTTGACAAAATTACGCGCTAAGAATAATCCATTAATATCTGAAGTACCTACATTAGATTTTGACGGCCTCTCCATATTCAATTGTGCCAACGCTGCCTTGTTGTCAACATTATCCATCCTGAATTGATGCATATAATCGGTGCTACCCTGGCTATAATAAGATTTGATTCCGGAGACTTTCCCTTCTCTAATCTCCACGTAGGTAACCAAATTAACTTTATTGTAAACAGCATAGATCGAATCTATATCAATTCGATTCGGCCGGCCATCAAAAAATTTCTCGTGGATTAGCGTTCTTCTTTCTAGAGGGAGACTTGAATACGGGATATAAGAGAAATTTGAATATGAATAATTATTCTTCTTGATTCGTAATTGAAGAATTGTAATGGAGAAATAGGCTGTCGAATATTTAAACCTGGCTAAAGGTAAATCTTTGCTGAGGGTAGTTAACTCTGCTATTGAATCGAATGGCTGCAGATCACAAACCTTGCGCATAAATTCTTTGGTGCGGAAAAGCGAACTTTGGTTATTTACATCTTGCCCTAGCAACCTAAGAGGGATCAGTAGTAGAATTACTATTTTTTTACCATTTTTCCAAAATTAGGGAAGGTCTGTGAGACATCCTGAACTTGCAGGAGCAAGAGCATTGGGGCTTGAAACAGCACCGGGTACGCTTCTTAAATCTTCTCCTAGATCTCCAGGAGTATGAGCCCATTGGTTAGGAGGCAAAAACGATGTTGTAGCTGGCAGCGTAACACCACCAAGTGCTGCAATGTCCAGTCCAAAATCAGTGCAATTTTCGCTATTTAAATTATATTCTGCTGGAGTATTATTGACAACGTGGTTAATGATGTTGTTTAATTGTACTGGGGTGATCGAAAATGAAATGCTCATATTATAATCATGGCCTTCATTATTAATTAATACACTTGGGTCGGATGGATTAGCAGGGGTAGCATAACCTTCTGGATAGAAACCAAAAAATCTTGTGACTGTTGTACCGTTGTTTAGAGTTTGGGTTATTCATATAAATGTGTGGCCAGGATTAAAATCAACCGCGATTGTTCTGGTACCTGGAATG
>WNFL01343194.1_pt2 | contig 13164 bp, 13 predicted proteins | sample 5400361 | NCBI WGS metagenome assembly WNFL01 (sample SAMN13153351, study PRJNA577476) | soil metagenome | isolation source: 40 cm soil on Douglas fir-dominated hillslope | place: USA:California | collected 2013-09-17
TCGGAATGGCCGGCAGCTTCTGCGAGCGCTTCTGGCTCGACAGTACGAGCGCACGCAAAGTCCCTTCCTGGATATGCGGCACGCAGGGCGGCAGCGAGCTGACGCAGATCGGCGTGTGCCCGGCCACAGCGGAGGCGACCGCCGTGCCGGCGCCCCCAAAGGGAACGTGCACGATATCGAGACCGAGCGACAGCCGGAATTGCTCGAAGGCGAGATGGGGTTGCGCCCCGGCGCCTCCGGACGCGAACGTGTACCGTCCGGGATTGGCCCGCACGAGGGCGATCAGTTCATCAAGGGTCCTCACGCCCAGGGAAGGGTGGACCACGATCGTGACCGCCGAGGCAATCGGAACCGCGACCGGTGCGAAGTCCCGGACCGGATCGTAGGGAGCCTTGCCCAGGAACGCCGGATTGGTGACGAGGGCGCTGACGGTGACCAGGATCGTATGCCCGTCGGGCGCCGCCCGCGCCGCTTGTGCGGCAGCAATGTTGCCGCCGCCGCCGGCGACGTTTTCCACGTAGAATTGCTTTCCGAATTGCTCGGAGAGCTTCTGCGCCGCGATCCGTCCGAAGATGTCGGATGGACCGCCGGGAACGAACGCCACCATAACACGCACCGGCCGCGTCGGATAATCGAGCGCGAGGGCGCGTTGGAAGCACATGGGAGCGGCCGCAGTGGCCCCGGCGAGTTGCAGAAATTGACGGCGAGTTTGCATGCGCTTCTCCCCGGTAGCCCGGACGGAGCGGAGCGAAATCCGGGATCGGACTGTCCACGCATTTAACGCGCAGCCCAGTTTGCTGAGCGCCGTCCCCGGATTTCGCTCCGCTCCATCCGGGCTACGGGACTGCCCGGAAGGCTACAACGTTCGGCCGCGGACCCGAAAGGGGGGTTGTGCGTTGACACCCCCAGCCAAAGGCCTAAATTAGCGGCGTTCCGAGGGGAGCTCCGGGTAAGGAGCTGAGACACCCGCCGAGTCTTCGCCCAGCCGGGCGTGACACCGCGGAGACCCTTTGAACCTGATCCGGGTCATGCCGGCGAAGGGACGGACCATCTTTCCCTCCACGCGCACGCCTGGAATATAGGCCGCAGCCACGAGGGATTACGCCATGAACGTCCATGATCGCGACATCGCCACCCCGAAGGTCACCACCGGACCGATCGCCGGATCGCGCAAGGTCCATGCGGTGCCGGAGGCGGCGCCCGATCTGCGCGTGCCCGTGCGGGAGGTCGTGCTGACGGAGGCCGCCGCCGAGCCGCCGGTACCGGTCTACGACACCTCGGGGCCCTATACGGACAACAATGTCGCGATCGACGTCGAAGCCGGCCTCAAGCGCACCCGCGTCGAATGGGTGCGCGAGCGCGGCGGCATCGAAGAATACGAGGGCCGTCCCATCCAGCCGGTCGACAACGGCAATGTCAGCGGCAAGCACCTCGCGCGCGCGTTTCCCACCGCTCATCGGCCGTTGTGCGGCGTGGAGGGCCAACCCCTCACCCAGTACGAATGGGCGCGCGCGGGCGTCGTCACGAAAGAAATGATCTATATCGCCGAGCGTGAGAACCTCGGCCGCAAAGCGCAGCTTGAACGCGCCGAAGCGGCCCGCGCCGACGGCGAAAGCTTCGGCGCAGCGGTGCCGCTGTTCGTGACGCCGGAATTCGTGCGCAGCGAAGTGGCGCGCGGGCGCGCCATCATTCCGTCCAACATCAACCACGCCGAATTGGAGCCGATGATCATCGGCCGCAATTTCCTCACCAAGATCAACGCCAATATCGGCAATTCCGCCGTGACGTCGTCGGTCGAGGAGGAAGTCGAGAAGATGGTGTGGGCGATCCGCTGGGGCGCCGACACTGTGATGGACCTCTCCACCGGCCGCAACATCCACAACACCCGGGAATGGATCATCCGCAATTCGCCGGTGCCGATCGGCACCGTGCCGATCTACCAGGCGTTGGAAAAGGTCAACGGCGACCCGGTCAAGCTCGACTGGGAGTGCTACAAGGACACCCTCATTGAGCAGTGCGAGCAGGGCGTCGACTATTTCACCATCCACGCCGGGGTGCGGCTCGCCTACGTGCCGCTCACCGCCAACCGCGTGACCGGCATCGTGTCGCGCGGCGGCTCCATCATGGCGAAGTGGTGCCTCGCGCATCACCGCGAGAGCTTTCTCTGACATCTGTGACCTCATGCGCAAATACGACGTGTCGTTCTCGCTCGGCGACGGCCTGCGGCCGGGCTCGATCGCGGACGCCAACGACCGCGCGCAGTTCGCCGAGCTGGAGACGCTGGGTGAACTCACTCGGATTGCCTGGGCCAAGGGCTGCCAGGTCATGATCGAAGGCCCCGGCCATGTGCCGATGCACAAGATCAAGATCAACATGGACAAGCAGCTCAAAGAGTGTGGCGAGGCGCCGTTCTACACGCTGGGCCCGCTGACGACCGACATCGCGCCTGGCTACGACCACATCACGTCGGGCATCGGCGCCGCCATGATCGGCTGGTTCGGCTGCGCCATGCTGTGCTACGTGACCCCGAAGGAACACCTCGGCCTGCCCGACCGCGACGACGTCAAGCAAGGCGTCATCACCTACAAGATCGCAGCCCACGCCGCCGACCTCGCCAAGGGCCACCCGGCCGCGCAACTGCGCGACGACGCGCTCAGCCGGGCGCGATTCGAGTTCCGCTGGATCGACCAGTTCAACTTGTCGCTGGACCCGGACACCGCGCGGGAATACCACGACGAGACGCTGCCCAAGGAGGCCCACAAGGTGGCGCACTTCTGCTCCATGTGCGGGCCGAAGTTTTGTTCGATGAAGATCACGCAGGATGTAAGGGACTATGCGGCGACGTTGAACGACAAGGAAGCCGGGATGGCGGAGATGTCGAAGAAGTTCCGTGACATGGGGAGTGAGGTGTATGTCGAGGCGGAGGCCGTGAGGGAGAGTAATAAGCAATTATAAACGAGCCACCAGTGCTCACGAAAAAGCCCAAAGCGCTCTGTATCTGTCATGGCGAAATTAGACGGGGGTCGGCCAGATTTCCGAGAATGGGTGGATGGGCAGCTAAATCCTAATTGGCCGCCCATGCCGCTGACGCATATTACCAAGGCACTCTCGGCTGCCGATATTGCAAAGTCCGGATATGTTGACGTTGTCAAGTGTGACCTATTTGGGAAGCCCCTTGCATATTTCTTCTATGGTCGCCCCGCCTATCGTGTGAGTGGAGACGGCGCAATTAAGATTGAGGCGGCCTGCCCCTGCTGCTTCATATTCAATGCCAAACTTATAGAGAAGGCAGAGGCTATTTTCGCATTTGATACAGGCGCATTTTCAAAACGCCTTTACAAACACATGCTAACCGACGAGATGGCGGTCGAGGATTTTAGCCTCGGAACGGATGTATCGCGGCCAAATAAATTGATATTGAAGACCTTTGGTTCGCGCCTAGCTTACTTCCAAGGCGACATATATGCGATCCCCGACCCTACCACGATTACGAAATCATATGAGTTTCACGCTAGGTCATACTTGAATTTGCTGACTTCTCCGGGGCGCAACGAACCGGACGATCGAATATGCTCGATTGAAGTAATTCTCGGAGAAAAAATTCCATTAAAAGAAAGTTTGTTGGCCGTCATCGTACCGCACACTATCTGGGACGATGAGGCTCCATGGCTAAAGAATTTGCATAAAGCGGGAGCCACTATTCAGCCCTATAATTTCGTTCCAGGTCGACATCCGGATTACTATCAGGCCCAACTCGAAGCAGCCGCAAAGGAGCTTTACGAGAGGTGGGGATCGCTTTGATGAAAAAGAAATATAAAAGATTGAAAATAGTAGGTTGCATACCGCTCGACCAGGAGGGGGTTGGTTTCGCAGTCCCGGTGCTGATTCATCCAACCGACCCACGATTTTTAGTCGTTCAGGAGGTGGATGAACTTAGTGGCCGAGTTTGTGGATTTCGAATTTTGGAGCACCAGAAATCGCAATTGATTCACGTCGCGGATGACTCATCTGTAGGAATTGGCGAAGAACAGCTCTATGCCTTTTTTATCACTCCTAATAACGTGTCTATTGGGACGCTGGCAATGCTGCGTGCGGCTTTGGAGCAATTTGCCGAGACAAATCCATCGCGCAGCGGTTTGATCTTACAGATCAAAGAATTGATAGGATCTGACCAGGAAAAGAAAGTTGCTCGAGCCCGAATGCGAAGGCTGCTGCTCGATGCGCAGGGTACCGCAGCTGCACGCAGCTTCTATGAAGGATCGGTCTTGCGCTCGGTCCTTTGGAGTCGCCTTTTGTCTATGGCGACCAGCAAAGAAATGTCTAAGCGCATACTGCAAGTGCGGGGGAGGCTGTCTGCAGGCATCAACCAGGATGGACAAATTGTATTGGACCTCACAGCTCTAAGTGAGGAAGATCGAGTAGCGATCGACGACGCGAAGCTCATATCAGCGATGTTGTTGGAATTTGAACCTCGGCCTCCGGCCGTCGATAAACCGGCAAGTTTGGGTGAAGACGAAGCTCACAATGCTGCTCGCATACAGCGCCGCGTAGAAGATTTGTTGAGCCTCGTTCGACGTACCGGACGTCAGGAAGAACGCGTCGCATTATTGATGGCGGCGATTCTAAATGATCCAACGGTGGGAAAATCTGCGTTACTGCAGTATCAACGTGATCGGGCTAGTACGGCCGCATGGGCGATCGCGGAGCTTCGTAAAATCTTCATTGACACAAGCTGGCCTTCCGATGAACAGGTGATTGCAGCGCTAGTTCCCCGGCTCTTCACGAAACATTGGCCCATGACGCGGGGGGATCTTCTGTTCTTTTTGGCTAAACATCTCGGAAAGTGGCCTCAAGTAAATACCGCCATCCGTGAAGTTCTACGGAGGACAAACTCGGCGTATGTGCACTTGAGTCGAAAAGAAATCGAAGATGCTCTAGCGGCGCGCCAGAGTAAGCTTGAGGGCGTTGCGCGGAGACACTATGACCTCCTGCCAGACGCGTAGCATCCGTGCGCATCAGCGACATTTCGCAGGATCGGGCGTCCGGAATTCGGCCCGGAACAGATGACCTGCTCGGCCTCAGCAGGGCGCCGGTCGCCTCGTGATCGCACCGTTGAAACGTCCCCAGGCTCCCACCAATCCCAATATCCAACCGGGTTGAGCCACCGGCCATATCGTGATGTGTCTGGATCGCGCTGGTCAAAATCCGCGAAACGGTGAACGAAGGCATCGAAGTCGGGCGCGAGTTCGGCGAAGGTGCCCTCGAACTCGCCAAGCCGATATGCCAGCATATGCTCGGACAGCTTCAACAGACGCAGCTCGAACGATGATGCAGCATCGGAGTCGAGCCAACGCACGCTGTGGTCGGAATTGTACCGGAATTTCGTGCGGTGCAGACGTTTGAGTCCTTCCGTCGCATCGTCGAAGGCAAGCTTCGCGCGAGGGAATGCGTCGTCGCCGCCCCGTCGAAAGCGCGCAAGCGTCTGATCGAGTTCTGACTGGAGCGAGACGAATCTGCTCGGAACAAGGACGTAGACTAACCCGTACATTTCCTCGACCACGACGTTGAAGGATCAATTCTCCTGCCCGTCCGCGCCCCACGAATCAGCTTATCTGAAGTTCTTCATGCGCTCGACATATTCCAGGTCGTCCATCTCCTGGAGCGCGGAGAAACCCGCAAGGTCGATGCCGTGCATCGGGCCGCCAGTGGCCGCGCTGACGGGAGGCATGACGCGCTTACCTTTGGCGCTTTTTTCTTGCCGGTGAGCACCAGCCGCAGTCCGTCCTCGTTCAGAGAGGTAAGCGTGCGGCCCTCCGCGGCAGCCCTGCGCTTGGCGCGGCTGAGCAGCTCTGGGGGCAGACGGACGGTTGTTAGTTCCCTCATATGTCCAGACATATCATCTTAATGACCGAGTCTGCTACTTTGCTTCCCCACGAATTATGGTAAGACCTTTCGAAACTGCCATATCGAGCGACACGAATGACGAAACCGCTCATCTTCACGATCTCCGCCACATGGGATGACGAGGCCGCGGTGTGGACAGGACATTGTGATGACATTCCTGCCCAGCGGAGCGCTCGACTCCGACCGGAGTGGCTCATGCCGAACATGCTAGATCGTATTACGGTTGATTCCGAAATATGCGGCGGCCGGCCCTGTATTCGCGGGCTGCGCGTGCGTGTGAAGGATGTTCTCGACATGTTGGCAGGAGCCTCGACTCGGGCGGAGATACTTGAAGACTATCCATATCTTGAGGATGAAGACATTACCGCAGCGCTGGAATTTGCTTCACGCGCAGCGGATCATCCCGTCCTTACCGCCATCGAGCCGTGAAGTTCCTTGTCGACGCCAACCGGCCGCCTGCGTTCGCGCGATGGCTGGCGTCCGAGGGGCACGAGGCACACCACGTCAGCGATCTTGGGATGACAAGCATGTCCGACCGCGCGATATGGCAGCATGCCAGCGACACCGAGGCGTGTATCGTCACCAAGGATGAGGATTTCGTCCTCCTGCAGGCGCTCAACCGCGCCGGGCCGGCTGTTGTGTGGATCCGAATTGGCAACGCGGTTCGGGCCGTTCTCTTGCGACGTCTACCGGGGATATGGCCCGCGGTGATAGCTGCGATCAAGCGCGGTGACAAAGTCATCGAGGTCCGATGAAGGGCGAGTCAGCTGGAGCGTAATCGCCTACTCGGCAGTTAGAAGTGATATGCCACTCCGGCAGTCGCCAACTCGGAAAATCGGTCATAAGCAGCCCGAACCAGGCGCGGGAAATCGGCATCGGCAGACGCACCAAGAAATGCCCGCGTTCCTGGCCTGATCTCGTGCCATTCCACGCGATCGAGCCAGCGATCCTCGTCGGCGCAACAGCCCATCGGCAGGACCAGGGCGGTTGGCAGCGAGTGATGGTCGTTTCGATCTGCCGCTAGCTTGAGGCTTGCGACCAGTTCCACGTTTGCCTCGATCTCCGCCTTCTCGTCAGCGGCGCTGGCACCGAGCGCAGCAACGACATTTCCGAGGATCGCTCGCCCACGGCTGGGGCCGGACGAAATGATCTGGTCGGCCCCCGCAGCGCGCCGCTCGCCCGTGATCGCGCCGTTGAAGCGCCCGCCCAGTTCCCACCAGTCCCAATGTCCGACCGGGTTGAGCCATCGGCCATGTCGTGATGTATCCGGATCGCGCTGGTCAAAACGGGTGAAGCAGCGTACGAAAGCGTCGAAGTCTGGCTCAAGTTCCGCGAACGTGCCCTCGAACTCGCCGAGCCGGCATGCCGCCATATGCTCGGACAGCTTCGAGAAGTTCAAGTCGAAGGATGATGCAGCGTCGTCATGGTCGAGCCAGCGCACGCTGCCATCGGAATTAAATCGGAATTTCGTACGATGCAGCCGCCTGAGCCCGTCCGTTGCATCGTCGAAGGCAAGCTTCGCGCGAGGGAATGCATCGTCGCCGCCCCGTCGAAAGCGCGCAAGCGTCTGATCGAGCTCTGACTGAAGCGAGGCAAATCTGCTCGGAACAAGGACGTAGGCTAACCCGTACATCTCCTCGACCACTACATTGTAGGCTCAACGACCAATTTGAGGCCGTCCGCGCATTTCCGAGCCGCGCTGAATGGACGTTCTAAGCCAGTCCTTCGGCTCCCCGCCCACCCTCCTCTCCCCCCGGCGACCCGACAGCGCGCGGCACAGCGCTTCCATGCTGTCCAGATTGTGCACCGGACGAAACTCGTCCACATGGGGCAGCATCGCCTGGACGCCGCGGGCCTTGGCTTCGAAGCCCTCGAAGCGCAAGAGCGGGTTGAGCCAGATCAGGCGGCGGCAGGAGCGGTGCAGGCTGTCGATCTCGAAGGCGAGGCGGTCGTCGGGGTCGCGCTCTAGGCCGTCGGTGATCAGGAGCACGATCGCGCCGCCGCTGAGCACGCGGCGCGCCCACTGCTTGTTGAAGGCGGCGAGGGAGGATGCAATGCGGGTGCCGCCCGACCAGTCGGCGACGCTTGCCGAGCAGGCGGCCAGCGCCTCGTCGGGGTCCTTGGCCTTGAGCGCGCGGGTCACGTTGGTGAGCCGCGTGCCGAACAGGAACGAGTGGACGCGCTTTCTGGCGTCCGTCACCGCATGGAGGAAATGCAGGAACAGCCGCGTGTACTCGCCCATGGAGCCGGAAATGTCGAGCAGCGCCACGATCGGCGGCAACCGCGTCTGCGGCCCGCGATATTTCAGATCGATCAGCGCGCCGCCCGCCTTCATGCTGGCGCGCAGCGTGCGGCGCATGTCGACCAGGTGCCCATGGCGGTCGGGCGCGAGCCGGCGCACCCGCACTGCCTCGAGCGAGAGCACCATGTGCCTGATGGCGTCCCTGGCGCGCGCGATTTCAGCCGCCGACATCTGGGCGAAATCCTTGCGCTGCAGCACTTCGCGGTCGGACACGGTGAGGCGGCGGTCGATCTCGATCTGATGCTCCCGGTCCGCGATCTTGTCTTTGAGGCCCGCAAACAGCGCCTCCTGAACGCGCGCCGAGCCGGCCTGAGTTTTTTGCGCGGCGCCGGGCGCACGCGGCATCATCATCGCCATCATCTGTTCGAGATAGCCGCGCTTGCGAAAGAAGATGCGGAATGCCTGGTCGAACAGGACGGAATGCTCGTGCTTTTTCACGAACACGGCGTGGAGCGTCCAGTAGAAATCCTGCCGCTCGCCGACGCCGGCGGCCTTCACGGCTTCGAGGGCATCGATGACTGCGCCGGGCCCGACCGGAATGCCGGCGGCACGCAGGGCACGGGCGAAATACAGAATGTTCTCGGCGAGGCGGCCGGTGACGACCTTAACCGGGACCGCGGGCGTCTCGCCCGCTCTTTCTTCGCTTGATGCGGGCGAGACGCCCGCGGTCCCAGGGGGCGCCCCCCCGGCTTGATCTGGGGTCATTCCGCCGCCCGCAGCTCGGCGCGCAGACCGTCGACCAGCTCCTTCGCCCTCGAGCCTTCGATGCGCGCGATATCGTCCTGATATTTGAGCAGCACGCCGAGTGTATCCGACACCGTCGCCGGATCGAGCGCGATGGCATCAAGCTCGGTGAGCGCGCCGGCCCAATCGAGCGTCTCGGCAACGCCCGGCGATTTGAACAGGTCCTCGCGGCGCAGCGCCTGGACGAAATGGACGACCTCCGCCGACAGACGCTTGGCGACGCCCGGCACCTTGGCGCGCACGATCGCAAGCTCGCGCTCGGCGTTCGGATAGCCGACCCAGTGATAGAGGCATCGGCGCTTAAGCGCGTCATGAACCTCGCGGGTGCGGTTCGAGGTCACGACCACGATCGGCGGGTGGGTGGCCTTGATGGTGCCGAGCTCCGGGATGGTGACCTGGAAATCCGCCAGCACCTCCAGGAGAAACGCCTCGAAGGCCTCGTCGGTGCGGTCGAGTTCATCGATCAGCAGCACCGGCGCGCCCGCGGTGTCCGGCGCGAGCGCCTGTAGGAGCGGCCGCTTGATCAGGAAGCTTTCCGAGAACACGTCATGGGAGAGCCGCTCGCGGTCGGCCGCGCCCTCGGCCTCGGCGAGCCTGATGGCGATCATCTGGCCGGCGTAATTCCACTCATAAACCGCGCCCGCAACGTCGAGGCCCTCGTAGCACTGCAACCGGATCAGCCGGCGGCCCAGCGTGACGGACAGCACCTTGGCGATCTCGGTCTTGCCGACGCCCGCCTCGCCTTCGAGGAAGATCGGCCGCCCCATGCGCAGCGCCAGGAACAACACGGTGGCGAGCGAACGGTCGGCGAGATAATGGGCGGAAGCAAGCAGCGCGAGCGTATCATCGATCGATTTGGGTAGAGCGGTCACGGAGGAGCCTTTCCGCATCGGATATAAGGCCGATCGCGGCTGCCGTCCACCCGCGCGCGCGTTGCCCTCGCGCTCGTCGCCTAATTGCGTTTGCCGCAGCGCTGCTTCTCCCTCTCCCGCCTTTGGGGGAAGAGGGAGAAGGCCCTCACGGACGAGTCCTTAGTTCACGGCGTTTTAATCGACATCAAAAATCCGGCTTCTCGGCGGTCGGCACCGGTTCGAGGCCGATGTTGAAATAATCGTCGTTGAAGGCCGGGCAATCGAATTCCGCAGGCCTTGCGTTGGGATTCACCACACGGTGACGGTTTCGCGTCCCCGACCAGGGCTGATAGAAGGCGCCGGGGTCGTCGACCGTGAATGCGACTTCGAGCGTATTGCCGCCGTCGATCAACCGGAAGCGCTCGACCACGTGCAGCTTGTCGGTATGCGGCGTGCGGTAAGAATCCACGAATGTGCGGTCGTTGAAGCCGATCGTATCGACCACGAGGGTGTCGCCCTCATAGTGGCCAACCGATTCGCCATACCAGGACGGTTTCGGATTGGCTGAATGCGGCACGTCGAGCCAGATGTGGCGGGCGCGCCCGGTGAGGAACAGCACGACTTCGCGCGGTGTCTGGATGATATGCATAAGGCCGGGGTTGAGATGGAAGGCCGGAACGCCGGTCCCCCAGCATCGCGCTTCGCGCGTCTCGCCGTTGCGGCCGCGGAGCACGAGTTCGTTCTGCTTGGCAAGCGCTTCCCGGACCCAGGGCTTGAGGTTCTTGCCCGCGGCGTTGTTGAGGTCCGCCACCCGATAAGTCGGCGGGATCCGCATCTCCCGCGCCACCTCGTTGTTGGCGTAAGGATGGTCGGGACCGTCGGTGACCGGGCCGAGGCCGGTCGCCGGACCAGCAAAGTCATTGAACAGGCGCGCGACCGCGTAATTTGGTTCTTTCGGCGCCACGAACCCGGCCCAGGCAACACCGGGCGCGGAAAGATCGAGGCTCAGCGGCGCCCCGGTTCTCGGCGCCTCGGCCGCGAGGACCGGGAGAAACGTGGCAAGGCCGCAGAGAGCGGTGAGCATCGCGCCGGCGAACGCGTGTCCCATGCGCAGCAGACCACTTGTCATCGGCAACTCCCTTTCATGTCGAACCGCAAAGTCCTCATCCTGAGGAGGCCGCCCACCGAAGTCGGGCTTGCCCGACTTCGGCAACCTAAAGTGTCGAAATCGGCAACAGCCGATTTCGATGGGCGGCCGTCTCGAAGGATGGCAACAGGCGCTGCTGAGCCAGTGGCCATCCTTCGAGACGCGCCGCTAAGAAGCGGCGCTCCTCAGGATGAGGTCCTTGGGTTGGATTTCGATCGTTCGATGCGACTGGTTTCATGGAATCGACCCTCTAATCACCGACGCACGCCCTTCACGCCGGAAAGGTCGCGATGGGTGTCGTTGCAGGCGTAATCCGCAAGCCTCACGTCGTTGCGCTCGTCATAGACGAAACGCGCCTGCCAATCCCTCTCATACAATTCGGGATCGTGGATCGTGATCACGTCTTCGAGCTGGTTACCGACCTTACGGATGCGCTCGACCGTCGTCATTTCGTCGCCGTGGGGCAGGCCGTTCGCATCCAGGAACGTCCACTCGTTGAACCCGGCCGATTCCACCACCAGCGTGTCGCCGTCCCAGCGGCCGACCGAATGGCCGTTGTATTTGGCCTCGACGATGAGGGTTTGCCGCGGCGGCAGGGGCTTGTCCATGACGATCACGCGGACCTGATGGTTCATCTCGTAAAGAAACGTCATCTGGCCCACCGGCACCTGGAAGATCTCAAATGGATAAGGCGTGGCGAGCACGCGTGGCACGCCGTCCGGCACGCAGACGCGGCGCGCCTTGTCGACGATTGATCCGTCGTTCAGGCCCGCCTGGATCTTCTCGTAGGCGGCCTTGCCGGCCGCGTTGAGCGGCGGATCGCCGCCGCCGAGGACCTGGATCGTCGGGCTGTAGGTCGTCGCCCAATAGGTTCCAGAAATATCAGGTGCGGCAGCGGTCGCCGCATTGAGCGCCATCACGAACGAAAGGCCGATGCCGCAAACACAAAAGACTTTCATGGCTCGTCGGCCTCCCTGGGATTTTTTATCGGCATGAGGTTGTAGCGTACGGTCAAGCGGGATCACAATACAGCCGCTACGCCTCCTGCGTCATTGAGCATGTGAAGAAATCGAGGCCCTCATCCTGAGGAGGCCGCGCTCTTCGCGCGGCCGTCTCGAAGGATGGCCACGGGCACGATTTTGCTTGTGGCCGTCCTTCGAGACGCGCGCATCGAAATCGGCTGTTGCCGATTTCGACACTTAGATTGCCGAAGTCGGGCAAGCCCGACTTCGGTGCGCGCTCCTCAGGACGAGGCTGAGATTATTCACGCGCTCCATTGCGGGGCGCTGTCATCGGGCCGGCCAAAAGGCGACAGCGTTAAGGTATGAAGATACCGTAAAAGACGGGTGGAAGACCTGCTGGGGTGACTTTTGGCAAAACGAACTAATTTTGGAATTACCAACGAAATCAATGCCGTCCGGTTCTCGCGCCGGCCGTGGGTGAAAGTGAACCCGCCCTACGCCAGCCCGTGCTCCTGAGATCCAGGACCGCCTCGTGTGCGCGCTTCTTCAATCATCCTCCACACCGCCGGAGGCGACAGCGGCAGCTCACGAGGCTCGACGCTGAATGCGGCGAGCGCCGCCGCGACCGCGTTGGCGATCGCGCCGCCCACCGGGATGATGCCGCCCTCGCCGGCGCCCTTCACGCCGAGCGGATTGTTGGGCGAGGGATATTCTTCCAACGTCACGGCGCGCAAGTTCGGATAGTCGGTGGCGAGCGGCACGAGGTAATCCGCCAGCGATGCGACCAGAAGCTGGCCCTCAGCGTCATAGGCAAGATGTTCGCCGAACACCGTGCCGCAACCCTGCACGGCGGCGCCGATCACCTGGCCGTGGAGCGTGCACGGGTTGACGATGCGGCCGACATCGTCGACGACAAGATAATCGAGAATCTCCACATGGCCCGTGCGCGGATCGACGGCGACATGGACGGCCGCCGTGCCGTACGTGTAGGTTGCCCTTGAGCTCTCGAAGATGCCCTCGACCGAGAGCTTGCCGCCCGCCAGCTCCGCCCAACTCGCCTTGCGCCCATCGCCGGCCTCCACGAAGCCGTCGCCGAGCCGCAGATCCTGCGGCGCAACGTCGAGCCGCGTCGCGGCAGCGGCACGCAGTACCGCCAGCAGATTGTTGGCCGCATCCACGATGGCGGAGCCGCCCATCACGGTGGCGCGGGAGCCAAAGGAGCCGACGCCGTCGCGCAGATAGGTGGTGGAGGCG
>WNFL01438582.1_pt1 | contig 13163 bp, 11 predicted proteins | sample 5400361 | NCBI WGS metagenome assembly WNFL01 (sample SAMN13153351, study PRJNA577476) | soil metagenome | isolation source: 40 cm soil on Douglas fir-dominated hillslope | place: USA:California | collected 2013-09-17
ATCCTGCGCCCGCCGGAGAAGCAGGACGGCACGCCGATCAACGAGCTGTCGCTGATCGCATTCCCGACCCGTGAATTGTTCCAGCAGAAGATCAACGAATTTCAGCTGATCATCTTCGACCGCTACGCCCGCCAGGGCGTGCTGCCGATCGCCTATTTCGACAATATCGCGCGCTACGTTCGCGCCGGCGGCGCGGTGCTGGTCTCGGCCGGTCCGGATTACGCCTCGACCACCAGCATCTGGCGCACGCCGCTGGATTCGGTGCTGCCGGCCGAACCGGTCGGCGTCACCGAAAAACCGTTCTACGCGCACCTAAGCGACGCCGGCAAACGCCATCCGGTGACGCGCGGCCTGGAAGGCTCGGCCACTGAGCCGCCGCACTGGAGCCGGTTCTTTCGCACCGTCGACACCCGCAACGCCACCAGCGCTCCGGTCATGACCGGCGCCGACGGCAAGCCGCTGCTGCTGCTGTCTCGCTTCGGCGAGGGACGTGTCGCGTTGCTGTTGTCGGACCATATCTGGTTGTGGGCGCGCGGCTATGAGGGCGGCGGACCGCATCTCGACCTGCTGCGGCGGATGTCGCATTGGCTGATGAAGCAGCCTGATCTCGACGAAGAGGCGTTGCGTCTTCAGATCCAGGGCCACGATCTGGTGGTGCTGCGCCAGACCATGGCGGACAGCGTCACGCCGGTGACGGTGACTTCGCCATCGGGGGCAACACGCGAGCTGACGCTGAGCGGAAGCGAACCCGGGACATGGCGCTCGACGATCCCGGCGAACGAGCTCGGCCTGTGGCAGGCGACCGATGGCACGCTGAAAGCGCTGATTAATGTCGGCCCGACCAACCCGAAGGAGTTTTCGGAAGTCACCTCCACCACTGAAATGCTCAAACCGCTGACGCAGGCCACCGGCGGTGACGCGCGGCGCGTCGTCGATGGCTCCAGCATCGACCTCCCGCGCATCGTGCCGGTGCGGGCATCCGGCGTGTTTCGCGGCGACGGCTGGATGGGCGTGAAGATGCGCGATGCCAGCGTCGTCAAGGGCGTCGGCGTGTTGCCGTTGTTCGCCGGTCTGATCGGCCTGCTGCTGCTGCTTGGCGCATTCGCCGCCACCTGGTTGCGCGAGGGACGCTAGAGCGTTTTCAAGCGAAAGCCTGCCCCGGACTTGATCCGGGGTGGAGACCGGTTCGCGTCAAGAAAACGCGTCAAATCAAGAACCTAGAGCCCCGTTTCGATTCTATCGAAACGGAAAAGGCTCTAGAGTCAATTTCAACGGGGTCGAATGCGACTCTGGCGTGATATTTTTGTTTGAGTACCATCTCCTGCCAAACGCTTCGCGTTTGTCCCGAGGGAAAGCCGGCTTCCACTTTCCCGGATTCGCTCTAACCATCATGGACCACATAATCGAAAAACAGCCCGTCGGGATCGATGTGGACACGGCCTTCGAAGTCCGTCCATTCTTCCACAGATACGCCATCCGGCTTATCGATCGTTGGCGTGTCGATCTGGAACACACGACCCATCGCCTTTTCGTGCAGCGCCGCCTTGATTGACGGCAAGGGATGCACCCATGGCTTGGGCTTGACTTTCAACGCCCATTTGTTGACCGCCGTGATCATGGCGGCGAATTCGCTCGCATACTTGCCTTGCCCCATCCAGGCAAGACAGGGGTAGTCGGTCTCGGCCGTGCCGTTCAGCGTCGCGTTGTGGCTACCGTGATGTCCGACCTTGTAGAGCACCGTGCGCGCCAGCAAGTCGCGGACGAGATCGATCTTGTCGTGCTCTTTCTCGTAGGTCGTCCAGGATTTCCAGTTGCCGCGCTGGGCATCGCCGATGAAGAGCAGGACTTTGCCGGACGCGACCAGTTCGAACGCAAGCACCAGGCTCGTGTTGTTGATGCCCTTGTTCAGCATCAGGGCCAGCTCTTCGGCTGAAAACAGCCAGTCGTTGTCAATCCGGCGCCATTCCGGGTTGTCGGCGCACTCATCCTCCTCGTCGCCTTGCTTGACCGGCACCTTTTCCTCGCCATAACGGTCCCTGAAAAATTCGCCATATTGCGGGTCGCTGAAAGCGTGGTCGCGGGGGATGGTGAAGCGCCGGGAAAAGGGTTGAATGTCCACTTCACGGCTATCGTCGCTCACCGCGGCAAAGAATGAGGCGCGAGCGCTGATTCCTTGACCCGGAAAAGCTTCCGAACCCAGCGGATTCTCATCTTTCAGCAAATCCGCATCGTGAGGAGGTCCGAGTGCGTGAACACGCACGCCCTCTACGCCTGGAATTTTCAAAACCTTCTTGTGCGGCAGGATGTAGCTGGTGTTTTGCTTGCGGGCCTTGTCCTTGATCAGCTTCATGCCCTGCTTGTTGACGGATTTCGCGGGGTCTTTCTTCTTCTCCGCGGCCGCAGCCGCGAATTGCCCGGGTGCGTCGACGCCGAGTTCAAGACTCAGCAGCTGATCGATATATCCGACTGAACCAGGATCCACGGCGGCCATTTGATTGCGAGCGGCCACCAGCCCAAGAAGCTGGTCGCCATAGCGGCGGCGCAGCTCGATCGCAAGCTTGTCGTCCGGACTTTCGGTCCACGCGAACCAGGCTTCATGCATCTCGATCGGATCGAAGTGCGACGAACCAGCCCTCCCGAAACCATACACGTGATCCTGATGCTCATGCGTCACGATGACAAGGTCAAGGCGATTACCGGTGGAAGCGCCGATGTGCTTGATGACGGTTTCGATATCGGCCAGCTTATAATCCGTGTTCGAGCCGGGCTTGTAGCCGCAGTCGATCAGCACATAGACCGGTTGGCCGTTCGATCCCGGAAACGCCAGCAGGAAGCAATCGCCATGACCATGGCGATACATCCGTATCTTCACGCCGCTGGCGGGAGGCTGCATTAGTTGCGGAGATGCTTCGTCATGAGCGTGGACCGGCGCTGTTGAGGCGGGCTTCCTTTTTGCTGCCGGTTTCGGCCTGGATGAATTAACCGCGGTTTTCTTAGCCGCTTTCCTGGCGACCTTCCGCACTGTCTTTACAGCCGTCTTCCCGACGCCCGATCGGCCTTTGTTTTTCTTCACCGGCTTGCGCATCATCTTCGCCACGATCTAGTCCTCCGAATGGCGATGCAGCATTGCAAACGGCTCCTCGAAGCGCCTGACGCGGGGTTCGGCGAGGCTGCGTTGCCTGCGGCCATCGAACGCATTGGAGTCAGCCTCTGCCTCGCCGGTCAGGAACGCGCGCACGAGGGCGAGTTCCTTGTCGTCCTCCACCGTGCCGGGCGTGCGAATGATGTGACGGAACGTGTTTTTTGTGGCGTCGATCACGACGGTGGAGCCCGCGCGGAATTTGAAATCCCCGTCTTTATGTTCCGGGAATGGTGTCGTCCGGGCGTCCGCGGCCTTCTGCGCCTGCGCGTCGAAATAGCCGCGCCGCTGCTGGGTCACCTCGATCACGATATCGGTCACGGTCTGTCCGCGCGAATCGCGGCGTAGTGCGGTGCGGACCGAATGTACCTCCACGGTCGGACCGAAATCTTTGCGATAGATGGTGGGCGGCGCGTTCTCGTCGACCACCAGACCGAGCGGCTTGAGATATTTCTGTCCCTTGCCAAGCACGAGCCAACTCCAGACAGCGAAGCGGCTCTCCTCCATGTTCTTCCAGACCTTGTAGCGATCGCTGCTCAGGTCCCACTTGTGAAATCGCACTTCTTTTTTTGGCGGCATGTCGAATCCGTCGCCGCTGCCGAGCCTTGCAATCTGCGTCACGCTGAACAGTTCTTCGTACAAATCCTTGATGTCCTGTTCGCTGCTGTCACGCGCCGTCTTGACGTCTGATCTTGACGGCGCCGATTGCATTTTTTTGTGTTCGCCTGTCGCGGCATGGGTTTCGGCGATGACTTCCGCGCCCGAGGGCCAGACCAGCGCCTCGATCGACATGCTGCGGATCCCGCGCGGGTAAATGCCCCACGCGCGGAAGCTCTCCACCAGAGCAATGCGATAGCCGAGTTCGTCATCCGCGTTCAAATTGATGTCGCCGGTGATGATCGCGCGCAGATAGTCGCCGAACGTGATGCCTACCGGCGGGCAATAATCCAGCGCACGGATGCACATTTGCAGAATTTCGCGCGCGCAACGCGATGCTTCCGCCGCCAGTCGATTGGCAAGGTCGGGCGGGATATCGCCTTCGGGGAGCACGCCCGTACCCTGGGTCGCGATGCGAAAGAGATCCGCGGTCCGCTGCTTGTACACCAGCAGAAACGCCCCGAACACCGCGGCCACAAGAATGGCGCCGCGGGCGTGCGGCTCGGTCGTTTTATCCAGGGCACGCGGATCGGGCGCGCGTCGCTGCCACTTCCCTTTTTTGTCGTTTTCGCCGAGCGCGTCCCTCAGCGCACTGCCACGCCCCGTGGCTCGCCCGAACTGTTGCGCAAGCTGGCCAAGCAGGCTCTCGCTGTCGTTTAGACGGCCGCGGGTTCGAGCGATCTGGTCGCGCAGAACGCCCTCGTAAGAGAAATGCTGGAACATCGCGACCAGATCCGCGAAGCCTTCGTGGAATGCGTGACCATCCGGATTGCTTTGCTCGTTGAAACGGGGATGAATGCCGTCGAGCAGCGCGTGCGTTGTCTCGTGGGCGATGATGTCATGCGACAGGCACGTGAATACGGTGGTCCCGGGCGTGTTATCCTGATCCTCGGCAAGCACCGAGAAATAGCCGAACAGCAGGGCTTTCTTGGAGGGGCTGTAATAGGCATTCTGGTCGCGCAGGGCATGCGGATAAATGCGCAGCCTGCGAACGAATTCGCGCCGCCACTGTTTGGTCGGACTCTCCTTCGGAGTTTGCCATCGTGGCGCCCACAAGGCGACCCGGCCGAGCGCGCGCTCGAAGTGGCCGATGGTGGCCATCGCGACCGCATAGACCATCTGCTGGTGGAACTGAGGATTGCCTTCGGACGGCGCCAGTCCATCCTGCGCAAGGAGATTTGGATCGTCGAGATTGACCGGCGGATAGACGACGTCGCTGGCCGGATCGACATCGACTACCTCGATGTATTCCCCAACCGGTCCGGAAGGCAGCGGCCCTCCGTCGGGCCCACGCTCCCAAGGAACACGAATAACGATTTCCTGGATGGCTGTCGTCTCCGTCCTCTGCGCAAGACTGGGATCGAAGGCGAATATGCGGAGCCGGCGCGAACGTGGAACCTCGATGTCAGAAGACAGCATGCTCTGCCTCTTACTACTACCGCGAGTATCGTGTTCGATACCGCACCTGACGTCAAATACCGCTGAGACCCGGTGCCGCACGGCCAACCTGACCGGTTTGCTGCTGCCTGGCGCGTTCGCCGCCAGCTGGCGGCGCGAGGAGCGCTGATGGCAACGCGGCATCGTCTGACGTTGCGTGAATCACACAGACCTTACGAATTTTTGCACGTGCGAAGGGACCATGGTTGACACCATCCAGCGAACCCTGATGTTATACTATAACGTCAGGGGGCCGGAATGACTTGGCCTCCCGACGGAAGGTGCATCGCTGCAATGAAGTGGTTCCGATCGAACATCAAACATGGCGCGCGGCTCGCGTTGATCGCGCTCGCGGTTCAGTTTGCGTTGTCATTCGGGCATTCCCACGGGTTCGCTGCGCAGGCGGCGCCGGCCATTCAGTCCGGCCCGGTGCTATCCAACCTGTCTTACGCCAATAGCCTCCCCGCGCCCGCTACGGTTAGCGAACCCGCTCGGCAGTTGCCGTCCGACCAGGATTCCGACCGGCAATCGAGCGACGCTTGCGCGATCTGCGCCGTCATGGCGCTCGCGAACGCGGTGCTGTTTGCAACGCCACCGCTGTTGCTGCTGCCGCAGGCGGTCGAATTTTTATACCTGACCACCGATGCCGAGTTCGCCCATCTGAACTCCGCTCGTGTCGCCTTTCAGCCTCGCGCTCCCCCCGCCTCCTGACATCGATTGTTTGTCATCCCTGAGGGATCGCCGCATCATGCGCGGCTGATTCCCCCCGGGATAAAAATCGAAATCGGTCCGTCGCACATCGACGGCAAGTGCTTCTCGAATTCGTTGACGGCGACGAATCCAGCAGCGGCTTTTTCAGGATCGGGAATAATGACGCTTTCCGTAAAACGTACTCTCCTCCTCTCCAGTTCAGCGTCACTGCTGCTTTGCCTGGGCGGCACCGCAATGTCACAGACAGCAGCGCCCGCGGGCAGCGGCAACACCGCGCTTCCAAAGATTGAAGTCATCGAGCCGCGGCGTGCGCAACCGCCGCGTCGTCCCCGGACGCGCGTGACCACAGGGCAACGTCGCGAAACGCCTGCCGCGCCACCACCGACCGAGGCGCAAGTGGTTGCAGGCAAGAACGACAAGTTTGACGAGGCTCGCCAGAATATCGTCGCGCCAATCGGCGCCACCTCGTATCAGATCAACCACCAGGCTATTGAAGCGCTGCCGCAGGGGAACAATGCGGCGCTGGACAAGGTGCTGTTGCAGTTCCCCGGTGTGACGCAGGACTCAGCCGCAAGCGGCGAACTGCATGTCCGCAACGAGCACGCCAATATTCAATATCGCATCAATGGCATCATGCTGCCCGACGGCGTCGGCGCCTTCGGGCAAATCCTCGATACCGGAATCGTCGGCAGCCTTGCCCTGCTTACCGGCGCGCTGCCGGCACAATATGGCTTGCGTACGGCGGGCGTGCTGGACATCCAGACCAAGGCCGACGCCTTCAACAACAGCGGCAGCGTCAGTGTCTATGGCGGCAGCCACGGCACCATCACACCAAGTTTCGAATATGGCGGTACGGTCGGACAGACCCAGTATTTCGTGTCGGGGCGCTATTTCGGAAGCAATCTCGGAATAGAAAATCCAACGCCGGCAAATGAAGCGATCCACGACCGCACGTCGCAGGAAAAAGGATTTCTCTATCTTTCGACGGTGATCGACCCCACCAGCCGCCTGACATTCATGAGCGGTGTATCGAACTCCACGTATCAGATCCCGAACAATCCGGGACAGACACCGAATTTCACGGCCTTCGGGGTGTCAAATTTCGATTCGGCATTCCTCAACGAACATCAGAACGAGTTCAACCAATTCAATGTCGTTGCTTACCAGAAATCGATCGACGACATCGATTTGCAGGTCTCCTATTTCAACCGCTACAGCCAGTTGCACTTCATGCCCGACCCGATCGGGGATCTCGTCTTCAACGGCGTAGCATCGGACGTCTACCGTCAGAGTTTCGTCAACGGCATTCAGGAAGATACCGCGTGGCGCGTCGGCTATGCCCATACACTGCGGTTTGGATTTTCCGTGAGCGCGGAGCGCTCTTTAGTCACCAATATATCCACTGTATTGCCGCTCGCCGATCCTACTGATCCAACTGCCGGTACCATCGATGCGCCATTCTCCATCTTTGATTCGAGCAGCAAGACTGGCTGGCTCATCGGCACGTATCTTCAGGATGAGTGGAGGATCACCAACCAACTGACCCTGAACGCCGGATTGCGGTTCGACCAGATGTATCAATACGTCGATGCCAACCAGCTCAGCCCGCGGGTCAGCCTGACCTGGAAGCCGTACGACGGCACCACGTTCCATGCCGGCTATGCGCGAAACTTCACGCCGCCACAGCAGGTGATCGCTGCCCCGACCAATCTCGCGTTGGTTACGCCTCCCGCCGTCCCCGCAAACACGCAGACTCCCGAGGTGCCGACCAACAGTCCGGTACTGCCGGAACGGTCTCACGTGTTCGATGTCGGCGTCGCGACGGCCAGTTCGGCGCGGCGTATGTGCTGAACGGCTTCAACTACGACCGCGGACAGAATATCGGCCTCGAGCTCAAATCGACCTACACCAACGGCAATTTCCGCGCCTGGGGAAACGTTGCCTGGGCAAAACAGATCGCCACCAACATTGTATCGAACCAGTTTCTGTTCGCTCAGGACGAAATAAACTTTATCGCCACGCATTATATCTACACCGACCACGCCCAGGTCCTGACCGCGTCGGCCGGCGCCTCCTATCTGTGGAATGGCACGCGCTTCAGCGCCTCGATGATCTACGGCAGCGGGCTTCGCTCAGGCTTTGCGAATACCGACCACCTGCCCTCCTACACCCAGGTCAACGCCGGGGTCTCCCACGAATTTCTTTTTCCGGGATGGACCAAACCGACCACGCTGCGCTTCGACGTCGTGAATCTGTTCGACAAGATTTACGAGATCAGGGACGGGTCTGGCATCGGCGTGTTCGCACCTCAGTACGGACCACGACGCGGCTTCTTTGTCGGCGTCACGCAGAAGATCTGAATCAGCGGATGGATTTATCGCAATCCTATCCGCCGCTGGGCCGAATCATGAAGAGATCGCTTGCTCGAGCTACATATTGCGGGATTATCGCGCTGGCGATGTTGTCACCGGCATCGCCGTCGCTCGCACAGCAGGAGACACCGCAAACGCCTGCGCTCTCTCAAGCGCAGGCGTCGCCGGTTGCGGCTCCGCCAGCGGTCGTCCAGACCACCAAGCCGCCTGCCCCCGAGGCAATCGCTCCGGTCGATGGTGCCAGATCCTTGAAGACCGCCGCGGCGGGCCTTCGCGAGCTTTCGCCATGGTCGATGTTTCTCTCGGCGGATGTGCTGGTCAAAGCTGTGATGATCGGCCTCGCTTTCGCCTCGCTGGTGACATGGACCATCTTTATCGCAAAAATCGTGGAGCTTTCACTGGTCCAGCGCAAGCTGCGCGGAGCACTCAGAAAGATCAGCGATGCAAGATCACTGGCGGAGGCGCAGTTCGCGCTGGGCTCAAAAGACGGCGTGTTGTCGGCGTTGCTGTCCGCGGCGATGCGCGAGGCGCGGCTGTCGGCGGGAATTTCCAGCGACAGCGGCATCAAGGAGCGCGCGGCCTCGAGCTTTGCCGAGATCGTGCGCGCCGAAGCGCGCCGGATCAGGCTTGGCATGGGACTGCTCGCAACCATCGGCGCGACTTCGCCCTTCGTCGGACTGTTCGGCACGGTGTGGGGCATCATGAACAGCTTTATCGGCATCTCGAAATCGCAGACGACAAATCTCGCCGTGGTAGCACCCGGCATTGCCGAAGCGCTGCTCGCCACCGCGATGGGTCTCGTCGCTGCGATCCCGGCCGTCATCATCTACAATCATTTTTCCCGCGTGACGAAAGGCTATCTCGAGCTAGTCGGCCGGGCGTCGGGCGCGGCGGGGCGGTTACTGTCGCGCGATCTCGATCGCACCCATGTCAGTTCTCTTGGCAGCGCGCCTTCGCGCGCTGCGGAGTAGGGGACCGCGCATTTGTCGCGCACGGTCGAATCTCTTGCTCGTATCTTTGAGGATCGATGGAGGCGTTTGATGGATCGCTCCCAAAAAACCAAAGCAGTGACCCGCTCAATCCGATTCTTGGCGGGTGCATTGGTCGGCGTCGTGGCGCTATTCGATTGGGTAAGTCCGGCAGCGGCCCATCCGCACGTTTGGGTTACCGCGGCGAGCGAACTGATCTATGCGCCGGATGGCTCCGTCACCAGCGTCCGTCACGCCTGGACCTTCGACGACATGTTCTCGACCTACGCCTTGCAAGGCGTCCCGACCAAAAAGAAGGGCGTCTATACCCGCGAAGAACTGGCGCCGCTGGCGCAGACCAATGTGGAGTCCCTGAAGGAATACGGCTTCTTCACATTCGCCAAAGTCGATGGCAAAAAACAACCATTTCTGGACCCGACCGACTACTTTCTTGAATACAAAAATGCCGCCTTGGTGCTCCATTTCACGCTCCCGCTCAAGACGCCGATCAAGGCCACGCGGCTCGCGGTCGAGATATTCGATCCAACCTATTTCGTGGATTTCGCGCTGCAGAAGCAGGATCCAATCCACCTGGTTGGCGCGCCCGCCGCTTGCACCATGGCGATCCAGCGGCCGAACGACGGAGCGGCCGTTGCCCAGAAGCTGAGTGAGGATTCCTTTCTCAATGGCAGCAACAATAATTATGGCGTGATGTTCGCCAACAAGATCACCGTGGATTGTCCATGAGGATGACGCACATGAAAACAAACCGACAGATTGCGTTGCGCTGCCTTGCGATCATAGCGGCCACGATGGTGGTCGATGGCGCTCTGCAGAGCGCGCTGGCGCAAAATCCTTTCGGGGGTCCACCTGCTGCTCCCGACGCGCAAGTAGGCGGCATCGTCGGCTGGCTGCTGACGAAGCAATCCGAATTCTACCGCGAGATGTCATCGACCATTCGCGCCGCCAAGGCCGACGGCAGCGCAGTCTGGACGCTTCTTGCGATTTCGTTTGCCTACGGCATATTCCATGCAGCGGGCCCTGGCCACGGCAAGACGGTGATCTCGTCCTACCTTGTCGCCAATGAAGAGACCGCGCGACGCGGTATCGTGCTGTCGTTCGTCTCGGCGCTGATGCAGTCGTTGATCGCGGTGCTGATCGTCGGCATCGGCGCCTGGCTGCTCAACGTCACCGCGAAGACCATGTGCGGCGCCGAGCGCGTGATCGAGATCGCCAGCTACACGCTGATCGCAGCGTTCGGTGTTCGGCTGGTCTGGACCAAGGGCGGCGAGTTGATCCGGGCGCTGCAGTCATCCTACGGTAAATCCGCGCCACAGCTTGCGCCGGTTCTGGCCCCCGCGGCGGCAAGTCAGCATCATCATGGACATCACTCGCACGGTCATGGCGATCACGGGCATCACCATCACGACCACGCTCCTGCGCACGCAAGCGTCGCTCGCGACCATTTGCCGGGACACGCGCATGCGGAGCATCACGATCACAACCATGTTCACGACGAGCATTGCGGACATTCCCATGGTCCCGAGCCGGCGCAACTCGCCGGTCCCGGCGGCTGGCGGCGCGGCTTCGGCGCGATTCTCACCGTCGGCATCCGGCCATGTTCGGGCGCCATTCTGGTTCTGGTGTTCGCGCTGGCGCAGGGAATGTTCTGGGCCGGCATCGCCGCCACCTTCGTGATGGGGCTTGGCACCGCGATCACCGTCGCGGCCATTGCCATCATCGCGGTCTCCGCAAAAGGGCTGGCGCGGCGGATCAGCGCCGGCCGCGAGGGCAACGGCGCACTGCTGATGCGTGGCGTCGAGTTCGGGGCCGCCGGACTGGTGCTGCTGTTTGGCGTGGGATTGCTGCTGGGCTACATCGCCGCCGAGCGGGTCACCTGCTTTTGACAAGCGAATGCCGCCTTCGGGTCAATCGCTATCGCGCCATGCTCCAGTCCGGGCGGATCGCGCCGGAAACATCGGTGAATGCGCCTTCGACCAGTTCCGCCACCAGGAGGCGGCTGTAGTCGACCGGCCCCGGCATCGTCGCCCGCCCCTTCGGAATGGCCTTGAAGCCGACGCGGCCGTAATAGGTTTCGTCGCCGACCAGCACCACGAGACGATGCCCCTTGGCCTTGGCGTCCCGGAGTGCGCGGTCGAGCAGCGCGCGGCCGACGCCGCGGCTGCGAAACGGCGGTTCGACCGTCAGCGGCCCAAGCAGCAAAGCCTTGGTATCGCCGATCAGAATCGGCAATTGGCGCACCGAGCCTACCAGCAGCGTGCCGATCCTGGCCGTGAACGACAGATCGAGCAGGTGATCCACATGCTCGCGCAGCCGGTAGGCGCTGAGCACGAAGCGACCCGGCCCGAACGTGCGGGCGTGCAGGCGCTCGATCGCCTGCGCATCGTTGGCGGTTTCGGCCAAAATTGTAAGAGAAAGTTCGCTCATGTTGACGGGCGGGATAGCATCAAGCGGAGGCGCGGTCTATCGCCCGGTCTGGTCTATTTTTTTAAGCCGCATCAGCCCCGTGATCGGGGCTTGAGACAAATAGGCCAGCAGCTTGATCTCGCGGCGGCCGCGGGTCACCGTATCGAGCACCAGTCCCGACGACACCGACAGCACCGCCAAAATCATCAAACCCATCGATAGAACCGCGGTCGGCAGCCGGGGAACGATGCCTTCCTCGAGATAGGTGACAATGACGGGGATCGCGAGGCCGATCGAAACCAGGGTCAGGAAAATTCCGATCGCCGTGAAAAACCGCAACGGCTTTTCCGACCGGTAGAGTTTCAGGATGGTGCCGAGAATCCGAAACCCGTCGCGCCAGGTGTTGAGCTTGCTGAACGAACCCTCGGGCCTCGCATAATAAGGCGTTTCGATCTCGGCGACAGGCAACGCCAGCTCAAGTGCGTGGACGCTCAACTCGGTTTCGATCTCGAAACCATCTGACAGCACCGGAAAGGATTTGACGAAGCGCCGCGAGAACACGCGATAGCCGGAAAGAATATCCTTGAAGGCCTGACCGAAAACCGACGACAGAAAGCCGGTCAGCATCCAGTTGCCGGTGCGATGGCCAGGCCGGTAGGCGGCTTCGGCCTGGTCGACGCGAAAGCCCACGACCATATCGAGATGATCGTTCAACAGCGTATCGATCATGCGCGGGGCGCTGGCAGCATCGTAGGTCGCGTCGCCGTCGACCAGTACATAGATGTCGGCGTCGATATCGGCGAACATCCGCCGTACCACATGGCCTTTGCCCTGGCGGCGCTCGCTGCGCACCTCTGCGCCGGCGTCGCGGGCGACCGCGATGGTGCGATCCGACGAATTGTTGTCGTAGACGAAGATTTCGGCCGACGGCAGGGCTTTGCGAAAATCAGCAATCACGGTCGCGACCGCGGCCTCCTCATTGAAGCACGGCACCAGAACCGCCACCCGCGGCTGCGCTGTCCCGGCTTGCGGGAATTCAGCCTGCGCAAATTGTGCGAGCGCCTCCGCCATGCCGGCCAGATCGCCGCGAAGCTTTGGCGGGCGTTTTGGGTTCGGCACCGCGCTCATCAGGAAATCCTTAACGATTATTAGGGTTTTGACCCCCCGATCATAAGGACCGTTCGCTAACGTTCTCTAACGCCAGGTGGAGATCGGCTGCTTGTTTTCGAGCACTTCGGATATCCGCAGCCGCGTACCCATGGTCGTCTCCGCCGGCAGCGCACCCGCCCCGAAGAACCCACAGGCGACGATCTCGCGGTTTGGCTCGGGCAGGCGATCCTGGCTGAAATGCCGGACCAGATAGACCGCGACATGGTCCCGGCGGGAAACGTGACTGTTAAGGAACAGACCGTGCAGCACCGGTTCGCCCAGCACTTTAATTCTTCCCTCCTC
>WNFL01237396.1_pt1 | contig 13162 bp, 16 predicted proteins | sample 5400361 | NCBI WGS metagenome assembly WNFL01 (sample SAMN13153351, study PRJNA577476) | soil metagenome | isolation source: 40 cm soil on Douglas fir-dominated hillslope | place: USA:California | collected 2013-09-17
GAGGTATTGAGGCTATTCATCGCCGCTACATCCTGCCAGGGGCTCTCTCCACTTCTGAATCTGTGCCCATGGCGTTCTGTCAAGTTGATGGGATTGATACGCTGGACTTGTGGAGTGAAGACTGTATTCAATTTATTAGGGACCTTCTCCAATGGTATCAGGATGACGACTTTCAACTTTCCCTGATTGCTGCACTATATATTGATAGCACCAAGCACGCTCAGGCACGCTCTGCCTTTGAAAACCTTCTCAAGTACACATGCATCACCAATATTCGTTCTCAATTTTTAGATGCCTATGATCATGGCAAGCTTGCTCTCTACTGGTACATGGCTCTCTCCCAGAAAACCCTTGATCTGGATGGCTATCCGCTTGCTAGTGTTTACGATGTCATTGAAAATACCGTTTCTGTGGATTCCACGTTACAGCTCTCTGGTATCCATATCATGGAGATTGCTGTGAAGCATGTCCATAAAACTGCATCCCTTTCATCAAATTGGCTTGAAAAGCGCTCCTATGGGTTACATCTCATTGTGCCTGGTGAACGACATGGGTATCGCGATATCATGGTTGAACATTGGGTTCTACTCCATCTAGACACTCTTCTTGGTACACAACTCTACTTACCCCCAGAGGAGGTGAAGCGGTTAAAGTGGTCCGGTGCACCCGAGCAAGTGCACATTGCAAAGGCTCGTCTTGATCTCTATGATTCTTCGGCAAACGAAGGGGCCAATCGGGCCAAGCCAGATCCAGAGCTTCTTAGAGTGTTTCTCTGGTCCGAGGACCATCGGGTTTGTAAACGTACCTTCAAATGGTGCCTTAACTTGGCCTTTATTAGCCAGCCAGCTACCCATGGAGATGCGGACAATACCCCGATATTCATTCCAGAAACCCTGGGATATGAGTGTGTCGAACACTTTGTCCATGTGCTTTGTAAGGGTGATTCTTTGCAGAGGGTTAAATCATGGAACTTCCTGATATTAGATCTTGTTCCAAAATGGAATATGCTCCCATCTTCCTGGTGCCGTGACTTTGCTGAGGCACTCCTGTTCTCCAATGTGGAACCCTTAGACACGCACGGGCTCCCTCCTTACCAATGTCTTGCTCAAGCCTTAGCTGAATGGCTTGATATACTCTTTGGATCTGAGCAGATCGCGCAGTGGAGGGCATTTCTCCCTTTCCTTGCAACCCTTCTAGAGCTTGTCAAATCCAGTTTGACTGGGGCCAGACTCACCTTGTTTGAAAATTGGTTGGCCCAGACCCCAGGCGATCTTAAAAATCAAGATGCCTGTACTCAACTGGAACTTATTTTGGCCACCAGGAAGCAGCAGCTTGCGGCAGGTACTCTTGGACTCCTTTCAGAGCTCCCGATGGCGGGTTCATTGGCGGACGAGTGATTTTCAGTAAAGTGGACTCTTGTACTTATCTCAGAATGTCGCCCTGTACAGAACAAGCATGTGGTTTATTTGGTCGTGGAGCTGACAAAAAGCTTTATTATGATTAGTTGTGATACAGTAGAAGTTGCCTAAATGCATATCTGTCTAAATGCATATTTCTCTAAATGCATGCAATTTGGGTGGGAACGGGGGTGGACCATAGGACCTAAATGTATAATCAGTCTAAGTGTATATGTATATGGTTTTCGTGGCACATATACATGTATGGGGCAGTAGATAACAAAGGAAGCACAGTGCAAAATTCCCTGGCACACCTCAATCTTCTCTGCAACCCACACAACATGGCACACACCAAACAGAAGAGGCAAAAGGAAGCCGTGGTAAATGCAAAATCTCCACCATCTGGCAGCTGGATGTCAGAAGGACACACTGACATTCCAAGAGAAGCTCACCATTCTTGATAACATGCAAAAAATGAAATGGTCACAGAAGCAAACATCCTCATATTACAACAACAAAGGCTATGGAGCTCAGGTCAGCCAAACCAACATCTCGTGCTGGCTGAAGGACAAGGAAAAGATGGAAGCTCATGTAGGAGTTGGTGGAGTCAATCCAACAACACATCGCACACATTCAGACCATCATCCAGAGCTTGAAGCTGCCCTGACCCACTGGGTTGAGCAGCAAGAAGCAAAATTGCTCCCAATAAAAGGCAGACTGATCAAGGTGAAGGCAGAGAGATTAGTAAAAGCATTTACGATTTTTGTGCATTTGTTTTTGTTGTTTTTGGGTCATTTTCTATATATGTATATTTTCCTAAATGCATACACTTTTGCCGTCTCCCAACCACATACATTTAGACAGCTTTTACTGTAGTATGACAGTGTAGGCCTTCTTAAATATATAGCCAATCCAATAGCTAGGTAGGAGTGTATTTATGATAATTGTGATTGAGCTTCCATGTGCAACTCGACCCGGCCTTGCTGCATCTGTGTCGGGGACAACAGCAGCATCCCACGCCAGACGACTGTGTGTTGTGAAGGTAGGAAATCTACTCCAAACGCCTTCCGATCATTCTCACCCACAGGCAATATAATATGTATTGGCCATTCAAACAACCAATGAACCCGGCCACTCAGTGGGCCACAAGGAGTGCCTTGGAGTTAATAGCTCGAGAGGCCGAGCTAATGAGGTCGAAGATACGGATCCTGTGGCGAGCAGAAAGCGCTGAGTGGTAAGACCTCTGTCGCTCGAGCGGGATAGGAGCACTGATGACGCCTCCATGTCCCTTGAACATGCGGGTGATAAATCCGCGATGTACTTCTCAAACCTTGTCTCTCCATTTGCAGTCCCCGTAGCCGGGCAATTCGAAGTTGGGTCGCGGACACGGGGCGCCGGCCATTCGCTTTGATTGAAGGGGTTTCTCCAATGGAGAATAAGAGGGAGGAGTGAATAGATGCGTATCGATAAGCATGAGAAACTGCTGCAAGGCGCTTGCCATCTGGACTGGTGATTGGGAGAGCTGTGACTGCAGTGGAGCCTTGAAAAGGATAAGTAAGTGGTAAGTTGACTTATTGTGGAATGTGCGCCGTTGCGAATCTGCATATTTTGTTGTCACTTGCGACATCGGTGAGGGGCCTGTCCTTCATCCAGGTAGCGATCCCTTGCGCATCTCTTGAGACGCAAACAGGACCAAACATGTACAGTGGTCCAATTACTCTGGACTTGTGGAAGCTGAAGCAAAAAATAAATATCGTTGCGAAAGTCGAAGGGGAAAAGGCGCGCGAAGTCGTGAGATGGCGGCGTGTTGGTCCATTTGGAGGACAGAGTGACAAGTTGTTGGAGGTGCTTGTTTGGGGGCAGAGCTTGTTTGGGGGCAGAGTGTTGTATATACCGGGAGTGAAATGTTAGGGTCCCGACGCGTCAGGTTGTTTACAAAGGCCGACCAACGCCGCCGGCATTCTTCCCCGATCAGCATTTCACCAGAACCGACGCCCATGCGGCCCGGCAATGCATTCAGCCTGCGCCGCTCTAGGTCTACGAGCGCCCCTCCACCCAGTACTTCTAGTCTCCGTACTTTCCTACTCTTCCCGCTCAGATCACTCGCAGACGCGACCCCTTTACTACCCGCAAGTAGATCTCCTTCATTTATTTAATTCACTTACATGATTTCTGCTTCCCGACATTCCACGAGATGAAAAGATTTCATGTCACGTACCGTATGGATGCATTGTTTTAGGTTCCCTTAAATACTTGTAATCATTGGTACACGACTTGCAATCGGATTCTCAACTTGGACACGGTCTTCTCGTCGTCCGACTCCCTCAGCCCTCTCTCGTCGTCCATCTCCTCGCGGGACTCAAGTGGCCGTCAGTGAAACTGCCAGAAAGCCTCTGTCCTGCCCCGACTCGCCGTTCTAACATGAAATGAGATGGAAACGACCAAGTTGCAATATTACTTTCGTTGGTAAAGAATTACCTTATCAACAAGGATCACAGATAGTAGCATCTCTCGTGTCCTTTCATGTGGTGACTGGGGGAGGCGCACAAACCATTTCTGCGATGGGGGAGCTGCAGCTGGAAGCCAGCACAGGTCCAATTCATTTAATGTTCTCCACTATGTTTCTGCTAAGTTTCTGTTAGGTTTCGGCCAAGTTATGTCCAAGCAAGCCGGAGCTTCGTCGTGCTCCTTTGTTTCAGATTTTTCAAATTTCATTGACCCTCTTCGTTAACTCTTTCATGTACGTCTTTAGATTGGACAGCCTATTGTATCTTATTGTTCTCTATCCCATTGACGCCTGTTCATACCCGCGGCTCCATCTGACAACGCCACAAATCGCCGCCGATTCACGCGACCCAATTCAATCACCCGCCACCCCTGCCCCCTGCCACCGGATCCATACATTTGTATTGTATTGTATTGTATTGTATTGTTTACTCGGTATACAGTCCCCCCGACTGGCATTGCTCTAAGCGCTCTTGTCACACACAATAAAGGCCCCCATTCCCCATCGTTTTCAGGACCACAAGTGCTCTCCTACTTCCACTATCACCTCCTCTAGCTTTCGAAATGGCAACCCCATCTCCAACCCCAACTAAGCGGCTCATAATCTGCTGCGATGGCACTTGGGAGGCAGGCGACCATGCATCAAAGGGCGACAGCTCCTACCAGACCAATATCACTCGCATATGCCATGCACTTGCAGACGACGCATTCATGCTAGACGGCACCCGCATCCCTCAGATCATCTACTACCAGAGTGGCGTCGGCTCGGGTTCTGCAACGGCGGTCGGACGCGCCTTCGCTGGTCAGTAGTAACAGTATTTTCTTTTCTCTTCCCTCTTTGGATCACTCACCCTACATTCCACCACCACCAGGTGCCATCGGCTACGGCGTCAACGAAAATATCCTCTCTGCCTACAACTTCCTCGTCAATAACTACATTGTTGGCGATGAGCTTTTCTTCTTTGGTTTCTCCCGTGGCAGCTTCACCTGTCGCAGTCTCACCGGAATGATCAGCAAATTCGGCATTTTGAAGCAAGAAGAAGCTGGCGAGTGGTTCGCTGGTATCTGGGATCGATACCAAGGTACCGTCAAGGATCCGCATTGGGAAAGCAAGAAGGACCAAGTAACTCACAGTGTGAATATCAAACTCATTGGGTGCTGGGATACTGTCGGCAGCCTTGGCATTCCAGAGAATTCCCTCACCAAGTTCTTCGATCTGAACCATGAATACAACTTCCATGAACCCGAACTCTCCAATAGTAAGACTTTACCTACATTATTCATCTTCCTACTTCCTACTCACAGCGCCATGTAGAGGTCGAGAACGCATTCCATGCACTGGCGTTGGACGAGCATCGTGGAACATTCTCGCCCACACTCTGGTACTTCCCACCGGAACAGGTTGACAACCCTACCAAGCTCACCACTCATCTCAAGCAATGTTGGTTCGCGGGTGTCCATACCGACGTAGGAAGAGGGTACGAGGACCATGTACCTGGTGACATAGCCGACATCACCTTCGCCTGGATGGTGGATCAATGCCGTAATCTTCTCGCCTTCAATGAGAAAAAGGTTCCGCAGATGCTGGAGAAAGGAGACTTCAAGCAGCCAGAAGGCGAGGAGGCTAAGAAGCGATGGGAGGAGAGGGTTCGCAAAGCGAAAACCTGGGGACTGGCCGAACTGCACGATTCCATGACTCTCGTATTCAAGATGGGTCGATCAGTGGTCCGCACCCCCGGCCAGTACGCCTTTAAAGCACGGAAGCGGGCTGACGAGCAATCGGACAACCACCGCAGTGGCAGTCCGAGAGGAAGCGGGTTTATCACCGAGTCGGAAATCCTCCCCGATTCACAGCCAGAGGCAATGCCGTGGCACTCGCGACTCTGGAGTACGGCCTCGGGCGTATTCACCAGTCCACTGGATGACCTCTCGAAACTCGACCCGGTCTGGACGGCCGAGGTCATTCACCCTTCGGTCCGTCTGCGTATGATGCAAGACAGGACATACGATCCCCCCGCGCTCAGAGACTTCAAGCTTAAGTATGATGCGGCCCGTGGTCGTTGGACGTGGGTCAAGAAGTGGCAAGACAACAATGGAGTAGTTCGAAAGACAACACTACACGAAGATCGCATCGAGGACTCGTCCTTCTCGCTGAGTGAAGTTACTGCAGAGACGCTAAAGCTTGGAGTTGATAAAGAACAGCCGCTCCCTCCCAGGCAGAAGCACGGATCGTGGGTTTCGTTCTAGTATATTGACACGGACACGTTGAAAGCGGCATATGACGGTATTTATGTGTTCCTTGTATGTATGACCTGTATATTAGTACTTCGGCTATGCTTTGGACGCTATGACTATGTAAAGCCCGATTCCGACTCTCTCTCTTAATAATTACGTGTTGTCTATCTGACAGAGTGACTAGTAAGGGAAACATTCAACAATACAATGGAAAAGGTCCCGCATAAATGAGTCAATCTTCGTCAAAATCATATTGTAGACACGATACTGCATGCATTTTGCGAAATGTGTCGATGATTATGGCACTAGCTGACCCTTGTTGCTGTGAAGAGTCACTCCAGGATCCAGGTTACCGCCCTCGGAAGTTTTTCATGATCGGGGCGGAAGGCATCCTTCATCCCCACCACGATCCGATTTTCGCCGACAACCTCGAATCTGCCACCAGCTTTAGGCCCTCATTACATACACCTCCTGGTGAGGTCTTCTCATTTGTTCATTGTCCGTCAGTTCGCGATGTGTTGTCTGATAGCAGAATGACTCTCCCCAGAAACGACATGGACCAATATATTCTCCCTATCGAGTTATGGGTGATCATCTTTGAGTTTACGACTGCATGCGTAGAAGAATGGGAGTTCGTCCGCATGGAACGTTCCATGATGTTCTGGGGTCGTAGCCCAAATACGATTGACCTATGGCAAAATGTACTCAAGACAAGACGTACTCTCGCTACTATTTCTCGGTTTTTCAACCAACATACCTGCCGTCTACTCTATCAGAGCTTCTTCGCCATTACGCCGACGCAGGTTTCTCGTTTTAGATGGACCTTGCAAACACGGCCGGCTCTGGGAGGGTATGTCAGGCGGCTAGGTATTTTACCGCTGCTCGATCCGGATGTAACCGACTCCTACCCACACATCCTGAGCTTCTGTCCAAACGTCCTCTTCTGTGACACAGAAGTCCGTCATTGCGACCTAAGACCGTCACCATCCCTTCGCTCTTTGGAACTTACCGTCACTCCAGACCCCTGGGAAGAGGTCGTGGACCCTGAATTTCTCCATCTCTTGGCGAAAATTCTCCAAGCCACTCCACAGCTCGAGCATTTGGGAATCTACTGGCTCCCTTATCGAGTTGAAATGGCTGATACTCAGCTATTCGATGCTATCAGTCTAGTCTCTCTCCGCTCCCTTCATTTACGTGTCTGTTCACCAAGGGACAGTTGCCCTGTTGGGTTTCTCCAAACCATTCCATTGTTCTTTGCCTTCACCCTCCCCCGACTCGACGACCTACTCCTTGAAGGTACGGACATCGCAGGATGTGTTCTCGATCGCATTCCTTCCTCCTGGTTGCAGCATATTCGCCAATTCAGCGTAACTCACAACTCTATTACGGGTTCTCGCTTGCAGCCGAATCAATTCGCCCTACTCCGAAAGTTCACCCTCGATTTCTCACTTTCGGGCAGCCACCACAGTGAGCACCTTAACCCAAGTGTCCCATTTATTCAACTCGAATTATTTTACTGCGTCACTGCCATTAATATCAGATACCATCCTAGCTTTGATAGGCTTCATTCGGTCCTTGGCCTTTGCGCTGATGCCACAGCGACGCCTAAACTGAGGCTCCTTACAGCAGACATTACAGAATTGGAGGAAACTCGCAGGTTACTTCCAACTAAGGTTGTTCGGAGACGTCTTATGGAGTTACTATCGGTTGTGAAACTTATCGCTGTGAGGGGAATTGACCCCAAGAGACTCGACTCGTCCTCGTTACTGCCAGCCTTCCATAAGTTGGTAAAAAAGGCCGATACGTGACTCTTGAAACCCTAGCAGATGGTGGATAATAGATCAGGGACCTCGGAAGGTGGCGCTGAGGTATGACTGAAGATCCTAGTTTGCTTTCTTCCATTTGAAATGATACTGAGAATAGGCGTTTAATCACCCCTTGTAGCCCCATGATTCATAATTAGTGTTCGAGAAATTCACGTCGGATGCATGAAAGTTTACAAGACGACATCGATCTCAAGTCGCATTTCTACTCGTCCTCAGCTCTATTCGCGGTGGTCACACCTTGAGGGGTGCTTAACCCTATTTGATAGTCCGCCCCAACAACGCTCTTGCAATCCGAACGAACTCTTAGCAAACCCAAACACCTGCGCGTTCATCAACACACCACCAGTAGTATCCATCTAAAGACCCACTATTCATACAGTTTTACGGCATAAACAACTCTACGCGGCATCTACAATAACGTGACGAAGCGAAGCAAGTGCCGGGGGGGTACGGAACATGAACTGAGATAATCGGGCTGGGGTTGAGATACAATACACATTTCCATTTCTACGTGAACACGATATGCACGATGACATGGACGGGGGAGGGGACGGGGACGGGGATTGGGGTCGTCTGGGAGAAAGCGGTGGAGGGAGCTGTTATGCTAAAGGTGGTACGAAACAGGAAAAGAAAGGGAAAGGTCACGACCGACCCCATTTGCTTGATGCCCAGCTCATCCACTGGGTCGTTCGACTTCCGGCGGTGCTCGAGGTAGCAAAAGTATCAGAACTTCGTACAGAGAGCGTGTCGATGTTCTTCATCGCCTCGGCCGATCCAGACGAGAGACGGGGGGAACTGGGCACGGATAGAGGTGGGAGTATCGAGGGCGAGAGGGATATCTCCGTCATTGACATATCAGACGTGGCGTTGGTCATGGTCGGTGGCGAGGAAGGTACGGACAAAGAGTAGGAGGAGGAGGAGGAAGGAGGGGTGGTTGTCGGATACGCAGTGGGCTTCAAAAACTGTTCATGAGCATTCTTCGCTCGTGCGAACAACGAGGTAAACCCCTCTTTGATCGCACTCTTTCCGGCCATACTCGCCTCGTTAGAGTTGGTGTGAGAGAGGAGCAACGGACTGGGAGGGACGACCGCCAGCGCGGGGATGGGGACACTTTCCCTCGCCGCCCACCGCCCGCCTCGTTCCTCGCCCCAGGGCCCAGCGGTCGGTACAGCACTGAGCGTCTCCACGTCCCAGTCTCCGGCGTTCTGCCCGGGTGGGAGCGCAACGACGAGCAGCCCGCGCTTCGCGAGACCCACAAGCTGTTCGTGTGTCAGGTGCGCGACGGGGATCGGGAACTGCCAGTTGGCGCCCACAAACATGCACGCGACGGGGGTGCGGTGGTGCGTCGCCGTGAGCTCTGTCATGTGCGCTGTGGGCAGAGGCGCATCCTCGTCGAATGCGAGTGAGGACGTGGCGCAGCCGTCGCCCCCTGCGGCTGCAGCCGCAGCTGCGAGGACTTTGTTTTTGCGTTGTCGCTTTGTTTCTGCCTTGGTGAGGATCCTACGATGAATCGGAGGGGTCAGTACTTGTACCAATCTACATAGGCGATTCTGGAGGGGCGGAACAACTTACTCGGCTATCTCCACCGCACTCCGCCTCCACCACCCGAACTCTACCTTTGGTATTCTCTTCCCAGCCCAAAAAGTGTCCTCGTCGAGCCACTTGTCAAATTGGTCACCCTCCCTGACAAATCGTATAGGCGGAGTGGCACTTGTAGGCGCATAGAGCGGGTTGATGGTGCTCTCGTCGTCTTTTCGTCTACCGGGTTTAGCGCGTGGGTTGGTCTTCCAGTCCGTCTTGAGCTTTGAGCGTGTTCCTCCATCGGTCTCTCGTCGGTCTTCCTTTCCTCCGTGCGGAATATCTACCACACCTTCCTCGCCTTCGTCCTCAGAAACACTGCTGTAGTACCGCAACGCCGCGCCAACCAGAGGGACCGTTGTGTTGAGCCGGAGCCTAGGGCGCCCTCTCTCATCCAACTCTGGAGGGGACTCTGGCTCGGGTGGAAAGCGTATTAGATGGGTGTATGGGGTGGGCACTCGGATGGACGGGATGTCATTTAGGACGGGCGGCGGGGAGTGGGGCGGGGAGGTGGCGGCATAGTCGGTGCCACTAGCGGTGTGGAGGACGGAGATGGTGGGGGAGCGTACAGACGAGCGGGTAGTACTGCGTGAGAAAGTCAGCAAAGGAGGGCCGGATGAAATGGGGGTGACCGGTGCGATTGTTGCATAGGAGGGGGTGTGAATGGACGCACCTAGGGCTCGGGTCTGCATCGGAGTGCGGCAGGGAGACTCTGCTAGATCCTAGAGTCGAGGAGCTGATAGTACTAGCCCTGGGCTCGCCGGTGCCAGTGCTGGTGGCGATACCTGGAAAGAAGCCTGCGACGGAGATGGAGGAGCGGAGGGATGATGAAGATGAAGATGAAGGGTAGATGAAGGGTGATAATAATGTTGAACCGTGCTTAAACTTGTCCTCATGTGCCTGTGGTTGTTGTTGTTGTTGTTGTTGTGGTTGCTCAATAACGAGCAACAACGCCCGCAAAGGCATTGGGCAAGAGAGTGGACAGTAGAGGACACTGGACGTCGTACAGGACAAATACTTGAGCGCTGTCTCTGTCGTTCCGTTCCGCGTCTGCGGTTCTCTGCGTCTGGGAACCGTTGAGACGAGTCAAGACTGGGCACCAAAAAAGCACTAAAAGTCCGTCCTGCGAGGCTTGAAGTGGTATTATGCTCGTTATAGTAGACGGTGAGCGAAGGGGCCACGGTGTTGGTAATGGGGAGGTCCAAAAGTCCGAACGGGCTTCATTTGCATTTGCCTTGGAACTCGGCCCTCGGCCCTGTGTCATCGAGTCGAGAGTACACAGCGTGTATCCCTACCAGACATGGTTGCATATTCCATCATCCAGCTCTGAAGCTTGAAATGGAGAGTAAAAAAACTCGCTGTGCACGGCAGCAAGGTACATACTTCTGAGGAAGCAGCAAACTCCGCTTTTTCCTTACCACCGCCAGCTCCAGCTCCAGCTCCATGTCTATATTAAAAGTAAGTACAAGCAATAATACTACTTACTTACTTACTCCAATTTCAGATTGGTCCTGGTCCTGTGGATTAATTTTAGGTCCTGATCGATCATCTCCGGCCATTTGGCAAATCTCCGGGCGTCCATGTATACAAACGATCGTCCGCAGGCTCTTGTCCTCCCCCACGACCCCACGACCCCACGACCCCACACAACCACGACCAACATGTCCACCTCCACTTCCACCATCGCCGCCGCCGCCGCCGCCCCAGAGCCTCAACAACCCGAATCCCCGCACGTCGCACCTGGCTCAGAAGCTGTCCATGATGCTATCCGTGACCTCCTCGCGGACGAGTACCCCGACCTCGCCACCCAACATGGCGGCCAAGTCCATCGCGAGCAATACCTTGAAATCAACCACAAGACCTTCATCCGCTACTTGAAGTTTGTTTACAAAACCTGGGCTGGTGTCGCCTCGTCCTTTGTCCGCCTGCTCTCCTTCCAAATTAGTAGGCGCCACCTTTTTTTACCCATTACCCCTCTCCCCTCTGAACGCGCACTTATCAAGGTCTATACCGCTTCTGGGAGCTCTTAGTCTTCTCTATCCTCATCTTCTTCGTCCTCACTATCGGCGTCTTCGTCTGTGTTTTGGCCAAGATCCCCCCCATCCACCGTGTGTTCGTGCGGTACTTGAATACCTGGCATGATGGGGTGTATATCACCAACATCAGTAAGTCTATATCCTACCTTTTCCTTCACAGGTGCCCTGACGATATACATCTAGTCAACAATGAGATGTTCGGGCAACTATCTCGTGATGAAACTAACGCGGCCAGGCTCGCTCTCGCAGCCTCCCAATCGGCAGAACACAAAGAATTCAACCTAGACATCGCAAAGCTGCTGTTCGTCCCCCTCCCTAGCCCATTACCACCCCATACTTATTCGTGTACATTCCCATGACCCAGGCTCCTCTTCGCGAGCATAATGTACGAACGCACGAGCTCCACCACGCGAGAAGCAATCAAGGACGCCGTTGTACGACAAGACATGCGTCTCAACCCCCATCGGCCCGAACTGGCTCGGCTCAACCGCTTCCCAGTCCCTGGCGAACTGATTCGAGATGTGTTCGGCCGCGTGGGCCTCACCGATGTCAATCAGAAACTTAAGCACTCCAGGACCGTGGGCCGCATCCAGCAGTTTACGCGCCAAATGGAGATCGAGTTCGAGCCCATATCGGAGCTGACCTCGATGAGCTCGGCGTATTGCGCGCTATTTTGGGATACTAAATCGAATTGGATTGTCGTTGCTTTCAAGGGTACGTACTCCGAGTCTGATCTGGCTTGGTTGGATAATCGGCTTACGCGTATGCAGGGACTTCACCTACTGAGTTTGATGGTTAGGCCAAGGATACCTACTGTTTCATTTGTTCTAACAAAGACCCAGAGTGGATTACCGATTTCGACATTAACCGCGTTCCTGCTGCGGATGACTTGCCGGGCTACGGAAACTGTTAGTCTCACTCGGGTCACACTATAATTTGAAACTTACCAGTGCATAGTCCATCGTGGCTTCAAGGAAAGAATTTTTCCTGAAAAAAGCACGAGCTCGCGGTCGCCCTATGGTGGGTTGTCAATCGCTCGACTATTCCCTGAAGCGTGTCTTGACTAAATCCTTACTGCAGAAACCATTGTTCGTGGTGTCGATATTGTCTCGAAGGACTTGATTGACAGGCTTGAGAGCAAGGGAAAAAGCGCGGAGATCAACGTCTACTTTACCGGTACGTCATACATTACATCCCACTCTAATCATGTCCTCCTGACTCTATTGTCTAGGTCACTCGCTGGGGTGCGCAACCTCGACCCTTGCTTACGCTAAGATAATCGATGAGGCCAACCTTGATCATCGGGTTCGTATCAGGGACGCATACCTCTTTGCTGCCCCTGTCGTTTGTGATATGAAATCCGTCAAAGGTTTATCTTTCCATCGCTGACGTCTGAGAACGGTCTGATAATTTGGCAGTGTTCAATCGACATATGGCTCGTAACCCCGATAGGCCAAAGACCATGTGGAGGATCGTAAATGTGAGCTGTTTGCGTCTCCAGGTAGTTGGTACGACCCTAATACTCACCAGGGAAATGACGTCGTTGCGTCCGGACTCCCGTGCCTTGGCGACAAGCCGACCTTCA
>WNFL01090424.1_pt3 | contig 13161 bp, 11 predicted proteins | sample 5400361 | NCBI WGS metagenome assembly WNFL01 (sample SAMN13153351, study PRJNA577476) | soil metagenome | isolation source: 40 cm soil on Douglas fir-dominated hillslope | place: USA:California | collected 2013-09-17
GCGTACGACAGCTCGATGTCGTAGGTACCCGCCAATCCAGTCCTGTCGACTACGATGCCGCCGACGAAGCGCGAGAGGTTTGTCGCAAACGCCGCCATCGTCTGGCCGCCGATCGCGAGGCGGCCGGGGCCGATATTGAAGCCACACTTGGGCCGCTCGCCAGGCTGCGGCAGGGCTGCCCGTCCACGCCCACGGCCGTTGGGTCCGGTGGGCGTGCAGTCGGTGGTCGACGACGTGAGCTTGTCGCCGAGCTTCCCGTCCCGGCGCGCGAGCACGAGAGCGAACATCGGCTGTTCGCGCGTTTCGACGTGCGTTACGAGCCTGAATCGATCCGTCAGGAGTGTTTTCACCTTGTCGAACAGCGGACCGTCGCGCTCGGGCGAGGTTCCAGTGCCGATGACATCGAAGCGATCTTCGTACAGCCACTTCGGTCCGCCGACGATCTGATTGTCCTGGAGCTGGAAAGCGAGCCTCACCAACATTCCGAGCGTCATGTTCTCGGCCTGCCATCCGCCATTGGCGGCCGGCAGCATGCGAACCATGCCGGACCCGGTATTGTTTGGCTTGACCGAGGTCACATCGAACGCGGCGTTCCCAGCCGGCTTCTGTGCCAGCAAAGGCTTGACGGTCATGACGCCGATGAGGAACGGGACGGCGAGGGTGGCGCATGCAGCCGCGGCGAGGAGTCCTTTTTTCCAGGGCTCGAGTCGCGATCGAATATCGTTGAGCATGATGTGCTCGATTCTTTTCTTGAGATTTGCGCCCGTCACCCCCGACACGCACGCGAGCGGCGATTCCGTGAACAGTCTGCATGTCGTCAGGATGCTCTCGGCGTACGCCTCACGTTCGCTGCCACCGCCGAGAACCGCTTCGTCGCATGCGCGCTCTCGTTCGTTGACGAGCCTCGCGCCGATCCACCACACGATCGGATGAAACCAGAACGTGGCCTGCGCGAGCATATGAACGACGGCCGCGAGGTTGTCGCGGCGGCGCACATGCGTCAACTCGTGCATGAGAATCGCCTCGATCTGCGCGCGCGAGAGGTGCTCGCCCAGGCGCGACGGCCACATTAGTGTTGGCGTCATGATGCCGAACACGCCCGGCTCGAGCGAGCTGTCGGAGCTGACGACAGTGATCGACCGCGCCAATCCGACGCGCCGCTCGACCGCGCGGAGCGTCTCGAGAATCGGTCCACCCTCGAGCGGCGCGGAGGTGCGCGCGATCGCCGACAGCCGGCGCCAGCGCGCGATCCACGCGGCAATCAACACGGTCGCGCCGACAGCCCAGATCGCGAGCAGCACGTTCGGCGCCGCGTCCCAGACCGATCGAATCGTCGACATGCCGGCCGATTGGTGAGCAGCGATGCGGAGAGCCTGCTCGGGAAATACGGTGCCGCCCGCGTTCACCATCACCTCGTGCGGCGTGACCGACGCGACGACCATCGGCCGCCACCCGAGTTGAGCTCCGAGACTTGTGAGCGCGGAAAACGGGACAAGGAACTTGAGCGACGCCGCAAGCCACACCCCGTAGCGCACCCTGGCGCGATCGCGACGCAGCGCGAGCGTCACGAGCCACGCAAGGCCTGCCACCAACGTCGACTGCCACAGGTGGTTCGCCAAGTCTGCGATCATTTCTCCACGTCCCTTCGCGCCAGCTTCTTCAGCGTCTTCTCCGCTTCTTTGACGTCCTCGAGCGACAGGCGGCCGGTCTCGACCAGATGCGCCATGACGGGCTGAATTTTCCCGCCGAAGAACCCGAGCAGGTCGTCGATCAGCCGCCGCTGCGCCGATTGCCGCGAGATCGACGCCTCGAAGACGTGCGCATTGCCTATCTTCTTGACGCGCTTCACCGCGCCCTTCGCCTCGAGCCGGTACACCATCGTCTGCACGGTCGTGTAGGCGGGCCGGTTCTTCGCCGGCAGGGCTTCTTGGATTTCGCGGACAGACGAGACGCCGGCCGTCCAGAGCGCCTCCATGATTCGCAGTTCGATCTTCGACAGCTTCGGCAACGGCACATCGAGCTCCTAATGACGTGGATAGATCTACTACATGTGTAGGCGGTGCGTCAACGGCTGGCTCAGAAATCTTCTCGGGCGGTCACGACGATCGCCGCGCCGAACAGCATGGCCGCTGCGAGGCCGACTCCAGCCAGCGTCGCCCAGGGAAGCGGCCCGACCAGGAGGAACGACGTGCGGTCGAGAAACGGCAAACGGGTGCCGTTCATGACATTAAAGATGTTGGCCGCGGGAAACCGCCGGAGGGCCGTGCCGTTGACGGCCGCCGCATAGAGGATCGGCGTGAGGAGGCACGCGATCGTGCCGGTGTGCTCGCCGGTGAAGACGGATGACCAGAAGAACCCGGCCGACACCCAGACTGCGCCGGTGACGACGAACAGCGCCGCGAACTGCACGGCCTGGGCGACGGGGTACTCGCGCCCGATGCTCGCCGACAGCCACGGCACCACGATCACCGGAATCGCCGCCAGCGATGTCATCTCGAGCAGCGCGACCGCGGCGCGGGGCATGAGCAATCGAAGTCTCGTCGCCGGCAGCGCCAGCGTGAATCCGGCTGAGCCGAGCCCGCGCTCACGCTGCAAGCCTCCGAGGCCGAGCATGACGGCGACGATGACGAACGCCAGGGTGTCGATGCCGTTGTAGACGCCGCGCCAGATGTACCCGGAATACGGGACTGTCGGCTCCATGATCGGCGGGAAGTTGTGTCGCGCCTGCTGCACGAACGACACGCAGTACGCACCCAGTACCGCGCCGCTTGCCAGAAACCGCACGCGGCTTTCGAGCCAGGCCTTGTACCAGAGCATGGCGTTAGAAGTTCTGCCGCTCGGTCAGGCGCCAGGCCGAGACGAGCAGGGCCGTCGCCACCAGCCCGAGCACGCCCATCGCGAGCCAGGGCAAGGGGCTCGTGAGGAGTCCCCGAGCGAAGCCACCGAAATCGATCTCGCCGCTCATGAACGCAAACGGGTTGGCGGACGGAAATCTCCGGCCGCCGCGAGAGAGGTTGGCGTACACGACGATGTACGCCCACGGCGTGAGCACGGATGCCACAGCCGCCGTGTAGTCTCCCGTGAACAGGATCGACCACAGGAAGCCGGTCCCGAACCAGACCACGCCCCAGCTCATGAACAGCGATGCGAAATGGAGGCACTGCGTCACCGGATACGACTGGTGGACGAGCGCCGGCGACAACGCCGGTACGATGGCGGCCGGCACGATGGCGAGCACGGCGAGCTCGAGCACGCCCACGGCCGCGCGCGCAATGAGCAACTGCACGCGGCTGACTGGTAGCGCCAGCGTGAAGGCAGCCGTGCCGGCGGCACGTTCGCGCTGCAATCCACCAAGACCGAGCACCAGCGCCACGATGCTGAATGCGGCCGGCGCCTGCTGCGCGTAGAACGTCGACCAGACGAAGGCCGCATACGGCAGCATCGGGACCTGGGGCGGCGGGAAGTGCACGCGCGCCTCCAGCAGGAAGCCCAGCGAGAACGCCACGAGCGCGGACAGCACCAGCAGAAAGCGCACACGGCTCTCGCGCCACGCCTTGTAGACGAGCATCACGCGTGGTCCATTTCCATGACGTCGACGACGGAGTCGAGAAACAACTCGCGCAGGCTCACGGCGCACGACTCGACGGACACGGCGCCGATGCCGTACGCGCGTTCGATGATCGCGTCGGCATTGGCCCGCGCCATGATCGTGATCTGGCGGCCGTGCGTCCGCACCGATCCAATTCCCTCGCCGTGCCAGTCCCACGCCGGAGGATTGTTGGCGAATCCGAGTTCGATCCGCCGATGCTGTTCGCGGATCTCGTCGAGGGATGCGTCGACCACGAGCCGGCCGCGATCGATCACGCAGACGTGGTCCGCGATGCGTTCGACCTCCGCGATTTGATGCGACGAGAAAAAGACGGCGGCGCCGTCTGCCGCGGCAGCGACGAGCGCCTGCAGCAGCTCCTCGATCGACACCGGATCGAGCCCTTCACTCGGCTCGTCGAGGATCAGCAGTTGAGGCCGTCGCGCGAGCGCCAGCAGCAGCGCGAACTTCGTCCGCATGCCCTTCGACAGCGCTTTGACCTTGCGGCGGATCGGCAGATCGTACTGCCTGAGCAATCGCGCTTCGACGTCTGGCCGCCAGTCGTCGTAGAACGATCGGGTGAACGCGATCATCTGGCCGACGGTCATGTACGCGTAGGTCTGCTTGTCTTCGGCGACGTAAGCGACGTGACGCCTCATGTCCCGGCTCGCCTGCGCGTCGTCTATCGGACGGCCGAGCACGCGGCCGGTGCCGGACGTCGGATGGCTCACGCCGAGCAGCATCTTGATCGTGCTGCTCTTGCCCGCGCCGTTGCGGCCGAGGAAACCGGTGATCCGATTCGCCGCTACGCGCAGATTGAGCTGGCGCACCGCCTCGACATCGCGGTAGCGCTTGGTCAGGTCGGCGGTCTCAATGACCCAGGAGTTAGCCATCGTCATCACCGCTTCTGCGCCGGCGCGCGATAGAACAGCTCCGCTTCCACGAGGCGCTGAATCTCTTCTTCCGAGAATCCCTCGTCCTGCAGGCGCTCGACGAGCAGGCGGACGCGTTCCTGCGCATGTCGAAGGCGATCGCTTCGCAATTTCGTCGGCCGCCGGCCCGCCACGAACGCCCCCGATCCCTGCCGCAGGTCGAGCAGCCCTTCGTGTTCGAGATCCGCGTAAGCCTTCACGACGGTATTGGGACTGACGACCAGTTGTTCGGCCAGCGTGCGGATGCCGGGCAGGCCATCGCCCGGCTGCAGCACGCCTGTGTCGATGGCGTGACGGATTTGCTGCGTCAGTTGAAGGTAGAGCGGCTGGCTTGCGGTGGGATTGACCCTGAAGTTCATCGCGCTAACTGTATCACTGTTAGGATACAGTGGAACAATCTCAGGCCGGCGGTTGAAGCTCCGTCGCGGCAAGCAGCAGGCGCAGGTCCTGCGGGATTTGTGCCTCCAGGCACAGTTGCGCTCCCGTCGCCGGATGCGCCACTGCGACGCGCCACGCGTGCAGCGCCTGGCGCGCCAGCAGCGGCGAGTCTTGCCTGCCGTAAACGGGATCGCCAACGACGGGCCAGCCGCGCGCCGCCAGATGCACCCGGATCTGATGCCGGCGCCCCGTCACGAGCCGGCAACGTAGAAGCGACACTGGCGCCGGCGGCAGATCCGACCATGCGAGCCGTTCGAAACGCGTGAGGCTCTGAGCCCCGACGGTTTCTGACGCCACGCGCCGGCGGCGATCGTGGGGATCAGGACCCAGTCGCAGATCGATCTCGCCGGAGGCGGGCTCCACCCGGCCGTGAACGAGGGCCAGGTAGTCTTTCTCCGCTTCCGGCCACGCGCGCTGCAGCGCCGCGTACGTTTCCCGGCTCTTTGCAGCGATCACGATGCCAGACGTCAGCTTGTCGAGACGCCCGGCCAGGAAGAACTCTGTCGCAGGCTCTCGAGCGCGCAGCAGATCGAGCAGCGTTCCGGCCGCGTTCTTGTAGGTCGGATGGACGACGAGGCCCGCGGGCTTGTCGATCGCTACGAGCCACTCGTCTTCGAAGAGGATTTCGAGCATGATTCAAACGGAATGAGCGATCACGTAAAAGGGCGCCTCGTCTACTCCACCGGAGTCGGCGCGATGTGCCCCGACTGCGGCTGGCCGAAGAGCAACTGTCAGTGCAGCCGGCAATTCGACCAGCCCGTCCCGCTTCGCATCGTCGCGAAACTGCGGATGGAGAAGAAGGGCCGCGGCGGAAAAACGGTGACCGTCGTCGACGGCTTGCCGAAAAACTCCGGATTCCTCGAAGAGCTGTCGCAGGAACTGAAGCGCGCCTGCGGCACGGGCGGCGCCGTGCTTGACGGCGCCGTGGAGCTGCAGGGCGACTTGCGTGATCGGGTCCGGGCTGTTCTCGAGAAAAAGGGCTACGTGGTCAAGGGTTAGTCCCGCGCGCGGCCTCGCGTTCGGCGGCGCGACCTCCCGCGAGGATGTTCGGCGTCGCGTAGTTCCCTTCCTGGCACGCGTACTCGAACATCTGATACTTCGGATCGCGCGTGAGCGGAATCTCGACGGTCCAGGGCGCGGTGTAAACGTTCTTGTCCTCGATCGTCGCGCGATACATGATCGTATTCGAGTCGACAGGGGTGAAGCGTTCGACGACGTGAAGCGCTTCGGTCTGCGGAAGACCACGGATGCGCTGCGTCGCCGCGCTCGTCGCGATCATTCCTTTGTCGTTGTAGTTGGTCGACTCGACGACGAGCGTCGTGCCCTCCCAGCGTCCACGGGGCTCTCCGTCCCACTGCCGGATCTTCTCGCCAAGACGTGGCCGCCCGTCGATCGGAATGATTCGCGCGTTGTGAATCATCTCGTAACGGATGACGACGTAGCCCGGCGTCTGGATGAATTCGTACGCGTTGTTGTAGCCGGCGGGGAACATGCCGGCGGGCATGCCGCGCGTGATGCATCGCTCCCACGACGTCTGATGCACCTCGTGATCCTGGACGTGATCAAGATCGTAGGCGCGTTTGTCTTCGGCCCATTTCATCACGGGGACGCGGCCGTCCGGCGGATCGACCACCATCGATCGTCGCGCGGCCTTCATCGGACTATCGTGATCGGCCCAGTGCGACGGTGGATTGATGCCCGGAGCGGTCGGGATTGGCGCGGCGGCGGGAACGCCGCTGCCGGCGCGCGCCTCAAACGGCGTGCTGTCGAAGTTGACCCACAGCCCTCGCAAGTCGGGTTGGCCGTCGGGCGTCTTCCCGGGGACGAACCCCTTGGTCTGGCCAACGAGATTCGGCGCCGAGATCGCCACCAGGGCGGCCAGCAGCGCGAGCGTTGCCGCAACATGCTTCGTCATCGGGATATTGTGCATCGACTCTGAACGCTCCTCGGTGATAAATTAGGCGGTCGCGTTGGTCGGGCGGTCTTGTCTATACGCTCCTATTAAAGAGGTTACTGAGAATCATGAGCCAGAAAGGTCTGGAAGGGGTCCTGCAGGCGGCAGGCAACGCGGTCAGCCTGCTCCGCAATTCGCAAATCGGCGCGTATGTGTATCCAGTCGTCCCATCGGAATACTCGAACTGGCGTGACGAGCAGCGCGCCTGGCGCGACTCATGTGTGCTGTTCGACCAGTCGCATCACATGGCGGAACAGCTCGTGGAAGGCCCCGACGCGCTGAAGCTGTTCTCGCACCTCGCCACGAACAGCTTCGCCAAGTTTCCCGTCGATCGCGCCAAACAGTTCGCGCCCTGCACGCCCTACGGCCATGTGATTGGCGACGGCATCCTCTTCCATCTCGAGCAGAACACGCTGCTGTACGTCGGCCGCGCGCCGGCGGCGAACTGGATTCAGTTCCATGCGGAAACCGGCGGCTTCAATGTCAAGACGTCCCGCGACGATCGATCGCCGTCGATCACCGGCGGCAAGGCCGTCAACCGCAATCACTATCGGTACCAGATCCAGGGACCGAACGCGAAGCACGTGATCGAAAAGCTGAACGGCGGGCCGATCCCCGACATCAAGTTCTTCAACATGGACCGGATCACCATCGCGGGCCGGAAGGTCCGCGCGCTGCGCCACGGCATGGCCGGCGCACCCGGTCTCGAGGTCTGGGGACCGTACGCGGAACGCGAAGAGATCCGCGCGACGATCATCGAAGCCGGCAAAGACTTCGGTCTGTGCCAGGTCGGCAGCCGCGCCTATCCATCGAACACGCTCGAATCGGGATGGATTCCGTCGCCGCTGCCCGCGATCTATACCGGCGACAAGCTCAAGGCGTACCGCGAGTGGCTGCCCACGACAAGCTACGAGGCGACGGGGTCGCTCGGCGGCAGCTTCGTCTCGAACAACATCGAGGACTACTACACCAATCCGTACGAACTTGGGTACGGGCCGTTCGTGAAATTCGATCACGACTTCATCGGCCGTGAAGAACTCGAAAAGATGTCGAAGACGCCGCAGCGTCACAAGGTGACGTTCGCCTGGAACGACGACGACGTCATGAAGGTCTTCCGGTCGCTGCTCGATGACGGCGACCCCTACAAGTTCCTCGACATGCCGCTCACCAACTACGGCTCGTCGTCCTACGACCGGATTGTGAAGGGCGGCAAGACCGTCGGCTTCTCGATGTTTGCCGGCTACAGCTACAACGAGCGATCGTTCCTCTCGCTCGGCACCGTCGATCCGGACGTCAAGACCGGCGATGAAGTGACCCTCGTCTGGGGCGAGGAAGGCGGCGGCACGAAGAAAGCCACGGTCGAGCGCCACAAGCAACTGGAGATTCGGGCTATGGTCAGCCCGGTGCCGTACTCGAAAGTCGTTCGCGAAACATACGCAGCCGGGGCGGCGGGCTGGCGGGCCGGCCAGAAGTAATGTCTGCGGCTGGTGAAGGAATCCCATTCGGCGCTGATCGGTCTTTGCATCTCACTCCTGGTCCTCCTGCCCGCGCCGGTGTCCGGCGCGGGACAGAACGCGGCTGACGACGTTCCGGTGCGCGGCGGTGTCGCCGCGCTCGCCGCCGCCGCTTCGGTGACGCCCGCGCCCGATCGCGCACGCGTGATGGCCGAGCTGGCGCGGGCCGTCTATTCCTGGCCGCAGACCGGTCCCTACTCGAACGAAGCCGTCCGCCGGAGCATCAGCGCGTTTTTTCTGCAAGCCGCGTCGACGGCGGAAACCGAGACCGTCCCCGTCCCGCTCACCGCCGCTCTCTGGAGCCAGGCCATCCTCCACCGCCCGGTGACTCCGGGCAGCCTCGTCGGCGCGATTCTCTCCGACCGCTCCGCCGCGTTGATGTGCTACGGCCTCGCCGGCATGGACGACGAGACGCTGGAGTTTTTCGCCGGGCACGCGCCGCTCCTCGGCCGGCTGGCGGAGCGCGCTCCGGCGGCGTTTGCCGCGTTCGCCGAGAGCCTCAAGATTCACAACGGGCGCGTGGTGCCGCGCGGCGGTGATGCGGCAATCGCGCCGTGGGAAGTGGTCGTTGGAGAAAAGCTCGATCGACCGGAACGGTTCATCTCGACGCTTTTCGAAGGCGAACGCGGACGGCTGGCGTATCTGTACGACGTGCTCGCGCACATGGACGCCGCGATGTTCGCGCAGACGCTCGGCTCCAGGAACGGACAGGAACCGGGAGCCTCGCTGAAACGTCTCGCGTCGCTCGCCCGGCGGACGTTTCCCGAATGGGACGTCGTGACCGCGCCGTTTGTCCGGCCCCAGGGCGAGCTTGCGGGCTTCTTTGCGCGCCTGCGCAACGCGTCGCCGGCCGGCGGCGATGTACCGGGCATCGGCTCGCAGGCGTTCTGGCAGCACACCTACGACGATGGCTCTCCCATGGACGCGGCGACCGCGGGCCGGCTGGCAGCCGAACCGCCGGCGGATCCGATCTCGCTCGCCGAGCTGGTTCTCGTTCACCCCGCGCGCGAGCGCGAGAGACGCCTCGATCTCCTGTCGTTTGCACTGCGCGTCTTCGCGGGACGGCCGATGGACAGCGCCGATGCGTCCGTCGCGATCCGCGGGTTCGGATCGTTTCCGGTGTTGATGCTGACGCTTGAACGCATGGGCGCCAGCTCGCCCGCGGTGTACGCCGCGGCGGCGCGGCAGGCCGAGCGGCTCACGGCGCTCGACGCCGGCCGCGGTCACATGGCGCTGGCGCAGTTTCAGGGATCGCTCGCCCTCCTCTCGCGGTTGACCGCCGTGCGGACGATCGACAGCGCAACCGCCGAGCGGCTCGTCCGCGATCTGACCGCCCTGAAGTTGAGCGACGACGGACGATATGACGGCGCGATCGCCGCGTGGATCGCCAGCGGGCTGCGACCGGCGCTTCCGGCCGGCACGACCAACGACGACGTGTTCCTGGCGGCTTCCGCCGGGACGCGAGCGGGAGCGGCCGCGCAGCGGGTCGAGTGGGAAGGGCAACGATACCGGGTCGATCCGGGCGGCGCCGAGCTTCAGCGTCTCACGCGGGCGCGCGCGAGGCAGGAAGAGACGACGTTCGACACCGTGCTGGGCCTCGCCGCGCTCGCGCAGACGCTCACCCATCAGCAGCTGCGGCTGGACGAGGTCCGGGATGCCGCCGCGAAGCTGACGGCCGCGGCAACCGAAATCGCGGCCTTCGAGCGAGCCTCCGACTCCGCTGCCGTGCGCATGCTGCGAGAGGAGGCCCAGACGCTCGGCGGCATCAAGCGTCAGGCTGACGTGACGGAAGCGAAGCGCGTCGGCGCGCAACTCGTGCCGTTCGTCGACGAGATGCTCGGCTCCGCCCTGCTGTCACTCGCGTACGCCTTTGATCTCGGCGATCCGGAAGGCACGATTCTGATCGCGGGCGATCCATCGCGCCGGCACGACTTCGGCTACAGCCTGCCCGGACGCGACGCGCGTGTCAGAAGCATGTGGAACGTCGCCGCCGTCGAGACGCGCGGCGGCCCATGGCACCTTGTCGGATCGGCGCTGGCGCTCGATGTGGCGATGGCGCAGCTCTCGCTGAGGCGGATCAGCGTCGACCGCGTGCCGGAATCGCCGATGCTCAACCTGATGCAGCGCGACGGCTTCGCGGCAAGCGTCGCCGTCATGAATCTGCAAACGCTGACCGACGCCGATCGGGACGCGATTGCCGGCGGCGTCGAACGCGGAACGGCTCGTGTGCAGGCGTTGGTCGCCGGCCGCGAGCCGGTTGACGCGATCGCCGGCGAGATCGAGATGGACGGGTGGCGGATGCGCGCGCTCAAGTGGACGATCGCGCACGATCCGGAGCGCGCGCCGTCACTGTTTTCAACGGTCGAGCTGCTTGTCCTGGGCGGGGGTTCACCCGCGGCGTTTCGCTCCTGGGGCGTGTACGCGTTGCGCACGACGGGCTGCCTTTGCTCGCAGTTGCCAGCGCCTGCCGAATGGCGGCGCTGGTGGGGCCTTTCGCAGTCTGGACTTCCCGCCACGCTCGTCGCCGATTTGCCGCTGCGCGTGGCGGTGATACTGCATAATCTTCAACTGCCGGCCGTGTTGGCCAAATCGGTGCTCGCGGCGGCCATGCAGGACTTCGTGGATGGCATCAATCCGACCGACGGGAACGACTGGTTGACGCTGGCGCGCGCCGCGCAGGCGATCGGCCGAGAGCGGTTCGAAGACTACATCGCGGCAGCGACCGCTGATGGTCCGCTCGTGCCGGACGCCGCCGCGGGGCCCGGAGAGCGATGACACCCGTCGTTCGCCTGGCGGCCGGCGCGGCCCTCGTCGCGGCGCTGATCATCCTCCTTTCACTGCCCGCGCTCGAGCGCTCCTCTCCGTTCGGCGCGCGGCTTGACGCGCAGTCCGACGATTCCTCCCACGCTCCCGTCCTCGAAATCGTGTCGCCGGGTGCAGACGCCTATGTCAGCGGCGCGACGACATTTCGTGCCGCCGTCACGCCACCGGGCGCAGCCAGCCGAGTGCTGTTTTCCGTCGACGGACGCCAGGTCTGTGAAACGAGCAGCCCGCCGTTCGAATGCAGCTGGGAAGCCGGCGGAACCATAACGGCGCACCAGGTGCGGGCCGTCGCGGAACTCGTCGGCGGCGGCCGGCTGATCCGCACCGTGCGGACGCGCGAACTGGGCTACGCCGAAAGAGTCGACGTCGACGTCGTCCAGGTGATTGCGACCGTCATCGACGGCCGCGGCCATTTCGTGACCGGTCTCCCTCGAACGGCGTTTCACCTCGAGGAAGACGGCAAGGCGCAGAAGATCTCGCACTTCGGCGCCGAGGACGTGCCGCTCGAGTTGATCGTGGCCTGCGACGTGAGCGGCAGCATGACGCCGGCGATCCCGCGATTGAAGAAGGCCGTCAAGGAATTCCTCGCCGCCGTGCCGGTCCGCGATCAGGTGACGCTGCTCGGTTTCAACGACACGATCTTCACGTTGACCAGGCGAGCGGTGAATCCGGAAGAGCGCGCCAAAGCCGTCGATCGGCTGGCCCCGTGGGGCGCGACGGCGTTGTACGACGTGATCCTCAAGGGCGTGGACATGCTCGGCAAACAACCGGGGCGGCGCGCGATGGTTGTTTTCAGTGACGGCGAAGATCAGGGAAGCCATGCGTCGATCACCGACGTCGAACGCCGGTTGCAGGCGAGCGACGTCACGCTCTACATGATCGGTCAGGGCCGCGGCGTCGAGGTGGCGGCCCTCAAGACCGTCATGCAACGCCTGGTCGAACCGACCGGCGGCCGCGCGCTCTTCACCGACAGCATCGACGAGTTGCACGCCGCGTTCGCCGATCTTCTGGAGGAGCTGTCGAATCAGTACCTGCTTGGCTACGAATCGACCAACACCAGGCGGGATGACACGTTCCGCAAGATCTCCGTGCAGGTTGACGGCCAGGGCCGGGTCCGCGCGCGGCAGGGCTATCGCGCCGTGGCCCCCAAATAAGATGCGCACTCTCATCGCGGCACTTGCGGCGATTGGCGTCCTCGCAGCCGGCGCAGGACGCGCACAGAACACCCCCCAGACGCCGAGCTTTCGCTCCGGCGTCGAGACACTGCCGATCGATGTGACCGTGGTCAACGATCGCGGCGAACCGATACGCGACCTCATCGTCCCGGATTTCAGCGTCCGCATCGACGGCCGGCCGCGCCGGATTGTCAGTGCCCAGTGGATTGCGGCGACAGGAACCGGCGGCGGCCGGACCGCCGCGCCGTCCGTGCCCGAAGGCTACGTCTCCAATGAATCCGCCGCCGGCGGGCGGCTGATCGCGCTGGTGATCGACCAGCCGAACATCCAGTTCGGCGACATGCGGCCCCTGCGTGGCGTCATCGACGCCTTCATCGATCGCCTTTCGAGCGGCGATCGCGTGGCGGTGGTCGGCCTTGGCACGCCGTCCATCTCCACGCCCTTTCTCGCGGACCACGATCAGATCAAGCAGACCGTCGCGAGGATCCCGGGACAGAGACAGATGACGTCCGGCTCCAGCGGATCGCACGAGATGGGCATCACCCTGGCGATGGCCATCGATCGAGGCGACGATGCCGCCCTCAGCACGGTGGCGGCGCGCGACTGCATCGGCAATACGCGCCAGGTAGCCAACTGCAAGGCGGACATCTCGCAGGAAGCCTCACAGGTCGTCGCCGAGGTGCGGCACGATTCCGAACTGACGTTGACGAACCTGCGCGAAGTCATGACCAGCCTCAAG
>WNFL01390108.1_pt1 | contig 13160 bp, 10 predicted proteins | sample 5400361 | NCBI WGS metagenome assembly WNFL01 (sample SAMN13153351, study PRJNA577476) | soil metagenome | isolation source: 40 cm soil on Douglas fir-dominated hillslope | place: USA:California | collected 2013-09-17
GATGGGCACCCCGATTGCCCGGCGATTGCTCGGCGCGGGGCATGACCTGGTCGTCTGGAATCGCACCGCGGAGCGGACCGCACCGTTGGCGCGCGAGGGCGCGGCGGTCGCGGCTTCTCCCGCGCAGGCGGCCGCTGGCGCCGACTTCGTCATCACGATGCTCGCGACACCGCAGGCGCTCGAGCAGGTCGTGTTCGGGACCGCGGGGCTGGCAAGCGCACTCTCGGCCGGCCAGATCTTCGTCGACATGTCGACCGTCGGCCCGGAAGAGATCCGCTCGGTCGCGGCTCGGCTGCCAAAGGGCGTATCGCTGGTCGACGCACCGGTTCGAGGCAGCGTGCCCCAGGCCACGTCCGGCCACCTCGAGATATTCGTCGGTGCCAGCGAGGCGGACTGTGAGCGCGTTCGACCGATCCTGGAGACCCTCGGCTCGGTACGGCATACGGGGGGCCCAGGATCGGGAGCCGCCATGAAGCTGGTGGCCAACCTCGTCCTGGGCGCGGCGATCGTCGCGCTGGGCGAAGCGCTCTCGCTCGGCGAATCACTCGAGCTGAAGCGCGACATGCTGCTCGACGTCCTCGCCGCCTCGCCGATCGCGCCGATCGTGGCCGCGAAGAGAGCCAACATCGAGTCCGGTCAGTTCGCGCCGAGCTTCAAGCTGCGGCTGGCTGCGAAGGACCTGAGACTCGCCGCGAAAACCGCAGCCGCGAGCGGCCGCGAGCTCAAACAGCTCCGCGCGAATCGCGCGTGGCTCGACAAAGCCGCAAAGCGCGGCGCCGCCGACCTCGACTTCTCGGCGGTCGTCGCGACGATCGGCGCGGAGCACAAGGAGGACAGGACGTGAAGTACAGAACGCTCGGACACACCGGACTCATCGTGAGTGAGGTCGCGCTCGGAAGCATGCAGTTCGGCGGCAAGATGAACATGGGCAACCTCGGCCCGGAAGACACGGCCCGGATGGTGAAGCTGGCCCTGGATCGCGGCATCAACTTCATCGACACCGCCGACGTGTACAGCCTCGGCGAGAGCGAGACACTCCTGGGCAACGCCTTGAAGGGCATCCGGGAGGAGATCGTGCTCGCCACGAAGGTCCGGCTTCCCATGGGCGCGAACTTCAACCGCAGCGGCGCCACGCGCGTGAACATCATGCGCGAAGTGGAGGGCAGTCTCCGGCGGCTTCAGACCGACTACATCGATCTCTACCAGGTGCACGGATGGGACAGCAACACGCCGCTGGAGGAGACACTGCGCACGCTCGACGATCTCGTGCGCCACGGGAAGGTCCGCCACATCGGACTCTCGAATCTCATGTCGTGGCAGGCGGCCACCGCGGTCATGCTCCAGGAGCGCCTCGGATTGGAGCGCTACGCGACGGCGCAGATGTATTACAGCCTGGTTGGCCGCGGGCTCGAATACGAGTTCCAATCGTTCGCCGAGTATCACGACGTCGGCATCCTGGTCTGGAGCCCCCTGGCCGGCGGCTTCCTCACGGGCAAATACGACCGCGGCAACCCCGCGCCTGCGGGAAGCCGTTTCGCGGACGCAGGTCAGTTCGTGCCGTTCGACCGGGAGATGGGCTACCGCGTCGTCGCCGCGCTGAAGCAGGTGGCCGCACGGCATGGCGCCAGCCCGGCGCGCGTCGCGATTGCGTGGCTGCTCGGTCGGGCGGCCGTCAGCAGCGTGATCGTCGCGGCGCGGAAGCTCGAGCAGCTGGAGGACAACATCCGCGCCGTCGACCTGGTGCTCCCGGACGACGACGTCCGGTTGCTGGATGCGGCGTCGGATCCGGGCGTTCCGTATCCCAAGTGGATGGTCCTTCAGCTCGACACCGCCGAGGACCCGCGTTCGAAGGTCCTGCACCCCGAGCGCTACGCGAATGGCGGTATCTGGAAGGACCTTCGCGGGAGCGGCTGGCCCGGCTGAGCCGGCTCTCGCGCATTTGCGACCCGCGGGTTCGCCCGCGAACATGGGGAAGGCAGAGCCCACCCCCCCATGTCGACGCGCAAATCTCTTCGCTGGCGGAAGCACCCCGAGGTCTTGAACTATGGGGTGTCCGTCCTGTCGGTGGCTGCCGCGGTAGTCACGGCCCGCTTGCTGGACCTGTATCTGAATGCGGCTCCGGTATCGCTGTTCATCTGCGCCGTCATGTTCAGCGCCTGGTTCGGTGGCCTCTTGCCGGGCCTGCTCGCCACCGTCCTCTCGGTGCTCGCGTTTCAATACTACTTCGTGCCTCCGATCTACTCGTTCGCGGTGGAGTCCACCGAGATACCGCGCGTGGTCGTGTTTGCCCTCGCTGCCTTCTTCGTCGGCTCCTTGAGCGCCGGACAAAGGCGCGCGACCGAAGCTCTGCGGGAGAGCGAGCAGCGCTTCCGCGACTACGCGGAGACGGCCTCGGATTGGCTCTGGGAGACCGGCCCGGACCACCACTTCACCCGGGTCTCCGAGAAGCTCAACCCGCTCAACATCAATCCCGGCGGCCAGATCGGCACGACGCGGTTGGACTATGCGGGCGATGTCGAGGAGGAGCCGGAGAAGTGGCGCCTGCATCGCGCGACCCTCGAGGCGCATCGGCCGTTTCGCCACTTCAGACAGAGGACCGCGGGCGCCGACGGATCGGTGATCTACCTCGCCACGAGCGGCAGGCCCATGTTCGACGCGAACGGTCGCTTCCTCGGCTACCGCGGGGTCAGCAGCGATGTCACGGTCGCCGTGCGCGCGGAGCAGACGGAGAAAGCGCTCCGCCTGGCTCAAGCAGAGCTGGCCCACGTGACTCGCGTGACCACGCTCGGAGAGGTGACTGCGTCGTTCGCCCATGAAGTGAACCAGCCGCTCGCAGCCATCGTCAACAACGCCAACGCCTGTCTCGGTCTGTTGCCGAGCGGCCGAAGTGACTTGGCCGAGGTGCGGGAAGCCCTGACGGACATCGTCGGCGATGGCGAGCGCGCGAGCGCCATCATCCAGCGCGTCCGCGCTCTGGCGACGAGGTCGCCGTCGGAGAAAGCGCCCCTGCAGCTCCGAGACGTAGTCGCAGACGTGGCCGCGCTGGCAGCGAGCGAGTCGGCGGCGCGTCGAGTCACCATCCGCGCGGACGTCGCCGCGGACATTCCCGTCGTCGCGGGAGACCGCGTGCAGCTGCAGCAGGTGTTGCTGAATCTCGTCGTGAACGGGATGGACGCGATGAGTGGCGTGGCCGAGCCGGAGCGTCTGCTGGAGATTCGCGGCCGGGCGGATACGTGCGACGGCGCGCAGGTGGCCACCATCAGCGTCGTGGACCACGGCATCGGTCTGGAAGCCGAGCAGATGGGGCGGCTCTTCGAGGCGTTCTACACCACGAAGCCGAACGGCATGGGCCTGGGGCTGGCGATCAGCCGCTCGATCATCGAAATGCACGGCGGCCGACTGTGGGCGGAGCAGAATCAAGGGCAGGGCGCCAGCTTCACGTTCAGTGTGCCGGCGGCAGCGTCGACGGCGCCGGGTCAGTGACTGAGTCGGCGCCGATCGTCTTCGTCGTGGACGACGATCCGTCGGTGCGCAGTTCGACGCAGCGTCTCGTCCGCTCGGTGGGATTCCAGGTCAAGACGTTCGGGTCCGCGAGGGAATTTCTCGAGTGCCCCCGGCCGGAGGTCCCCGCCTGTCTCGTGCTCGACGTGCGGCTGCCGGGTCTCTCCGGCCTGGATCTCCAGCGCGAGCTGACTGCATCCGGGGTCGAGATCCCGATCATCTTCATGACCGGGCACGGAGACATCCCGATGACGGTGCGCGCGATGAGGGCGGGGGCGATCGAGTTTCTGACGAAGCCCTACCGGAAGGAGGATCTGCTGAACGCGATCCGCGTGTCGATCGAGCGCGATCGCGCCTCGCGCGACGAGCGGCTCGAAGCCAGCGCGCTGCGCGAGCGCTACGAGCAGCTCACTCCGCGCGAGCGCGAGGTCATGGCTCTCGTCGCCGCGGGCATGCTCAACAAGCAGATCGCCGGCGAGCTCGCGACGTCGGAGCGGACGGTCAAGTTTCATCGCGCCCACATCATGAAGAAGATGGCCGCTGACTCGCTGGCCGACCTGGTCCGGATGGCTGGACAGCTCGGCGTCCGCCGACCGACGCCTGTCCCAAAGGACACCTGACCCAAGGTACAGCTGGAAGCTCCTCTGCCCGCGTGGTTCCTTGGCTCATGAACAGATCGAGGAACCACGGTGCCCATCAACTCGCCGATCCCTGAGGAGCAGCTCGTCGCGATCGTCGACGACGACGCCTCGGTGCGGCAGTCGGCCAGCCGGCTGATTCGCTCGCTCGGCTATCGAGCCGAGGCGTTCGGCTCGGCCGAGGAGTTTCTGGGCTCCGGCAGGGTGACGGGGACAGCTTGCCTGATCCTGGACGTGCGCATGCCGAACGTGGACGGCCTGGAGCTGCAGCGCCGCCTGCTTGCAAGCGAGCTGTCGATCCCGACCGTGTTCATCACCGCCCGGGCCAGTGACGACGAAGAGCGGCGCGCTCTTCGAGCCGGAGCTGTGGCATTCATGCGCAAGCCCGTCGACCGAGAGACCTTGGTCCGCGTGCTCAGCGAAGTTCTCGACAGATCGACCAGAGATACAGGAGGCTCCGAATGACGACGGATCGCATCGACTCGCTCGAGCATGCACAGCGGCTAGCTGTGCCGGCTCTGGCCATCGTGACCGACACCCACCGCCCCGCTCCGCGTGACGCGGGCCGCCTCGCCCTGGCGAGAGCGAGCATGTTCGAGGAAGTCGTCGGCTCATCGCCGGCTCTGCGAGCCGTGCTTCTGCGCGCCGCCAAGGTCGCTCTGACGGAAGCCACCGTTCTGATCACGGGAGAGACCGGCACCGGCAAGGAGCTCATCGCTCGAGCGATTCACAGCGGCTCGGCGCGCGCTGCCCACCCCATCGTCAGCGTGAACTGTGCCGCGAGCCCCGCGTCACTCATCGCGGCGGAGCTGTTCGGACACGAGCGGGGCGCCTTTACTGGAGCGCTGCAGCGGCGACTGGGGCGCTTCGAGCTCGCGGCGGGAGGCACGCTCTTCCTCGACGAGGTCGGCGAGCTGCCGATCGAGACCCAGATCGCGCTGCTGCGCGTGCTGCAAGAGCGCGAGTTCGAGCGGGTCGGCGGAACGACGACGATCCGTGCGAACGTGCGCATCGTCGCGGCCACAAATCGCGATCTCGAGGCGGCGATCGCGGAAGGCACGTTCCGGAGCGATCTCTACTATCGCCTGAACGTGTTCCCGATCGAGGTCCCGCCGCTGCGCGAACGCAGGGAAGACATCCGAGCGCTGGTCGAGGTGTTTCTGGCGCGCTACGCGCGGCGCGCGGGGAAGACGATTCGCGGCATCCGCAAGGAGACACTCGCGCTCCTCGAGTCGTACTCGTGGCCCGGCAACATTCGGGAGCTGCAGAACGTCATCGAACGCTCGGTCGTCATGTGTGAGTCCGAGTGGTTCTCGATCGACGAGGACTGGCTCTGCCGCGGCGCCCTTCGGGCGCAGCCGGGAGGCGAGCCGGCCCGGCAGCCTGCGGGGTCCGAGTCACGACTCCCCGAGCCGAGCCAGTCGAACGCCACCCTGGAAGAGATCGAGCGCGAGGCCATCCTCATGGCGCTGCGATCGGCGAACTGGATGGTCGGAGGCGCGAACGGTGCCGCAGCGACTCTGGGCCTCAAGCGGACCACGCTTCAGAGCCGCATGCAGAAGCTCGGGATCGCGCATCCCAGGGCGGGCGGCAGCCAGTTACAGGTGCTGAGCGCGACCGCGTCGTGAGTGCCGGCGCCCCGCGATCCCGCGGGCCTCAGCCGCGAGTCAGTGTGTGGTGAGGATCGATCACGAACTTCTTGGGGACGCCAGCATCGAAAGCCTGGTAGGCGTCCGGGGCCTTCTCGAGCGGGATGACTTCCACGTTCACGGCCTTCGCGATCTGGATGCGATCGTTGAGGATGGCCATCATGAGGCCGCGGTTGTACTTCATCACCGGCGTTTGACCGGTCGAGAACGAGTGGGACTTCGCCCATCCGAGCCCGAGGCGCAGGCTGAGATTGCCGAGCTTGGCGCCCGCATCCTTCGCGCCAGGGTCCTCGGTGACGTAGAGGCCCGGGATGCCGATCGAGCCAGCGGCGCGTGTCGCCTCCATGAGCTGGTTCAGCACCATCGCCGGCTCGTCCCGGCCGCCATCGCCCTTCGCCTCGAAGCCGACGCAGTCGACCGCACAGTCCACCTCGGGCACCCGCAGGACCTGCTCGATCTGCTCGGTGATCGACCCGCCAGTCGAGAGATCGATCGTCTCGCATCCGAACGATCGCGCGTGCGCGAGGCGCGCCGCGTTGTAGTCGGTGACGATCACCACGGCGGCGCCCAGCAGGAATGCCGCTGCCGCCGCCGCCAGGCCGACTGGCCCGGCGCCCGCGACGAGCACCGTGCTCCCCGTCGTCACGCCTGCGGTCACGCAGCCGTGGTAGCCGGTGGGAAGTATGTCGGTCAGACAGGTGAGGTCGCGGATCTTCGCGAGCGCTGCGTCCCTGTCGGGGAACGGGAGCAGGTTCCAGTCCGCATACGGAACCATCACGAAGTCGGCCTGACCGCCGACCCAGCCGCCGAGGTCGACGTACCCGTAGGCGCCGCCCGCACGTGCCGGATTCACGTTGAGACAGACGTCGGTGCGGCGCTCCTTGCAGTTGCGGCAGCGCCCGCAGGCCACGTTGAACGGCACCGAGACGAGGTCGCCCTTCTTGATGAACTCGACGTCGCGTCCGCACTCGACGACCTCGCCGGTGATCTCGTGACCCAGCACGAGCCCGATCGGCGCCGTCGTCCGGCCGCGTACCATGTGTTGGTCGCTGCCGCAGATGTTGGTCGTCAGGCACTTGAGCACGACGCCGTGCTCGATCTTTCTTCCGGCCGGCGTCTGCAGCTTGGGATAGTCGATGCTCCGTACTTCGACCTTGCCGGGTCCCACGTAGACCACTCCGCGATTGTCTGCCATGGCGTTTACCTCCTGAATGAAATCGAGGTTGCAACGGATGTGCCGCCGCTGCGTCGGGCGAGAGTGACTCCGCGACACGACGTCCAGTCCGCCGCAGCCCGGATCTCGGCACGCGTGACGGCATCTCGGCAGCCATGACGGCGGCGGACTTGCGCTGCGTCCTCCGCGGCCGCTGGCATTGGCGTTGCACCCTGCATCGCACATGAAACACCCTCTGATCCGGGCGCTCCTTGGGATCGCGTGCGCACTCGCACTCGCGCGGTCGCCGGGCGCTGCGGAGATCCGCTGCGCCGAGTGGCACCAGCTCGGCGCCGAGCAGAAGGACGCGCGCTTGCGCGAGCGGATCGGCGCGGTCGTGAGCAGTCCGGAGGAGCGCAGTATCAGGATCGACCGCGCCGCGCTTCAGCGATGCGTCGAAGCTGAGGGGCCCAGCATCCGCCTCGCCTTCGACGACGCCTGCGCCGAGGGCCTCGAGGCCGATCTCGACTCACTCGAGCGGATCCTCCGCGACTTCGTCGCGGGCTGCGCCGATTAGGTTCGCCGACCCGGGACCTTCGAGAAGAGTGAGACGAGCCCCTCCGCCATGGTCGGGTGCGCGATGATGGCGTCGCGCAGACCCGTGTAAGGCATGCCCGCCAGCATCGCGGTCTGGATCACGGCCATGACCTCGCCGGCCTCGGCGCCGAGCATGGCAAAGCCGAGGATGCGGTCGCCGTCCGCCTCGACCAGCGCCTTCATGAAGCCGCGGGTCTCCGACGTGGTTCGCGAGCGCAGGACGGCGACGATCGGCAGCCTCGCGACGCGAAAAGCGATGCCACGTTGCCGGGCGTCCTTCTCGGAGAGGCCGACCCGCGCGAGTGGGGGATCAGTGAACACGCAGTAGGGGATCAGCCGGTCGCGCGTGCTGCGCTGGCCGCCCGCCAGATTTTCGCGGATGACTCGGAAGTCGTCGAAGGATGCATGCGTGAACTGCGGGCTGCCCGCGCATTCGCCGATGGCCCAGACGGCGGGCGCGCTGGTCTCCAGCCGGTCGTTGACCGCGACAAAGCCGTGGGGATCCAGCGCGACGCCCGCCAGCTCGAGCCCGATCCCGGCCGTATTGGGCGTGCGTCCGGCCGCGACCAAGACATCGCTGCAGTCGATCTTCTGCTCGCCGGCGGGCGTGCCCAATTGCAGGGTGACTCCCTCGCCGGAACGCCCCCGCACGGCGAGAAGCTCGGCTCCCAGATGCACGGTGATGCCTTCGTCGCGCAGTATCTCGACGATCGCGGTGGCGACGTCGGGGTCTTCGCGGGCGGCGAGCTGCGGTCCGGCTTCCAGGATCGTCACGCTGCTGCCGAATCGGCGATAGGCTTGCGCCAGCTCCAGGCCGACATAGCCGCCGCCGACCACGACCAGATGGTCGGGCAGCCGATCGAGCTCCAGCGCCTCGACGTTGGTGAGTGGCGCCGCCGCCCCGAGGCCGGGAACATCGGGGATCGTCGCGTGAGTCCCGAGATTCAGCACCACGCGATCGCCCGTCAGAACCCGCGTCCCTCCTGCGTTCAGTTTGACCTCGATGATCCTTGGCGCGATGAACCGTCCGGCGCCCATGATCAGCTCGGCACCGCTGGCCTTGTAGTTGTCGAGATGCATGGCGATCAGGCCATCGACCATCTGTCGCTTGCGCGCCAGCACCTTCCTCATGTCGACGGCGGTCGGCCCAGTCACCATCCCGAACCGGTCAGCGTGGCCCACCAGCTCGGCTACTTTGGCGCTCCAGATCTCGTTCTTGCTGGGCAGGCAGTTCGTGTTCGGACAAGAACCGCCGATCAGCTTGCGCTCGGCGACCGCCGTGCGTACGCCCATCTTGGCCATGTGCCAAGCCAGATACTTGCCGCCCTCGCCGCTGCCGAGGACGAGCAGCTCATAGCGTTCCGGTTCGGACGTCACCGGTGACCGCCGCCGCCGCCATGGAAGCCACCGCCGCTGAAGCCACCGCCGCCGTGGAAGCCACCACCGCCGAAGCCGTGAAAGCCACCGCTACCGGCGGCAACGCCGTGTGACTCACCCCCGAAGCCGTGAGCGGCGAGTCCATGGTTGAAGTCGCCCAGGCGCTGTTCGCCGAGCTGGCGCTCGGAATGCCACTGCTCGTGCTCGGGCATTGGAGCCCTCATGCCGTCCCAGCCGCCGCTGCGGTTGTGCTGCGACCAGTGGCCGTCGCCTTCTCGACGGTACACCTGGCCGTCGTGGTCCGCGTACGCGTCGGTCCCGCCGATCCGGCCGAGCCGCCCCGCTCTCCCGAGCCAGCCGAGCTCCGTGTTCCGGTGCAGGTAGGTGTGGTCGCCCCAGTGGTTGTACACGTTCACGTGACTGATGCCGTGGTGCCAACCCCAGCAGCAGCCGCCGTGCCAGCCCCAGGGCCGGTGCCAGCCCCAGTAGGGGCCGACGGCGAAGCCGAATTCGAACCCGGTGAAGACATCCACGCCGAAGCCCAGGTCGTACGGGCTCCAGCCCCAGGTCACAGGCGCGGGATACCAGAGTGAGTCGGCCCAACCCGCATAGGGGTAGCCGGTGCCGTAGACCACGAGTGGTCCGGGCGCCACCACCATCCCGAGATAGCCCGGCGTGTACCCCGTGTACACGACGTCCGCCGTCGAGCCGTACACGTACGCATAGGTCACGTAGTGCAGCGGTGAGGTCGGCGGGATGGAGTAGATCGCCTCGGGGACGTCGGTCGCTGCTGCCCAGGATCCAGTGAGCGATGACCCGACGAACCACACACCGTTCTGCAGCGCGTAGTAGGAGTAGGACGCGGGCGCGCCGACGCGAATCACCGGGGTCGACGCATTCATAACGTATTGCAGGGAGGTCCCGTCGATCGGCGCGAGCCGAGGCGCCCCATCGTACTGGACGCTGAGCTTCGCTTCGCTCCGGCTGATGGTCGCGGTCTGCGGGATGTCGTTGGCGATCACGGCCTCGCGCGCCTGGGTCGTCCCCGCGACGGAAGCGAGCACCTCTCCCTTCGGGTGGCTCTCCGGAATCTTGGCGAAGTCTTGCGGGAGCTGTCCGCTCGCGGCGAATTCCCATGGGCCCTGGAGTGACTTGGCGTGGTACCACCGCCCGGAGAGAAGCGCGTAGTAATGCTGCTCGGGCGTGTAGAAGAAGAGGTCCGCGTCGGTGTTCGTGATCTCGAGTATGTTGGTGGCCGCGATGGGTGACAGTGCAGGCTCGCCCTGCAGCACGATGAGCTCGGTCGGGGCGGTGCTCACGTAGATCGTGGGGATGGCGCCTTCCTGGAGCACTCGCTCCAGGTCGGGTGATTCCTTGTCGAGCAGATCCACCTGTCCGCTCTGGACGGCCGCTTGCTTGGCGGACTCCAGTGAGTCCGGCGGACTCGCGAGCGCGGTCCAGGGCCCGTCCAGCTTGGGCGCCGTGACCCAGCGATCCGCCAGCCACACGTAGTATCCACCCGCCGACTGGTCGAGCAGCAGCAGCACCCGCGTGTTGATCACGCGCAGCAGGCCGGTGCCCGCGACTTGGCGCAGCACCGGTTGGCCGTCGATCCGCAACAGCAAGGCGGGTTTCTGGCTGACGAGGATGCGCGGCGGGGCGTTCGTGACTTGGACGATCCGGCCGGGATCCTCGACGCGTTCGACCTCGAGCTCGGCCTGGAGGCGATCGAGCGCGATCGTCGGCGGCTCCGCGGACAGTGTCTCGCCGAGCGCTTTCAGATAGCTGGTCCCCCCGTCGGTGGCCGTCGGGAAGTCGGCCTTGGAGATCGTCAGGTCCTCGAGCGCGACGGTGCGTGTCTCCTTGTCGATCTGAGTCCGGGCCGTGAACCAGATGACGCCGTACGCGGGCTGCGGCGACGCCGGGTTCTCCACGGCGACAGCGGATCGGGCATCGAGCCGGGCCTTGTGCCAGCTCTCGTACTGAGGCTGGAAGACCGAGAACGTGTCGTCCCCGACGGTGAATTGACGCGGCCATGGGTCCCCGGCGACGGCGGCGGGTGACTGGTCCGCTGCCGGCGGTGACTCAGCGGTCATGCCCGGCGTGCACCCGGCGAGGCCCGCCGACACCAGCAGCTCGAAGCAAAGTGCGGAAAGCGCGTTCGTGCTCCATTTCGCCAGGTTCGTCATCTTTTGTTCCTCTCCGATTGCTGGACAACGCAACCCTCGTGCCGAATGAATCAGCAGCGGGCAGCCGTTCTCGAGGCACCGGCCGCCGTCATTTCGGCGCGCTCTGCCGATGGGAGGGCACTCGAAACCGAGACGCGACGCCGAGGCTCGAAAGCCAACACGCTCGAATTCCGAGATCTCGTCTACATTGAAATGCCGTCGCGATTCGTCGACGCTTGGGTGGGTCCGATGCTCCACAAGGGAATCAGCCTCTCCTCCGGAGTGGCGCAGGGCACGGCCTGGGTCCTGGTCGGAGCCGACGGGTCGGTGACCGCGCGGCGCAACCTGGCGCCGGCGGAGATCGAAGGCGAGCTCGCCCGTCTCGACGCCGCGCTGCTGCGGGTCGAAGCGCAGCTCAAGGCGCTCGAGCAGGCGCTGACGCCGCGCATCGGCGCGCGCGACGCCGACATCTTCGGCGCCCAGTCGCTCCTGGTGCGCTCGTTGGTCGAGCCGGTCACGGACCTCGTGCGCGAGCAGAGCATCAACGTCGAGGCGGCGCTGTCGGAGGTCATCGATCGCCTGACCCACGCGTTCGATGCCATCGCCGACCCGACCTTGCGCGGGCGCGCCGCAGACATCCGCGACGTCGGCCTGCGCCTGCTCGGCAACCTGGCTCTGGAGTGCTGCGGCGACGACGACATCCCCGAAGACGCCATCGTCGTGGCAGACGAGCTCTTCCCGTCGCTCACCGCGCGGCTCGACCTGAACCGCGTGCGCGCGCTGGTGAGCGAACGGGGCGCGCGCTCGTCGCACTCCGCGATCCTGGCGCGGGCGCAGGGCACGCCGGCAGTGACCGGGATCGCGGGCGCCGCCACGCGCATCAAGACGGGCGACCAGCTCATCGTCGACGGCGTCGCGGGCTTGGTCTACGTCGCGCCCGAGCCGGCGGTGCGACAGGAGTACGAGCGCCTCGAAACCGCTCTGCGCGCGTACAAGGACGAGCTGCGCGAGTTTGTCGACGTCCCGTCGCTGACCCGCGACGGCACCGCGGTTCCGCTCTACGCCAACGTCAGCAAGTTCGCCGACACCGAGGCCGCGCTGCTCTACCGCGCCGACGGCATCGGCCTCTACCGCACCGAGTTCGGCTTCTCGGTCCGCAGCGCCTTTCCCAGCGAGGACGAGCAGCACGAGTTTCTCGAGCGCGCCGCGGCGCGTTTCAATCCGCGCAAGGTCGTCTTTCGCCTCCTCGACCTCGGCGGCGACAAGGAGCTGCCGTACTTCCCGCTGCGCGCGACGCGGAATCCGTCGCTGGCGCGGCGCGGCATCCGGCTCCTGTTCGAGCACCCGCAAATCCTGCGCGCGCAGCTGCGCGCCTTTCTGCGGGTCAGCGGCGAGCATCCGGTGTCGATCCTGGTGCCGGTGGTCAGCGGCCTGGAAGAGATGCGCCAGGTGCGCGCCATGGTGCGCGAGGCGCAAGACGAGCTGCGCGCCGAAGGCAAACGTTTCAACCCCGAAGTGCCCATCGGCGCGATGATCGAGGTGCCGTCAGCGGCGCTGCTCGTCGGCGCCCTGGCCCGCGAGGCCGACTTCTTCAGCCTCGGCACCAACGACCTGGTGCAGTACGTGCTCGCCGCCGACCGCGAAGACCAGAGCAGCGCCCCCGACTACCAGCCGCTGCACCCGGCGGTGCTGCGTCTGATCCACTCACTCGCCGCCACCGCGCACGATGCCGGACGCGAGCTCACGATCTGCGGCGAGATGGCGGGCAACCCCGCCCTCAGCCCGCTCCTCGTCGGCCTCGGGCTGCGCAGCTTCAGCGTCGCGCCAGGCCAGATGCTCGAGGTGAAGCGCGCCATCTGCGGCACCACGCTCGAGGACGCGTACGCGCTGGCGCAGGCAGCGCTGACTTTGCCGTCGGTCGCAGAGATCGAAGCGCTGCTCCGGCCGGCGTGAGCCTCGGCCGGGGTCCCGGTGTTGAGGAGGATTCACGAATGCGCCGTGGTGATCTGGGAGATCTGACCGCATTCGTCGCGGTTGCGGAGAATCTCAGCTTTCGAGCAGCGGCGTCGCGGCTCCT
>WNFL01382633.1_pt2 | contig 13159 bp, 13 predicted proteins | sample 5400361 | NCBI WGS metagenome assembly WNFL01 (sample SAMN13153351, study PRJNA577476) | soil metagenome | isolation source: 40 cm soil on Douglas fir-dominated hillslope | place: USA:California | collected 2013-09-17
GGCCAGTCCCCTTCGCTCCCGCCCCGATAACGGCGGCTGGGGGTGCCGCTATTGCGCCAGCACCGCCTGAGGATATGGACGTGGCCTAAATATCACACAAGTGGGGGAGGCCCCATCTTGCGCGAAATCACCTCAGACCATCGGGCCGTCGCCCGAATCGACACCGTTGGCGCCCGCCTCGGCCTGCTCTTCGCCGAAGCCGCCGTCGCGCGGCGGATTGGGCTGGTAGGGCGCGCCGTCGTTGTTGGCGTTGATGATGCGGTAGTAGTGCTCGGCGTGCTGGTAGTAGTTCTCGGCCGCGATGCGATCGCCGGCCGAATGGGCGTCGCGCGCCAGCGCCTGATACTTCTCGAACACCTGATAGGCGTTGCCGCGGACGCGCACGTCCGGGCCGTTGCTGTCGAAGGTCTGGTGGCGCAACGGCATCTGGCGATTGCGGTTGCCACCGCCGCCACCCATCCCGCCATTGCCCTGACCGCCGCCGCCGCCGCCGCCGCCGCCGTGGCCACGCCCGCGCGACCGCTTCACATGGGGACCCTGTCTCATCGATTCCTTCACTTCACTGGTTATGACGAATGCACCCGGCTCCCGGCCGGTAACCCGCGTCTCGTCGGCGCGGCTCATGTTCGGTACGTCTGCGGCGCCCGCGGCGCTGGAGCTTTCGGGAGGCCCCTGGCCTCACCCCTCGACAGGCGAAAATAGTCAGACGGACGCTCGGCTTACAACCCCTTTTTCGGTATGGCCCGGGTCACCGGTCGCAGGTCACGACGACCCGCGGCGTACTCGCTAAATCATTGACAATTTTAGCGATTTTCAAACCGTTCGCAGCCAGGATCTGGGCCACCGCGGCGGCTTGGCCCGCCCCCACCTCGAGCGCCGCGACCCCCGCGGGGGCCAGCAACCCGGGCAGTTGCCCGGCGATCGCCCGGTAGGCCGCGAGGCCGTCCGGACCGCCGTCGAGCGCCGCGACGGGGTCGAACCCCACCTCGGCCGGCAGCCCGGCGAGGTCGCCGCTCGGTATATAGGGCGGGTTGCTCAGGATTGCATCGTAGCGGCCCGCCAGCCCGGCCCCCCAGTCGCCGCGGCGGAAGCGCGCCCGGTCCTTGAGCCCGAGCGCCCGGGCGTTGGCGCGCGCGACCGCCAGCGCCGCCGCCGAGCGGTCGACGCCCAGGCCGCGCGCCCGGGGAAGCTCGCTGAGCAGCGCCAGCAGCAGGCAACCCGTACCAGTGCCGAGATCGAGCACGCGCAGCGCGCGGTCGCGCGCGCCGATCTCGGCCAGCGTCGCGCTGATCACCGTTTCGCTGTCCGGTCGCGGGTCGAGAGTCGCCGCCGAGACCTCGAACGCGAGGCTCCAGAACTCGCGCCGGCGGACGATGCGCGACACCGGCTCCCGGCGCGCGCGACGCGCGACCGTGCGCTCGGCCCGCAGCATCACGTCCTCGGTCGTGAGGCCGAGCGCATGCGCGATCAGCACCCGCGCATCCAGCCTCGGCTGATCGATGCCCGCCGCACCGAGTTGCGCCGTCGCGGCGCGCAGCGCACCCGCCACGTCGTCAGTCGTCACGCCAGATCCGAGAGCCGCGCCACCTCGTCCTCGCGGATCAGCGCCTCGACGAGTTCGTCGAGCGCCTCGCCGGCCATCACCTTGTCGATCTTGTAGAGTGTCAGCTCGATGCGATGGTCGGTGACGCGGCCCTGGGGAAAATTGTAGGTGCGGATGCGCTCCGAACGGTCGCCGCTGCCGACCTGGTTCTTGCGCGAGGCCGCGCGCTCGTTGGCCTGGCGCTGGCGCTCGGCGTCGTAGATCCGCGCGCGCAGGACCTTGAGCGCCTTGGCCTTGTTCTTGTGCTGGGATTTCTCGTCCTGCTGCTGGACCACGATGCCGGTCGGCAGGTGGGTGATCCGCACCGCGCTGTCGGTGGTGTTGACCGACTGGCCGCCGGGGCCGCTCGACCGGAACACGTCGATGCGCAGGTCCTTGTCCTCGATGTGGACGTCGACGTCCTCGGCCTCGGGCAGCACCGCCACGGTCGCCGCCGAGGTGTGGATGCGGCCGCTGCTCTCGGTCGCCGGCACGCGCTGCACGCGATGGACGCCGCTCTCGAACTTGAGGCGCGCGAACACGCCGCGGCCGCTGATGGTCGCGCTCGCCTCCTTGACGCCGCCGAGCCCGGTCTCGCCGTAGTCCAGCACCTCGAAGCGCCAACCGCGCACCTCGGCGTAGCGCTGGTACATGCGGAACAGCTCGGCGGCGAACAGCGCCGCCTCCTCGCCGCCGGTGCCGGCGCGCACCTCGATGATGGCGTTCTTCTCGTCGGCCGCGTCCTTGGGCAGCAGCGCGATCTGCACCTCGCGCTCGAGCTCGGGCAACTTGGCCTTGGCGGCGCGCAGCTCTTCCTCGACCAGCGCACGCATGTCGGGATCGTTGGCGCTCTCGCCCAGCATGGTCGTCAGGTTTCCGAGTTCGGCGCGGGTCTCGCGCAGCTCGACGATCTTCTCGACCATCGGCGCCAGCTCGGCGTACTCCTTCGACAGCTTGGCAAACTCCTGCGAGGCCATGCCGCCCTCGCGCGACAGGCTCACGCCCAGATCGCTGTGGCGCTGCACCAGCCGCTCAAGCTTTTCGTCCAGATTCAATGCCACGCCGTCGATCCCCGTCTCGTCATCCCTCGTCCTTCAACCCGAACAACCGTTTCGCCAGCCGCTCGAGCTGCTCGCGCTCCTCGGGCCGCTCGGCCGCCAGCTCGCGCAGCACCTCCGAGGGCGCGTGCAGCAGGCGGTTGATCAACGCGCGGGTCGCCGCGTCGGCATCGCCCGGCGCGCTCGCCAGCACGGCGCGGCGCACCGCGCTCGACGATCGCCTGCGCGGGCCCGAGCGCGGCCTCCCGGTCGGCCCGCCCCGACATCGCGACCGACTCGAGATCGGCCATCCTATACACGAACGCCTGATCGAGCGCATCGACCGCCGGATCGACGTCGCCCGGCACCCCGGCGTCGATGAAGAAGATCGGCCGCTGGCGGCGTTGCCGCAAGGCCGCGCGCACCCCGGCGGGCTCGAACAGGAAGCGGCCGCTGCCCAGGGCCGAGACCACGACGTCGGCGCCGGCCAGGCGCGGGGCGACGTCGTCGAGCGCGATGCGGTGCGCCGCCAGGTGCGCCGCCAGCAGCTCGGCGTGCGCCGGGCGGCGGGTCGCCACGGTGAAGCGCCGCACCCCGGCGCCGTGCAGCGCCTCGGCGAGGTATTCGCCGATCTCGCCGGCGCCGACCACCAGCACGGCGAGCGGTGCCACGTCGCCGTGCAGGTCGCGCACCAGCTGGACCGCGCAGGCGGCCAGCGACACCGGGCGCTGGCCGATCGTGGTCTCGCTGCGCACGCGCTTGGCCGCCGCGTAGGCCGCCCCGAACACCGCCTCGAGGGCGGGGCCGCACGCGCCGGCGTCGACCGCCCGGCGCTGCGCGGTCTTGACCTGGCCGAGCACCTGGGGCTCGCCGACCACCTGGGCGTCGAGCGACGACGCGACCCGGAACAGGTGGCGCAGCGCGCCCTCGCCGTGCTCGGTATAAGCGCTCGCCGCGGCCGCGCCGGGCGGCAGACCGGCCGCGCGCTCGAGCCGCGCGAACGCGGTCGCCGCGGCGCCCGCGCTGGCCTCGAGCGCGACCAGCTCGATGCGGTCGCAGGTCATCACCAGCGCCGCCTCGGCGACGCCGTCGCCGGCCACCTGGGCCAGCAACGCGTCCTGCGCGGTCTCCGACAGCAGGAGCTGCTCACGCAACTCGAGCGGGGTCGTGCGATGGTTGACGCCGACGATGACGAAGCGATCCAGCCGATGACCGGCTGCGGTGTCGTTCACGGGCTTCTACTCAACGGGTGCCGGCGCGGCACCGTCGCGCTCCCGGGTGGCGGTCGGCCTATTCGGCCGCCGCCGGCGCCGCCGCTTTCGCGGCCTCGATCTCGCGCGCCTTCTTCTCGATCAGCTCGACCAGGTGGTCGACGATGTCGGTGTTCTTGATGCGGTGGTCCGGGATGCCGGCGACATAGACCTGATGGGTGTCGTTGCCGCCGCCCGTGAAGCCGATGTCGGTCTCGCGCGCCTCGCCCGGCCCGTTGACGACGCAGCCGATCACCGAGACGGTCATCGGCGTCATGATGTGGGCGAGCCGCTGCTCGAGCACCGCGACGGTGTTGATGACGTCGAAGTTCTGTTGATGCCGCGGTGACGGAGGTTGAGCGACTTCAGCATGTCGAAGCCGACCTTGACCTCCTCTTCCGGCACCGCCGACAGCGACACCCGGATCGTGTCGCCGATGCCCGACCACAGCAGCATGCCCATGCCGATCGACGACTTGACCGTGCCGGTGCGCAACCCACCCGCCTCGGTGATGCCGACGTGCAGCGGGTAGTCGCAGGCCTCGGCGAGACCCTGGTAGGCGGCGACGGCGAGGAACACGTCGGACGCCTTGACGCTGATCTTGAACTCGCGGAAGTCGTTGTCCTCGAGGATCTTGGCGTGATCGAGCGCGCTCTCGACCATCGCCTCGGGGCACGGCTCGCCGTACTTCTCCAGCAGGTCCTTCTCGAGGCTGCCGGCGTTGACGCCGATGCGCATCGAGCAGCCGTGGTCCTTGGCCGCCTTGATGACCTCGCGCACGCGCTCGGCCGAGCCGATGTTGCCCGGGTTGATGCGCAGGCACGCGGCCCCCGCCTTGGCGGCCTCGATCGCTCGCTTGTAGTGGAAGTGGATGTCGGCGACCACCGGCACCTTTACGGCGCGCGTGATCTGAGCCAGCGCCGCGGTCGACTCCTCGTCGGGGCACGACACCCGGATGATATCGACGCCGACTTCCTCGCAGCGCCGGATCTGCTCGATCGTCGCCTTGGCGTCGGGGGTCGGGGTGTTGGTCATCGTCTGGACCGTGATCGGCGAGTCGCCGCCGACCGGGACCGAGCCGACCATGACCTTGCGGCTCTTGCGCCGATGGATGTCGCGATAGGGCCGGACGCTCATGAGATTCCTCGCCGGAAAGCCGCCCAGAAAATGCGCCGGGAGCCCCGCTGAATCAAGGGCTTGTTGAGATTACGGACGTGTGACGGGCAGCAGCCGCCGCGCGCCCCCCGGCGCGCCACGCGCGCCAAAACCCAACCAAGCGGGTGCGCTACTGCGCGCCTGCCGTGCCCGTGCGCAGCCGGTCGGCGTCGAGCGCGATGTTCCGGCGCACCTGGCCGACCGCGCCGAGCGCCGGCGCGCTGTTGCCGTCGACCACCACGTCGAGCACCCCGGCGTTGCCGGTCATCATCACCAGCCCGGCCTGGTTGGGCACCCGGTAGCTGTCGCCCGGCCGCAGCACGCGGGTCAGCAGCGGCGTGTTGGTGGCGTCGCGGATCTGCACCCAGCTCTCGCCGCGCGCCTTGATGACGACCCGCGAATTCTCGTTCTGGGCGCCGAACACGCGGCCGTCGGTCGGCGCCGCGGCGACCTGGGGCACCGGCGGAATGGCGCCGGGGCCGGCGTTGGCCGGGGGGGCGGCGCCGAGCGCCGTCGGATCGGGCGGCGGGCCGTCCTCGGCCTCGCTCGACGGCGCGGCGGCGGACGGCGCGGCCGGTGCTGCGGCCGGCGGTGGCACCGCGGCGAGCCGGCGGGTCGGGTCACCCGGCGGCGGCGGCAGCGCGGCGTCGGTGCCCAGCTGGGCGCCCGGCCGGGCGGCCGACGGCGCGGCAGCCGGCGGGGCGCCCTGGGGCGCGACCGCGGCCGGGGGCGGCGCCAGGGCCGCGGTCTGGCCGGGCGGCGTCGGCACCGCGGCCGGGACCGGTGGGACCTGGGACGCCGGGGCCTGGGACGCCGGGGCCGGGGCGGCCGCGGAGCCGCCGGCCTGGGTGTCGGCCGGCGTGTCGGCGACCACGGCGGGGGGCGGCGGCGCCAGCCGCTCGGGCACCTCAGGGACCCGCAGGACGAAGCGCTCGGCACCGCTCTGGTAGAAATACCAGCCGCCGAACACCACCGTGGCGGCAACCAGCGAGATCAGCAGCGCTGCGGTCCCGGGCACCCGGCCCTCGGGCGCGGGCGACGGAAAGCTGAGATTGGTCTTGCGCTCGAGCCCGGCCGCCTCGGTCTTGAAGCGCCGCACCAGCTCGGCCCCGTCGAGCCCGAGATGCTCGGCGTAGGTGCGCACGAAGCCGATGGCGTAGGGCAGCCCGGGCAACGCCTCGAAATGCCCGTCCTCGATCGCCTGCAGGAAGGGCGCGCGGATGCGCAGCACGTTGGCGACCCCGGACAGCTCTTCGCCCAGCCGGAGGCGCGCCGCCCTCAGGGTCGATCCGACGGTCTCTTGGGACGGGGCCCGCGCGTCGAGCGCGGCGCCCGGATGATCCTCTTGAGCCTGCATGGCCACAATTCGAGGAAGCCAGGAACAGTTTAAGATTTCGCTGTGCTTGATAACAAGCGCGGTGCCCTCGGCGCAACCCAGCGCCGGCGCGCTTCGCGCGCCCAACCCAAAAAGAGGGGGCGCTTCGCGCGCCCAACCCAAAAAAGAGGGCGCGCCTCGCGCGCCCGGACCTAAAGCACGACGCCGTGATCGCGGGCGTAGCCGCGCAGCAGCTCGCGCAGGCTGCGGTGGGGCGAATCGCGCATCTGGTCGAGAAAGCGCGCGAGCCGCTTCACGTCGAGCGAGCGGGTCATCATCTTGACCGCGCCGATCGCCGCCGGCGGCATCGATAGGCTGCGGAAGCCGACGCCGAGCAGCGCCATCGCCTCGATCGGCCGGCTCGCCATCTCGCCGCACAGGGTGACGGGCACCTCGGCCGCCTGGCAGCGCTCGACCAGGTCGCGGAACAGCGACAGCACCGCCGGCGACAGGGTGTCGTAGCGCTCGGCCACCTGCGGGCTGCCGCGATCGGCGGCGAACAGGAACTGCAGCAGGTCGTTCGAGCCGACCGACAGGAAGTCGACGCGCTCGAGCAGCGCCTTGGTCTGCCACAGCAGCGCCGGCACCTCGAGCATGGCGCCGACCCGGATCGCGTCCGGCAGACCGGTGCCGGCGCGCGCGGCATGGCGCACCTCGTCGTCGAGCACGGCGCGCGCCTGGTCGAACTCCGCGACCTCGGCGATCATCGGGAACATGACCACCAGGCGGCGGCCGACCGCCGCCGCGATCATCGCGCGCAGCTGCTGACGCAGCATCGCCGGGCGATCGAGCGCGATCCGGATGGCGCGCCAGCCCATCGCCGGGTTCTCGCATTCGCCGGCGTTGAAGTACGGCAGCACCTTGTCGCCGCCGACATCCAGCGTCCGGAAGGTCACCGGGCGGTCGCCGGCGAGCTCGAGGATGCGGCGGTAGAGATCGGTCTGGGTCGTGACGTCGGGATACGACGCGCGCATCATGAACGGGATCTCGGTGCGATAGAGCCCGACTCCCGCCGCGTTGGTCACATCGAGATTGGCGACGTCGATCAGCAGCCCGCAATTGAGCAGCAGCGAAACCGCCTCGCCGTCGCGCGTGATCGGCGGCAGCGCCTTGAGGGTCTCGTAGCGCAGGCTCTGCTCGGCGCGCACCCGGATGGTCTCGCGCACACTCTGCAGCACGTCCTCGCCCGGGCGCAGGAACACCGAGCCGTTGTCGCCGTCGACCACGATCGGATCGTTCTGGTCGACGCGATCGAGCACGCCGGCGACCCGGCCGACCACCGGAATGTCGAGCGCGCGCGCGATGATGGCGACGTGCGACGTGCTCGAGCCCTCCTCGAGCACGAGGGCGCGCAGGTGCTTGCGGTCGTAGTCGAGCAGCTCGGCCGGACCCATCGAGCGCGCGATCAGCACCATGTCGTCGGGCAGCACGGCCAGCGGCTCGGCGACCGCGCCGCCGAGATGCTGGAGCAGCCGCATGGTCAGGTCCTCGAGGTCGTGCAGCCGCTCCTTGAGGTAGGGATCGGTGACCTCGCGCAGCCGCGCGCGCATGTCGTTCTGCACCTTCTGGACCGCGGCCTCGGCGGTCAGGCCGGTGCGGATCGCCTCGCGGATGCGGTTCAGCCAGCCGCGATCCTCGGCGAACATACGGTAGGTCTCGAGGATCTCGCGATGCTCGCCGCCGCTCTTGAGGTCGTCGGCTTCGAGCATGTGATCGAGGGTCGCGTGCATGGTTTCGACCGCCGCGCGCAGGCGCTCGGCCTCGGCCTTGGGATCCTCGGCGACCATCTGGCGGATGGTGATGCGCGGCTGGTGCAGAACCGCGTTGCCGATCGCCAGGCCGCCGTTGAGCCGCGTGCCGTCGAGCCGGCGCGACTGCATGGCGATCTCGGCCTCGTGGGCCTCGGTCGGGTCGACGAGCTCGCCGGTCGCGACCAGCTCCGCGATCACCATCGCGACGGTCTCGAGGGTCTCGACCTCCTCGTCCGTATAGGCGCGCGACGTCTTGTTCTGCACCACGAGCACGCCGAGCACGCGGCCGCCGCGCTGCACCGGCACGCCCATCAGCGACTGGTAGATGTCCTCGCCGGTCTCCGGCCGGTAGGCGAACATCGGATGCGACCACGCGTCCGCAAGCGCCAGCGGCCGGGCGTGCGCGGCGATGTCGCCGACCAGGCCTTCACCGATGCGCAGGCGGGTCTTGTGCACGGCCTCGGCATTGAGGCCCTCGGTGGCGAACAGCTCGAGCACCTCGCCGGCGCGCAGCAGGTAGGTCGAGCACACCTCGGCGACCATGTCGGCGGCGATCAGGCGCACGATCTGGTCGAGCCGCGCCTGCGCCGGCACGGCGGTCGCCATCACGTCGCGTAGCCGCTTGAGAAGCCGCCGCGAACCCGTCCAGGCCGCGACCTCGGCCATCAGGAGGCGGCCTCTCTCCGATCGCGCGCCGCCAGCAATGCCGTCGCCTGACCGACCAGCTCGCCGAGGATCGCATCGGTCGGCTGCTCGCGCGTCACCAGCCCGACGCTCTGCCCGGCCATCACCGAGCCGTTCTCGACGTCGCCGTCGAGCACCGCGCGGCGCAGCGCGCCGGCCCAGAAATGCTCGATCTCGAGCTGGGCCTCGCGCTGCGACAGTTTCCCGGCGTTGAAGCGATCGATCACGCTGCGCTGCTTGTCGAGGAAGCGCTCGGTCGCCGCATTGGCGAGCGCGCGCACCGGGATCACCGGGAAGCGCGGGTCGAGCTGCACCGACGGCACGGCGTCGCGCGCATCGGCGCGGATGAACGCCTGCTTGAAGCGCTCGTGCGCGATCGACTCGGTCGCGCACACGAAGCGCGTGCCGAGCTGGCAGCCGGCCGCGCCCATGTCGAGATACGAGACGATCGCCTCGCCGCGGCCGATGCCGCCGGCGACGAACACCGGCACGTCGCGGATCGCCGGCAGGACTTCCTGCGCCAGTACCGAGGTCGCGACCGGACCGACGTGGCCGCCCGCTTCCATGCCCTCGATGATCAGCGCGTCGGCGCCGCTGCGCACCAGCTTGCGGCCGACCATCATCGACGGCACGAAGCAGATCGCCTTGGCGCCGCCGTCCTTGATCCGGCGCATGACCGCCGACGGCGGCAATCCGCCGGCGAGCACGATGTGGGTGACGCCGTGGCTCAGGCAGACGTCGATCAGCTGCTCGAGCTGCGGATGCATGATGATGAGATTGACGCCGAACGGCTTGGTCGTGCGCTCGACCGTGGCGACGATCTCGGCGGCGAGCACGTCGGGCGTCATCGAGCCCGAGGCGATCACGCCGAAGCCGCCGCCGTTCGAGATCGCGGCGACCAGGTTGCGCTCCGACACCCAGGTCATCGCGCCGCCCATGATGGCATAGCGCGTTCCCAGGAACGCACGGCCGCGGCGCCACAGACGATCGAGCTGGTCGAGGCCCTCGTCGCGCACCATCAAGGCCTACGCCGCGTCCAGCCCGTAGGCGCTGTGCAAGGCGCGCAGCGCGAGCTCGGTGTAGTCGGCGGCGATCAGCACGCTGACCTTGATCTCCGAGGTCGAGATCACCTGGATGTTGATGCCCTTGTCGGCGAGCGTCTTGAACATCGTCAGCGCGACGCCGGCGTGGCTCCGCATGCCGACGCCGATCACCGACACCTTGACGACGTTGGGATCGGGCAGCACGGCCTCGAAGCCGAGCTCCTTCTTGCGCTCGCCGAGGATCTTGACCGCGCGTTCGAGGTCGGCGCGGGTGACCGTGAAGGTCAGATCGGTGGTCTTGCCGTCGGCGGCGATGTTCTGGACGATCATGTCGACGTTGACCGCGGCGTCGGCCAGCGGGCCGAAGATGCCGGCCGCGACCCCGGGGCGGTCGGCCACCTTGGTCAGCGTGATCTTGGCCTCGTCCCTGCTGTAGGCAATGCCGCTGACGACTTCCTGCTCCACGATCTCATCCTCATCGACCACGAGGGTGCCCGGCGCATCGCTGAAGCTCGACAGCACCTGGGTGCGCACCCGGTATTTCATCGCCAGCTCGACCGACCGGGTCTGCAGCACCTTGGCGCCTTGGGAGGCCAGCTCGAGCATCTCCTCGTAGGTGATTCTATCGAGCTTGCGCGCTTTCGTCACGATACGCGGGTCGGACGTATACACACCGTCGACGTCCGTAAAGATGTCGCAGCGGTCGGCCTTCAGCGCCGCCGCCAGCGCCACCGCCGAGGTGTCGGAGCCGCCGCGCCCCAGGGTGGTGATCCGCGCGTCGGGGCCGATGCCCTGGAAGCCGGCGACCACGGCGACCTGGCCGTCGGCGAACCGCTTGATGATCTCGGTGGTGTCGATCTCCTGGATGCGCGCCTTGCCGTGCACGCCGTCGCTGCGCAGCGGGATCTGCCAGCCGAGCCACGAGCGCGCCGGCACGTCGAGCGCCTGCAGGGCGAGCGCCGTCAGGCCGGCGGTGACCTGCTCGCCCGAGGCGACCACGACGTCGTATTCGCGGGCATCGTGCAAGGTCGCGATGCCGGACACCCACTCGACCAGCTGGTTGGTGACCCCGGCCATGGCCGAGACCACGACCGCGACCTGGTGACCGGCGTCGACCTCGCGCTTGACCCGGTGGGCGACGTTTCGGATGCGGTCGAGGTCGGCCACCGAGGTGCCGCCGAACTTCATCACGATGCGCGCCATGACCAGCCGATCCGGGTCCCAAAGCTACCAGCAATTGCGGGTTGCCCCCGTGCGGGGCGGCTATACATACTCTGATCGGCCGCGCGCGCAAAGCGTCGGTCTCATGACACCGTCCAGGCGAGCATGTCAGCCAGCAGCGTCGATCCCGAGGAGGTCGCCCGGTTCGCGGCCCTGGCCGACGACTGGTGGGATCCGCGCGGCCGTTTCCGGCCGCTGCACAAGTTCAACCCGGTGCGGCTCGGCTTCATCCGCGACCGGCTGGTCGGGCATTTCGGCCGCGACGCCGCGACGCTGACCCCGTTCTCCGGGCTGAGCGTGCTCGACATCGGCTGCGGCGGCGGGCTGATCGCCGAGCCGATGGCCCGCCTGGGCGCGCGCGTCACCGGCATCGACGCCACCGACAAGAACATCCGGGTCGCCGGCCTGCACGCCGAACGCAGCGGGCTCGCGATCGACTATCGCTGCACGACCGCGGAGGAGCTGGTGGCGCGCGGCGAGCGCTTCGACGTCGTGCTCACCCTCGAGGTGGTCGAGCACGTCGCCGCAGTCGAGCCGTTCATCGCGTCATGCGCGCAGCTGGTCGCGCCCGGCGGCGCGCTGGTCGCGGCGACGCTGAACCGCACCGCCAAGGCGTGGGCGCTGGCGATCGTCGGCGCGGAATACATTCTCGGCTGGCTGCCGCGCGGTACCCATCGCTGGGAGAAGTTCGTGCGCCCCGCCGAGCTTGTCGGCGCGCTGCGGCGCAACGCCCTCGAGGTCGCCGAGCTGACCGGCGTCAGCTACGATCCGCTGGCCGGCGAATGGTCGTTGAGCCGCGACCTGGCCGTGAACTATATGGTTTTCGCCCGCACGTGAATTTTTCGACGACCGACTGAATCAGGAGGAGACGCGACCATGGATACCAAGGTTTCCGACAAGGCCGACGCGTCGGCCGGGCTCGGCAAGGCGCGCATGCTGCACACCATGGTTCGGGTGCAGGACCTCGAGAAGTCGATCAAGTTCTACACCGAGCTGCTCGGCATGAAGCTGCTGCGCCGCACCGATTATCCCGAGGGCAAGTTCACCAACGTGTTCGTCGGCTACGGCGACGAGTCGAGCCACACGGTGCTCGAGCTGACCCACAACTGGGACCATGCGCCGTACAATCTCGGCGACGGCTACGGCCACATCGCGCTCGGCGTGCCCGACGTCTACGCGGCCTGCGATCGCCTCGCCAAGGCGGGCGCCAAGATCCCGCGCCCGGCCGGCCCGATGAAGCACGGCACCACCGTGATCGCCTTCGTCGAAGATCCCGACGGCTACAAGATCGAGCTGGTTCAGCGCGCCTGATCTTCTGCCGCGCGTAGCGCGGCCCCGGCCGCGCAAGCAGGGTTGGTGTGGCGGCTGCTTGCGCGGCCGATAAAGGGTCTACGCGTCGCGCCGGGGCAGCCAGGGGATCTTCGAGACCTCGATGCCCTCGTCGACGAGCTCGCGCGCCTGCTCGTCGGACGCCTCGCCATAGATGCCGCGCTTCTCGGCCTCGCCGTAGTGGATGCGGCGCGCCTCCTCGGGGAAACGCTCGCCGACGTTCTCGCACTCGCTCTCGACCTTCTGGCGCAGCTCGGCGAGCAGCTTCTGGGCTTCCGGCGGCAGACCGGGCCGGGTCTCGGCCGGCGGCGTCTCGCGGGGGTCTCCCCGGGGGTCTCCCCGCGTGTCGCCGCGGCGCTTGGCCAGGCGCGGCGCCATCGGCGCCTTCTCGACCTGGCTGTTGCCGCAGACCGCGCAGGCGACCTTGCGGGCGGCGGCCTGGCGGTCGAAGGTCGCGGCGTCGCGAAACCAGCCCTCGAACTCATGGTCGTTCGCGCATTTCAGCGCATAGACGATCATCGGACCCCAGACCCCCCGCTCACGGCCACGCCGTTAACATCTTGGCGACGCGGGCGCGCCGCACAACCCTTAACTGCCTACGGACCCTGCAATTTGCATAGCATTTCAATGATTTCAAGCTGGGTCGCGCGCTTCGCGGCGGCCCTGCCAGCCGGCCCGGTGCTCGACGTCGCCTGCGGGAGCGGCCGCCATCTGCGGCACTTCCGGGCGCTC
>WNFL01042608.1_pt1 | contig 13155 bp, 12 predicted proteins | sample 5400361 | NCBI WGS metagenome assembly WNFL01 (sample SAMN13153351, study PRJNA577476) | soil metagenome | isolation source: 40 cm soil on Douglas fir-dominated hillslope | place: USA:California | collected 2013-09-17
AGCAGCGCGAAACCGAAGGCGATCCGCAGATCAAGGCGCGGATTCGCGGCCTGCAGCGCGACCTCGCGCGCAAACGAATGATGGCCGCAGTGCCCAAGGCCGACGTGATCATCACCAACCCGACCCACTTCGCGGTCGCGCTCAAATACAGCACGGCGCGCCAGGGCGCGCCCGTTGTTGTGGCCAAGGGCGCCGATGCGGTAGCGGAGAAAATCAAGGAACTCGCGCGCGAGCACCACCTGCCGCAACTGGAAGCGCCGCCTCTGGCACGGGCGCTCTATCGCCATGTCGAGTTGAACGCCGAAATTCCCGCCGCACTTTATGCCGCCGTGGCACAGGTGCTGGCGTACGTGTTCCAGTTGCAGCGCTTTGCCCAGGGCCGCGGGCCGCGGCCGCTGGCACCGCGCGAGATCGAAATTCCGGCCGGCCTGGATCCGCTCGAACCGTTGGCTGTCGCTTGAAGAATCCGGCGACGCCAATCGCACCAAACACGCCAAACACCCCGATAAGAACGGAACGATGAATCCACTGCAAGCTGTCCTGAGTACGCCGCTGCTGCGCACGGTGCCGTGGAAAACGCTCGGCGTGCCGGTGCTCGCCTTCATGGTGATCGCCATGATGGTGCTGCCGCTGCCGCCGTTTCTGCTCGATCTGCTGTTCACCTTCAATATCGCCGTGGCGCTGATCGTCCTGATGGTCGCGGTCTACACACGCAAGCCGCTCGATTTCGGCTCGTTTCCGACCGTGCTGCTGCTGACCACGCTGATGCGCCTGTCGTTGAACGTCGCCTCCACGCGCGCGGTGCTGATGCAAGGTCATACCGGCGCCGATGCCGCAGGGCGTGTGATCGAAGCGTTCGGCCACTTCGTGATCGGCGGCAATTTCGCGGTCGGCATCATCGTGTTCGCGATCCTGGTGGTGATCAACTTCGTCGTGATCACCAAGGGCGCGGGCCGGATCGCTGAAGTCGCCGCGCGGTTCACGTTGGACGCGATGCCGGGCAAGCAGATGGCGATCGACGCCGATCTGAATGCCGGCTTGATCGACGACAAGGAAGCCAAGCGCCGACGCGCGGAAATCTCGCACGAGGCGGACTTCTACGGCGCGATGGACGGCGCCAGCAAATATGTGCGCGGCGATGCCGTGGCCGGAATCCTGATCCTTTTCATCAACGTGATCGGCGGCCTCGCGGTCGGCACCCTGCAGCACGATCTGGAGTTCAGCCAGGCGGTCAACAACTACGTGTTGCTGACGATCGGCGACGGTCTGGTGGCGGCCATTCCGGCGATCGTGATTTCGATCGCGGCCGGCCTGATCGTCTCGCGCGTGGGCAAGGAAGATGACGATCTCGGCGGCCAGATGTTGAAGCAGGTGATGTCGGTGCCGCGCGCGCTGGGCATCACCTCGGTCATTCTGGCGATCCTGGGTGTCATTCCGGGCATGCCGTGGTTTGTGTTCCTGTCGTTCTCTTTCTTGTGCGGCTACGCCGCGTGGACACTGGTGCAGCGCGCGCAGCGCGCGGCCGCGGCGCAGGTCGTTGCGCGCCAGCCGGCGCCCGAAGTGCTGCCGGGGCAAGAGGCGACCTGGGACGACATCGTGCCGGTTGATCCGATCGGACTGGAGGTCGGCTATCGCCTGATACCGCTGGTGGACAAGGGGCAGGATGGCGAACTGCTCAAACGGATCAAGGCGATTCGCAAGAAATTCGCGCAGGACATCGGCTTTTTGCCGCCACCGGTGCACATTCGCGACAACCTCGAGTTGAAACCGTCGAGCTATCGCGTGTTGTTGAAGGGCGTGGTGGTGGGCGAGGGCGAAGCCTTCAACGGCCTGTGGCTCGCGATCAATCCCGGTGGCGTCACGCAGACGGTGCCCGGCACGCCGACCAAAGATCCGGCGTTTGGCCTGCCGGCAATCTGGATCGAAGGCGGCACGCGCGACGCGGCCCAGGTGCTGGGCTACACGGTGGTCGATTGCGCGACCGTGGTGGCGACGCACATCAATCACCTGATCCTGTCGTTTGCCGGCCAGCTGCTCGGACGCCAGGAAGTGCAGGCGCTGCTCGACCACGTCGGCAAGGCGCAGCCCAAACTGATCGAAGACCTGATTCCGAAGCTGATTTCGCTCGCGACTTTCCAGCGCGTGCTCGGCAATCTGCTCGACGAAGGCGTGCATATCCGCGACCTGCGCACGATCGTCGAAACGCTGGCCGACGTGGCGACGCGCACGACCGACGCCGGCGAATTGACCGCGCACGTGCGCGCGGCGCTGCGCGCATCGATCGCGCAGACGCTATTCGGCACGACGCGGGAATTGAATGTGATCGCGCTCGACTCGGAGCTGGAAAAAGTGCTGGTCGGATCGATCGCGCCGGGCACCGATACGCCGGTGGTGGAGCCGGGCCTGGTGGAACTGGTTCAGCGCGGCGCCACGGCGGCATCGCAACGGCAGGAAGACCTCGGTTACGCGCCGACCCTGCTTGTGCCCGATCGCCTGCGCGTGCCGCTGGCCCGTCTGCTCAAGCGCGCCGCGCCGCGGCTGCGAATCATCGGCCACTCGGAAGTGCCGGAAACCAGCACGATCCGCGTCAGCACCGTGTTAGGTGGTGCGACATGAACGGTGCCGAGGACGTTGTCGACGCCGCCGCGCTGACGGTCGTGCCGATGGCGGAGTTTGAGTTGTTGCTGAGTTGCCTGTCAGTTGTCCCCGTGCGCGCTGTGCGCCCGGCTCGCAGTGAATTTTTTCGTGCTGTGCCTTTGTTGCCGCACGCGATTTCGAGAGGTATGAGATGGCACTGAGACGATATCTGGCAACGTCCACGCGCGAAGCGATGGCACAAGTGCGGCGCGAATTGGGCGACGATGCCGTGATCCTGTCGAGCAAGCGGGTGGCCGGCGATCGTATCGAGATCGTGGCCGCCGCGCCGCACGCGATGGAGTCGCTGGTTGAAGAAACGCGCACTTCGCGCACAGCGGTGATGCAGACGATCGCCGCATCGCGCGCGAGCGCGGCGGCCAAAGCGGCCGCCAATCCGCCGATCGCCGCGGCACCGCGCGCCGGCGCGAGGCCGGCGCTTGACGCCTCGGCGCCCCTGGCCGGCGAATCGTTCCAGCAATTCGTGCGGCGGCAAAGTGCGGTGGCGCCAGCACCGGCGGTTAATGCCAGCCGTGCGCCGGCTCGCGCTGCGGTGAGTGCGGCGAGCGAAGTGCCGGCGTCGAGGCCGCGCACGCACAGTCCGGCGGCGATGTACAGCGATGTCGCCGCGACGCCGGAAGTCGCGGCCGACGACGATATTTGGAAACCGACCACATTTCACCTGCCGGCGGCGCTGGATGAGCCGTCGGTCGCTGCCACACCTTCAGCCAGCGCCGAGCGCGCGCCGGCGCGCCAGGCTGCGCCTGCGAACACGCGAGCGAGCGCTGCTGCAACGAGGCACGGCGGGATGGCTTCGCCGACCAATGCGCTGCGCGTGGATCCAAGGCCCTATCCATTGGACGCTGCCGTGGCCGCGGAATTGCAGCGGCAGAGCGAGGCGCGCCAGCGCGTCGCCGACCGCGCGCTGCGCGCTTCATTCGCCACCGAGCCAGCGACACCCGCGCCCAGTGCGCCACGCGTGCTAAGCAACGGCGCCAATGACGCCGGTCGGGACGACGTCTACCAAACGCACCGGCCGTCTTTCGCCGTCGTCCGGCGCAGGCGATCGACGCCGATCTGAGCGCCCTGGCATCGGACGGCGAACGGATCGCCCCCCAAGGCACTGCGCCGATGCCGTTACCGCAGCGGCCGGCGGCGCCGGCCGCCACGTCGAAACCGTCTGCAGACAACGCGCATGACGGTGGCCGAGAGGCTCAGGCCATTCGTCACTCCCAGATTGTGCTTAGCCCCGAGATCGCGCAGACCGCGACGCGCTCGGCGCCGACTGCGCCGCTGTTCGCAGCGGCCGCGGGTGACCCGAATTCGCATGCTGCGGCGAGACGAATTTCCGCGTCGCCGGCGTTGCCGGCAACCACCGGCGCAGCGCTCGGTGCCGGTACCGTGAGAGCGACTGTCGATGCGCCACCGGCGCCGACGCCGCCCATGGCCGCAGCAAATGCGGCGATGACGTCGGCGCTGCCGCTGCCGTCAGCGTCGGCGCTGACATTGACTCAATCAGCGCCGGCCACATCATCATCGTCCGCTTCAATCAGCGTGGCGACAGTCACAACCCGCGCGGCCACCGCTGCGCCGCGCGTGGCGCCCCCGCAAGAGGCGACGCCTGCGCCGCTCGCCGCAACGGCGGCGGCCGACAGTGCGACCAACGCTGACCGCGCGCTGATGGCTGAAATCCAGAAATTGCGCGCCGCGCTGCAAGCACAGATCGCCGCGCTTTCGCAGACCGTGGCGGCGAACGAGATCCAGCGGCGCAGTCCGCAACAGGCGCGCGTACTGACCCGCCTTCTGACCGCGGGCTTCTCGCCGCAGGTGGCGCGGCGCATCGCCGAGCACACGCCGGCCGACCAAGCCGGCGCCGCCATCGACGCCTGGATGCACGACGTGCTGGCGTTGAATCTGAAATGCGTGCCCGAGGCCGACGGCATCGTCGAGCGCGGCGGCATCTTCGCACTGGTCGGACCCACCGGTGTCGGCAAGACGACGACGGTGGCCAAACTTGCCGCGCGCTTCGCGATGAAGTACGGCGCAGCGCAGCTCGGACTCATCACCCTGGATGCGTATCGGATCGCGGCGCACGAGCAGCTCCGCGCCTACGGCCGCATCCTCGGCACGCCGGTGCATCTGGCGCAAGACAGCGGCACGCTGCGCGAGCTGCTCTCCGGCATGGCGCGGAAAAGACTTGTGCTCATTGACACCTGCGGCCTGTCGCCGCGCGATGCGCGGTTGGCCGAGGTGCTGGACGTGCTCAAGCAGGCCGGCTCACCGGAGCGGCGGGTCGCACCGGTTCTGCTCGCCAATGCCGGCTCGCACGCGGAGACGATTGACCAGGCGGCGCGAGCCTTTCGCGCGCGTGAAGCCGCCGGCTGCATCCTGACCAAGCTCGACGAAGCCACGCGCATCGGCGGCGCGCTCGACAATGCGCTGCGCTACAAACTGCGCGTGCTCGGCGTGACCCATGGCCAGCGTGTGCCGGAAGACTGGCGCGTGCCCGACTCGCGGCTGCTGGCGGAGTTGGCGCTGGCGCCGGCCGGCCAGTTCTTCACGTTGGAGGACGATGAGGGATCGTTGCTTGCCAACGACGCGGTTGCCGCTCGTGGCTGAGGCGCCGGGCCCGCGCCGGCGGCCGCGGTCAATGCATGCGAGCGCGTCTTCGTTCGCTGCGCCGCTGATTCTGCTGCCGTTTGATGCCGCAACTCAGGCGGCGACACATGGATCGACTCACGGGCCGGCGCAAGACCAGGCGGCCGGGCTGCGTGCGCTTTTTGCGCGGCCGTGCGTGCGCGTGCTGCCGGTGATCGTGCCCAGCGAACACGACCAAACGCGCACGGTGTGGCTGGCCAAGCTGGCGGAGGCCTTCGCGCGCCACGGCGAGCGCACGCTGGTTCTCGATACCGTGCGAGCGCAGGTCGGCGCCGCGTTCGGGCTGCGCGCGCGCCACGATCTCGAGCACGCCTTGACCGGCCAGTGTTCGCTCGCCGCCGTCACACTCGATGCCGCGCCGGGGCTGTGTGTGATGCCGGCGGCACGTGCATTGGAAGCGCTGCCGGAGCGCACTCCGCTCGCGCCCTGGCTCGCGCGCGCCGCGACTGCCGCTGGCTGCGATCTCGTGCTCGCATTGCTACCGGCGGCGCGTGGACGCGATCTGCCGGCGGGCGATGCGCTCGTGTTCGTGCCGGCCGATCGCCATCAACTGGCCGCGGTCTTAGCCGACGTTCAGGTCGCCGCCAGCGATTCGGAGATCACCGGATTTCGCTTGCTTTTTGTCGGACTGGAACCGGCCCCGGCGCTTACTCTGGCTGCAAGATTGGCAGTCAAGTTGCGCCCGTCGCAAGCAACGCTTCACGTTGCCGGCGCGGCGCGCGTTGCGCGCGACCTGGCGTCGGTCGTGCGCGCGGCCGCGGGTTGGAACCTCGCCTCGCTGACGCTGCCGGAACGGGAGATGGTGGGGTGAAGAGCGACGCCTTCGTCTACAACGCGCGCGGAACATTGGACCGGCAGGACTACGTGCGCCAATATCAGCCGTTGGTGCGACGCTTGGCGCATCAGATGATTGCGCGCCTGCCTGCCAACGTTGAGCTGGACGACATGATCCAGGCCGGAATGATGGGCCTGATGGACGCAGTCACGCGCTTTGACGAAGCGCAAGGCGTGCAGTTCGAGGCGTATGCGGCGAGCCGCATTCGCGGCTCCATGCTCGATGAATTGCGTGCCAACGACTGGCTGCCGCGGTCGGCGCGCAAGAGCCAGCGCGACATCGAAAATGCGATCCGCCGCGTCGAGGCCCGCTGCAAGCGCGCCGCCACCGAGGCCGAAATCGCGCGCGAAATGAATATCCCGGTGCACGAATACCAGGAGTTGCTCAACGATGCGCGCGGCGCGCAGTTGATTTATTTCGAGGACCTGGGCAGCGACGGCGACGACGAGGACTATCTGGAGCGCCACGTCGCTGACGACAAAGGCGATCCGTCCAGCATCTTGCGCGACAAGCGTTTTCGCTCGGCGCTGGTGACCGCGATTGAGGATTTGCCGGAACGCGAAAAAGTCTTGATGAGCATGTACTACGAGCAGGACATGAATTTGCGCGAGATCGGCGCCGTGATGGGCGTCACCGAATCGCGCGTATGCCAGTTGCACAGTCAGGCGGTCGCCCGCCTCCGTGCGAAGCTCAAGAACTGGTAGAGCCAACGGCCCGACCCGATCGGGCGCGGGTGTGCTTTCCGGGATAAATCTTGTCGTTCAGCAGAAGACGGCGCGTGGTCGCGGCGCCGCCCGCGCCGTCGCCCGCGGCGATCGGCGCGTGTTCAATGACCGCACCGCGCTTGCTGCCGGCCGCGATACGCGCTCTGCTGCAACGTATCGGCGCGGCAAGGGCGTCCGGCCGTGCCCGCTACGCCTGTGGCGCTTGCCGCGCCGGGCCAGGCAGTTTCTAATCCGGGCGCCGTGCTGCTTGAATCGCATCGCTTGCCGCTAAGAAGAAATGGAAGAGCGAACAATCATCTGTTCCGGCGCGCGGGCGCTGGCGGTGTTGCTGCTGCTGGGCGTCGGTTGCGCCCACGCCGGCCGCCCGCTCACGACCGACGATGCGGCAGTGATCGCGCACCACAAGTGCGAGGCCGAGGGCTTTTCCGCGCGCGTGGCCGAGGCCGGCGCGCCGACGCTCAACCTCGATTCACTGCAACTGTCCTGTGGTGCGGGCGCCGATACTCAGTTGGCGCTGGGCGTGCAGCGCGGCCGCAGCGACGGGGCGACCGAGCGTGGGTTGCGCGCCAGCGGCAAGACCGCCTTGCACCTGCCGACCGAGGCGCATGCGGGCATCGCCATTGCCTATGCCATCTCCGGGATCGCGCCGGCCGGCGAAGGTTTTCACCTTGAGACCACCGAACTCAATGCCGCGTTGAGCGTGCCCTTGGGCGCGATCACCGCTCACGTCAACGCGGGTTGGATTCGTTTTCAGCCGACCCGACGCAATATCGCGACTTGGGCCCTGGCGCTCGAGGCGCCGGCAGCGGTCGGCCCAGTCGACTTGATGGCCGAGACCTACGGCGACGACCGAGTTGCGCCATGGCTTGCCGTCGCTGCGCGTTGGAGCGTGGTGAGGGAGCGATTTTTCCTCGACGCCTCTTATGGCGTGCAGGCCAATGGCGGCCATGCCAAGCTGATCACGGTCGGCTTCAAATGGGCGATTTGACGCTATTTGACATGCCGCACGGCATTGGGTCGTCGGCTCGCTTGCGCCTTGTTTCCGAGGGCGATCTCGCCCGCCGGCAGCGCTGACTGCACGCGTCTGATCGCCCGCGTTAGACGGCGGGTATTCGCTGCGCTTATTCGTCAATCGAGGGCCGGCGCCATCCTTGATCCTGTGTTCGATTGCGCGCGGACAGCGAGCGCGCCGGTGCGCGCGGCTGGCCCATTTTGCGCACGGTGTGCGCCGGCTGTGCGCCCGGGCCATGAGCCGCGTGGAACCGGTCGGACAGCGCACCTGCGCCGGTCCGTTTCTTACCAACGAAAGGACACAACATGAACCGTTTCCGCCATGGGCTCATCGCGTTGCTACTGCTGATGGGCGTGTTTTCTGCCGCATGGGCCGCTGCGGGCAGCGCGACCAAGGAACAGGCGGTGGCGATGGTCAAGAAGGGGGTCAGCTATATCAAGGCGCACGGCAACCAGCCCGGCTATGCCGAGATCAGCAACAAGCAGGGCGCGTTCATCGAGCACGATCTGTATCTCGTCGTGTACGGACTGGACGGCATCGTGCGCGCGCATGGCGCCAACGAAAGGATGGTCGGCCGCAATCTGATCAATCTCAAGGACGTCGACGGCAAGCCGTTCGTCAAGGAACGTGTGGACATGGCCAAGAGCAACGCCTCGTTCTGGCAGGACTACAAGTTCACCAATCCCACGAGCAAGAAAATCGAGCCCAAGGCGATGTACTGCGAGCGGCTGGACGACACGGTCGTGTGCGGCGGCATCTACAAGTAAGTCGCGGTGAGTTCGCAGTGTTGACGCTTGCTCGCCGCTAACGCCGCGCCGGCCTCGGATCCGAAAGAAAAAACCAATGAAGCTCGTCGTCCAGATGTTGATTGCGCCCGGGGTGGTGATCGGTTTGGCCATTGCTACCGGCGCGGCAGCCTACTTCAGCCTGCATGAGCAACGCAATGCGATGCACGCTGCGAGCGATCTGTCGCTGCCGTCGCAGCGGGTCGTCGTTCAGGCGCGCAACGATCTCACCGATCTGCAAACCAACGCGTCGCGTGCGCTGACCATCATTGGCAGCCTGGCCGAAGCCAAGATCAAGACGCTGCGCGCCGATGCCGGCGAACGGCTAAAGACGACGCGGGAAAAACTGCAGAGCGCCACCGCGATCGACCCGGCCGACGCGGAATTGCGCGCACTGCTCGATGAGTCCGACGCGGCGCTCGTAAAGTACGCGAAGTTGATCGACGACGCGCTTGACATGGCGTCGGTGGATCCGAATACCGGCGTGGCGGCGATGCAGTCGGCCGATACTGAGTTTCAGAAGAGCCTTGCGCTGCTGGCGCGTGCTGTCGCTCATCAGGATGCCGAGGCGCTGGCCTTGGGCACGTTGCTGGCGTCGGTGCTCAGTCTGATCATTGCGGCTCGCCTTGCGCGCCGGGTCGCCGGTTCCGTCGGCCAATGTGCGCAGGCCGCGCGGCAGGTGGCGCACGGCGACCTGGGCGTGACCGTGGTCATCAACCGCCGCGATGAAATCGGTCAACTGCAGCAGGCGATCGGCCAGATGGCGAGCGACCTCAATCGTGTCGTCGGCAACGTGGCGCAGATCTCCGGCACGCTGAGCACCGCCTCGGGCGAGATTGCGCAAGGCAACCTCGATCTGTCCACGCGCACCGAAGAGCAAGCGTCCTCGCTGCAGCAGACCGCCTCTTCGATGGAGCAGATGACCGCCAGCGTCAGGACCAACGCCGACAACGCGCGCCAGGCCAATCAGCTCGCCGCGTCCGCCTTCGAAGCCGCTGCCAAAGGTGGCGCCGTGGTCGGTCAGGTGGTCAGCACCATGGAAGGCATCACCGCCGCCAGCAAGAAGATCGCCGAGATCATCACGGTCATCGACGGCATCGCTTTCCAGACCAACATCCTGGCGCTGAATGCCGCGGTGGAAGCGGCGCGCGCCGGTGAGCAGGGGCGCGGCTTTGCGGTTGTGGCCGGCGAAGTCAGAAGTCTCGCCCAGCGAAGTGCGCAGGCGGCGCGCGAGATCAAGAGCTTGATCTCCGACAGCGTGGAGCAGGTGGCGAACGGTTCCCGTCTGGTCAATGATGCGGGCCAGACGATGAGCGACATCGTCAACCAGGTGCAGCGGGTGACGGACCTGATCGGCGAGATCACGAGTTCGACCTTGGAGCAGAGCAGCGGCATCGGCCAGGTGAACCAGGCGGTGACGCAACTGGATCAGATGACGCAGCAGAACGCAGCACTGGTGGAGCAAAGCAAGCAGCGCTGCCGCCGAGTCGCTGCGGGAGCAGGCCAATCGCCTGGCGCAGGCGGTCGCTGTATTCAAGCTTGCGCCCGACGGCGCGGATGCGGGAAGTCACGCTGGCCGCCGGTCCCTGACCACCGGGTCGGCGTTTGGCGCGCAGCGAGTGCCGCTCCTGGCTGCCGATTGAAGCTGTGGGCGCGCGCGACACCTTCGCCTCGCCGCAGGCGCGTGCCACCGACGGCACGCGCGAATATTCTTTTGCGGCGGCCGACTTCGAGCGCGTGCGCCAGCTGATCCACGCCCGTGCCGGCATCAGCCTCAACGACAGCAAGCAGAACATGGTGTACAGCCGGCTCGCGCGCCGCCTGCGCGCGTTAGGCATCGCTCACTTTGCCGACTACCTGCAACGTCTGGAGGTCGACGCCGAGTTCATCGCAAGCGAGTCGCAGGAATTCATCAACGCGCTCACCACCAATCTGACTTCGTTTTACCGCGAGACGCATCACTTTCCGATCCTGGCCGAGTTTCTCGGCACGCGCACCGGCGGCGCGCCGCTACGCGTCTGGTGTGCCGCCGCTTCCACCGGCGAAGAACCGTACACGATCGCCATCACGTTGATCGAGACGCTCGGCGTCGCGACGACCGCGCGGTTGCTGGCAACCGACATCGACACGCGGGTGCTCGCCACGGCCGAGGCCGGCATCTACAAAACCGACGGCACCTCAGGTTGCGGCGACGCGCGCCTGCGCCGCTTCTTTCTGCGCGGCAAGGGCGAAAACGAAGGTAAGGTGCGGGTTCGCCCGGAACTTGCCGATGTCGTGCAGTTCGCGACCGTGAATCTTCTGCACGAGGACTGGCCGGCGGTGCGGAACTTCGCGCCGCAGCTGGACGTCGTTTTCTGCCGCAACGTGATGATCTACTTTGACAAGCCGACCCAGCATAAGGTGCTGGCGCGCATCGCGCGTGCGCTCGCGCCCGGCGGGTTGCTTTTTGTCGGTCACTCGGAAAATTTCACCGATTGTCGTGACACTTTCGAGTTGCGCGGCAAGACCGTCTACCAAAGGCGGCCATGACGCCCGCCGCACCACCGCCGTTGGCACAGCCGCGCGCAAGCGGCGTCGTTGGCGAAGGAAAGAACTTCTACTTCGATCGCGATTTCTCGCGCTATGCGGTCAAGATCCTGCCCGGAGAATTTTTCGTTGCCGACAACGACATCGTCCTCACCACGGTCCTGGGCTCGTGCGTCTCGGCCTGCATCTGGGACCAGACGCAGGGCATCGGCGGCATAAACCACTTCATGCTGCCCGACGGCACCGATCGCGAGCCGGGCGGGTTGGCCGGACGTTATGGCGTGTTCGCCATGGAGCTACTGATCAATGAACTGCTCAAGCGCGGCGCCCGCAAGCCGAATTTCGAAGCGAAAGTATTTGGCGGCGGCAATGTGATGGCCAACATCGTGAGCATCGATGTCGGCAAACGCAACGCCAATTTCGTGCTCGAGTTTCTCGCCACCGAAGGCATCCGCGTCGGGGCCCACGATCTGCTCGACAAACATCCGCGGCGGATTGCGTTTTTCCCCGCAACCGGACGCGCGCTGTGCAAGAAACTGCCGCAGGCCGACACCGCGCTGGTGGCGGCGGAACGTCAATACGGCGCCAAGCTGAAGTCCAAGCCGGTGGCGGGCGATGTCGAATTGTTCTGACCACCGGCCGGGCACAGCGCAAAGCAATACTTCTGGCAGGCACTGGAGACAAGTGTGAACAAGACCCGTGTGTTGATCATCGACGACTCGGCGCTGGTGCGCAGCCTGCTCACCGAGATCATCAACAAGCAGAGCGACATGGAAGCGATCGGCGCCGCGCCCGATCCACTGGTGGCGCGCGAGATGATCCGAGCGATGAATCCGGACGTATTGACGTTGGATGTCGAGATGCCGAAAATGGACGGCATCGATTTTCTCGAGAAGCTGATGCGCCTGCGGCCGACACCGGTGGTGATGGTGTCGACGCTCACCGAGCGGGGCGCCGAGGTGACCTTGCGCGCGCTCGAATTGGGCGCGGTCGATTTTGTCGCCAAGCCGCGCGTGGGCGTGGCGTCAGGCTTGCAGGATCTCGGCCGCGAGATCTGCGAAAAAATTCGCGTCGCTTCACGTGCGCGCTTGCATCGCCACGGTCCCGCCGCAACGACCGTGGCGGCACACGTGGCGAACGGCGCCGCGCCGGAGCCGAAGGTTCGGCCGACCACGTTTTCGCGGCTATCGACCGAAAAGTTGATTGCAATCGGCGCATCCACCGGCGGCACCGAGGCGATTCGCGAAGTGATCGCGCGCCTGCCGGCCGATTCGCCGGCGATCCTGATCACGCAGCATATGCCGCCCGGCTTCACCCGCAGCTTTGCCGCGCGCCTGGACACCCTGTGCAAGGTGACGGTAAGCGAAGCGGTGCACGGCGAGCGCGCGCTGCCGGGTCATGCCTACATTGCTCCGGGTGATCACCACATGAAGCTCGCGCGCAGCGGCGCCAACTATCTGATCGAACTGAACGACGGTCCGCCGGTGAATCGCCACCGGCCGTCGGTGGAAGTGTTGTTTCACTCGGTCGCGCAACACGCCGGCCCGAATTCGCTCGGCGTGATGTTGACCGGAATGGGCCGCGATGGCGCCGACGCGATGCTCGAGATGAAAAAGGCGGGCAGCTTCAATCTTGCGCAGGATGAAGCGACCTGTGTTGTCTACGGCATGCCGCGAGAGGCGGTCGCGCTCGGCGCCGCCGACGAGGTTTTGCCCATTACCCGGATTGCCGATCGTTTGCTGCAACAGCTTGCGCACCTGGGCGCGGGCCATCGCGTCTGAAGTGCAATGGCGTCCCGAAGCAGCGGCTGCCGCAGCGCCTAAAATGCTCGTGCAAAGTCCGCCGGACGGTCGCGGAAGGCGGCGCCAGTAGCGCCGCCGCTCGAGGAAAGTCCGGACTCCGCAGAGCAGGGAACTGGCTAACGGCCAGGCGCAGCGAGCCGCGCGATTCAAGCGCGGCCCAAGGCGACGGAAAGTGGAA
>WNFL01200762.1_pt1 | contig 13151 bp, 18 predicted proteins | sample 5400361 | NCBI WGS metagenome assembly WNFL01 (sample SAMN13153351, study PRJNA577476) | soil metagenome | isolation source: 40 cm soil on Douglas fir-dominated hillslope | place: USA:California | collected 2013-09-17
CACAGGTGATGGCGGTCCGAGATCCAAGTCCGCGAGAGCGTGGACTCCATTGACAATGTGCCCGTTATCCTCTGTGTGACTGGAAGAGGTGTATACCAAAGCAGGGTCGATATTGTGAGAGGCATTTATTGGCGAGAACGCTGTTTGAGGTGACGTGGATGGGCAAACCGAGGACTGGGAAAAATGCTATCAGCGCCGGACGAATTTTGAATAACGTATACACGGAATTGGAATGATAACTGTACGACATAGCTCGGTAGAGACACGAGGAGAGTAGCACGAGTTTCTCAGCCGTGATATGTAATACTCACATCATCATTGGTGCGGGCGAGGCTGCCTTCTTCCTTGTCGAACGGGCACCCATAGGCTCTGTCAACGACACAACCCTGTTCGCATTGCTCGTCGACTACTCCAGCATCGCATTCGACGACGACACAGCGGTCGGTGCACAGTGAAGGATCGAGCGGCTCTTTGCATGTTGGATGATCGCACTGGATCGCCCCATCTTTTGCTTGCAATTCAAGCTGATCCTTTGACATTGGATCGAGTGGCTTGAACTTGGCGTTTGCCGATGCGGGGAAGGAGGAAGGAAACGACCGCAACATCTTCCTCGGGACTGAACCCTACCAGTGCCCACCCCTCCGGTGAGGCTGGATGCGTGCTGATGACTCAATGGAGCTTCTAGAAACCTTGAAATGTTGTTCTGTATTAAATCAGTCGCAAAAAGTGTCTGGTGACCAGTTGTGGCGTACAGGAGGGTGAGTCGCTGGTTCTGGTCAATGCGCCAGTCTCAGTCTCAGTCTCGGGAAAATCGGGAAAAAAAGGGAAAGATCTACGAACAGAGAATGCAAAAAAAAAGAAACGAGAAAAGACGAGTTTTGATGAGTATTCTCGTGTGTTGTCTGGGGGAATGGTCTAAGGTCAGACAAGAAGTTCCGGCCGCCGCCGGTTTCGGTCTCGCGTCTCGCGACTCGCTTGATATCATGATACTACTATGTACTATGACGACCCGACACAAATGGTATTCTAGAACTCTTATCAAACGCCTAGGCGTTTTAGCGATGGCGTAGCGATAAATGAATTTCTGACAAATTCGCTCTGGACCTTTAACAAGTATCTGATATCTATGTGTTACTGCGATGCTGCGTACTGCGATGCCACGAACAAGTCTTAGATTGTGGAGCAAAGTGAGACCCCGAATACTCGATCACGTGCTCAACAACTGGCGCCCCCATATATAACGCGACGCGCCTTCATTGTGCTGGCCTAGCACAACCTTGGCCCCCCCCATCTCCATCTCTCTCACATCGGTTAATCCAACTTTCTAACAGTCCCAAAGACTTACAATGGCGCGTCTCTACTGCCTTCGCCACCTTGTCCAATCCACTTAGGCAGGAACTTTTTTTTTTTTTTTTTAATATACAGTCTGGCAAAGGAAAATCCGGAAAGGCTTCTGGTGGCAAGGCTGGTGATGCTAGTGCCGCCGCCACAAAAGGCGGCTCTCGATCCTCAAAAGCCGGTCTTCAGTTCCCCGTCGGTCGTATCCACCGTATGCTCAAGCGCGGCAACTATGCTCAACGTGTCGGGGCTGGTGCTCCCGTCTACCTCGCCGCGGTCCTCGAATACCTCGCTGCTGAGATTCTTGAGCTTGCGGGTAATGCCGCACGTGATAACAAGAAACAACGGTACGTAAATCGGTCCTGCCTTTTTTTTGTCACATGTAATCATTGATGCATCTGATTTTAGTATCGTTCCTCGCCACTTGCAACTCGCCATCCGCAACGATGAGGAGTTGAACAAGCTCCTTGGTGGTGTTGTCATCTCCCAGGGTGGTGTTGTACCGCACATTGCTCCTGAGCTCCTGTATGTATTTTTACTGTATTTTTCTGCCCGTCTGACATTCGGTTTAGGCCTCATGCCACTAAGAAGGGTGCTGAAGAATGATTCATCGCCATGTCTTGTCTGGCATGTTCTTTCGTGTACCAGTCTTCGTATATCTGCTACATTAGCCATATAGTATTATAGGATATATTCGCACGTCTTCTCCAAGCCACATAAATGCGGTGGTTGAATAGGGATGGTGTGTCATCTGCGTTATCAAATCTGGTTCTTGTCTTTGCTGTGTTGAATGGCTCTGGGAAGGTTCTTGATTCGATTCAAGCCGGCGATGTTGAGCTTTCAGCATGAGAATCGTGACGCTGCAGGAGATGTTTCGTTATTACTTCAGGAAGAAGAACCAGGAACCAACCTTGCCAAGGTGACAAGACCTCACTTGAACCAATGAGATTCCGGAGTGCCTAAAGACTCGCGAAGCCGCTGTCATGACCTGGTATGGTGCTTTGAGCTGGGCCAAGCTTGACATTGAGCCTTTGAGGAGCTTTTGAGACAAGGGTCTACCTGCGATCCTCCGACGTAGTTCTTGATTTCGAACCTATCGAGCGAAAGGACACGCGTTGATAAGGCCGTCATTCAAGGTCGAGCTAGGTTTAACGATACTGTCAGGAATCGAGGTTTGGATAAAACCATTCATCATTCATGCCCGGATTACCCGGATTGCCGAGTACAACTTGATTGATTGGAGGCGAGATGACATACCCTCCGCGTAGTAATTTAGGATGAATTGTTGACTACGTTGCTCTGTCATGGACCTATTTTGTTTTCCCGCTCATATAGCTCACGAATATAGGGGCCGGAAGTTGAAGAGCCTATCGCAAAAGCTGAGAGATACCAAACCATGCCCAACTCCGGTTGACCTGTCAAACTCTGTATGGGGATGGGTAAACTAAATAAGCAGCCAATCCCCGTGCTTGCGAGGGCCGTTCTGTTCTGTTCTCATCTTCAGCCAACCGCCGGACATGCCCCACCATGTTATCATAAGATTGGGTCGAGTTGATTGACGTTGGATTAGGCACGACTGCCGTGCTCAACGATCGATCCAGCGCTTATTTGCACCATTCTCACGCATTCACTCGCTTTATTTGTCCCCGAACGTGTGGCAGCAGTGGGAGTCGGAGACTCTCAATTTCACTGCTGCTGAGGTCATAGTGGTGACACAGTTGCCCTTACTGCGTATCCCCCTGTCCCTCAATGTCGATCAAAATAGAGATAGATAGTGTATAGATCGCTCAGTCGGCCTGTAATACAACACACTCAGTCGGTAACCTTGCGTCAGGTCGGCACAACTATTTTATAACGACACTTAACTGGCACCTCTTTTCCCTCGCAGCGTGCGCTCACCCCAACCACCATTCCTCCCAATCTTCCTACCGCGAGAACTAGATGGCACTGGAGCGTCCTTCCACTTCATCAACCAAAGTCGCAGCAGCCCCTTCACTGGGTCAGTAGCCTCAGTAGCACACACAAACCCCGCGATGCATCTCGGCCCAATCGTACTCCCGCCGGTGACTGTTCTGACCGACGAGTGTACAGGTGCTCGTATTCGAGAGTGGGGGACTCCTAGCAGTTGGGTGATAGTCAACGAGCCCTCAACTTTTGCTCCTTCGTCTAAATGGAGCAACCGTGACATGGATCCCGGTGGGTACCGCCTCGAGAACAAAGGCATTCCCCCGACCAGCGGGTTCTGACCAATTCGAGCAGTTCCGGAGGCTTACCGGACATGGACCAGGTTCTCATGGTGCACATACTGGTAAGCGATGTCCCACCAACGAAGAAAACGCGCCAATATCTGGTTAGGATTACCGACGCGTACAACTGTGGCACATACGACTTGGCTAGTACAATGCTCACAGTCGGCCTCTCGTGGCAGCAATCACTCGCCGCTATCATCGTCGGCCATCTGTTCCTCTCGTGGACCATTACATTGAACGGAACCATAGGCGCTCGTCTAAATGTACCCTTTCGTGAGCACAAATTCTCACATTCCGCGTGGTGATTGTTGACTCCTTTCAAAGCTGTGATTAATAGGTATGCTCTGAAACTCGAATTGTGCTACAAGGTTGATCCAATGGTCACCCAGGAGCTCCTTCGGGTTCTTTGGGGCGAGCTTCTCCATCGTCTCACGGGGTATCTTGGCGATGTTTTGGTTCGCTGTTCAAACATACATCGGTGCGCTCTCGTCTTGGTTTATGATATTCGCCAAGTCCTGAGGCACAACGCCACTCTCTCTCCAGGATCCGAATGCATGTACCAAATGCTGAAAGCACTTTTCCCGTCCATTGCAAACATCCCGAACCGTCTCGGCAGCGATATTTCTTCAAGGCAATTACTTTGCTATTTTATCTTCTGGCTCTTCCAGCTCCCATTTCTCTTCATATCTCCACAGAGACTTCGGTGGCTATTCTTGGCCAAAGCCATCATTGTCCCCCCTGCCCTCTTCGCTATGCTTGGATGGGCCTTTGCCACAACGGGCGGCGGCGCCATCTTTCAGCAGAAGGGAAGCCTTAGTGGATCCGAACTAGTATGGACATGGTTGGGTGCACTTAACAGTACGCTTGGTACCATTACTACACTCGCCGTCAACATTCCCGACTTCACTCGATACGCTCGCAGCAAGCAAGAGTACGTCTGGTATATATTTCATCACGCCCCTTCGCTGAATTGTTGTAGTCAATACATACAGCTGATCGTCGTTCCCATCGTTTTTACTCTTGTGGGATTTATTGGCATTGCGTGCACCTCCGCTGGATACGTACACTATGGGCAATATTATTGGTGAGTCTATCCCACATTTAGACGTGAGAATGTCAATTCACACTCTGCTCGGCCCCAGGGACCCTCTCGATTTGATCGACCACTGGGATAATCGACCAGCAGCCTTCTTTGCTTCAGCAGCTCTTGCATTAGCCACAATATGCACCAATATATCAGCCAACTCGTTCTCCGCTGCGAATGATCTCACGGCTCTTTTCCCCCGGGTTGGTTCACTCAGCGCGAAGATCTCTCCTTCTTCCGTTGCTTACCTGTTTCGTAGTATATGAACATCACGCGAGGTCAAGTCTTCTGCGCGTTCATTGGCGGTTGGGTGCTATGCCCATGGGAGATCCTCGCCCAGGCGATGGGCTTCTTGAATTTCATGGCGGGTTATACGATCGTACTCGGGCCGATCTGTGGTATCATGATTGCCGATGTGAGTGGGATTGCTGCATTTTATTGCGTGATCTTATTGGTCTCTGGTAGTTTTGGATCGTGCATCGTACCCACATCGACGTTCCATCCTTATATAGACCGATGGGTCGATACCGCTACTGGAAGGGCTTCGTGAGCGGCTTCATTTCCTGAATCCGAACACATGGCTGAAAACTGATTAGAACTGGCGTGTTGGAATTGCACTCGCACTTGTGATTCCTCCAAATCTCCCCGGTCTCATCAATGCAATAAATCCCAAAATCGACGTGGGGGATGCGATGTACCCTTACCGTATTTCATGGCTCACCGGCGTGCGTATTCCCGCCTCAAAAGAGAGCGGCTCCAATCGGCTTACCAAATTTCCAGTTCTTTGGTGCCGCGACCATTTACACTGCGTGCTCTCTGATTTGGCCAGCGAAGGAGACCATGATTAAGGAGAGCATCTTCGACGACGATAATGAAATCGTGCTTGGCATCAAACGCGGTGACAACATAGACCATCCAAATCGTAACCGTGCCCACAGTCCTATTGCCCGGACCATATCCGTGAATGATGACAGGAGCGAAAAGGGGAAGCCATCGTGGTCGGTTCAGTCACAAGCATGATTACATCCACGCGCTATACGACACCTATGCGTATCACGAGAATGCGTTCCACTAACACAAACTTGTACAATAAGGTCAAGGATATTGAACCAGAAGTCAATCTTCCGATTCCCGATTGTCTGGCCTGAACCCGCCTCCGAACAACGAGGACACATCACAGTGTTACAGCATTGAATGACAAGCCTTCATTTCTGGGTTTTGTTGTATTTGGAGAGGATACATCATGACTATTACACCTTCCTTTTCGATTATGGTCTGACTATAAGACTTCCTGTCGCGTTTTGTGCTGTCTGTGCGCTTGCAGGTCAAGTCGTTCTCACATAGCTTAGTATGTTTGATGGCAGTATGAAGATCTGTGCTCCAGGGGCAAGATCGGGTCTATGTACAGTATATAAGACCCCGTTTCCGTAACAAATAGAGAAAGGAAGTTTGGTTTCCCCCCCGTATTTAGACACTTCCCGATGCTATTCTTACACATCAGAAGAACCTGATTAAGTCGAAACCCCAACCTACACCGAGCGCGAAAACAGGGCTTCCAAGATCACTTGTACACCCTTCGCACCTGGATCGGCGACTCCTTTGACCTTTCCTGCTTCCACGTAGGCAGCACGGCCCGCTTTAGCTGCGAGATACTTCGTAGCTTCCGCGGCTTCGCCGGCTTTATGAACTGCATCTTGATATGAAGCCCGGTCTTGTTGAATTGTGGAAATAAAAGCGTCAAGTGGATCAACCAAAGTACGACTTGGAGGTCTTGCGCGCGTGTAGGTATATAATCTGCTTAACGCACTTGATAGTGCAATTGACCAAACAACACGATCTGCAAGATTGTTGTTTGGAGGGCACGACTCATAGAGTCCTTGAGCCAGTGCAGAGAAGAAGATACTACCCACGAACCTCGATTAGCATGCGGAATACGTATTTGTATTCTACGTACGAATATAAGGCCCCGCTGGTCCCGTCCATCGCGTCGTTGACGGCATCGGATATAACTCGAATATCTTGAATCACATCTTCGCCAGTAATATCGCCTTGCTCGAGTTTCGTTAAGATGCCTTTCTTGACTTCAGCATTGGATTCCGGAAGAATTTCTAAGGCTTACCAATAGCACCACTTTTTAAAGTGAGGCCACAGTCCCCATCACCAGCAATGCGATCCATCTCTGTCAGCTCTGGCTCAGCTTTCGAAACCGCCTCACATGCCCGACGCATCGCCGCAAGGTACACTTCCCTGTTCTCGATGCCAAGAACTCGATCGAACTGACTACTGGTCGCAGTATCTGATGAAGGAGGTAGTGAAATGGGAGTTATCCCGTCAGGTGATGCGGTACGCGTCCACCTCCATGCCGGTGCGTCTGGTACGTCATCCAAGAATCCCAATATCTGCTTTGCATCGTATGGCGCCTCCTCGCCAGGACGAGGAAGTAACAACAGGGTAATAGAGAATCCCGGCATATTCAGCGACGTCTAAATCACCACGCATAAGTAAGACGCGAAAACCATCCGCTGGATCGAACTCGCCATGATGGTTCCAGAAATTATTCTATCAACCGAAATGCCTCGAGCCGTCACTGCTTTCAGAGTCTCGCCGACGATGGCGCCCAGTTCGAGCTCACTGACCGACCCCAAATTGTTGACCAAGAGTATAACTCGATCCGCACCATCACTCTTGAACGGAACAAACGAGCGTTCTGGATCGTCCGTACGGGTGATCATGTCAAGTAGGGTGGGTATGAGCACTGAAAGGGAGGCAAGTTTGGATCGACTGTGGCCTGGTTCATTGTGGATGCCCATTCCGATTTCTATTTCGTCCGCCGCAAGATGGCTGCTGTGGCTCGTGGCTGTGCCTGGAACCTAGGGCCAAGAGATCGGAAAAGCATGGCCATGAAGGAACTTTTGGGCGTACATGACAGTGATCCAGTCCCACACCGACCGTTCCTAAGCGGTTAGAAACATAAGAAGCAAGTTTGAACACCTGGTCCAAGGACGCTCCAGCTCTAGCCAATGCACCGGCGATTTTGTACACTAGAAATGGTAACTCTCGGAATGGATCCTCAATGCTACAATGAAATAGTTGTGCAACTTACCAAGAACAGTTCCCGCCAATCCTCTGCGTCCGACGATGGCCCCTTGCGTCCTCCCAACACTAACATCGTCTCCCACGACAAGAAGCTTGACTTTGTGGGCCCTCTCTGGGTGTGCTGCAGAGTATTGTTCCTTAGCTAAACCAAAGTTGAGGATATCACCTAAAATGTTTGTCAGATTGCCAGCGAACCAGCCACAGTGGGATGTTATTGCACCCGTATAACTCTTTATGACAATTAGCACCCTATGTGGAACATTAGGGGATACATGGAGGTCTAATCGATACTCACCCGGCGCTGTTCTTGCTGTCCACGACTTCAATAGCACGCTTGACTTGACCAGCGTTAGGAGAAGCAAATACATTTCCGCACACAGCGGCTGATGTCATCATATAAGTGGGAATCGGTGCCCATTGGTTGGATGCCTACAAGTGAGCATTCCTGCGCCAACAAACCCTAGCCGATCCTATTAAGGACGGTAGCGCAACTGATGGGAGGCCGTGACATACCGGAGTGAGCTGGCTCGTGGCCAGATCCACCTCCAGAGATGATCGCCACTTTCGATTCATCTCGAGTCTTGCAAATGACCACTGAGCAATGCAGTCGGTCATACTAACCAATAATGACACAATGTATGCAGAGTACCTTTTTGGCTCTCATCGAGCGCTAAGTTTGGGTTGATGCGACAGAGGCCCCTCAGAGAATCGACAACTAGGTCTTTGGGGGCATTGAGCAGATGTTTGCTGCTGAAAGCCATATCCTGACGTTTAGATATGAACTATGTACAAGTCTCTGTTGCCTTCAAGGTATGGCCTCGAACTTACATTCGACGACGTCTGGTCCAACTGCTTTTGAACCAGCGCCTTTCAAGCAAATGAATCAAGTTTGTCCCTGCCTACCCTGGAACATTGTAACCAAGTGACAGAATTTCCTAGGACGCGTTTAGGAACCTCATCGGCTCCGGAAAACCCGCTGGCGGCAGTTCTGGTCAGTCAAGGGGCTCGTTCCTCCCACCGAAGCACAATACTGGGGCGAAGAACAAGGAAACACAAGACCCTAAGACGGAATCTACTCATTTCACGCCCCGGAAAGTCAAAACCGGAGAAGGGAAATATCGCGACCGTGCCGCAGAACGATTGGCAGGGATCAATGACTACGCGGATGTACGAGGTGTCGACTTTGAAGTTAGAAAGAGTACTCATTAAACGAAAGGTTGAAGCTTTGAAAGATGCGTTCGAGAAACAGAATGCCGAAGTAGAAGACAGGACAGTTGTACGCAAAGGATCATCGAATATATGTCTCACTCTGATTTTATCACCTTCGCGTAGGTCGAGGAACAGAGGACAATGCTCGGAGGCGACGCTCATCACACAGTGCTAGTGAAAGGTGAGGTTGTTACAACTTTGTTAGACCATCTGGATATAGTATTACATATCACATCACTCACCTACTATTCCTCCTTGAAATCCTTCCAGGCTTAGACTTTGCTCTGCTTGAGCAGCAAAAGGCAAAAATGGCACATGTTCAAGTGGCCGCTGATGACGACCTTGAGTCTGCCTTCATAGAAGCTTCAGTATCTATTCCAGGGAAGAAAACTCGCGAGGGGCTGGTAAAGGAGTTGAAACTGGCCCGTTCTTCGGCCTCTGCTGTCCATGTCGCACAAGATGGATTAGACCGCGCCAAGATGACAGGCAAATTCAAGCCTATCGGTGCCCCAGATAAGTCATTGGAGAAGGAGAAGACCAAAAAGAAGAAGCGGGCCAAAGATGGAGCAGAGGACGGGGAGAGGAAGAAGAAGAAACGCAAGATCGAGAGCGAGCCCGCCGCAAAGGCGGAAAGAAATAGGGATGAAAACGATAAAGTGACAGAGCAGAAGGTTTCTGAAGAGATTCCAAACGAAGATCCCAAAGCCACGCGACTAGGCCCTACAAAACGAAAGGCACCCACCCCGCCACCTTTGGTAGACGATGACGATATATTTGCCGACGCAGGGGAATACGATGGTCTCCAGCTAAGCGAGGATGATGATGATGATGATGATGACAAAGAGGAGCGACCGAAGACGCTACCAAAACTCTCTGGTCGCCATTCCCCTCCCGCAGGCTCAGTAAGCGACAGACCAAATCGTAATTGGTTTGGGGAACCCTTGGAGCCAGACAAACCTCCTGCGTTCATCAAGCCCTCAAGTGTTCCGCTCGCTCCCGTTGTCTCGTTATCTGCATCTGGCAGTATGCCTCAGTCGAGTCGCGAAGAACACGGGGGAGATCTTATCGAAGGAGCCAAGCTGCGAGGATTGACAAGCTCCGCCGTCCCTTCTATCAAGGACCTCCTGGCTATCGACGAGGCTGCTGAGCGTGAAGAAAAACGAAAGGCCAAAAAGGAGAAGAAAAAAGTAAAGAAGCTGAATGAGGAGGCCAAGCTTAATAGAGAAGTGAAGCGGTAAGTGTTATCCGTTGTCGTTGAAAGCAGGGTACTAACCCCTATAATAGGCTTGATAAGTACATCAGCGAGAAGGATAAATGACAAGTCTGTTCTATCCGCATTCATAGAATTTTTCTGTTTTCCTTCCTGTATTTCGATACTGCGTCCATTGAATTGGATCCACTTGGCGTCTACCACTTGACCGTATTTCGAGTGACTGCTGGCTGCTCACACAAACACGCCGCGTTACCTGTGTTATCCAAAGTATCGTATAGTATTATCAAAATGACATGGCTATCAACGCTGGCAAGTGTGGGCATGGCCATCGGACCACCATTTGCATACGTAGACCAAAGTACGTACTTTGGGGTTGAAGCCTTTTGAACACCGTCCCTAAGGTGTCTACCGTCAATAGCGTATTCTATTGCTAAAAAGAAGTTTGTCCTTGATGCTATCCTTGGATCCGCAGCTCACGGTCTCTGCCCCGTAGAGATGCTACGGGTTTCTCGAGGTTAGTGGCTCGCCTTCCGTGCCACAAAGAAGATTCTGAGTGATTCCCGGTGCACAGGGATTTATGCGCTATCCTACTCATTGCCAACATTACTCGGTGTTTCTTCTGGCTAGGAGAGCACTTCGAATTTGGTAATGAATATGTATCGCATTGAGTGGCATCAGTTCTGAGTTGCTGACCTGTGCGAAATAGCCCTCCTCCTTCAATCACTTCTCATGATACTGGGTCAGGTCCGCATTTCATTGCCAAAGTCAAACTTCTGGCAGACTGAGCATATTATCCCTAGCTTATACTGCTCTACATTTGCGTTCTCTATCGGCCACGTCACGAACCTGGTCATACACGTCCCTTCAACTTCTGGCATTGGCCGTAAGCCTGCCTTTTTTTGGCACAGTTGGAGAGGAAAGGTCTAACAAAAGGATCAGGCACTATTCACAGTACATCGTGTTCCTAGCTGGTCTTCTGTGTGTCTCCTTCAGGCCAGAGGAAACTAGTGTTAACCTACCGCTTATTCAGCCTTTGCGAAATAATCCTCCAACTAATACTAGGGAGACGTCAATGGTTCATAGATGTCCTTGGTTATATCGCTCTTGGTCTCGAGAGCACATTGCCGCTCCCTCAGATGGCCAGGTAAGAGCCTTGTTAACGGACGAAGCAACGTAATTGAAGGCGATTGCAGTAATTACCGCAACAAATCTCTCTACGGCTTTCGGATGACAACGCTGCTCGCTTGGTTGCTGGGGGATACTTACAAGTCCGTCCACGTGTACTATCGTCAACTTCTGCCTCACACACACTTGCTTTATAAACAGGTGCTTGTATTTCTTCTTTCAAGGTTCCCCGCTGCAGTTCAAGGCTTGTTCCGTCTTCCAGTTATCAATTGACTGCAGTAAGTCCGGTCTTCGCTAACCGTCAACAAGCCAGCACCTTCGAATACTCATAATTCTATCCAGTCATCGTAATACAGCGTATTTATTACGGTATTCCTCCACCAGCAGAGGTCCTTCCTCCGGACGAAGATGTAGAGGCAGCACTCCGATTGGATTCAGACCTAGAGGAACCACCGTCCCGATAGATATACCGCAGACCTATTTTTTATTGTTTGTGTGTTCGATTATGAAGTCTCAGGGGTGTTTATGTTACCTATATGGCTCATCAATGGCCTTTCTTTGTTCTGTGCCTTTGTTGTCACTTGTTTCCCTCCCAGTTCCAGGGATTATAGGTTTTCAGCATCGGAAGGTCCGAACCGCTCACAGGACTGACTTCGAAAGTGCTCGTCACCATTGTCTTTCTTACCGATGGGCGCAGCAGAGGTCAAGGCTGCATTGAATGTAGCGCTGGGTACGAATGCGAAGTCGTACTGGCGAGTATTCTCCAACTTTCTCTCTGGACGAACCGCGAGGGCAGAATTTGAAGATTCCGTTCGACAATATCTCAACACCCAACAGCTGGGTTAGTCCCCAGTGCTAGATTCAGAAATGGAGTCTGACCACACGTTGAACCTATCACAGTCCAACTACACAATGCACTCATAATGGAGATCATAAGCTCTGTGACAATAAGCGAACCGGACATCATCTCGCCGGACACTATTATCCCTGCGAGCAAACGGCGAAGAGTACACCCATACCAGGGCGCGGAAGACGGTAACGATACGCTTCACTCTGCAAGGCTCAAGAGCTGGATCGTTTCCATGAGCAAAGCCGAGCGTCAAAGCTTGCGAAATACAGGGCAATTTGCAGAAGGGTATCCAAGGTTTCTGCAAGAGAGGATACTCAAGGATGAAACCAACTCAGAAGGAGCTCTAGTGGAACCTCGGCGCGATGGTAGGCTCCATTCTGCGTTCAACCCTAGTCAGACATTCACCTGTTGTCCGGGTTCTTAGTGATCCTGGATTCTCAGCACCTTTGCGCATCCGAACGTTTTCTTCCTAATCCGTCTATTATACTACACAGAGTCAAGCGGATAGCACAAATGCACGGACTCCAACTGCCGCAAGCAACCACCCATACCACCTTTGGGGTATTATTCAACACCGCCCTCGAAGAATTCCTGACCAACATCATTCGAGAGACATTCACGACTGTCACTGCTTCCGATATGTATGACTCGGTTCGACCCCTGAATCCGAGCAAGTCTCAACACATTAAGGGACGCCATCGAGTGGTCGTACGGCCGCCCGATATCGCCACGACACTTCATTTGATACCTAATCTTGTCCCCTATCATAGCCCCGCCGCCCAGAGATTGATGATGTCAAACTTCGTCTGGCCGGACGAGGAGCCGGAGGATGAAGCGGAAGTCAAGGACCAGAAGGAGAAGAAGCATATGTACTTGAACAGTTCGTCTACCGCAGACTTTTATCGACTTCTGCGTGCCAGTCGGTCCGGAACGAGCGAAGTATTGCACGACTTCTTATGGGCTTGATGTCAGCTTCTAGTAACCATA
>WNFL01024217.1_pt1 | contig 13150 bp, 10 predicted proteins | sample 5400361 | NCBI WGS metagenome assembly WNFL01 (sample SAMN13153351, study PRJNA577476) | soil metagenome | isolation source: 40 cm soil on Douglas fir-dominated hillslope | place: USA:California | collected 2013-09-17
CATCGTGCCGAGCTCCGCGGCGAACGCGGCGCCCGACCGACCCGCGGCGACGATCGCGACCATGAGCGGCCCGAACTCGCGCGTGACTCCGATCGCGATCCCGTCGGCGACGAAGATGTCGGCGCCGTAGCGGTGCAAGGTGATCGCGCCCTGGAACGCGCTCACCAGACCGACCAGAAAGGTGATCAGCGCGACGATCGGCAGCGCGTCCGCGCCCGTGCGCTCCATCAGCGAGAGCACGGACCGCCAGGGAACCAGGCGCGCGTCGCGCGCCGCGGCGCCCACCGCGACGAAGGTGCGGCCGACGAACTCGAGCACCTCCATCGCGGAGCCCGCGATGTTCGCAGTCTCGCGCCCGACCTGCTCGAGCACCGGGGGAATTCGGTGCGCATCGCGCGCCTCGACCCCGGGCGGGCTCGACGCGACCAGGTCGAGAATCGACTCCACGCGCCCCGCCGCGCCCGTGACTTCGACCTCGCGGAAGCGCTCGCGCAGCTCGTCGCGCAGGTCGAGCAGAAGCGCGGCGCTCGCGGCGTCGAGCGTGCGGAGCTGCGAGAGATCGAACTGCAGCCGCTCGACCGTCCCGTCGACGAGCCCGCGCATGCGCGCGATCGCCTCGGGCGCGGCGTGCAACAAGAGGCGCCCCGCGAGCGCGAGTGAGACACGACCCGGCGCGGTGTCGACGCGGGCGACGCTCCATTCGAGCGGCGTTGCGGAGAGATTCGCTGTCAGTGGCTGCGTTCTCCGGGGCGAAGGCTGCCCAGTCGCTCGCATAGCGTCAAGGCGTCAAGGACACCGCAGGTCCAAAGGCGCGATCGATTCGCGCCGCTCATTGGTACGCGATCCGGTACGATGCGACAAAGCTACACAGAGGAGAACCCCGTGTCGGAGCGAGTGAAGATCGAGTTTCGGGACGGCGTCGCGGACGTCCGCCTGACGCGCGCGGACAAGATGAACGCGATCGACTCCGCGATGTTCAGCGCGCTCGGCGACGCGGGCCGCGCGCTCGCGGACGACAAGAGCGTGCGCGCCGTGGTGTTGTCGGGCGAGGGCCGCGCGTTCTGCGCGGGCCTCGACATGGAGAGCTTCGCGGCGATGGCCGGCCCGCGCGCGGGCGGCGGCGCGGACCCGAAGCTGTTCGAGCGCTCCGCGAGCGGGGCGAACCGCGCCCAGCTCGCCGCGTGGATCTGGCAGGAGCTGCCCGTGCCGGTGATCGCGGCCGTACACGGAGTGGCGTATGGCGGCGGTCTGCAGATCGCGCTCGGCGCCGACCTGCGCATCGTCTCACCCGACGCGCGTCTCTCGGTGATGGAGGTGAAGTGGGGCCTGATCCCGGACATGTCCGGCACGCAGACCCTGCGCCGGCTGGTGCGCCAGGACGTCGCGAAGGAGCTCACGTTCACCGGCCGCGTGGTGTCGGGGACCGAAGCCGTCGCGCTCGGCCTGGCGACGCGCACGTCCGAGAGGCCGCTCGAAGACGCGCTCGCGCTCGCGCGCGAGATCGCGACGAAGAGTCCGGACGCGGTGCGCGCGGCGAAGCGGCTGCTGCAGGAGACCTGGCAGGGCTCGATCGCCGACGGACTGAAGCTCGAGGAAGAGCTGCAGCGCAGCCTGATCGGCAAGCCGAATCAGATCGAAGCCGTGAAGGCGAACCTGGAGAAGCGCGCCCCGAAGTTCGCGGACTGACTGGTGTGCGGCGCGCCGACCCTTTCCTAGTGGATCCCTGATTCCTCGGCGCGGTGGTCGAGATAGGCGCGGAGCTTGGCGACGTCGGCGTCGCCGAGATACGCGGAGAATTCGGGCATTCCGTTTCCGCGCAGCGCTCCCTTGAGCACGATGTCGGCGAGCGCGGCGCGCGTCTCGGGGGAGATCTTGCGCAGGTCCTTCATGCCGACCATCGCGACCGCTGCGCCGCCGTGACACGTCGCGCAGTACTTGTGATACAGGCGCTCGCCGTCGTAGACCTCGCCGGGCGCGGTGATGCGGTCGAGCACCATCTGCGTGGTGGGCGGCTCGCCCGTGCCGAGTGCGAAGGTGAGCAGGCGACCCTTGCCGTCGCCGCCTGACTCGTGGGCGACGTCGCCGCTCACCAGTGCGAACGTGCCTCCCCAGCCGGCGACGATCGACACGTACTGCTTGCCGTCGAGCAAATAGGTCACCGGGGCCGCGATGATGCCGGTGCCCGAGTGCGACTCCCAGAGCTGCGAAACACGAGATTTCCGCCGGTCGAGAGCAGCCCGCCGTTCCAGGGAAGCGCGTAGGGGTGGCGCCAGACCTCCTTCCGACTCACCGGATCCCAGGCGATCAGCGCGCCTTTGACGCTGTCTTTCGTCATCAACCCGAACACGTTGAAATCGGTGCCCGTGTTCATCGCGCCGGGCTGATACTGGAAGTCCTGCTCGTTCCGGTAGGCGCCGAGGATGTCGTGGGTCGGAATGTACACGAGCCCGGTCTTCGGGCTGTACGACATCGGCTGCCAGTTGTGTCCGCCGAAAGGCGTCGGCTTCACCAGCGCGAGTCCGTCCTGATAGTCCTGGCCCGGATTCTCGATCGGCTTGCCCGTCGACTTGTCGACGTGATCCGCCCAAGTCACTTCGACGTACTTCTCCGCAGAGATCAGCTCACCCGTCTTGCGGTCGAGCACGTAGAAGAAGCCGTTCTTCGGCGCCTGCATGATCACCGGGCGGTTGCGCCCTTCGATCTTCAAGTCCGCGAGGATCATGTGCTGCGTCGCGGTGTAGTCCCAGTTGTCGCCCGGCGTCGTCTGGTAGTGCCACACGATCTCGCCGTTTGCGGGGTTCAGCGCGAGGATCGAGGACAGGAAGAGATTGTCGCCGCCGCCGGGGCTGCGCACCTGTCGCACCCAGGGCGAGCCATTGCCCGTTCCGACATACAAGAGGTTCAGCTCCGGGTCGAACGCCATCGAGTCCCAGACCGTCCCGCCGCCGCCGACCTTCCACCACTCACCACCCTTCCAGGTCTGGGCGGCTTGCTCCAGCGCCTTCGACTCGAACGGCTGCGACGGATCGCCGGGCACCGTGTACGTGCGCCAGACCAGCTTGCCGTCCAGCGCGTCGTAGGCCGACACATATCCGCGTACCCCGTACTCGGCGCCGCCGTTGCCGATGATCACCTTGCCGGCGACGACGCGCGGCGCGCCGGTGATCGTGTACGGCAGACTCTGATCGACGGTCACGACCTGCCAGACCGGAGTACCCGTCTTCTCGTCGAGCGCGGCGAGCCGGCCGTCGAGCACGCCGACGTACACGCGGCCCTTGTAGAGCGCGACGCCGCGGTTCACGACGTCGCAACAGGCCTTGCTCGCGACGAGCTTGTCGACCTCGGGATCCCACTTCCACAGCTGCTTGCCGGTGCGCGCGTCGACCGCGAACACGACGCTCCACGAGCCGGTGAAGAACAGCACGCCGTCGTGCGCGATCGGCGTCGCTTCGTGACCGCGGCCGAGTCCCGTCTCGAAGCTCCAGACCTCGTGCAGGCGAGCGACGTTGTCGGCGTTGACTTGATCGAGCGGGCTGTAGCGCTGCTCGCCATACGTGCGGCCGGTGGTCAGCCAGTCGCCGACGTCCGCATCCGCGCCGCGCAGCCGCGCGTCGTCCACGACCTCGGACTCCGAAGGGACGCCGCCACCGCTCGCCGGGCTGGCAGCCGGCGCGCTGCTCCGGGGCGCCTTCTCCTGCTGCTCGCTCTCCGAGCCACACCCGAGCGCAAACGCGGCCGCGAGGACGACCGCGATCCGGAGCGCCTGCCCGCGCATCTCCCCCCTCCCAGTCACTTCTCGAAAACGACCTAGGCCAGCAGCTTGGTAAGGACCTCGCGCAGGCGCGCGGGGTCGGCTTTGCCGCCGGTCGCCTTCATCACCTGACCGACGAAGAAGTTCAGCAGCTTCCCATCGCCGGCGCGGAACTTCGCGACCTGGCCCGAGTTCGCGGCGATCACCTCGCGCGCATGGCGCTCGAGCTCGCCCGCGTCGGACACGGCCTCGAGCCCGCGCGAACGCACGATCGCCTCGGCGCGGGCGCCGCTCCTCGCCATCTCCGCGAACACCTCGCGCGCCGACGCCGCCGTGATTCGGCCCGCGTCGATCAAGCGCAGCAGCTCGACCAGGTGCAGCGGTGTGATCGGCAGCTCGCCGAGTGACTTCCCGAGCTCGGTCGCTGCGGCGAGCACGTCGCGCATCACCCAGTTCGACACCGTCTTGGGCTGGCCGTAGAGCTGCAGCGCCGTCTCGAAGAACTCCGCGACGTCGCGATCCTCGGTCAGTACCTGGGCGTCGTATCCGGGCAGCCCGAATGACTCGCGGTAGCGCGCGCGCCGCGCCTGCGGCAGCTCGGGCAGCTTCCTGCGCTGCGCCTCGAGCCAGTCGGGCTCGAGCCGCAGCGGCGGGAGGTCGGGGTCGGGAAAATAGCGGTAGTCGTCCGCGTGCTCCTTCGTGCGCATCGGCGACGAGCGGCCCGCGCGGTCGTCCCAGTGCAGGGTCTGCTGCTGCACCTTCCCGCCCGACTCGAGCAGCTCGATCTGGCGCTCGATCTCGTGGGCGATCGCGCGCTCGACGAAGCGGAACGAGTTCAGGTTCTTCAGCTCGGTGCGCGTGCCGAGCCGTTTCTCGCCCGCGCGCCGCACCGACACGTTGGCGTCGCAGCGGAACTGACCCTTCTCCATGTCGGCGTCCGAAACCTCCAGGTACCGCAGCACCTGGCGCAGGCTGCGCAGATAAGCTCCGGCTTCGTCGGGCGAACGGATCTCGGGCTCGGAGACGATCTCGACCAGCGGCGCGCCGGCGCGGTTCAGATCGACGTGAGTCACTCCGCCGCCGGTGACCGCGTCGTCGTGGATGTTCTTCGCCGCGTCCTCTTCCATGTGGATGCGCGTCAGGCCGACGGAGCGCGTGCCGCTCTCGTCCTCGATCGGCACCGCGCCGCGCTTCGCGAACGGCTCGTCGTACTGCGAGATCTGATAGCCCTTGGGCAGATCGGGGTAGAAGTAGTGTTTGCGCGCGAACGTCGACACGGGCTGGAGCTCGCAGCCGAGCGCGAGCGCGGCGCGCACCGCGAGCTCCACCGCGCGCTCGTTCAGCACGGGCAACACGCCGGGCAGCCCCACGTCGACCTCGGTGGTCTGCGAATTCGGCTCGGCGCCGAACGCGTTGGGCGCGGAGCTGAACAGCTTCGAGCGGGTCTTCAGCTGCGCGTGCACCTCGAGGCCGATGACCGCTTCCCAGCCCGCCGGGATCTTGAACGTGCTGCCCTGCGCCACGCGGCGAGGTTATCCCGCGCCGTGCGGGTTTTCGAGGAGCGCCGTGTAGTCGCGAATCACGCGCGCGAGTCGGAACTCCTCGGGCAGGCGCGCGCGCGGCGGCGGCTCGGGACCGAGCGCGCGGGCGAGGGCGCGCGCGAGTCCGCGCACGTCGCCGTCGGCCACGAGCTGGGCGCCGGGAATCGCCGAGACGATCTCGCGCGTGCCGCCCGGGCAATCGAACGCGACCAGCCGCGCTCCGCAGGCGGCCGCCTCGAGCACGGCGACCGGCAGACCCTCGCGCCGCGAGCTCTGCGCGAAGGCGTGCGCGAAGCGCATCCAGGCATAGGGCTCGGCTTGATAGCCGGCGAAGTGCACGTGTGACTCGAGGCCGAGCTCGCCGGCGCGCGCCTCGAGCGCCGCGCGCTCCGGCCCGTCGCCGATCAGCCACAGCTCCGCTGCGATGCCACCCGCGACCAGCAGCGCGAAAGCCTCGAGCAACCGGTCGTAGCCCTTCACCGCCGAGAGCCGACCGACGCCGACCACGTGCGGCCCGTCGCTCGCGAACGGCGAGCGCCCGGTGGCGAGCGACGCCTCGATCTTCGCTTCGTCGATCGGATTGCGGATCATGCGGATCTGCGCGGGCGCGAGGCCGAAGCTCGAGACCAGGTCGTCGGCGATCGCGTGCGAGCAGGCGACGATGCGATCCGCGCGCGGATACAGCGCGCGATAGCCGGCGCGCCAGAGCCACGGGCGCTCCTGCTCCGCCACCTCCGCGGACAGGGTCGTGTGCTCGATCGGAATCACCGCGGTGCCGCGCGGCATCAGCGGCCGCCCGGCGAGACACACCAGGTTGAGATAGCCGAGGTTCGGCACGATCACGTCGGGGCGCAGCTTCTGCACCAGCCGCACGAGCGGACCGAACGCGCGCCGCACGCGCCCGCCGCCCAGCTCGTGCACCGTCACGTCCTTCGCGACGCGCGCGAGAAACTCGCCGGTCGCTTCGGCCAGCCCGAGGTGCAGCTCGAAGCGCTCGCGCGGCAGCTCCTGCAAGAGCAGCGCGACCACGCGCTCTGCGCCGCCCAGGCGCAAGCTCGGGACCAGGAACAGGACGCGAGTCACCGGCTCACGCAGGACGAGTGCATCGTCACGGCACGAAGTTGATGAGGCGCCCTGGCACGTAGATCACGCGCCGCGGCTCGCTCGCGCCCAGGTGCTTCTTCACGTTCTCGTCGGCCTGCGCCGCCGCGCGCACCGCCGCTTCGTCCGCGTCCTTCGGCACGCGCACGCGCGCGCGCAGCCTGCCCGCGACCTGCACGCTGATCTCGATCTCGTCGCTCACCAGGAACGCGGCCTCGGCCTCGGGCCAGGGCGCGCGCGCGAGTGATTCGGCGTGGCCGAGCTTCTCCCACAGCTCCTCGGCCAGGTGCGGCGCGAGCGGCGCGAGCAGCAGCACGAACGGCTCGACCAATCCGCGGGTTGCGGGTGCGTCCTTCTCGAGGTCGCGCACGAACACCATGAGCTGGGAGATCGCGGTGTTGAACTCGAGCGCCTCGCAGTCCGCGGTCACTTTGGCGATCGTGCGCGCCAGCAGGCGCCGCTGCTCGTCGGTGCCCGGACCGGGCGCGAAGCTGCGCACGCGGTCGCCTTCCTCGCGCTGCTCCATCACGAGCCGGTAGGCGCGGCCGAGAAAGCGCGCCACGCCGGGGATGCCGTCGGTCGACCAGGGCGCGGCCTTGCCGAGCGGCCCGATGAACATCTCGTAGAGGCGCATCGCGTCGGCGCCGAACTCCTCGATGATCTCGTCGGGATTCACCACGTTTCCGCGGCTCTTCGACATCTTCTCGACGACTTCCTCGAGGTCGACGTCGAGCGCGGGGGCGAGCGCGCGCCCGTCCTTCCAGCGCACGTTCTCCGGCTCGACCCACTCCTCCGCGAGCTCGGCGCCCGAGCCGACATGGAGCGGTGTCTCTCCCTCGAAGCGCACGTCGCCGCGCGAGAAGTACTTCGGCGCGGGGCCAGAGTCGTCGCGGAACAGGCGGTAGCTCCTGCCCTGGATCATTCCCGGGTTCAGCAGCTTCTGGAACGGCTCCTTGGTGTGCACGAGGCCCAGGTCGTAGAGCACCTTGTGCCAGAAGCGCGCGTACAGGAGGTGCAGCACCGCGTGCTCCGCGCCTCCGACGTACAGATCGACGTTCATCCAGTAGCGCTCGGCCTCGCGCGAGAACGGTGCGCTCTCGTTCCACGGATCGCAGAAGCGCAGATAGTACCAACAGCTCCCGGCCCACTGCGGCATGGTGTTGGTGTCGCGCTTCGCGCTCCGGCCCGTCTCGGGATCTACGACGTCGACCCAGCCACTCGCGCGAGACAGCGGCGACTCGAAGCCCCCGCGCGGCTTGAAGTCGTCGAGCTCGGGCAGGCGCACGGGCAGCTGTGACTCGGACAGGAGCTTCGCCTTGCCGTCTGCGGTGTGAATCACCGGGAACGGCTCGCCCCAGTAGCGCTGCCGGCTGAACAGCCAGTCGTGCAGCTTGTACGAGACCGCTCGCTTCCCCACGCCGTGCTCCTCGAGCCACGTCGCCATCTTCTCCTTGGCTTCCGGGCTGGGGAGGCCGTCGAGGAAGCCCGAGTTCACGGCGACGCCCTCCCCCTCGAACGCGGCCTCGGCGACGTTGCCGCCCTTCACCACCTCGATGATCGGCAGGCCGAAGGCCCGCGCGAACGCATGGTCGCGCGAGTCACCGCCGGGCACGGCCATGATCGCGCCGGTGCCATACGAGGCGAGCACGTAGTCGGCGACCCAGATGGGGATGCGCGCGCCACTCACGGGATTCGTCGCGAACGCGCCCGTATCGACGCCGGTCTTGCTCTTCGCGTCCGCGGCGCGCGCGCGCTCGCTCTTCCGCGCCGCCGCCTCGACGTAGGCGCGGACTGCGCCGCGCCGCTCGGCCGTGGTGAGCTTCTCGACCAGAGGGTGCTCGGGCGCGAGCACCATGTACGTGGCGCCGAACAGCGTGTCGGGCCGCGTCGTGAAGACCTCGATCGACTCACTCGGCCGATCTGCGAGCGGGAAGAACACGCGCGCCCCGACCGACCGGCCGATCCAGTCGAGCTGCATCTTCACGATGTGCTCCGGCCAGTCGACGAGCGCCAGATCCTCGATGAGTCGGTCCGCGTACGCCGTGATGCGCAGCATCCACTGCTTCAGCGGCATGCGGACCACTGGGTATCCGCCGATATCACTGCGACCGTCTCGCACTTCCTCGTTGGCGAGCACGGTGCCCAGCTCGGGACACCAGTTCACCGGCACCTCGGCTTCGTACGCGAGCCCCATCTCGAACAGCTTGCGGAAGATCCACTGGGTCCAGCGCACGTAGCCCGGGTCAGTCGTGTCGATCTCTCGGTCCCAGTCGTACGAAAGGCCGAGCGCCTGCAGCTGCTCGCGATAGCGCGCGATGTTGCGCGCGGTCGTCACCGCCGGGTGTTGGCTGGTCTTCACCGCGTGTTGCTCCGCGGGAAGTCCGAACGCGTCCCAGCCCATCGGATGCAGCACGTTGAAACCGCGCATGCGCTTGTAGCGCGCGTACACGTCGGTCGCGACGTAGCCCTTCGGGTGACCCACGTGCAGCCCCTCACCGGACGGGTAAGGGAACATGTCGAGGACGTAGAACTTCGGCCGCGCGGGATCGATCTCGGCGCGGAACGTCTTGCGCTCGAGCCAAAGCCGCTGCCACTTGGCCTCGAGCCTGCGCGGCTCGTACGACATGCGGCGCATGGTAGCAGCGACATCGGGCTTTGCGCGGCAGTCCAGACCCTCTAGAGTGACGCGAGCGACATGGCCGAACGCAAACCGACACCGAGCGACGGCACTTGGCCCACGCCGGAGCTGTCCGCGGAGGAGCTCGCGCGCAAAGCCGAGTTCTTCGCGCAGCGCGTGCGCGCGCCGGTGCCGAGCCAGACGCGCAGCGTCGCGGACATGGTGCGCGCGTTCTCGGGGATGAGCATTCAGGCGCGCAATCTGGGCAGCTGTTACGAGGTGCTCGAGGGCATGCTCCGCGACCCCGACCGGCCGACGATCCTGCTCGGTGTCGCGGGGCCGCTGATCGCGGGCGGCCTGCGCCAAGTGATTCGCGAGCTCGTCGAGTTCAACCTGGTCGACGTGGTCGTCTCGACCGGCGCGATCCTGTATCAGGACCTGTATCAGGCGCGCGGCTACGCGCACTACCGGGGCTCGACGCAGGTCGACGACGCGGAGCTGCGCGAGCTCTACGTCGACCGCATCTACGACACCTACGTCGACGAGATCGGCTTCGCGAAGACCGACACCTGGATCGGTCACGTCGCGGACACGCTCGCGCCCGGCGCCTACTCCAGCCGCCAGTTCATGGACGTGCTCGCGGACCGCGTCGACGATCCGCTCTCGATCGTCGCCACCTGCCGGCGCTTCGGCGTGCCGATGTTCGTGCCGGCGCTGAACGACAGCTCGATCGGCATCGGACTCACCGAGCACCATCACCGCTGCGTGACGGGCGCGAAGCCGGGGGTCGTGATCAGCTCGATCCAGGACAACTACGAGCTGACTCAGATCGTGGCGCGCTCGCCGACGACCGCGGCCTTCTTCGTCGCCGGCGGCGTGCCCAAGAACTACATCAACGACGCGGTGGTCACGAGCTACGTCTTCGGCCGGCCGGACCACGGCCACCGCTACGCGCTGCAGATCACGACCGCGGTCTCGGCGGACGGGGGTCTCTCGGGCTCGACGCTCGAAGAGGCCGAGAGCTGGGGCAAGGTGCAGCACGGCGCGACCCGCGCGATGGCCTGGGTCGAGCCGACCGTGTCACTCCCGCTGCTCACCACCGCGGCGATCGAGGAAGAGCTCTACAAGGGACGCCCGCGCCTGCGCATGGACTGGGACGGCCAGATCCTCGCGAACCTCCAGCGGGTCGAGGTCGGCTGAGTGCCCCTGCTCGTCGAGCCGGCCTGGCTCGAACCGCGGCTCGCCGATCCCGCCATTCGCATCATCGACGCGAGCTGGTATCTGCCCGCGATGAAGCGCGACGCGCGCGCCGAGTACGCGGCCGCGCACCTGCCCGGCGCCGTGTTCTTCGATCTGTCGACCGACCTCGCCGACGAGCGCGCCCCGATCCGGAACACGATCGCCCCGCCCGAACAGCTCGCCCGCCGCTTCGCGGCGCGCGGCATCGGCACGGACCACCACGTGATCGTCTACGACCACCTCGGCGGCTACTCGGCGGCGCGGGTCTGGTGGACCCTGCGCTACGCGGGACACGGAAATGTGTCGCTGCTCGACGGCGGCTTCGCGCGCTGGGCGAACGCCCGCCGGCTCGTGACTTCCGCCGCGCCGGGGCACCCCCCCGCGAGCTTCGTCGCCAAACCGCGCCCGGAGCTCCTGCGCACCAAGGCCGACGTGGCGCGCGCGCTGCGCGAGGGCGATGTCGAGATCGTCGACGCGCGCTCGAGCGCGCGCTTCTGCGGCAGCGGCGAGGAGCACACGAAGCACAAGGGCCACATGCCCGGCGCGAAGTCCGTGCCCTACGACGAGAACCTGGCCGGCGACCGGCTGAAGCCGGAAGCCGAGCTGCGCGCGGTCTACGAACGCGCCGGCGTGCGCCTCGACCGCCCGATCATCGCGACCTGCGGCTCCGGAGTCACTGCCGCGCTCGACGCCTTCGCGCTCGCGCTCCTGGGGCACGGCGACGTGTCGGTCTACGACGGCTCGTGGGCCGAGTGGGGCGACAGCGACGACGTCCCGATCGCGACCGGAAACCCCTAGGCGTCTTGGGGTTGGTGTCTCGCTCGGGCGGGCTAGAGAAATGCCCGCTCTAGCGACGTGATGAAGTCGATACCACGATTGTCAACGATGGTATGTTTTGTTCTCACCGATACACGGTATGACTCGGGCGGCCTTCGAGGATGTTCTCCGCTCCCCAGTTGGTGACTTTCCTGAACGTCTCCGAAGCGACGAAGTCGCGGAACGCCTCCTCGCTCGACCAGGTGGAGACGATCAGATACTGGCGCGCCGCTTCGCCGACCTCGCGGAACAGGTGCGAGTCCGCGTGGCCGTCGATCCCGCCCATCGTCTGGATCACGCGCGCGCAGGCGTCCTCGAAGATCTTCTCCTTGCCGGGCCGGACGCTGTAGTTCATGCCGATCGTCACCATCTGCCCCACTCCTTCTGCTTCTCTTCTGACTTCGTTCGGCTCCGCCTCACTGCGCGCGGCTCCGCCGCTTTGCTGGCTCGGCTCGGGACGGCCCTCGCCTCGCCGCCTATGATCGCCGCCCGATGATTCCGATCCACGACACGATCCGCTCCGAGCGCTGGCCGGTCGTGAACTATGCGCTGATCGCCCTGTGCGCGTGGGTGTACTGGCTCGAGCTCAGCGCGGGCGCCGACGTGGACGTGTTCGTGAACGAGCATGCGCTCGTGCCCGCCCGCTTCGTCAAGTCGTTCGCGCGCGGCGGCTTCGAGCTCGGGCTGTTCGCGCCCTTCGTCACGTCGATGTTCCTGCACGCCGGCTTCGCTCACTTCGCGGGAAACATGCTGTTCCTGTGGATCTTCGGCGACAACGTCGAGGATCGCATGGGACACCTGGGCTATGCGCTGTTCTATCTGGCGGGCGGCCTCGCGGCGAGCGCGACCCACGTGCTCGCGAACCCGGGCTCCGTGGTGCCGACCGTCGGCGCGAGCGGCGCGATCGCGGCGGTGATGGGCGCGTACATGCTGCTCTACCCGGGCTCGCGGGTCGCGACCGTGGTGTTCGTCTTCTTCTTCGTGCGCATCGTGGAGGTGCCCGCGTACGCCTGGCTGGGCCTGTGGTTCCTGTTTCAAGTGCTGGCGAGCGGGATGGCGAGCGGCGCGAACGATCAGGGCGGCGTGGCCGTGTTCGCGCACATCGGCGGCTTCGCGTTCGGCGCGGCGCTGGTGCTCCTGCTCGGCCTGCGCGCGCCGCGACGCGTCTCGGTGTAGGCATGCGCTGGGCGCTCGTCCTGGTACTGGCCGCGCTCGCGTTCGACCCCGCGCTGCTCCGCGCGCCGCACCGCGATGCAGACGGCGCGTACTTCAATCCGTGGGAGCCGCGGACCAGCTCGTTTCTGGACGTCCTGCGCTGGCAACTCTCGCGTAACGCCTACGACAAGAGCGCAAAGCCCGTGATTCCGCGGGTGGAGAACGACGGCTCGTCGCTCGCCGAGCCAAACGCCCCGGCGGAGCTCACCTGGGTCGGGCACGCGACGTTCGCGATCCACGAGGGCGACGACGTGGTGCTGACCGACCCGCACTTCGGCGAGCGCGCGCTGCTGGTGAAGCGGCAGACGCCGCCCGGGATCCCGCTCGCGTCCGTCCCCGGAAACGCGTTCGCTGTGATCTCGCACAGTCACTACGACCACCTCGACGCCGACACGGTCGAGCGCCTGCCCGCGACCGTCGGCTGGTACGTCCCCGCCGGCCTGGGCGAGTTCTTCCGCGCCGTGACCGAGCTCGACTGGTGGCAGAGCGCGACGCGGGGCCGCTGGACGATCACCTGTCTGCCCTCGCAGCACTGGTCGCTGCGCCTGGGCATGGCGCGCAACGAGAGCCTGTGGTGCGCGTGGCTGCTCGACTCCGGCGCGCACCGCTACTTCTTCGCCGGCGACAGCGGCTACTTCGGCGGCTTCGCGGTGTACGGAAGCGAGCTCGCGCCGATCGACGTGGCGCTCTTTCCGATCGGCGCGTACGAGCCGCGCTGGTTCATGCAGTATCAGCACATGGATCCGGCGCAGGCGCTGCAAGCGTTCCGCGACCTGGGCGCGCGCGACATGATCGGCATGCACTGGGGCACCTTCGATCTCACGGACGAGCCCCTGGACGAGCCGCCGCGCGAGCTCGCGCGCGCCGTCA
>WNFL01427181.1_pt1 | contig 13150 bp, 12 predicted proteins | sample 5400361 | NCBI WGS metagenome assembly WNFL01 (sample SAMN13153351, study PRJNA577476) | soil metagenome | isolation source: 40 cm soil on Douglas fir-dominated hillslope | place: USA:California | collected 2013-09-17
CAGCAGCTCGTAACCGATGACCGGATGCGACCGGACCTCGGCGAGCTCCTCGTGGGACAGGGTCTGCTTGCCATGGACGAGGCTGTCGGGAATCGCGACCATGCCGATGTCGTAGACGCGTGCGGCCCGCTCGATCCGCTCCGTCTCCTCGCGGGAGAGCCGGATCGCCGCCGCGATCCCGGCCGCCAGCCCGCCGACCCGCTGGGCGTGCTCGATCGAGTAGGGCTCGCGCGCCTCGACGGCCTGCACGATGGAGCCGAGGACGTCCGGGAAGGAGTCGACCTCGGAGCGTAGCCTGGCGAGCTCGTCGAGCGCGCGGAGCCGCCCGCGCAGGAACGTATCGCTGGTGGGCCAGCGGAAGACGTCGTCCGCGCCGGCGTCGAGCGCGGCCGCGGCGAGCGCCTCGTCCTCCGTGCGGACGATCGCGAGGAGCGGCACGCGTGCGCGCTCCGGGTCGGAGCGCCACGCGGCGACGTACGGCAGCAGCCGCTCGCCGCTTTCGAGGAGGGACAGCGCGACGAGGCGCGGAGAGACGACCGTCGCGCTCTGCGCCGCCTCCGGGCGCGCGACGCCCAGGACCTCGAACCGCTCTCGCGCGAACATCACGGGCATATGCTCCCGCAGGATACGACGGTTGGTAGACTCGAGGTCCGACGCCGAATGCAGAAAGTCCCGCTCCGCGTCGCCGCCGTCGACGACGACCTCGGTGTCCTCGAGCTCATCTCCTCGATCCTCGAGAACGCGGACGTCGCGCTCGAGACGTATTCCGATCCGCAGCTCTTCCTCGACCGCACGGACGTCTCGTCGTTCGACCTCATCCTGTCGGACCTGATGTTCCCGAGCTCGACCGGCATCGACCTCCTGCACGACGTGAAGGAGCGCTCCAGCAAGCCGAAGTTCGTGATCATGACCAGCCATGCATCGATCCCGACGGCGGTGCAGGCGATGAAGGACGGCGCCTTCGATTACTTGTCGAAGCCATTTCGTGTCCAGGAGCTCCTCAATCTGGTTCGTCGAGCCTCCGAAGCAAACGCGCCGCCAACGTCGGCCGGCGAGGCGCCAGCGCGAGACTTCGCGATCGGACGGTCGCCCGGATGGACGAGTCTCCTCGAGCGCGCGCGCCGCGTCGCCGAGCTGCCGTCGACGGTCCTGATCCGCGGCGAGACGGGGACGGGCAAGGAGGTTCTCTCCCGCTACATCGCGTCCTTCGGACCCCGCGCCGAGAAGACGTTCGTAGCTCTCAACTGCGCGACGCTGCCCGAGAACCTGATCGAGAGCGAGCTCTTCGGGCACGTACGCGGCGCCTTCAGCGGCGCGACGGCTCCGCGGCGCGGCCTCTTCGAGGAGGCGCACGGAGGAACGCTCTTCCTCGACGAGATCGGCACCATGCCGCTCGCCGCGCAGGCGAAGCTCCTCCGCGCTCTCGAGGAGCGCCAGATCCGCCGCGTGGGCGACAACCGGGTCATCGCGGTCGACGTCAGGATCCTCGCGGCGACGAACGTCGACATAGAGTCGGCGATCGCGCGGCGCGAGTTCCGCGGACGCTCGTCATCCCGCCGCTGCGCGACCGTCCCGAGGACATCGCGCTCCTCGCCGACCACTTCCTCGGCGCTCTCCGCAAGGCCTCGCACCTCGGCCCGAGCCGCATCTCGAAGGAGGCGCGGGAGCTCCTCGCGCGCTACCCGTTCCCTGGAAACGTGCGCGAGCTGAAGCACGCCATCGAGCAGGCCTCCGCGTTCGCGCGCGGCGACGAGCTCCTCCCGGGGGACTTCTCGCAGCTCGTCGCGCGTGCCGACATGTCTCCTCGCAGGAGCGCCGTGCCTCAGCCGGAGACGTCGGGACCCTCGTCCGTGTCGCCGGAGCGCCTGCGGGAGGCTCTCTCTCAATGCAAGGGCAACCGCGTCGAGGCGGCGAAGATCCTCGCGATCAGCCGCTCGTCCCTCTATAGGCTCCTGAGGCAGATCGAGGAGCCCGGCGAGGTCCCGCCTCTCTCGGCAGTCGACCAGCCATACTGAGAGCGTGTCAACGACACGTCCCATGACACACGGACTGGAACGTCGGCGCGGGCGAGGTGGACCGGCCACTCCAGATTGACTAGCCTCGAAGAAACATGGCGCCCGTCCCCTCTCACGTCCTCCTCGGAATCCTGGCCCTCCTGGCGTACGCCGGAGCGGCGGGCCTGTACGTGCGCAACCTCCTCCGTCCGGACGTCTTCGCGGCGCGGGCAGCCACCTCTCTCGCCGCCGCCGGTGCCCTCCTCAACCTCTGGGCGCTCTACAGCCGGGCGGCGTTCCTGCACAGCGTCCCATATCGGGACCTCCTCGGGTCGATGTCGCTCTTCGGCTTCTTCCTCGGAGCGCTCAACCTTCTCCTCGAGGTGCGGCATCGCGACCGCTCGCTCGGCCCGTTCCTCGTGCCCGCGGCGTTCCTGCTCCTCCTCGCGGCGCTCCTGCTTCCGGCGCGCGCCGCCGTTCCGAGGCCGGAGCTGCGCGGGTCGGTCTTCGCGCTGCACGTCACGCTCAACATGCTCGCGTACGCGGCGTTCGCGGTCGCGTGCGCGCTGTCCGGCCTCTACCTCGTCGTGCGGCGCTCGCTGAAGGGCGGCGGCACGCTCGGGCTCGAGGGTCCGGCCTCGCGCCTTCCGACGCTCGCGTACCTCGAGCGGGCGAACCGCACCTCGCTCTGGCTCGGGCTCACCGCGCTGACGGTCGGCCTCGGCCTCGGCATCGTCTGGGCGTCGCGCGTCTGGAAGCCGAGCGACCCGCACTGGGCGACCGACCCGAAGGTCGCCGTCGCCGTACTCACGCTCCTCTTCTACCTCGTCATCGTCGTGCGCGCGCTGCGTGGCGCGCCGCCCGTCTCGACGGCGCGGCTCTCGGTCGCCGGCTTCCTCCTCGTCCTCGTGTCGTATACCGCCATCAACCTCCTCTTCACGCGTCTCCACGCGTTCGTGTCGTGACCAATCTCGTCTACGTCGGCTGGAGTCATCGAGGGGCGCCGCTGGAGCTGCGGGAGCGGCTCGCGTTCACGCCCGACCGCGCGGTAGAGGCGCTCGAAGGCCTCTTCAAGGAAGAGATCCTGACGGAAGGGGCGATCGTCTCCACGTGCAACCGGGCGGAGATCTACGGAGTCACGGCCCGCGAGGACGAGCTCGCAGCGCTCTCCGGATACTTCGCGCGGTTCCACAGCATCGACGGGGCGTGGCTCCTCTCGACGGGGCAGTCGGCGCGCGGCGACTCGACCGTGCGGCACCTCTTCCGAGTCACGTCGGGGCTCGACTCGATGGTGCTCGGCGAGGCGCAGATCCTCGGGCAGATCCGCGACGCCTACCGGCTCGCGGTGACGGCGCGGGCGGCGCGCTCGGTGACGAACAAGCTCTTCCAGTCCGCGATCGACTGCGGCCGCCGCGTGAGGAACGAGACCGCGCTCGGCACGAGGCCGACGTCCGTCCCCGGCGTCGCGCTCTCGCTCGCGGGGCGCATCTTCGAGTCGCTCGCGGGGTGTCGCGTCCTGCTCCTCGGCGCGGGCCAGGTCTCCGAGCTCACGACGCGCCTCCTCGTGGAGGACGGCGTCACCGACATCCGCTTCGCGAACCGCTCGGCCGAGAAGGCGGCCGCGCTCGCCGAATCGGCGGGCGGCAAGGCCGTCCCGTGGGAGAGGCGGGCGGAGGAGTACGGGCAGGTCGACGTGATCGTGTCCGCGACAGGCGCGTCCGAGGCCCGCTCCTCGTCCTCGACTTCGCGGTCCCGCGCGACGTCGAGCCCGCCGTGGACGAGATCGCGGACGTGTACCGCTACGACGTCGACGCGCTGAAGTCGCTCGCGGAGAAGAACACCGCGGAGCGCCGCGCCGAGGTGCCGAAGGCGGAAGCGATCGTCGAGGAGGGCGTGCTCCGCTTCAACGAGTGGTGGGGCGGGCTCCTCCAGGCGGACGTCATGCGCGGCCTTCGCGAGAGGCTCGAGGCGATGCGGAAGGGCGAGCTGGAGCACTATGCCGGGAAGCTGGCGCGCCTCTCCGAGGAGGACCGGAAGGTCGTCGAGCGGCTGACCGAGACGCTCGTCGCGAAGATCCTGTACGGCCCGACGGTGGGGCTGAAGGAGGGCGACGCCTCGGACCGGCTCGAGCGGGCGGCGGCGGTGCGGGCGCTCTTCGGGCTGGACGAGAGGTGAGCGCCCGGCCTCTGAGGATGGGGACGCGCGCGAGCGCCCTCGCACGCGCGCAGTCGGGCGCCGTCGCCGGCGCGATCACGCGCGCGACGGGGATTCCAGTCGAGGTCGTCCTCGTGCGGACGGAGGGCGACCAGCTCTCGACCGAAGGCCGCGCGCCGAGCGGCGGGGACGAGACCGGCGTCTTCACCCGCGCGCTCGACGACGCGCTGCGCGACGGGCGCATCGATTTCGCCGTCCATTCCTTGAAGGACGTCCCGACGGACACGGCGTCCGACCTCCTCCTCGCGGCCGTGCCGGCACGCGCCGACGTACGCGACGCGCTCGTCGTGGCGTCGCGCCATCTCGACGGCGGCGCGAGGGGCGGGGCCGCGCCGCTCGCGGCCGCGCTCGCCCGGGTGCCCCAGGGGGCGCGTCTCGCGACCTCGAGCCCGCGCCGCATCGCGCAGGTCCTGAGGAAGCGCCCCGATCTCGCGGCCGTCCCGATGGCGGGGAACGTCGACACCCGCCTCGCGAAGCTGGAGCGGGGCGACGCCGACGCGCTCCTCCTCGCATCCGCGGGGCTCGACCGCCTCTCGAAGGCCGATGTCATCACGCGGCGGCTCGAGACGGACGACTTCCTCCCGGCGCCGGCGCAGGGCGCGCTCGCGCTCGTCTGCCTCGCGCGAGACGAGAGGACGCGTGCCGCGCTCGCCGCCCAGGACGACTTCGGGGCCCGCGCGACCGCGCTCGCGGAGCGAAGCGTTCTGGCCGCGCTCCGCGGCGGCTGCCGAGCGCCGGTCGGCGCCTTCTCCGAGCTGTCGGACGGGACGCTCCGCGTCCAGGCGCGCGTCCTCTCGCTCGACGGGCGCGAGGCGATCGACGGCGAGGCCGACGGCGCCTGCGCGAGCGCGGCGGAGGCCGAGGCGCTTGGACGCGCGGTCGCGAGGATCCTCCTCGCGCGCGGGGCCGCACGCCTCGTGGAAGCGGCGCGCGCGTCGAGCCCGTGAGGATCCTCCTCCTCCGTTCCGCGGGCGCGGAGGCGCCGGCCCCGCCGCTCGGGCCGGACGTCGACGTCCTCGTCACGCACCAGATCGTGCCGTCGAGGGTCGGCGTGGCGGAGGCGCTCGCCGTGCACGCGCACGGGACGTGGCTCGTCGTGTCCTCCGCCACGACCGTCGCGGTCCTCTGGCGCGCGGACACGTCGACGCCGTCCTTTTTCGCGAGACCGTTCGCGGGCCGCGTCGCCGCGGGCGAGGAGACGGCCGCGGCGATGCGCCACGTCGGAGCCTCCCTCATCACGGTGCCGTCGCTGCCCGGCGCGGCGGGGATCCTGCAGGCGTTGCCTCACGGCCCCACGCGGGTCCTCTGGCCTCGCGGCGGCGACGCCGCGGGCGAGCCGCTCGCGGAGCTCCGGGCGAGGGGAGCGTCGGTGACGGCGCCCGTCATCTACGAGAAGAGGCCGGTCGCCGCGCTCGATCCCGGCGCGCTGTCGCGCCTCGCGCGCGGCGGCTACGGAGCGGTCGCGGTCTCGTCTCTCGCGGCGCTCGACGTCCTCCTCGACGGCCTGAAGCGCGCGAAGCTCGCGGCGCCCGGCGGCCTTCGCTGGGGCGTCCTCGGGCCGGAGACCGCCCGCGCGTTCGAGCGGTACTCTCTTCCGCGGCCGATCGTGCCTCGGCACGCACGCCTGGCCGACCTGATCGACGTCCTGAGAAAGGCGAACCCATGAGCTTCCCGCTCCACCGGTACCGAAGGCTCCGCGCGACCGAGCCGCTCCGCGCGCTCGTGCGCGAGACGATGCTCGCGCCGTCCGACTTCGTCGCCCCGCTCTTCGTCGTGCCGGGAGAGAACGTGCGCCAGCCGGTGCCGTCGATGCCCGGCGTCGACAGGACGTCCCCCGACCTCGCGGCGGAGGAGGCGAAGCGCCTCGCCGGGCTCGGCGTCCTCTCCGTGATCCTCTTCGGCATCCCCGACGCGAAGGACGCGCGCGGCTCGTCGTCGGCCGACCCGGAGGGTCCGGTCTGCCGCGCCGTGCGCGCGATCAAGTCGGAAAGCCCGAAGACCGTCGTCATGACCGATGTCTGCCTCTGCGAGTACACCGATCACGGCCACTGCGGCGTCCTGGCCGATCGCACGGTCGACAACGACGCGACGCTGCCGATCCTCGTCGACGAGGCGCTCGCGCACGCGCATGCCGGGGCCGACGTCATCGCGCCGTCCGACATGATGGACGGGCGCGTCGCCGCGATCCGGGCCGGCCTCGACGGCGCCGGCTTCCCGAGCGTGCCGATCCTCGCGTACGCGGCGAAGTACGCGTCGGGCTTCTACGGCCCGTTCCGCGAGGCGGCCGAGTCGACGCCCTCGTTCGGCGACCGCCGCGCGTACCAGATGGACCCCGCGAACGTGCGCGAGGCGGTCAAGGAAGTCCTCTCCGACGTGGAGGAGGGCGCCGACATCGTGATGGTGAAGCCGGCCCTTTCGTACCTCGACGTCGTGCGCGCGGCGAAGGAGGCGACGAACGTGCCGATCGCGGCCTACAACGTGTCGGGTGAGTACGCAATGGTGAAGGCCGCCGCGCAGAACGGCTGGATCGACGGGAAGCGCGTGACGCTCGAGATCCTGACGTCGATCCGGCGCGCGGGCGCCGACCTGATCCTGACGTACCACGCGAGAGAGGCGGCGGAATGGCTCGGACGACTGTGAAGAAGCGGGGGCCGTCTTCGGCGGCCCCCGAACCCCCCGGGAAGAAGACGGCGCCGCGGCGGAAGAGAAGCGCCCCGAGGACACGCCTCTCCGACGCGCTCTACGCGCGCGCGGCGAAGCGGATGCCGGGCGGCGTCAGCTCGCCCGTGCGCTCCTTCGCGTCGGTCGGCGGGACGCCGTTCTTCGCGAAGAAGGGGCGGGCCGCCGTCCTCGTCGACGAGGACGGCAACCGCTACCTCGACTACGTCATGTCCTACGGCCCGCTCCTCTTCGGTCACGCCTACGGCCCGCTCCTCTCGGCCGCGCGCCGCGCGATCGCGCGCGGCACCTCCTACGGCGCGCCCACGCGCGGCGAGGTGGAGCTGGCCGAGCGCGTGACGAAGTGCTTCCCCTCGATCGAGCGCGTCCGCTTCGTCTCCTCGGGGACGGAGGCGACGATGAGCGCGATCCGCCTCGCGCGCGCCGCCACGGGGCGCGACCTCGTCCTGAAGTTCGCGGGCTGCTACCACGGCCACGCGGATTCTTTCCTCGTCGCCGCCGGCTCCGGCGTCGCGACTCTCGGCATCCCCGGCTCGCCCGGCGTCCCGGAGGCCCTCGCCTCCCTCACGCTCATCGCTTCCTACAACGACCTCGACGCCGTCGGAGCCCTCTTCGCCACGCACCCGAAGCGGATCGCCGCGATCGTTGTCGAGCCCGTCGCCGCGAACATGGGCGTCGTCCTCCCCAAGCCCGGCTTCCTCGCCGCGCTCCGGGAGCTCGCGACGCGAAACGGAGCGGTCCTGATCTTCGACGAGGTGATCACGGGCTTCCGCCTGGCGAAGGGCGGAGCACAGGAGCTCTACGGAATCACGCCCGACCTGACGTGCCTCGGCAAGATCCTCGGCGGCGGCTTTCCAGTCGGAGCGTACGGAGGCCGAGCGGACCTCATGCGCCTCGTGGCGCCCGACGGACCCGTCTATCAGGCGGGCACGCTGTCGGGAAACCCGGTCGCGATGGCGGCGGGGAAGGCGATGCTCGACTCGCTCTCTCCCGCCGTCTACTCGGCGCTCGAGAAGAGCTCCGCGCAGCTGGAGCGCGGGCTGAAGCGCGCCGCCGCCGAGCTCGGCCTCGCCGAGCGCGTGACGCTCAACCGCGTCGGCTCGATCCTGACGCTCTTCTTCGGCGCCGGCCCGATCGAGGACTTCGAGGACGTGAAGGCGACCGACCAAGCCGCGTTCCGCCGCTACTTCCACGCGCTGAGGACGCGCGGCGTCTTCGTCGCCCCCGCCGCCTTCGAGGCGATGTTCGTCTCCACCGCGCACACGCCCGCGCAGATCGCCAAGACGGTCGCGGCCTGCAAGGCGGCGCTCGAGGCCGCGTTCGCCGTATAGCCGCCCGTCTCTCCCGGCCCTCGCGGCGGACGAAATTGAGGTGAGTCCCTCATGGACCGCCCCCGCCCCCTCTGGTCTCCTGAGACCACATGGAGGCGGCTATGCGTCTCGCGATCTCCCGGGTCAAGACGATCACCTGGCTCGTCCTCGCCGCTCTCTCCGGGTTGCTCTGCGGCTTCGCCGCGCGCGCCGCGACTCCCGCGGGCGGGACCATCACGGACACGAGCAAGACGGCGACGTACACGGCCGGGCCGTTCCTCGTGTCGAACCCGTCCGGCTTCGCCGTCGACCCGGTCTGTACATCGGCCACGTGCGACGAGTACGCGCTGACGGTCACGCTGTCGAGCGCGTACGTCACCGCGAACCCGACGGACCAGGTCACGATCTCGGTGAAGTGGCCGACGACGTCGAACGACTTCGACCTCTACGTCTTCGACGCGGCGGGGAACGCGGTCACGCAGGACGCGCACTCGAACGACCCCGAGGTCGTGCACCTCTACCCGAAGGCCGGGACGACGCTCTATCGCGTGCGCCTCGTGCCGTTCCTGGTGACGGGCGACAGCATCGCCGCGACGATCACGCTCGGCCCGCCGCCGATCACGCCCCCGCAGCCACCCCAGGACGCCGGCATCCCGCCGCGCTTCCAGAACTACGCGGCCCCGAACGGGCTCGCGACCGACGCGGGCGAGCCCTCGATCGGCGTGAACTTCCAGAGCGGCAACGTCCTCTTCCAGGCCGTCCTCGAGACGTTGCGCGTGCAGTTCGACGACAGGACGACGCCCGCGATCGCCGACTGGAAGGACGTGCAGAGCCAGATCACGTCGACGACGAGCCTCGACCCGATCATGTGGACGGACTCGAAGAACGGGCGCACGTTCGCGTCGCAGCTCGTCTCCGCGCTCGGACGCGGCTTCGGGTGCAGCCTCACCGCGTATACGACCGACGACGGCGACTCGTGGATCCCGAGCCAGGGGTGCGGCGTGCCCGCCGGCGCGGACCACCAGACGATCGGCGGCGGCGCGTACCCGTCGCTGCCGGGCGTCGGCGTCCCGACGAACCCGATCTACCCGAACGCGATCTACTACTGCTCGCAAGAGGGCGTCGCCGCGAGCTGCGCCCGCAGCGACGACGGCGGCCTCACGTTCGGCCCCTCCGTCCCGATGTACCACCTGCTCGACTGTCAGGGCCTCCACGGGCACGTGAAGGTCGGACCCGACGGCGTCGTCTACGTCCCGAACGCGGGGTGCGGCACGAACTCCGCGACGGCCGTCTCGACGGACGGCGGCGCGACGTGGGCCGTGCACCGGCTGCCGCAAAGCGGGACCGGCGCGAGCGACCCGAGCGTCGACGTCGGCGCGAAGGGCACGGCCTACTTCGGCTACCAGCACTCCGACGGGCACCCGCACGTGTCCCTCTCGCACGATCACGGCGTCTCGTGGGAGAGCGACCAGGACGTCGGCGTCCCGTTCGGAATCCAGAACACCGTCTTCTCGTCCGTCGTCGCGGGTGACGACGACCGCGCGGCGTTCGCCTTCCTCGGCAGCACGACTTCGGGCGACTTCCAGGCCGCGGACTTCGCGGGCGTCTGGCACCTCTACGTCGCCGAGACGTTCGACGGTGGCCAGCACTGGATCACCGTCGACGCGACGCCGAGCGACCCGGTGCAGCGCGGCTGCATCTGGATGCAGGGCGGCAGCAACCAATGCCGCAACCTGCTCGACTTCATGGGAGTCACCGCCGACAAGGTCGGGCGCGTGCTCGTCGGCTACGCGGACGGCTGTCTCGGCCCGTGCGCCGAGGCGCTCCCGAACACGTACAGCGCGCTCGGCACGATCGCGCGCCAGTCGGGTGGCCGCCGCCTCTTCAAGCAGTACGACCCCGTCGAGCCGGCGCTGCCGGCGGCGCCGCTCCTCTCCGGCGTGCGCGATGACTTCGGTATCCACCTCTCCTGGCCGCAGACGGACGACGGCGGCTCGGCGCTCACGGAGTCCCGGGTCTACCGTGGCTCCTCGAGCGGCACCGAGACTCTGCTGACGAGCGTGAACGGCGGCAAGACGGCCTTCACCGACGCGAGCCTCTCGCGCTCCGCGCCGACGCCTCACTACCAGATCACCGCGGTGAACGCGCGCGGCGAGGGCCCGCGCTCGAACGAGGTGCTTCCCGGGCCGGCCACCTCGACCGGCAAGCCCGACCCGTGCACTTCGCCCGGCGTGACGGTGGTGACCGACCCGACCGGCGACGCGACCGGCTCGTCCGCGACCCAGCAGGTGGATGTGCAGTCGGTCTCCGTCGGCGAGCCATTCACGCCCGACGGCTCCAGCAAGCTCGCGTTCACGATCAAGGTCGCGAGCCTCGCGCCGACTCCTCAGCCGAACACCTCGTGGAAGGTCCTCTTCATCGCCCCGAACGGAAAGAACTTCTTCGTCGAGATGAACACGTACACGCCGGGGTCGATCCTCGTCACGAGCAACGTGACCGAGGGGCCCGCGGACTCGGGCGCATACAACGCCGACGGCACCATCATGATCCTGATCTCCAGCTCGAAGATCGGCGGGCCCGCCGCTGGGCAGTGGATCGGCGGCATCAACGCGGTGACGCAGATCCTCGTCGGCGCCACGAAGGGTCTCCTCGCGCAGACGGACTCCACGTCGAGCGGCGCGTACAAGCTCGTCGGGAACGCGTACTGCGCCCCGAACAACCCGCCCGTCGCGGCGCTCGTCGCGAGCCCGACCTCGGGCGCGGCGCCTCTCACGGTCGCGTTCGACGCGTCCGCATCGAGCGACTCCGACGGCGACGCGATCGCGGCGTACACCTTCGACTTCGGCGACGGCACGGTCTTCGTCAGGCAGTCCTCGCCTTCGATCGGCCACACGTACGCGTCGGCGGGGAGCTACACGGCGAGCGTCGTGGTGGAAGACGCGCGCGGCAAGTCCTCCACGACCGCGGCGACGGCGGCGATCACCGCGACCGGCGCGCCGACGTCCAAGGCGGCGGCCTCCGGCGGCGGCTTCCTCGACACCGTGGGCAAGGTCCACTTCAGCTTCAAGGTGACGGGCGTGAACGCCGGCTCCGTCTCGTACGAGGACGCGTACACCTCCGTCGCGTTCGACACGACGTCCGTGACGTCCTACTCCGTCTCGGGCAAGTGCGCGAGCTTCGGCGGCAACGCGATGCTGAAGGACGGCCGCGGCGCCGTGACGTACGCGATCACCGCGTGCGACAACGGCAGCCCCGGGCGCGGCCTCGACACGTTCCAGATCGTCGTGAAGGGCGCCGGCGCGAGCTCACAGTCCGGCACGATCTCGGGAGGCAACATCACGATCAAGTGAGGGAGATCCCGATGACACCACAATCCCCCTCCCTTCCCGTTCGCCCCGGGGCGCGAGGGGCTGAAGCAGGCGTTCAAGCTCTTCTGGGACGCGCCCCACGAGTACCACCGCATCGAGGATCAGATCGCCGAAGGAGACAAGGTGGTCACCCGGCTGACGTCGTCGATCACGATCCACCGCATCGCAAACGGGCGGCTCGTCGAGAAATGGTCCGAGAAGGTCATGATCCGCCTGCTGCGGCAGATCGGGGTGATGCCGGCGCCGGAGCGGGAGGGCTGCTAGATCTCGATCTTCGGCGCGGGCCCGCCGGCGAAGAGGTAGTTGATCAGGTGGAAGACGTCGGCGACGGAGACCACGCCGTCGGCGTTCGCGTCGGCCGAGCCGAGCGGCGTCGGGCCGCCCGCGAAGAGCGCGTTGATCAGGTAGAAGACGTCCGCCACCGCGACGGCGCCGTTGCCGTCGACGTCTCCGGGCAGCCAGAGCTTTCCGATGCGGTTGCCGGTGAACTGGGTGAAATAGAAGTTGCCGTCGGGCCCGCGCACGATCGTCGTCGGCGACGAGCTCGACGTCTGGACCTTCACGTTGTCCGTCACGACGCCGGCCGTCGTGATCCGGCCGACGGCGTTGCCGCTGAAGAGCGTGAAGTAGAGCGCCTGGTCGTTGCCCGTGCCGGACGCGACGCCGATCGCCCCGCCGCCCCCGGATACCGGGAACTCGGTGACGACTCCGGCCGTCGTGATGCGCCCCACGGAGCTCGTGCCGAGCTCTCCGAACCAGAGGTTGCCGTCGGGGCCGACGGCGATGAGCTGCGGGTGGGACCCCGGCGTGAGCGGATACTCGTTCGTCACGACGCCGGCCGTCGTGATCCGGCCGATCTTGTTCGCGTCCGTCTCCGTGAACCAGAGCGCGCCGTCGGGGCCGGCGACGATGCCGGTCGGCGCGCTCGCGGCCGTCGTCACCGGGAACAGGTCGACGACTCCCCCCGTGGTGATGCGGCCGATCTTGTTGTCGGCGGTCGCCGGCTCCGTGAACCAGAGGTTCCCGTCGGGACCGGCGCAGAGGATGCTCGGGCTGTGCGCACCGGCGAAGACCGCCAGGAAGGCGCCGGCCGTCGTGACCTGCGCGATGCCGCCGTTTCCCTGGTCGGCGACCCAGAGGTTGCCGTCGGGGCCGGACGCGATGCCGACGGGATGGCTGAAGTCCTTCTTCGAGAACTCGGTGATCTGGCCGGTCGCGATCGCCAGGCGGCCGACCTTTCCCGACCCGTTCTCGGTGAACCAGATGTTTCCATCGGGCCCCGCGGCCAGCACGTCGGGGTGACTCGCGGGGCTCGGGACCGCGATCTCGTTCGGCTGCACGAGGAGGCGCCCGACGCGGTTCCCTTCGCGCTCGAGGAAGTAGACGTTCCTCTCCGGCCCGAGCGCGACCGCGCCGACCCCGTCACCGCTCGGCGCGTCGAAGGGGACGAGCCCCGTGCCGTCCTGGTTGATCCGGTAGACGCTCGAGCCCTGGGTGAAGTAGACGTACCGCGACGGCGCGCCCGCGATCCCTTGCGGAGCGAGCCCGCCCGCGAGCGGGATCTCGTCGACGACGCCGGCGGTGG
>WNFL01282162.1_pt1 | contig 13145 bp, 16 predicted proteins | sample 5400361 | NCBI WGS metagenome assembly WNFL01 (sample SAMN13153351, study PRJNA577476) | soil metagenome | isolation source: 40 cm soil on Douglas fir-dominated hillslope | place: USA:California | collected 2013-09-17
AGTTCCGAAATTTCGTCCAAAAACAGGGTCCCGCGATGGGCCAATTCCACTCGGCCGGGTTTCATCCCGAATGCGCCCGTGAAAGCGCCTTTTTCATAGCCGAACAGCTCACTTTCGAGCAGGGTGCCCGGAATAGCAGGGCAGTTGACCTTCACTAGCGGGCCGTTCTTCCATGGAGACAATCCATGGATCAGCCGGGCAATGATGTCCTTGCCCGTGCCGCTCTCGCCGTGGATCAGGACGGGGACGTTGGCGGCGGCAACCTTCGCCAGTTGGGCGCGGACTGCCTGCATCGGCTCGGAATGGCCGAAAACGATATTCTCCGGGGGAATTTCTCCAAGGGACTGTGCCAGCGATCCGAACTGAAGGTTGCTCATAAACCGGAAGCCTCAGGGGGTGATTTACCACCCGCATGCACTAAAAGTGCATCCCGAGCACCAAACCGCCGGCGGCTGATGACCGGGAGTGCAAAATCGCACTAATCGTCTAGTTATCTGCGATTTAGGACTTGAAGAGTGTGGCAGGGCTGACTGAGTCGAAGCTCAGGAGACACTTGCCCAATGCACGGTTCGCGAGGGAAAAACATTTCACACAGCAGTACGAGATTTTCTCAATCGGGAGCGCGGAACCGCAGCTCCATCGGTGGCCAAGGGACGCGCGAACTTTAAGCCGAGCAGGTGATAATCGTTCAAATGGGCGACCCAAACGGTCCGAGCCCGGATGGGGCGTGACGAACGCCGTACACCATCGGTCGCTCCGATCGGAGCACTCGGAATTTCAAGGGAAACTGGACTGGATTTCGCTAGAGAACGCTTAACTACTACCATTGCACCCCCTGCCGAGATATTGACGGCAGTAGCAAATTCCAGCGATTCCTTGTCATTCTCGTCCCGGCTCCGTACGAAAACCGGTATGGCGAGGTGAAGCCTCGACCACTTGCGCTGTTCCTTCCGGGGGGAGTTCGTACTCAAATGCCAGCCTGCCTAAAGAGGGATAAACACCCAAAAGTGTCGCAGATTGGGGGCCAAACCTCGGTCTGCTCGGAAAAGGACGTAAAGTCCGCCAAAGCTTGCGAGTACTACGGGAATTGCCTCGTCTCCGGCTTTCTTCGAAATTTGGAATTCCGTTACGGAATTAATGTGAAGTGCAACGTTTTTCTCTTCAGTGCCCTCCCGAGTGCATTTCCGGATTGACAGCATCAGGCACCTAACATACGATAAGTAAACTCTCGTTCTAACGGTAGCTTGTCCCTCCCCTAGTTGTTCATTAGATTGGGTTTCCGATGGCCGCAACGCCTGACAAAAGCATTGCTACGTCCTTTGAGGGCGCTCGCACACAAGAGCGCATGCCTTCGAACGCCACCCCTCCGCCCGCAGTTGCCGACCCTGAGCCGGACCTTCAGCGTGACTTCGAACAACTGCGGGAGCGCTTCCGACGTACAACCACAGCATTAACCTCGGCCGCCCACGACTTGAAAACACCTCTCGCGATACTGAACGGATACACGGAATTGTTACAAAGCGAGAAGTTGGGATCGTTGAACGAACGCCAGCGTGAAGTGCTGAGCGATATGGCCTCCAATGGGAAACGTCTGCAGCACTTCATCCAGGATTTTCTGACCTTCAGCGTGCTGGAGACAGGCGAACTCCGCATGCAATACGAAGTCGGTGACATTAACGTGTCGCTCTCCGAGGTCTGCCGACTGTGGTCTCCTCGTTTTCAGGAGCGTGGCCTGGCCCTTTATTTCCTGGCCAATGAAAAAATCAGTCCGCTTCCGTTCGATTCAGCCAAAATGCAGCGCGTGATTTCCAATCTCCTGGAGAATGCATCTAAGTTCACTCCCCAGGGGGGTACAGTCTGGTTGCACGGGGAGCCTTATATGTGGGAACGGCGTCTCGCCAGCAAGCCAACCATATCCGGAGAGCGCCGCCAGCGTCCGGCAGGTGGACCGAACGCAGTCAAAGTAAGCGTGTCCGATACCGGGCCCGGCATTTCTCCTGAGTATCATTCGGAGATTTTCGACGATTTTTTCCGGTTGCCAGGCAGCGAGAGCGCCGAGGGCATGGGTTTGGGATTAGCCATCGCCCGCCGCCTGGTGCATGGCATGGGTGGAAAGATATGGGTTGAAAGCGAAGCCGGAGCCGGTTGCAAATTCTCGTTCCTGATTCCGCTACAACCTAGCTTAGGCAGTTCGTCACGAGGATTGAACCAATGAGCGAAGCCAACATCCTGCTGGTGGACGACGAACCAGGGATGCTGAGGTATATCCGGACGCTGCTGGAAGTGGATGATTACAGCGTCGAAACCGCCACGACCGGTGAAGAAGCAGTGGCGCGAGTGCAGAAAGGTCTGCAGCCCGACCTCGTGCTGCTCGACCTGCTCATGCCCGGAATCGACGGATTGCAGACTCTTGAACAGCTGCGCCAGATCAAGCCTGGATTGAAAGTCGTCATGCTCTCGTGCGTGAACGACACGCGTAAGGTCGTACAGGCGATGCGTCTTGGCGCCCACAACTATCTCACCAAGCCATTTCAGAAAGCCGAACTCGACGCCGTGATCGATCAATGCATCGGCGAGGCGAAGGGCGAAAGCTACGCAGGTGATGTCGAAGAGCTTTGTGACGACGTTTTCTTTGTGGCTGCCAGTCCGGCGATGAAGAAGATCCGGTCGCAAGCCGCGCTCGTGGCTAACGTCGATATCCCGGTGCTCCTGTTAGGAGAAAGCGGCACCGGCAAAGAAGTGCTCGCACGACTGATTCACAAGCTCTCCCAGCGCGCCCACCGTACGTTCCTGAAAGTGAATTGTGCGGCTGTCCCGGCCGACCTGCTCGAAAGCGAATTGTTTGGATACGAGGCGGGCGCTTTTACCGGCGCGACGCATCCCAAGCCCGGCAAGTTCGAGCTGTGCAACAAGGGTACGATCCTGCTCGACGAAATCGGCGAGATGCCGCCGCTGCTCCAGGCGAAGCTGCTGCACGTATTGCAGGACCAACAGTTTTCGCGCCTCGGCAGCCGCTCCGTGATCAAGGTGGACGTGCGTATCCTGGCCGCCACCAATATCAACATTCCCGAAGCCCTCGCCACCAAGCGTCTGCGTGAGGATCTGTACTACAGGCTCAACGCTTTCACTATGTCGCTGCCTCCGCTGCGCGAACGCAAGGAGAGCTCCCTTGCCGCTCTCTCCGACGATGATGGACGCGTGCCTGAAGCATCCCTGGCCGGGCAACCTGCGCGAGTTGAGCAATTTCGTGAAACGTTATCTCGTGCTTGGAGACGAAATGCTGGCCGTCGCGGAACTCCAGCCCAAGCCGGATGGCGGCAATGGTTTGCATACGGATTCGGCCGGCAGAGCCGCCGTTGCGAGCGCCGAGGGTGGTGGTGGTGCAGGTGGTCTGAAATCACTGGCCCGCAATGCCAAGGATGAAGCCGAAGCGGAAGCCATTTCCCGCGCTCTCGAAGAAACCAATTGGAACCGCAAACAAGCGGCTGTGCTGCTGAAGATTAGTTATAAAGCTCTTCTCTACAAGATCCGCCAGTATGGAATCGCTCAGAGCCGGAGCACGCACAGGCTCTCAGCTGGCGCATAGCGAGCCCTCAGCGGCTAAAAAGCCCGATCTAAGAATGGTTTTATCGCAACGGTGAACCGCTGCGCCACCCAAAATCGAAGACAACGCCAACTTTTTCGAAAGCTCCGAAGAACAGCCTTGGCCGTTGCCTGGCCCATGAAAAAGCCAACTGCCAAAAGCTACCTGCCAAGCGTTGGTTTTATGGTGCGGATAAGAGGACTCGAACCTCCACGACCTTGCGGCCACTAGGACCTGAACCTAGCGCGTCTGCCAGTTCCGCCATATCCGCATAAGAGAAAAAATGGCAGGCCCTTTTTAGAGGGACTACATTTAATATCTACTGGCCGCACACGGACTGTCAAACCTGCGGAGCGAGCACAGTAAGCACGATCATGGCCGCTGATAAAATTCCCCCGGAAATCGCCCGCGAACTACGCGCCCTCGCACACGACCTGAGCAACTCGCTCGAAACCATCCTGCAAGCGACCTACCTGGTCTCGCAGAGCGAGCTTCCGGAAAACACTCGCCGTTGGATCGAGATGATGGACCAAGCCTCGCAGGATGCCGTCAAGATCAACCGCAAGTTACGCGAAATTCTCCGCTCCCAAAGTTAAGGGTGCTATGCGAGCTTCGCATCCATCGTAATTTTCGCGTTCAACACCTTCGACACCGGGCATCCCGCCTTTGCGTTGGACGCAGCGGTGTTGAAAGCCTCGGCGCTCGCGCCGGGAACTTTCGCCGCGACATCCAGATGTACGGCGGTGATTGTCCATCCGGAATCGAGCTTTTCCAGGGTGAGCGTGGCCGAGGTCGCAATGCTTTCGGCTTTAAGTTTTGCTTCTCCGAGTTGCGCCGACAACGCCATTGAAAAACATGCCGCATGCGCCGCTGCAATCAATTCTTCCGGGTTTGTTCCGGGAGCATTCTCGAACCGCGTAGTGAACGAATAGGGAGTATTCGAAAGGATTCCGCTCGCCGACGATACTGTCCCTTTTCCGTCCTTGAGTCCGCCTTTCCACTCTGCACTGGCTTTGCGTTGCATTGCGATCTCCTCAAATCAAGATGAGCTATTGTAAAAGAGTTCTCAGTTCCCGGTTCTCAGTCATAGCCAGCGGGGCCTTACGGAGAACTGGGAACGGGAATCGGGAATTAGTTTTCACAGGTTACTCCAGTATCATCCGGGGTAATCTTTTCGGGCGCCCTATTGTCTCCTACACTTTTCAAGTGACCACCAATCCCGATCCGCGCCTGGAGCAGGCTGCGACGCGGTCCGATATTGACCCGCTCGCACCTGAGACATCCAGTCCTCGACGATGGCTTTCGATCGCGGCAGTAATGGGCGGCATCGTCGCGGGGGCGCTTGTCATGGGTACTGGCAGTGCGCGCGCTGCATGGCAGGAGATCGCTCAACTTCTAAGCCTGCATGGCAAGCCAGCACCGGCGTCCGCGAATGTGCTGTCGGAACATGAAGTGGAAGGCCTCGACCAGATGACGCCGCAGGGGCAGGCGCAACTCTTGCTGGAACGTTCCATCAATCATTATCGCGGCGCCAACGATCAGATCGCAGAGCGCGTCAGCCGTTGGCGCGGAAAGATCAAACTTGATCAGCAGTTGCGTTCGCTCTTCATGACGGCTCTCAATTCCGACGATCTCCGCGTGCGCGCCGCAGCCATCGAAATCGATCTCGCTTGCCGCGATCTCGAAAAGAGCGCCAGCACGGTCGATGCGCTTGAGCACGATGCGCGCTTTGGAGGACAGGGCCCCCGAGCCAATGCGCTGTGGGACATCGCACTGTTAGGCAATCGTGGAGTTGACCCTGAACGCGCCTCACAGATTCTGCTGGCATCGGTCCACGATCAAAACGTGAATATCCGATACTGGGCGGTTGAAGGATTAGCTTATCTCGGCACCGACGAGACGATTGCTCCGCTGTTACAAGTTTTCCATGATGACTCATCGCCGATGATTCGCGAGCGCGCTGCGTGCGGATTGGCGCAGTCGGGCATGCTGAGCGAAAAACAGCGCCGTAGCGCCGTCCCACAGTTGCTTGATTTCGCGGACGATTCGTCTCTCGATCCGGAGACGCACAAATGGGTCTTCCAGGCCTTGCGCGACATCACGGGACAAAGTCTTCCCCACGATCCAGCAGCGTGGCGGAATTGGTACAACTCCAGTGACGCACATTGGGTGCCGGTTACGCGGGACAGTCAGTAGGGAGCGGGAGGGCACGGCTTCAAAGCCATGCTAAAAATGAGGGGCTTCAGCCGGACGGTCCCCGGAATTTCAGTAGAAATCCGAGCAACTCAAATAGAATCCACACTTTTTGCAGATGACCTTGCAGCGGTGTCCTGAAAGCTCGCTCGAGCAATTTGGACAGAATCCCGATGCATCAGTCTTCGGAGTTGTCGGCACCGCCAGGACTTCTACTTTCACGGTCCGCGACGCAATGGGATCAGGCGAAATCATACTGAGCTTTTAGCACAGGATTGGTCGCGGTGAAAGGCGCGACTGTGGTGCAACCGGAGTATTCCAAAGCCCGCGCCCAAAGACATCCGTCAGGTTGGCGTCCCTGGACAAACAACTCTCTGAAGTTTTAGTGTCTAGCCGTGGCGCGGTACCCAAGTGGTAAGGGAGAGGTCTGCAAAACCTTTATGCGTCGGTTCGACTCCGGCCCGCGCCTCCAATCTTCCTTTCCAACAACGCCGTACAGTAACGAGATCTCGTCCGCTCGAGGGTGCAACCCAGGCGAGGTTAAATCCCCTTTCCCTTAAGGCCTGAGGTGATTGGATTGGGAACTGCGTTGTTCGGCACCTGCAAGGTAGCATTCCGCAGACCCTTAGCAGATGGCGTGAACGTGAGTGTGATGGTGCACGACGTCTTCGCGGGCACACTTCCACCGCACGTGGTGGAGGAGATCGCAAAGTCTGCCGCATTGGCTCCAGTAATGCTGATGGCGCCGAGAGTGACACTCCTGCTCAATAGGTTCTTGAAGGTTGCTATCTTCGACGCGCTGGTATTCCCGACCACCGTATTGGCGAAGAGAACATTCAGCGGCATCAGTTTGATTGCTGCCACGCCAGTTCCAGTCAGGGTCACCGACTGTGGGCTGTTGGTCGCGCTGTCGGTTAACGTCAAAGAGGCGCTCCTCGCACCTGTGGCGGTGGGTGCAAACGCCACTCCAATCGTGCAAGAAGAACTTGCAGCAATGGTCGTTCCGCAAGTGTTGGATGAGATCGCGAAGTCGCCAGGATTGGCGCCCGTGAAGCCGACGCTGGATACGGTGACCGCCACCGTATTGCTGTTGGTAACCGTGACGATTTTTGCGGCGCTGGTTGTCGTTAAGTGTGTGTTCGGGAACAGTAACGAAGAGGGAGAAACCGTCAAAGGCCCGTTGCCGCCGCTGCCAACTGAAATGGAGGCGGAAGCGGTCACCGCACTGTTGACCGTGTCGGTCACGGTGACGGACTGATTGCCGTTCGTGTTCAGGGTGATGCTGAAAATGTGCGTTCCCTGGTCCCCGTTAGTGAACGTGTAATCCGACGGAAGCGCAGCCGCCCCGTCAGTGCTCGTGAAGTGCGCCGTTCCGATATAGCTGGCCATCGTGCCGCCACTGGTCGGGTTTTGCGCGGTCACGGTCAGATTGAAGGGAGTGCCCGCGGTTGCGCTTCCAGGAGCCGTCAGCGCGTAAACCGGGTGCTTCCCGACAGCGACGCAGGCATTGAAAGCATTGGACCACTGCTTCTGAACAACCCAGCTCCCGCCGCCGGCGGTTACGGTTGCTTGTTGGGCATTGCAAATGTCGCCGATTTCACCGTTGGACGGATCATACCAAGCCAGGGGAGGAGCAAAAACGGTGGCTATACCCACATCAACGTCAGTCGCGGCCTCGATCAGTTCATGAGAAGAGACCGACGTCGTGTCCTTTATGTAATCCGGATTCGATCCGCAGCCTCCGAAACAGCCGCTCGCCGGACTCATGTCGGGGAATACCCCATAAGCAATGTTCTTGTTATTGAATTTGTTGGTCGTGGTGCCATGGTAAGCGCAGAAGACTACGCAGCTCTGTGACCCCTGCTCCGTGATCTTCACATTCAGGGGAAAGTAAATCATGTAGAGAGTGTTCACATTACCGTTGTTGTCGAGGTCCGGCGTCGGTAAATGCCCGGCACTAATCTGGGCCAGAAGCTCCGCCTGTATGGCCGTGTCATCGATCGTGCACGGCAAGCCGTTATTGCACTTCGAGGGAGCGATGGTAAAGGTTCCGCCCGCAGAGCCCCGTCCAATCGATTGATTCGTGCCGGTACCGCCTCCTTGAGGCGTCACATTGGTCGCATATTCGCTTATCAAATCATAGTAGGTGCTGTTCGTGATCGCCGAGTAGAACGGCGGCATCGTCGTTTGGACGGCGGCATCCACACCGTTTGTCCAAAAAACGGTGACTACGCTTACGTTCGAGATCACTGGTCCACCGTAATAGTTGAGGTGAGCTCTTACTGGCGGCGGCAAGGGCTGACCCTTCGAGTTGGCCATGGGCACGATATGGATTGGCCGGGCGGGTTGCACGTTTGAAGTATCGGTTTGCTGCGCGTCAGCGATGCTTGAGAAACTGAAAGCAACGAGCAGGGTTAAACAGACAGCGACGAGAACCTTGGAAACAGTAGATCCAGTCTGGCAGTTATACGAACACGGCATTGCAATCTCCTCCAATATGCGCGAGTCTCCGCAACATTTATGTGAACCTCTGGGAATACACTTCTGTGGGAAATGGACTGAAAACTCTTCGTTGTTCTTAGTTCTTATTGTTGAACTGTGGTGATGAGCCCTAGAAACGGACCCCGGGGAATTGCCAAGAATTCTGCCTTCGTAGTCTTTGCTTGTCAACAAAAAACTGGGTAAAAGCCGCGTCCGGCGCGGTAACTATTACTTTGGAGCTCAAAATTGGATTACTGCCGCCGAGGTGGTTAACTGAGATTCATTGTTTTGTTGAGTGCGGCCCTCGGAGATTCCTGGGCTGGTTCCGATTACACGGTGTGCATGATCTTGGGTTGGCGAAGCAGCTGTAACTTTTTACGTCCCAAGGGATCTAAACAGGCTGTCGCCCCGGTTTCGAGTCGCGGGATGACCTGGAGATCGTAATGTTCACATTGTTTTCGCGATTGTCGGGAGTGTTCTTGACGGTGCTATTCGCGGGAGTCGTCGCCTGTAGCGCGGGAGACCGGGCTGTCGCCATTCCGACTGCTTCGCTAGACACGCCCCTGGCAACCGCTAAGGGCGAGCAGACCGCCCTAGTGTCGGGCGGCTGCTTCTGGGGAGTTCAGGCAGTGTTCCAGCACGTTAAGAGCGTGATCAGCGCGACGTCGGGATACTCCGGGGGTTCGGCCAAGAACGCTGAATACGAAGTCGTCAGCACGGGCACAACGGGCCACGCTGAGTCGGTGAGGATCGTCTACGATCCTTCGAAAATCACCTACGGTCAGATCCTCCGAATTTTCTTTTCCGTGGCACATGATCCAACACAGCTTAACCGGCAGGGTCCTGACGAGGGTACGCAGTATCGTTCGTCGATTTTCTACAGCAGTGACGAACAAAAGCGGATTGCTCAGGCTTACATTGCGCAACTTGAACAAGAGAAGGTCTTCCCACGTCCGATCGTCACTCAGGTAGTCCCGTTGCAGGCCTTTTACCCGGCAGAGGCTTACCATCAGGATTACGCGACGCGCCATCCGGACAGCATGTATATCGTCTACAACGACGCGCCGAAGGTGGCGCATCTTCGCGAGCAGTTTCCTGGGATGTATACGGGTAAGTAAAACGATGCCGAGTCTCAAGAGGATCGACTTACGTCTCGCGTCTTGAAGTAGGCCGCGATGAACAGCAGCCCGAGTACGAAGTCCGTCCCGGCAAATACCAAGTCCGCAGCGTGTATTCGGTGCTGGAGGTAGAGCACGACCAACGCGGTCGCATAGCTGAGTTTTTCGAATAACGAAGGGATCATGATCGGACGAAAGCGCACAGGATCGCGAGCGGTGACGAGGAAAACGAATTGGAACGCCAGCGCCACGGTAACAAAGCCATAGTAAAAGCCGGGGTGCGTGACTGGTGGCGGATCATTACGGCCGATGGAATCAAAAATGAAAAATAGCGGCGTCACTTCCCCAGATGCTGGCCACCCAAAATACGACCTTCGCGAATTTCATTCCCGCCTCCTGGTTGATCCTCGATCGGCAACGCCCAGCTTCCAGGTAACCTGTCGTAGCATGCCGAGCCATAGCTGGGCATCGCGGCTCTCTAGTAGCATGCGCCGGATGAGTCGCCGCACTTTCATTTCAGTGGCGTCGGCCTCGCGCGGCTTGATGTATCCGCTGGTCTGGAGAATGCCGAGAAGCATAACTGTCAGCCGCTCGATTTCGCCAGCGCGAGCCGGCCGTTTCAGATCTTTATTTCTGGTTTGGCGAGGCTTGCCCAACCGCACTACTTCATACAGGCACAATGCCACCGCCTGCCCAAGGTTCATCGAGGAATGCTCGCTTCGGGTGGGAATGGTCATCAGCCAATGGCAGTGGCTGAGATCCTGATTGGATAAGCCAAACCTTTCGGAGCCGAAGAGTAGCGCGACGGCACCGCCCATGGCCAGCCGCTTTCGAATCAGCCGCGCTCCGGCGTCCAGCCTGCGCAGTGGATGTTGCAGGTCGCGATGTCCGACAGCCGTCGTCCCGACCACCAGCGAGCAGTCGGCCACTGCTTCCGCAACGGTTTTGTACTCTTCCGCGTCGGCCAGCAAACCTGTCGCACCCACCGCGGAACGGGCCTGGCGAAACGCAACCGCATAGGGATTTACGACCCGCAACCGGCGCACTCCGAAATTGCTCATGGCACGGGCTGCCGCACCGATATTGAGTGGATTCCGCGCCTCAACCAGCACAACCCGAAGATGATCCAATTCGCTGCGCACAGGTCCTGCCATTCTACGATGCGTCCGGGCCTATCCTTCGGCAGCGCAATGAGAAAGCGTCGATTGCGACTTCACATGCTTGCGTGGCATCTAATCTCCAGTGTTACGATAGACAGGCCCGCGGCGGATTGCGGGATGGAGGCGTACCGGTTGCCGCTGACACTGCGCACCGGCAACTGAAAATACCCTGGAGGAACAATGGCAAGCAACGCGATCGTGGAAGTGACCGACGCGAATTTTGATGCGGACGTGTTGAAGTCGGAAACGCCGGTGTTGGTGGACTTTTGGGCGACTTGGTGCGGCCCCTGCCGTGCAATCGCCCCGATTGTGGAAGAATTGGCGGGCGAATATGTAGGCCGAGTGAAGGTCGGCAAGATGGACGTCGATCGGAACGGCGCGACCCCCATGCGCTACAAAGTGACCGGCATTCCCACCCTGCTGGTCTTCAAGAGCGGACAAGTCGTGGAGCAACTGGTCGGCTACCGTTCGAAGGAAGACATTCAGAAGGCTCTCGACAAGCACATTGGCGTACCTGTCGCCACCCGCACGGTTTAACTTTGTAAAAAACCAAGCGCCTGGACCAACGTCCGGGCGCTTTGTTGTTCGCAAGTCCCACCCACCCACCAACCACTAGTGGTTCAGTACTTCCTCAGCACTCCAATCACTTTGCCCTGAACCTCCACGGCTGAGCCGGCTACGATAATCGGCTTCATTGCCGCGTTGGAAGGCTGGAGTCGGACATTCTCTCCCTCGCGAAAGAACCGCTTTAGCGTCGCATCGCTGCCATCGACCAGCGCGACAACGATGTCGCCGTTATGCGCCGTCTTCGACTTCTCGACGAGCACGTAATCACCATCGAGAATGGCTTCGTCCTGCATCGAATCTCCGCGAACTTCGAGGACGAACACTTCTTTCGAACGCACAAAATCGGCCAGGGAGATCGTTTCGTTGCTCGCAACCGCTTCAATCGGACGCCCCGCCGCGATCCGACCTACCAGCGGCAGCACCACCGCCGTATTCACCGCCATCGACTGCTTCAGTTTTCCTTTGGGTGGCAGAAGATCGATCGAACGGCTGCGATTGTAGTCGCGCGTCAGCAGGCCCTTCTTTTCGAGGTTCGTGACGTGCTTGTGGACCGTGGCCAGCGAACTCAGGCCCATGCCACCCTTAATCTCTTCGTACGAAGGGGAGTATCCATTCTCCGCCACGAAGCGCGACAGGTAGTCGTAGAGCTCGCGTTGACGTTTGGTGATCGCCATGCGGGAAGTATGGGCGAAGGTAAAGCGAATGTCAAGAGTTGCGGTATTTATCCCTTCACAGTAGGTATCGCTGCGCATCGAGGAACAGTGACTTCACACGCTGTCTGCGAACATGGTTCTGTAGTGTCTGTACCAGTCGCTTTGAAAACGCTCCTCAGCATCGTACTTCTTTTTCAGCTTGAGGAATTCCACGAATTGCGGGTAGCAGCTTTCAACCTGTTTTCTGGTGGCATACCGATGGTAGGTCAAGTAGTAGGTGCCACCGCGGTTTGCCGCCATCTCGATGAGCCGGCGGAAAGCATGCTCCGAACGCTGAAGTCCGTCAGGGCTGTGAACCGTATGTAGGTTGAAGATCGTGCACGCGTAAGGTTGCTTCGCCCAGGGCAAAAAGCTTTCGTCATCGCGCTCGATAAGACGCACGGTGCCATAAATTAATTCGACTTTGTTTTTGCGGAAGTCCTCTCGCACTTCATCGAGGAAGCCCTTCAGCATCGGCCTTGGGACGTCAATCTCCGTGATCATCTCGGTCGCGGGATAAGGGGCGTGCAGCCTCTGATCGATTTCGCGATGGTAATTGTCGGGGTAGACACTCAACTGGTGGGTGTCTGACCAGTACACTTGGCCATTCGTTCGAGAGATAATATGCCGCGTATTTTTCGAATGCTTGTTTCCCATCGGTGTGGGCGAGAAGAAGAAGTTGCCTCCAGTTCTCATCGGTCAGTTGCTTTTCTGTGGGCGGGATTGGTGTCTCCATCGATACCGGTCGATAGCAGGAGAAAACGCCTCTGTGCAGGAAGTCTTCCGAGTCACGCTCGATGGAAAATTGGAAATCGCCGTATTGAAATCCGTTGGCAATTCGTTTCTCAAACCCGGCCATCAGGTCGTCCACTGTACGAATTTCCACCACGCGCTCGACCTTCTTTCTCGGCACGAGGCGCAACTGCACAGATGTGACAATCCCAAAGAGGCCGTATCCGCCGTGAACCAACCGGAATAAATCGGGGTTCTCCGTTCGGCTACACTTGTGCGCGTTCCCCATCGCATCGACAAGAACGAAGGATTCGACGTCGCTGATAAATGGCTTCATCTTCAGACCGCGGCCATGCGCATTGGCTGCGATTGTTCCACCGATCGTCAACCGATCAGCACCGGTTTGTTTCTGGGCAATTCCCCAGGACTGCCGATCGCCATCCTGCAAGGTGAGGTAACCGTCAATCAGTTCTGGCCACTCAATACCCGCTTCTACCTCCATAATTCCGCGCTTGCGATCCAGATTGAGCAGTCGGCTTCGCTTTCTCATATCAATCAGCAAGGCGTCAGTACAAAACTGCTGCCCTCCCATCGCGTGCCGCCCGCCCGCAACCGACAC
>WNFL01076848.1_pt1 | contig 13144 bp, 14 predicted proteins | sample 5400361 | NCBI WGS metagenome assembly WNFL01 (sample SAMN13153351, study PRJNA577476) | soil metagenome | isolation source: 40 cm soil on Douglas fir-dominated hillslope | place: USA:California | collected 2013-09-17
AGGGCGGCTTTGTCATGATGCTGCACGCGTTCGCGGCGCTGTGTCTGCTGGTGATCGCGGCGGCAATCATCCTGCCGACCGAGATCAAGGTGCCCCAGGCTGCGAACTGATGGCGGTCTGGCGAAGGGAGCAGTCCTTGAGTGTTCTTCGCGATCCGGAACTGGAATGCTTGCTGACCGGCTTGCATGCCAGAAGCGACGAGCAGGTTGCGGCGATGAGAAGCTACCACGCCGAGCGGGCCAAGGAAGCGCATCCACCTACGGAGGATGAGGTTAAGGCTTTTCGGAGCGACAAGCTTGTCGCGCTTGACAGTGACAAGGCGGAGTTCTGCTATCAGCTTTGCCGCGCGAACAATGCGCGCCGGATTGTCGAAGCTGGCACGTCCTACGGGGTTTCGACGCTCTATCTAGCCGCAGCCGTGCGCGACAATATCAACACTGTCGGCGGCGGCGGCATGGTGATCGGGACCGAATACGAGCCAAAAAAGGCCAGCGCTGCGAGGGCGCATTTCGAGCAGGCGGGCTTGAGCCGTTTCGTTGATCTGCGTGAAGGCGATCTGCGCCAAACACTCAAGCAGATCGACGGGCCAGTGGATTTCATGCTGGTGGATATCTGGATCACCATGGCGCGACCGGCACTGGAATTGGTCACCCCGTATCTGAAGTCGGGCGCCATCGTGGTCTGCGACAATGCGGAGCAATATCGAAGCGAATACGCGGACTATTTCGCATTTCTTGGAGCTAATGGGTTCCGAACGATGACACTGCCATTCAACGGCGGTCTCGAATTGTCCGTGCGCTGCCAGCCTTGATCAGGGGATGCTGCACGCGTTCGTGGCGCTGTGCGTGCTGGTGATCGCGGCGGATTGCGGCAGGCATGCAGAAACAGTTGAGCTTTACGTGACTTCATCGCCTCAAAGCATTGACGCGCGGCGTTGCGCTTCCCGGGCACTCCCAACAAATTTATCGGTTCGTCCAGAGAATTTGAGTTTCAACGCTTGCTGCGATCGATCACAATGGCCGGCGAAGGCTCGACCATAACGAGCCAATGGGTGGAGAAATCCAATGTTCGATCAATCCTTGCCGCGCGTCGCCGGCCTCGTTCTGGCGGTCGCGATAATGATCGCGGGTCCGGCCGGCGCCGATGCCCTCCGGGACGAAATCGCGCCGACCGGCAAGCTGCGGGTGGCGATCGCGATCAGCCCGGCCGGTGGCGCGTTCTGGTCCACAAAAAACGAAGCCGGGGGTTATGCCGGGGTGCCGGTCGATCTCGGCAAGGAGATGGCGGCCCAGCTCGGCGTTCCCGTCGAATATGTCGCGTACCAGAATTCTGGACAGATCACCGACGCAGCGGCGAAAGGCGCCTGGGACGTGACGTTCCTGCCGCAGGACGCCGTGCGGATGACCAAGATGGGGTTCGGGCCGATCTATGAGGTCGCGGATGCGACCTACATCGTCAAGCCGGGCTCATCAGTGACGAATTTTCAGACGCTCGATCAACCCGGCGTCAAGGTCGCGGCGGAATATAACACCACCACCATGCGTGGCGCGGTTGCGCATCTAAAAAATGCGAAAGTGACCGAGTATCAGACCTACGATGAGATATTCGCGTTGCTTAAAAACGGCGAGATCGATGCATTCGCGCTGTCGCGCGACCAGCTCAACGCCATGGCGAAGAAAATTCCGGGAACGCGCGTGCTGGACGAAACCTTCAAGCAGACCGTCACCGCGGTGGCGGTGCCGCTCAACCATCCGCTGGCGCTGGCCTTTGTGACCAAGTTCATGACCGAGGCCACATCGAACGGGACGCTGCGGCGCGCCTACGACAACAACGGGCTGAAGGATAATCCGATCCGTGTCAAGTAGCGCGGGGTTTCAAGCCCCGCTAGTTCGTGGCACCCGCCGGGATCGGCTCCATGCCGCTGTTCACGATCACAGCGCTGGCGGTGGGCGAGGCAAGAAATTTGATCAGCGCCTTGCCGGCGTCGGGCTCCTTGGACACTGTCGCGATGCCGGCCGAGAAAACCGTGATCTTCTGCAAGTCGTCGGGAAGGGAACCGACGATATCGATGCCCTGCACGGGCTTGAGTTCGCTGATCTGCTGGAAGCCGATCTCGGCGTCGCCGCGCGCCACGATTTCGCCGACCGGGGTGGCAGGAATTTTTTTGGCCTTGTCCTTCATCGCGTCGGCAATGCCGAGTTTCTCAAACATCTCGGTCGAGACATAGACGCCACTGGCCGAGTCGGAATAGGCGATCGATTTCGCAGCCAGCAGCGCGCGCTTGAGCGTGTCCGCGGAACTGATATCCGGCTTCGGCGCGCCCGACTTCACCGCGATGCCGATCGGCGATTTCACAAGATCGACGCGGCTGTCGGCAATCACCTTGCCCTGCTTGACCAGATCGCCCAGCGCATAGCCGACCATGATCAGGACATCGGCGGGCTCGCCGCGTTCAAGCCGCACCGGGATCGCGTTCACCGTGGTGCCCATCGAGGGGCCGTAGGCCGTGAGCACCTTGTTGCCGGTCAAGCGCTCGAATTCCGGCACCAGCGTGTTATAGGCCGCGGTCAGGCCGCCCGAGATCATCACCCTGACTTCGGCGGCGGTTGCTGAGCCTGCCAGCGGCAGGGCGGCTGCGAGGCCGAGAACGAGGCTGCGGACATTTGCGGATATCGATTTCATGATTACTCCTCCCGGGACGATTCTTGAGCGGTCGTCTTTGACTACGCGAGCGATCGTATCCCGCAAAGCGTCGTCAGCCTAGATGAAATGAGAAGAACGAAGGCTTATCCGTCATTGCGAGGAGCGAAGCGACGAAGCAATCCATCCTGACTTGGAGCTCCGGATTGCTTCGCGGAGCCTGTCATCGGGCGCGCATTCGCGCGACCCGTTGGCTCGCAATGACGCGGAGGGACGGAGCTTGGACGGACGTCACGAATTGACGTGCACGAAATCCCGCAGCAGCGGATAGATTTCGTTGTTCCAGCGCCTGCCGCTGAACACGCCGTAGTGGCCGACGCCGGCCTGCATGTGATGCACCTTGCGATAGGCGCGCACGCCGGTGCAGAGATCCTGTGCCGCCAGCGTCTGGCCGATCGAGCAGATATCGTCCTTCTCGCCTTCGACCGTCATCAAGCCCATTCGCTTGATCGCGGCGGGATTCACCGGCCGGCCGCGATAGGTCAGCTTGCCCAGCGGCAAGAGATGTTCCTGAAACACGTCGCGGATGGTTTCGATATAAAAATCCGCCGGCAGATCCATCACGGCGAAATATTCGTCATAGAAGGTCTTGATGGTTTCGGCTTTCTCCTTCTCGCCCTTCGCCAGGTGATCGGCGAGATCGACGTGGGATTTGATGTGGCGTTCGAGGTTCATCGAGACGAAGGCGGTGAGCTGAATAAATCCGGGATAGACCTGCCGGAACGCGCCCTTGCACTGAAACGGCACGTAGTTGATCAGGTTCTCCTCGAACCATTTGAGCGGCTTGCTTTTGGCGAAATCGTTGACCTTGGTCGGCTGGATCCGCGTGTCGATCGGCCCGGCCATCAAGGTCAGGGTCGCCGGGCGCGCGGGGTGATTGTCCTCCGACATGATCGCCGCGGCGGCAAGCGCCGACACCGACGGCTGGCAGATCGCCACCATGTGCGCGCGCGGGCCCAACTGGTCGAGAAATGTGATCAGGTGCTCGGTGTATTCATCGAGGCCGAATTTGCCCTGATCGAGCGGAATGTGGCGGGGGTTATGCCAGTCGGTGATGTAAACGTCGTGGTCCTGCAGCAGGGTTTTCACCGTGCCGCGCAGCAGCGTCGCGAAGTGTCCGGACATCGGCGCCACCAGCAGCATGCGTGGCTGCTCCGGCGAATTTTCCTTCTTGAAATGCAGCAGTGAGCCGAACGGCGTCGCGTAGACGACTTCCTCGGTCACCTCCAGTTCCTGATTGCCCACCAGCACCTTGTCGATGCCATAGGGCGGCCGCGTATAGGTGAGCGAGGTGCGGGAGATCAGCTCTAGCGCCGCGGCGAGCCGCCCGAACAGTTTGTCGGAGACACCTTGCGGCACCAGGTTAAGGTATTTCAGCGCCGATGCGGCCCCGGTCCGCCATGGCGCTGTCAGGTCCATGTGGTTCTGATACGCTTGGTACATCATCGACATCATCCGGATCCGCCCCTGCCCTTGCTGCCATGCAATATCGAAGCCAAAGCAGAGTCAAATAGCCTCGCAAACTGGCACGTCGCTTGCTGCAGGAAAGGCGGGAAGCATAGACTATGGGCAGCGGGGCGCTTTGGCGAGAAGCGATGCCCGCATGGCCCTGGCGGGCGTTCAGGCGTGAAGGACAAGCCATATGGCGAAAGCGACACTGACCATCAGCAGCAAGAATTATTCGTCGTGGTCGTTGCGCGGCTGGCTGCTGACGAAATTCTCCGGGCTGGAGTTCGAGGAAATCGTCACCGCGCCGGACGATGCTTCGGCGCGGGCCGAAATCCTGCTGCTGTCGTCATCGATCCTGGTGCCGTGTCTGCGGCACGAGGGCGCCACCGTATGGGATACGCTGGCGATTGCGGAATATCTCAACGAGGTCATGCCGGACGCCGCCCTGCTGCCGGCGGACCGCGTTCTGCGGGCGCATTGCCGTTCGATTTGCGGCGAAATCCATTCGGGATTTACCACCCTGCGCGCGTCGCTACCGGTCAATCTGAAAGGCCATTTTCCCGGTTTCAAGATCTGGTCGCGCGCGCAGGCCGATATCGACCGGGTCTGCACGATCTGGCGCGAGTGCCTGGCCAAATCGGGCGGGCCGTTCCTGTTCGGCGAACGCACGATGGCGGATGCCATGTATGCGCCGGTCGTGACCCGCTTCATCACCTATGATGTGAAGCTGGATCCGAAGCTCAAGGCCTATGCCGGCACCATCATGGCGATGTCCGAGATGCAGGAATGGATCGAGGCCGCCAAAGCCGAGCCTGCCGATATCGAAGAGCTTGAGGTCGAATATTAGGCAATGCCTGCGCTTGGTTGCCTGTTTGAAGGGCTCAAGGTGAGGGCACGCTTTGCTTAACTTGATGCCATCCACGGCGTTGGCACGGCTGCCGATCCGCCCAGCGGCTTCCGGATGTTCGCGGCAGTAGCCGGCGAATTCGCTGGGTCGCGCCGCGGCTGGCGCGATTTTCGCATAGCACAATGAAGCTGCGAAAACGGCGATCCTGCGCTGCTAAAAAATTGGACGCTTGGGCGTTGTCGCGATTGCTTGAACAAGAACAGTGGAGGCCCTGATGAATCAGCACGCTGTCGTCAACAAATTTTCCCACGTCAAACCCGGCGATACCGAATTCACGGGAGGGGGCTTACGCGACTTCTTCCTGTATCGCGATCTCGGCATCGCAGCCGCGACCGGCGGACAGGTGATCTGCCACCTGGTCAAGGCCAATCCCGAGATGCCGCCGGAAGACGGCACCGGCTGGCACAAGCACGAATGCGATTTCCAGATCGTCATCATGACCAAGGGCTGGGCCCGCTTCATGTACGAAGACAAGCCGACCCTGGTTCAGGCTGGCGACGTCGTGCATCAGCGGCCGGGTATCGTGCATTATCTCTACGATTACTCGCCGGACATGGAGTATCTCGAAATCGTCAGCCCGGCGGATTTCAAAACGGTCGACGTGCCGCCGGCCACCGACAACGTGCCGCCGGTGACGCCCTGGAAGTAGCGCTGGGTGTCGTCACCGGAGGAATTAACCTTTGCCGTCGGTCGTTGGCTGCGGCCGATTGCAATGGTGCTGGGTTTGGTGCGCCGTCTGACATTCAGGCCGATATCTAGCCGTGAACACGGAAGTACAGAGCTGAATCACTGATTCGGGCGCGGTTCGTTCCGTCGGCGTTCCAAACCTTAAGACGCCGCCGGCTTCCGTTGCATTATGGCACAGCGGCCGATTTCAAAGCGCACGGTTGCCGTTGCGGGGCAGGCGCCAGCCCACCACGGTCGCCTCGACGGTGCCGCCGGATTCGTTGTTGCGCCATTCGCCACCGACGAAGCGGCAGGCGAACGGAAGCTGATAGGTGCCGCTGTGGTCCTCGCAAAGCACCTGAACCGGCTGATCCGGCGGCGGTTCGCCGTTTCCGTTGAATTCGGCCAGACGTCGTTCGCGCGTTGCCATTTCCATATTTCTCCTGAGAGAGACGCGCAATCGCCGCGTTCGCGTTCCGCGCTCTTGAGCCGCCCCCTTGCCTTGACTGGGCTGTTGATCCGAAAACCTCACGCGCGAATGAGGTTTCAGTGTGGTATCCTTCATGTCCAACGCCGGCTCGACGCAATTTGATCTGATGAGCGATACTACGCGCGGGTTCCGCAGAAAATGAGTACCAGGTTCTCTTGGCAATCGAGCTTACGCAGATTGCGTGGACTTTTCTGCGGTAGAATACGCGCAATTTATTGGCTTCTTGCGGCCAACCGGATTGCGGTCAGCCGGTAAAATACTGCAGTGAGGATTTTCCATGATCCGCCGGATTGCCCTCGTCGCGTCAGTGGTTTTGACGCTCTGCATAATAACATCGCCTGATGCCCGAGCCCAGGACGTTCCCGGCATCGAAATCTGCACCGTCGAAAAAACCATGGAACGGCGGACCAGTTGCCTGCAGAGCAATGTCGACTTCCTGCAAAAGACGATCACGAAACTGACCGCTGACCATCAGCAGAAGCTCGATGCCGCGAACCGGCAGATCGAGGCTTTGAAAGCGACCGTCGCGGGCCTGCAGAAGATCGTGGACGAGTTGCAGGCGGCGCAAAAGAAAGCGGTTGAGGATCAGAAGAAGAAAACCGACGCACCGCCGGCCAATGCGCCGCCGGCTGCGAAGGATGGCGGGAAGTGAGCTCTGCTTTCTTATCGCTCCCCCTCGTGGGGTCGAGACGAGCGAAGCTCGCTCTTAGGTGGCCGGCCGAAGGCCGGTCGGGTGGGGGGCTGCTTCCGCGAAAATGAGATTTTTCGCGCACTCCGTGCGCTACCCCCACCCCGGCGCTACGCGCCGACCCTCCCCACAAGGGGGAGGGGAGTCCACTTGCTCAGCTGTTCTTTTCGCCTGACATGATCGGCCCGAACAACTCCCAGCTCTCGCCCTTGAAGCGCATCATCTGGAGCTGCTCGAGCGGCGCGAAGTCGGTCGGGCCGGTCTTGATATGTGTGCCCGGCAGATACACGCCGATCTCGAAGTTAAGGTTGGCGGCCTGCTTCATGACGTTTTCGCGGGTGAGGTCGTCACCGCACTGCCGCAGCACCTGTTCCAGCCCCTTGGCCACGCCGTAGCCAAACGTGGTCGATGCATCTTCCTGATCGCCTTCGGGATACCACTTGGTCATGAAGGCGCGCCATTCGTTCATGGCGGGATCGTTCTTCCACTGTGGATCCTTGGGATCCTTCAGATACGCCGCACTGAGAATGCCCTGATCGTTCTCGTAGCCGGCCGGCTTCATCACGCCGCCGACTGAAACCGACACGTTGGTCAGAAAATGCACCGGGTGCCAAGCCAGTTCGCCGGCTTTCTTGATGGCCTGCGCGGCAAATTTCGGCGTCGAGACATTGATGAAGATATCGGGATTGGCGCCCTTGATCTGCACCACCTGCGAGTCCACCGTCGGCGAAGTTGTTTCATATGAACTCTCGACGACGATCAGCTTGCTGGCCTGATCGCCGAGGCCTTCGCGCAGTCCGATCACATAGTCTTTCCCGAAATCGTCGTTCTGATAGAGCACGCCGATGGTCTTGCCGGGATAATTTTTCAGGATGTAGGCGGCATAGATGCGCGCCTCGACCTGGTAGCTTGGCTGCCAGCCGATGGTCCATGGAAAATTCTTCGGATCGTTCCATTTGGCGGCGCCGCTTGAGACAAAGACTTGCGGCACCTTCTTCGCGTTCATGTATTTTTGAATCGCACTGTTGCTGGGCGTGCCAAGCGGATTGAAAATCAGCAACACCTCGTCGGCCTCGACCAATTTGCGCGCCTGCTCCACCGCCTTCGGCGGGCTGTAGCCGTCGTCATAGGAGATGAAGTTGATCTTGCGGCCGTTGATCCCACCTTCGGCGTTGATCTTGTTGAAATAGGCCGCCTCGGTCTTGCCGATCGTGGCATAAGCCGACGCCGGCCCAGAATAGGGCATGATATTGCCGATCTTGATCTCGGTATCGGTAGCACCCGGATCGTATTTCTTCTGCGCGTTGGCGGTGCTGGCAACCGACGCGGCGAGCAGCCCCACAAGCGCGATAGATTTAGCGTAGCCCAAGACATGGTCCAAGACATGGTAATGCATCATCGTCCTCCCTGACGTTCTGGCCGAGGCTCAGGCGGTCTCGTTAACGGGCAGCTTCTTGAGCCGTCGGATTGAATGCGCGCGCAGTATGCACGATTGGACTGAGGTTGCCAGCGACGCCTTCGTTGCTATTTTCCGCAGGGCGGAAGCAACCATCGCGTCCGGTTCCAGTTTCGAAAGGGCGCATGAGAGCAAGGACTGTCAAACGAAGCGCGGGCGAAGCGCTCATACTGCGTGCGCTTCCAATGAAGGCCATCGTCCATGAATCCAGCCCAGAAGGCGCTCTGGTTTATCGAAAGCCATCTTGCCGAGGAGTTGACCCTCGACGAGATCGCAGGCGTCGCTGGAATCTCGCGCTTCCACATGGTGCGGGCGTTTGCCGCCGCGACGGGGCTGTCGGTCATGCGCTATGTGCGTGTCCGGCGCCTCAGCGAGGCGGCGCGTGCGCTCGCCGGCGGCGCGCCGGATATCCTTACTCTCGCGCTGGATGCGGATTATGGCTCTCACGAAGCATTCACCCGCGCGTTCCGCGACCATTTCGGGGTCACGCCCGAAGCGGTCCGCGCATCAGCGTGCCTAACTCTCACGGACAATCTCCAAGCGCCGCGTTTTCAGACCAGCAAGCCGTTGCTCGTCGCCGGTATTGGCGAGCGCTACACCTGCGAGAACAGCGCCGGCATTCCCGGCCAGTGGCAGCGCTTTCATCAATCGGTGGCGAACATTCCCGGCCGGATCGGGAAGGTGGCCTACGGCGTCTGCTGCAACGGCGATGATGCCGGAAATTTCGATTATATTGCCGGCGTCGAAGTATCCGACTTCTCCGACCTGCCACGCGAATTCTATAGCGTTCGGATTCCCGAACAGAAATACGCGGTCTTCACCCACCGCGACCACATCTCGACCATTCGCCGCACCGTCAACACGATTTGGAACCACTGGCTGCCGGCGTCGGGAATGAAAGCGGCCGATGCGCCCAACTTCGAGCGCTATGACGAAAATTTCGATCCGCTCACCGGCAATGGCGGCCTCGAGATCTGGGTCCCGGTCAGGGACTAAAGCGTTTTCGAGCGAAAGCCTGCCCCGCACTTGATGCGGGGTGGCTCCCCGGTTCGCGTGAAGAAAACGCGTCAAATAAAGACTCTAAGCTGCGCGGGGCTGCCCTGCGCGGTCTCATGACCGCCGGTTGCTTGGCAATCCATATCGACTTTGCCATAACAGCGCGTAACGAAATCGTTGCGCGTGCGGGAAATGAGATTGGAATCCGCCGGCGCCGAAGAAAAGCCGGGGGATTCCGATGCCCAATATTCGCGTTCTCGCCACCGATCTGGAATTCCCGGAGGGGCCGGTGGTGCTGCCGGACGGATCGGTGGTGCTGGTCGAAATCCGCGGCCGACGGCTGACGCGGGTGTGGCCGGATGGGCGCAAGCAGGTGGTCGCGGAAATTCCGGGTGGCCCTAACGGCGCGGCGATGGGCCCCGACGGCAAAATCTATATCTGCAACAACGGCGGGTTCAGCTGGATTCCATCGCGCGGCACCATGATGCCGGGCGCGCCCGAACCTCATGAATATATCGGCGGCTCGATCCAGCGTGTCGATCTTGCCACCGGCAAGGTCGAAACCCTGTTCGACAAATGCGGCGAGCATCCGCTGAAGGGGCCGAACGATCTGGTGTTCGACAGGCAGGGCGGTCTCTGGTTCACTGATTTGGGCAAGCGCCGCGCTCGCGACATGGATGTCGGCGCGTTCTATTATATGAAGCCCGGCGCCAGGGAGGTTGTCGAAGCCGTGTTCGGCATGATGCCGGCCAACGGCATCGGCCTGTCGCCGGATGAGAACACGGTCTATGTCGCGGAAACGCCGACGGCGCGGCTGTGGGCGTTCGACCTGTCCGCGCCCGGCGAGGTCAGGCCGCGCGACGTGATCTATCGCGGCGAACGCGGCAAGCCGATCGCGGGCCTCGGCGGTTACCAGATGTTCGATTCGCTCGCGGTGGAAGCTTCCGGCAATGTCTGCGTGGCCACGCTGATTTCGGGCTGCATTTCGGTGATCGCACCGGATGGCAGCATCGTCGAGCAGGTGCCGACCGGCGACCGCGTCACCACCAATATCGCCTTCGGCGGGCCCGACCTGAAGACCGCCTACATCACATTGTCCGGCAAAGGCGAGCTGATCGCGATGGACTGGGCGCGGCCGGGTCTCGCGCTGAATTTTCTCAACAAGTGATGACAATGTTCCGTCATTGCGAGCGCAAGCGAAGCAATCCAGAAATCCGCGAAGCAAGACTGGATTGCTTCGTCGCTTGCGCTCCTCGCAATGACGGACCGAGAAGGAGAACATGATGCCCTGGCTTGAACCGATATCCCTGCACGGCCCCCACGCGCAGCTTAAACCCTTGTCGCAGGACCATTGCGACGGTCTGACCGAAGCGGTGAGGGACGGCGAGCTGTGGAAGCTCTGGTACACCTTCGTTCCGCGCGCCGAAGATATGTCCAAGGAGATCGATCGCCGCCTCGGCCTGCAGGCGTCAGGCGCCATGATGCCATGGACGGTTTTCGATGCCGACGGCAACATCGCCGGCATGACCACGTACATGAACGTCGATGCACCGAACCGGCGCGTCGAAATAGGTTCGACCTGGTATGCCAAGCGCGTGCAGCGCAGCGCGGTCAACACCCAGTGCAAATTGTTGTTACTCGACCATGCGTTCGAAAAGCTCGATTGCATTGCGGTAGAATTCCGCACGCATTTTTTCAATCAGCAGAGCCGGCGCGGCATCGAGCGGCTGGGTGCCAAGCTCGACGGCATCCTGCGCAGCCATCAGCTTGCGCCCAACGGTACGCTGCGCGATACCGTGGTCTACAGCATCATCGCCAGCGAATGGCCGACGGTGAAGACGCATCTGACGTATCAATTGAACGAGAAGGCGCGGTAGCACACCGCCGGAACACGATGGATACATTCGACTATGTGATCGTGGGCGCGGGCTCTGCCGGATGCGTGCTCACGAACCGGCTGAGCGAAGATGCGGGCAACAGCATCTGTGTGCTCGAAGCCGGACCTCGCGACTGGCATCCCTACATCCATCTGCCGGCGGGCTTCATCAAGACGTTTCACATGAAGAGCGTCAACTGGGCTTACCAGCAGGAGCCGGGTCCCTGGACCGGTGGCCGAAGCATTTACGCGCCGCGCGGCAAGACGCTCGGCGGCTCCTCCTCGATCAATGGTCACATCTATAATCGTGGTCAGCGCCAGGATTTCGATACCTGGGCGCAGCTCGGCAATCGCGGCTGGGGCTATCCGGACGTGCTGCCGTATTTCAAGCGGCTGGAGCGCCGGGTCGGTGAGGGCGAGGACGCTTTTCGCGGGCGCGACGGCAGTCTGACCGTCACCACCATGGACTGGAAGGATCCGCTCTGCGAGGCCTTCATGGCCGGTGCGATAAGCTTGGGTATTCCGCGCAACCCCGATTACAATGGCGCGATCCAGGAGGGCGTATCCTACGCCCAGCGCACCATTCAAAATGGCCTGCGCGTCAGTGCGGCGACCGCGTTCCTGCATCCGGCGATGAGGCGGCCGAATGTCCATGTGCGGACCCATGCGCATGCGACCGAGATCGTCTTCGACGGCAAGCGCGCGATCGGCGTGCGCTACGCCAAGGGCGGTAAGGGCGGCACTGTCACTGAGGTGCGCGCGGCCAAGGAAGTGATTTTGGCCGGCGGCACCTACAACTCGCCCCAACTGCTGCAATTGTCCGGCATCGGGTCCCCGGAACTGCTGGGCTCGCTCGGCATCGAAGTGCGCCACGCGCTACCGGGCGTCGGCGAGGGACTGCAGGACCATTACGCACCACGTTCGGTCGCCCGCGTCAGGAACATCAAGACCATCAACGAACGCCGGCGCGGCCTCAGTTTGGCGATGGAGGCGATCAAATGGGCCACGACGCGACGCGGTCTGCTCTCGCTGTCGCCGACCATGGTCTATTGCTTCTGGCACTCCGGCGAGACCACCGAGAGTTCCGATCTGCAGCTGACATTTACGCCCGCGAGCTACAAGGAGGTGACGGTCGCATCCTGGCAGCAGCGGCCGGAAAGCCGCGGCTACGTCCGTGCCCGCTCGTCCGATCCATTCGAGCCGCCGATCATTCAAACCAATTATCTGGCCGAAGAACTCGATCGCCGCACCGTCGTTGCTGGCATGAAGCTGGCGCGGCGGCTGCTCGCATCGGCGCCGCTCGCGCCTTATTATGCGCACGAAGACTTTCCCGGACCTGATGTGCAGACCAACGATGAATTCCTCGCGGCCGCGACCCAGGGCGGGACCACGACGTTTCACCCGGGTTGCACGTGCCGTATGGGCCCGGCCGGCAGCTCATGGGCGGTGGTCGACGACCAGCTCCGCGTGCATGGGCTTCAAAACCTGCGCGTGATCGACGCCTCCATCATGCCGCGGATGATTTCTGCCAATCTCAATGCGTCGACCATGATGATCGCCGACAAGGCGTCGGATTTGATACGCGGTCGCAAGCCGCCGGAGGCTGCGGCTGCGATTGCAATGGGCGTCTGAGGGGCGCCGGAGATCTTTCCCTGAACGATCTTTTATCAATGCTTCAGGTTAAGCGATTGAAGCCGGTCCAACAGCGAATGGCAGTAGTCCAGCGTCAGTTCCCGATCGCCGAACAAGATATGATAGATGATCGGCGCGACGACATGGTCGACCACCTCATCGATATCAAACGGTGTTTCGCCGCGCGCTTTCGCCCGTGCGACGATGGTCGCCAGGTGCTCGCAGGTAAAGCCCGCACACTGGACCGGGTAGGTCTCTCCCGACGCAGAAAACACATCCCTGAT
>WNFL01090868.1_pt2 | contig 13144 bp, 22 predicted proteins | sample 5400361 | NCBI WGS metagenome assembly WNFL01 (sample SAMN13153351, study PRJNA577476) | soil metagenome | isolation source: 40 cm soil on Douglas fir-dominated hillslope | place: USA:California | collected 2013-09-17
ACGCTGCTCCACATGTCCTAGCCGAAGTACGTGCGCAGAACATCATGCATCATGCACCGCTCTTCAGTGTTTCCGCTGTACGTATTCAAAACGCCGACCTAACTTTCTCTGCAGGACATTATGAATCAAACATCTCTGATAGCCCGACCTTCCGATACGCAAATGCTCGTTAACATTCCCTACAATGATTTAACTCTCCCCCTCGCTGGTCCACAAAACCCTCTTAACCCGCATGTCCAAGTCCATTACAATCAAAATACACTCGCAGGGCACGTCGAAGAGCTCATGATGGACGAAACGTCATTCAAGACCCAGCACCTGACGCATGAGACCCTCGGGTACGCGGCGAACCCCTCTGAGCACACGAGCGGCGAGTTCATTGGCGACGTCGCAAAGGCGTTTGCAAACGACGGTCGGACAGTCAACCTGGTGAGAAGTACAAAGGGTGAGCGGAAAGATCTGAAGCGGAAAAGGAAGGAGAAGGGCGAACTCGGTGTCGTCGAAGGTGATGGAGCCTACCAGGGTCCCTGGGCGAAATGGCAGGGTGATGAGGATCCCATGCCCGTGCCAGAAGGGTACCTCGCAGAACCCTCTCCCGAGGCGGAAGCTTCGGCTGCTGCTGCCGTAGCTGCTAGGAAGCAAAAGGCGCGGGCTGGGCTGGGTACAGAGAGTACTGTTTTCCACGGAAAGAGCGAGCACGACTACCAAGGTCGGACATACATGTATCCGCCATATGGTGTTGCACCGCAGCTAAACCAGGAGGCGGGCAGTCAAGAGTCTTTTATTCCAAAGGTGTGCATACACACTTGGACTGGGCATACGGGCGGTATTGCTTCCATACGGCTGTTCCCTGGCACAAGCCATTTACTGCTCAGTGCGAGCATGGATACGAAGATCAAGGTGCGCACCGTTCTGGATACGGGTTTTTGATCCTTCGCGGCCCTCTAATCTGGCGGTGACCACGACCTCAGTTATGGGACGTTTACAACGAAGGGAACTGCCTGCGTACCTTCCTAGGGCATACGCGTGCACTCAAGGATATCGCGTTCTCGCCCAACGGCACCCGTTTCCTCTCGACGGGCCACGACCGGCAGATCAAACTCTGGGACACCGAGACAGGCAAGTGCATCAAGTCTTTTAGCAATGGAAAGATGGCACATGTTGTCAAATGGTTTCCCGAGGAAGAAAAAGGTGGCGACGGCGTCTTCTTGGCTGGCATGGGTGATAAAAAAATTATCCAGGTGGGCCCTACACTCTTGATATACCCACAACCGCCCTTCCATCCTGATTCTAAGGCGTTGGACTGCAGTACGACATCGCCTCCGGTGAGATCACCCAGGAATACGACCAGCACCTCGGTGCCATCAACACGATCACCTTCGTAGATGAGAATCGCCGGTTCGTGACGACTTCAGATGACAAGACGATCCGGGCGTGGGACTGGGATATTCCCGTCGTCATCAAGTACATAGCCGAACCACACATGCACTCAATGCCTGCGGTCACTTTACATCCGAGTAGTACGTCTGTCGTTCATCATCTCCCTCTCCCTCTGGTAGTTGGGGTAGTCATGGTCAAAGTACTGACAGAAAAGTCTCGCCGAGCAGAAAAATACTTTGCGGCGCAGTCACTTGATAACCAGATCCTGATCTACAACGCGGATAATTTCCGTCAGAATCGGAAGAAGCGGTTCGCCGGGCACTCTGTCGCGGGGTATGCATGCCAGGTTGGGTTTTCACCTGATGGAAGGTACGCCGGTGTCCTTTTCTTTGCCTTCATCGACCATGCCTTTCTGCACTTCCCCCGTCGTTGTTTCCTGTTCTCGTTCTCGCAATGCTAATAATTATAACCTAGGTGGCTCTCTTCTGGCGATGGTCACGGCGACATGGTCTTCTGGGATTGGAAGACAGGCCGGATCAAGTCACGCCTTAAGTGCCATTCGAAGGTTGTTATTGCCCACGAATGGCTCGAGCACGAGACGAGCAAGGTCGTCACTGCGAGTTGGGATGGTTTGATTAAGCTTTGGGTACGTTCTAAGCTTCTTACGCGCTGCTGCACTGGTGTGTGGGCCTAGGATCGGTTTGGGGCTGATAAAGTTGTTTTACAGGATTGACGCATATTGGTCCTGGCTGAGGTGACATTAACCAATAGCCACGGTTCTTATATTCAGATGGGTGATAGTCTGTATTGGTCTTGTCCATAAGTGGTAACCTCTATTGCGACGGCCGTACGTTCAGCCGGCAGATTTTCGGTGTCCAAGTCGAACGCATGCGTAGGACCACAACTCCCAGATTTTGCAGTTTGTGAATATATGAGGCAGGCCACGTTAAAAATTGCAAGGTAACACGCCGAAATGAGGACTTCCAATACTGTGACGTGTAAGCGACAATGAAACAAACGTGTCAGGGGATTTGCCTGGAAGAAATTATGGGTAATGAGTGAAGAAGAGTGGGCCTCGCAACGATGGCATTCAACAATTTTTGGTTCGCACTTTATGTAGCCCCGTTTTGGATAAAAGGATTATGAGCCAGTTTCCCCGCAGGTATAGAGCCACTCCTATGTGATCTCCTGACACCCTCTGACCGTAGGCTACTAGCCTGGACCTGTTGAACCTTCTGAGTCCTCATGAACACGAGTATCTAATTTGACCTTAAATATCCAGGAGATTGGCAATTTCTGTTCTGGAGTCAGCGGCGGAAGAGGACAGTTAGTGTCAATAATACCGTTTTCTCTTCCTCAGCTGTACCACCTTTCAGCACCTACAGAGTAGGGCCACTTGTTCAATGGAGGCCGATGCGGGACGACCGTGGCACTCAGCTGAAGTGGAATGGGCACAAGGGAACGGTCGTTCGCCCAATCGATGCTACATACCCGAGAGCTCGAATTGTGCATGTATAATGACCCAACAAACCTCCTGGAGTGCCTACTCAAGCACGTGCGCCACCTCAAGTGCCCTTTGTTGTGCGAAGGCAGGCTCTAGAACCCTTTAACGTTTAAGGCGGCTATAATTGGCCCAGGGCATGGCACTCTTAAGGATTTCAAGGTCGATCAGACTTGCCATGGCAGTGGCAGTCAACTAAGGTGACCGCACGGAGGTGCATCGGCTCATACGCCCTGTATATATATGTAGCTCGTTGGAGGTAATGAGGATCACCCTCCCTAACTTTCCAGCAGTTGAATACGCGACTGTACCGTCATTTCAAGCTTTGGAAGATGTGGAATAGGCAATGAGAGAAGAGAGTATTTAAGCATCGATATGAGACCGGAATACGTTGGGTCTGTCAGTAATACAGGTAATACCTGTAATATAAGTTTACTGATAAGGGAGGGATCAAGAATGAGGCTGGATGCTGGACGTTCTTGAGCATGACAGCGGACGTGGGAGATGGGACGGGTGCTTCTGTGCTTCTGGGCGTCTATTTTAACTTTGAAATTGATGATTCACAGCGCAGCAACGGTACAATTAATGCAGTCGACAATCTCCTTGGGTTTCAAACCCTGCCGGAGAGGGAAGCGGAGAGCGGGGAGCCGGAAACGAGGACGGAGACGGAGACGGAGACGGAGGGAGTGCGTCCTACATCCCAACTTGAACCCTCCACCGTCTCCTTGGCAAATTGTTCCCTTGTAGTGATTCTTCCCGGTCCCCAGTCGTGAGTCCAGTCGCCAGTCGCCCCTCCGCCGGCTTAAAGGTTCGCGTGCCTAGCCAGCGCGCGAACATGACTTATTGATCACCACTCTGTAGTGTGCAGTGTGCAGTGTGCAGTAGAGTGCAGTGCCTTGCCGCGAGTCTGACGAATGATTTTCGGAGCAGGCTCAAAGGTCCTCCCTGCTCTCATCCTCACGAACTTGTGGACCCTTGTCCTTCTATTCCTCGCTTGGAACCACAGTGCTCGGCATGAGGTCGTTCAAAGTGTCAGCAACGTCGGCGAGTGGCTAGGCTTTCCGCAAGACGGAGCCAAGTGGACCGGGATGGCCGAGGACCCGCTGTCGTCTGTACATCAACACTCGGACGGGGTTGGTGTAGTCACGGCCACTCAGCCAGCTCAGCCAGTGTGCCCCGCCCGGGATCCAAGTCTACCCGTGTTCTGTCCAGAGTGCGGGGAAGGAGACCTGCTCTGTGCAAAATATGGGTTAGTATCACCATATGAACGGTATAATGGGCTTGGGCCACCTAGTGCTCACATTCCCGCCTTCTAGCAAGTTCACTATCGCCCGCTCAGTCGCATACGGCGGAGCATCAGCTCGTCTCCTCCGAGTACTCAAAAACGCGCGAGAAGGCAAGCCAACCAAGATCGGAGTATTAGGGGGGAGTGTATCGCGTGGTCATGGTGTACATCCTCATCAGAGCTGGATCGCTATCTTCGAAAACTGGTGGAAGACGGTGGATTAGGGTCTCTCGTCCTCGGTCATCCTACTTTCTCACATACCAATCTCCACAGACATTCCCCAGCTCAGAAACCTCTCTCACCAACGGCGCAGTCGCTGCCACGGGCTCCGACTACTTTGCCATGTGCTTCGCTGAACATATAGACAAAGATGTCGATCTAGTCATCCTTGAGATTGCAATCAATGATGGGCGGTCCGTCCTGTCCTACTCCACTGCCTCTTTCCTGACCAACCCACCACCCACCCACCAGGGTTATTCTAACATTTATCCATGTTATAGGTTCGATAAATTCGCAGAAGCAAACGAATGGCTACTCCGCGCTCTCCTCGATCTGCCAAAGAAACCTGCCATCCTCAACTTGCAAACCATGGCCCTCATGTTCGACCAAATCAGCACCGGAGGGGACCTTCATACCGCATTGATGAATTATTACGGTGCGTCCGTTGGCCCCCCTCTACCAGAACGGGAACTTGGTGAGCTGAGGTGGTTTTGGACGGTGGACGGTAGATATCCCTTCGGTGTCAATTCGCAACCCACTCCTTCCTCAAATATTTGCTCATCCTGAGCTTGTTGATAAATGGTACTCGCGTCTTGAGAACGGAGACGTGGATTTACGGCATGTAAGTATATCCGCTTCTCCCACTGCTTTCGCTACGTCGGTTCGCGAGAAAAGAGGAATGTTCTGGATAGGACAAGAAACTCTCGAAGCCGTCCCAGGCGACCTCATGGCATCCGTCTGTATGGAACCGGTAACTCTATCGCTGGAGGCTAAAATCAGAGACACGAACATACATCATCAGAGACTTGCTTACATGCGACGATTACGAGCAACTAGGGGATTTGGTTCAGCAGTATCTACAATCACCGTGATATCACCCCCCGAGCTGATGACTTCATCAAAGCTCGGTTCCTTTCCATTCCTGTTCATATTTCCCTCCTCTTATTCTTCAGAGCTGACGCGTTACATCCAAACTCTTGACTCTGCACTAGGTTAACGCAGTTGGTCACGAAATGATGGCCGACCTTCTCATCCACTTCGTTCAAACACGTATCTGCACCCTGCACGATCCTTTGTGGCTCGCTCCTCCACCCCTGGCCCTTACCACCGTCACGGACCACGATTCACTGGGCAAGGGCAACTCTCTCGTCAAACCCGAGGACATGATGGGACCTGACGGGCTGGAGGACATCCCCCGACAGAGGTTGTTCGAGAAATACCACCCGACCAAGGTTCAGGGACCGTTGGACCCGTATTGCATGACGATTACGAGTAAACGACATTACTTGACGCCATGGAAGAGATCGGGATGGTAGACTGTCCTACCTCGTGCTCCATACAGTGACTGATGGCTTGTTATAGGGAATACTGGACCTGGGAGTCACCTTCAAATCCGCGCAACAAGAAACCATACCTTCGCGCTCTCGAGGCTGGTGCGCTTGCCACGTTCAAAGTGAAAGTCGGGGTTATGGGGCGAGTGCGCGTTACATTCCTCAAGGCAGGATCTTATGGGCTCGGCAAGGCATGGTGCTGGATAGGCCCTCTACCGCCTGCCGAACCGAAGGAGGGCGAGAATTGGAAGTGGAAGGGATGGGATGTGGGTCGTGACAAGGGACGAGAGTTGAATGCATTCTGGAAATTAGAAATGTGGGTGAGATTTTCACTAGTCGCGCGCGCTCAGGAAGGCAACTGACTGGTTGGGTAGAAATGTAGCGACAACCGAGGTGATCGCCAATGGAGCCTCAGCTGGCGAACACCTGTTGCACTGTGAGGTTATGAACGAAACGGGCGATCCTCAGGGCAGCCATGAGATGCGTCTGATTGCAGTTGATGCCGCATAAGCATTCCTGCGTTAACTTGGTGCTTCGCCCGTTACAGGGTGTATACGGTCTCTATCATCGCATTCGTTTTTAAAATGTAGCCTGGCTTCTTGGATGATTGTGATTGGTCTTACTCCTGGCCCTCCTGGCCGTCATAGTTGGTAACCCTAATTACACTGCCTGGTAGTATTCTCGTACGGCCGGTCGAAAGATGGAGGAGATCTGTCCCATAAGCCCAATATATATACATATATATACATATACATATACATATACATATACATATACATATACATATACATATTCCTTGCTTCCTCTTCCACTTCCAATTCCAACACTCATCCACCATAAAGCCGCGCGCTTCCATATCCATATCCATATCCATATCCATCCATCTGCAATGCGCCGAACTCGGTTCTGGTAAGATGGAACCCTACCTTGGTGGGCTGTCGCTTTGAGACCTCTGATCCTAACCCAGGCGCTTTGGCAACTAAGCACTGCCCCGCCAGCCCTAGCTAGAGAAACGTCATCAAAGCCAAGCATGTGTTGCACAGTCTCGTCGCCGAAGGTTGCATGTCAGGGCTCGGCCCATACGTGGTTGCTCGGCGAGCCAGCGTCTAGGGAAATTAGAGATTATATAAGTAGTACTGGCCCTGAAAGTGTCCTTAACACCTCCAATAATGTCGTCCTCTGCCTCTGGGTGGGAACTCACTTTGAAGTGCCTCCAACCCCTCCAACCGCCCACGGCCCTTCCTGCTGCTATTGCAGTTGCATTTCTTTTGTGGCGCTACGTCACTTCCCGTATCAACAGCCACGTAGGAAAATAAATCGATTCAGCAGGAAGCCGCGATACTGTACTCACGCGCCCATCGGCCCATCGCAGGTTGCCGTCCCAGCTATAGGCCCAAGGCTCCCTGGACTGGCATTCATCAGTGCCATCAAGGCACTCCTCAAGTATGATGTCATGATCGAGGAAGGCCACCGCAAAGTACGACGCCACCGTCTGTCACAATTAATCGTCCTTTCTGAATCTGGCCTTGTACCTAGTTTCCAGACGGCCTCTTCAAGTTACCGATGTTAACAGAGTGGGCTGTAGTCGCTACAGGTTCATTTTTCAAGGAGACCGCTCGCCTTCCTGAAAACAAGGCATCATTCAGGGTCATGATGGACAAGGTAGGCCAGATACCTTCGATGGTTGGTGTGGCTCATCTCCTGACTATTCCCTCAACTTGTCTCTAGCAAATGCAGTTGTCCGCTTTTCTTTGTCCGGAAGTCATGCAACGAAATATCCATCTGTCCGGCATTCGACAGCTCACCCGGAATTTGGATAAAGTCTTCGACGACATCTACGAGGAGGCCGTCCTCCGGTGCAAGTACCATTTCACCACTAAACCGAAAAGAGCCAAAACGTGGTGGCGCAAGGCGAGTAAGGAGCGCGTTGATTTAGAGACAGACGAGTGGGCGGAAGGTAATGCGTTTGCCATGTTCTTTAATCTCGTGAGCCACCTCAATCAGAGAATCCTCGTCGGACGTGCTTTTGGTTTGTATCTCTATCAGCCTCTGTTTGCGGTGTGGAAACTAATCTCCCGTCCCTTGGTTCTCAGCTCACGATGAGGCATGGATGGTCAATGCGGTCAAGCTTACGACAGACCTTGCGATACGTGGGATAATCGTGTTCTTTACACCATCCTTCCTCCGGTCGTGCGCCTACTCCTAGTCCCATGTCCTTTCCACCGAGCTTACCATACGTACTCAGTACTGCTTGCAATCTAATCAATCGATACCATGGGCCCATGGAGTATTGTTCAAATATACTACGCCCAGAAATCCAGCAAAGGCTTTCGTTGCCAAAAGAAGAGCGTCCTGTACGATCACCCTCTCACCCCTATTTATACCCAGAGGGTTCACCCATGATGTTGCGACTTAGGCGGACATGATTACTTGGCTGCTCGACCAATCTACGAATCCGGAGGAAGTAATGGGGGCGTTCCACCTTATCGACCTCGCTGCGACAGGTACAACTACCATGGTAAGAACCAACCCCGCCACAATGTTCCATATCCAACGGCTCAATCTAGCGCATTATAGACTTTGATCCAAGCCCTCTACTACCTTTCTTCTCACCCTCAGTATATTGAGCCGCTACGCGAAGAAATTGCTAGTGCCATAGCAGAATATGGCTGGAGTAAGAATTCGATTGATCGTATGAACAGACTGGACAGTTTCATTCGGGAGACACAGCGGGTGGCGCCCCTCACAGCTAGTGAGTCCATTGCTCTTCTCGAGACACCCGATCTCAATCTCTTAGTCTCGATCCAGCGTCTCGCTGTTGATGGCTTTACTTTCTCCAACGGTGTCCACATCCCGAAGGGCACGCTCATCCACGGTCCAGTCTCCTCTATCGAAGCCGATCCAGATATTTATTCTGAACCTGAGATGTTCAAGCCGTTCCGCTTCGTACCAGACTCCTCAATTCCCCATCAACCCCGCAAAGAAATGACCACGATTGGGCCAGACTTCCTACCATTTGGATATGGCCGTAACGCCTGGTAAGCAGTAGCTACGTTGGATCATGCCAAAAATTACCATTGTTTGTGTCGTTTCTACATGGCTGACAGTCGCCATTCATAGCCCGGGCCGCTGGTATGTCCAGCTAGTCGTTAAGTCGACGATAGCCCATTTGCTGTTGAACTACGACTTTGAACTGGGGAAGAAATGGGAAGGTAAACACCCCCCGGACACCAAGTTTCAAGGTGCGACGTTGCCAAATGTCAACGCTCATCTTCGATTCAGACGTCGCCCAAAATCTTCCGCTAGCCTTATTTGATACATGGTATCCTGTTCCTACTATGATGAACCATAATTAGTCGGTCATTCGCTTGGTTCCCCTCTCGTACTGTTCGGGCTCGTGTGTTGAGACGTTGAGGACGTTGGCGATGTATCAGTATACTAAACCCCATCCCCCCTTCTGCCATTGTTGAATCAACTTCAATCTGGATGTCGTTTCTGTGTTCCCTGAAACTTGAAGGAATGTTAAGCCTATATGTCGGCAATACATCATAAATAGTATTAATAGTATTCAACCCAATATCGCCCTCACATGGAGGTGTTTGCCTGTAAATCGAGTGATGATGACATTCACCTTCATCCTGTCAGGTCACCTTGAACCCCCAAACTCAAGAGTGATGTCTGCTCTAGACTACTAGATGAATAGGATCCCAAAATGATATTTCGATGTGAAGTGTGTCCCTGTGTCCCAGTGTCTGTGTCCCTGCATCTTGTCACGCACCATATGCATGACAGACAGCTCCATTGATACTGGATCTTTTCTGATGACGTGGCTGCCCACTGGCTGTCATATCCTCTCATCTTGACAACTTGACAACTGGGCTCAGGCCCTCACCTGTGGCTGGGCCCCAGTCTAATGGAATTGCATGCAGTGCATTTGGAAAATGTTATGTGAGTTATTCACCACAGGTCGCTGCCTGGTTTTACTTTTTGGACTTTACAACCCTTTAATTCATTTCCATTTCATATTCATATTCTATTCCTATTACTTAATCCTGTGTATCCCATAGCTAGTTCCTCAGTTTGAGGATCAACTAGAGTACCAGTTCTTTTTGCTCACTTCCCTCCCTAAGTCCCTTCTTCCTTTTCCACTGGATGGCATTGTGAGAGACCACAAGTATGGTAATATGCCAAGCCTAGATCTGCTTCCAGCCCCAACCAGAACTGGCTCTGACAGTATCCTCAAACTTCAAGGTACTTGTTGTTTCATCATCATGCCTCCAAATACTTGCCATGAGCATGGCTGTTTCTGCTCAAAGTGCAATCCCTTCAATGTCTAGGACCCCTCTCAGTGGACTCCCCAACACACCTGGATAACATAAAGATGAGTGGAGCTTATCGCAGTCCTCAAATTGAGGGCAAGTGGCTCATTCTGTGACACCAGTGACCTGAGTATGGCTGCAGTGGTACATGAGGTTTGGCAAGGCTTGGACAGCTGGGGTCTTGAGGATACTGAAGACAGTGTGGTGCAGTGAGTAGGGAACTTGCTCAATAGTCATACAGCCAGCCTTGACTAAGAAGCAATAAAGGTCAGGTGCATTGCAAGACAATTTAGAACCAAAATGCTTACTCTTCAAGATATCCAGAATGACATTGATAATCAACAATAATGACCAGGCCAGGCTATGGACTAGCAACAAAGACTTGTGTTGTGACCTCATCAGCTAGTAGAGTCTATTCAGTCATGCCAATGATACCATTCATTGTTGTCCTGCTCATTGTGTATCAATACACCACCCAATCCACTTTTCTCTCAATACTTGCCAAATCTTGTGACTAATGTTTGCCAAAACTTCCAACTTGGATCTGTTTGCCAACTCAGCTGTCTCCCCCACAGCTGTGTTCTTCTGGATTGACTCACACAGGTTGTACACCATTTGGTTAATCTATGTCTTGAGTGAGTCCATCTCTCCAGGCACCTCATCAGCAAAAATCTTCTTTAGAGTTAGATTTAAACTTTGAAGTTTATTTTATACTCTAAAGTACTCCAAAGTTTGATATTATGCTCTAAAGTAATTCAAAGTTTAATATTATGCTCTAGAATACTTGCAAGTTTAATTTTACATTGAAGTTTCAAAATTACTTTTGAAAAAATTCAAGTATCCAAGGCTTCTATATCACTCCAAAGTCACCCAAAGTACTATAAAGGTCATTACAGGCTGTTCGGAGGACTTGAAGGCACATCTGATGAACAACCTCTATTACATCAACAGTGGTGTGACCAGCCATTATATTGAAGAAGTTGCCACATTACACAACTATACACCATTTGACATACCTTGCACCATCTGGACTGCTGCCAACCACTATGTTCAGGCATGCATGCCAAGTAAAGCCCTCATTGACAAGTCCTACTCATATTTCATCAAGTCCCTTCCTTCCACCCTCAATATCTTCATTACCCTATACAACAACCCTATGCACAATGTCGACCTTCTCTGTGACAAGTTTGCCAAGTACAAGATGTGGCAGAAGCTGCATGAGGCAAAGTCCAGGAAGGCAGAAGCAGCAGCCAAGGAGTCCATCACACTAAGTCAGCAGTCAAAGGACAAGGAGGTGAAGAGGAAGAGGCATGACTTAACTAATGTCATGTGCTATGGTTGTGGGAAGAAGGGCCACCTGAAGCACAAGTGCCCAGACAAGGAGGACAAGAAGGAGAAGGGAAAAGAAGTGGAGTCCAGACCAAGTGAGGTGAGCAACAAGAATAGGGGTCAAGCAGGAACCTTGTATACAGCCATGTCACCAACTGCCCTCCTTGCTAATAAGAAGCTCACTGATTACTACTATATTGACTCAGGTGCACCTGACCACCTGGTACCCTCAAAAGGCAAATTGCGTGCCTATAAAGAATTTGCAAGTCCCATTGAAATTGCAGCAGCCAACAGGGCAAGATTTATGCCTATGGTGCCAGATCACTGCAAGTAGTATTGACAGTAAATGGTCTAGAATGACAAGATACACTGGAAGATGTGTACTACACACCCTGAGTCCATGCACAATTGGTATCACTAGGGAGGCTGGAAGGTCAGGGTTGGGGGATTTGCCTATGAGATGGTGGAATGGTACTGAGTAATCAGGTTGGGGATGTATTCACCAATGTTGAGAAGGTCAACAAAGTCTACCTGATGGAGCTTAGGGTAATCCCCCCAGGGACTGTGTTAGCTGCATGGACAGATGAGCATAGGGAACCTTACCTGGAGTTGGTTCAATGCCTCCAGAAGGTTGTAATGGCTGCCACAGCTAGAGGAGGAAAGGGGACAGAAGCAATGTTAATGACCTGGCACTGACAGCTGGGACATGCATCATTCAAGACAGTGCTAGTGTTAGCAAAGAGCAGCATGAGTGGGATAGTCATTAGTGACATACCTGCAATGATACCTGGTCTTGATGGATGTGCTGCATGTGTAGTGGCCAAATCAGTACATCTCCTGCACAAGGAGGGAAGGAAACAGGCAAGCAGATTACCTGGAACAAGTGCACATTGATATCGCAGGTCCCATGCCTGTCAGATCAGCAGGAGGAAGGGAGTACATGTATGTCATTGTGGATGACTACATGCAAGCTGTCTACACCAAGTTGTATGCCTCAGATTGGAGGCAGTTGAGGCCTTCAAGGTGTTTAAGGCTGTAACAAATAGGGAATCAGGCATGAAGCTGTGCAAAGTCATGACAGACAACACGTGCAAACTGTCCATGGGGAAATGCATGAGCTATGTGAGTGTGAGGGTATCAAGTTGAACATGACAGTGCCGAATCATCCAGCATTGAACAGGGTAGCCAAACAAGCAATCAGAGTACTCACCAACATTGTGCAGGTGATGCTCCATGATTCTGGCCTACCAAAATTCCTGTGGGCAGAGGCATTCAGCACCATGACATATGTGCACAACAGGACACTGACAAGGGCTCTGGATGGACTCTAGCACAAAACCTGACATTGCTGACTTGTGTGCCTTTGGTGCACCATGCACCATCATCACCATCATTGAACTGGCTGAAAAGCTGAGGAAGCTTGACAATAGGGCGAGAATGTGTTTCTTCATGGGTGTGATGATTATCACACTTTTCCTCTATTTTTCCACTGCATTCCTAAGCATCTCTGATACTCCCTCACATCCTCACAGGTGCTCCAACAATCTCTGACACTTCCCAACTGCCTGACTATGGTACACTCAGTACAGGCATTGACTTGCCACCACCTGCTGACCCATGTGCATGTGCACCCTGTTTCATTTGTATTACACCTCACCTGCACCCCCTGTCCCTGCATGCACTTGTAACGTCTCATGTAGTGTACCCACTTGTATTGAATGTCTGACTTGAGGAGGCACACTCCTCACTTGATGTCTTGATAATAGAGACCCCATAATGT
>WNFL01193657.1_pt2 | contig 13144 bp, 14 predicted proteins | sample 5400361 | NCBI WGS metagenome assembly WNFL01 (sample SAMN13153351, study PRJNA577476) | soil metagenome | isolation source: 40 cm soil on Douglas fir-dominated hillslope | place: USA:California | collected 2013-09-17
CGCTGCTTCATGTAGGCGCCGAGGTCGAAGCTCACGCGCGATCGTCCTCCGCCAGGTCGAAGGGCGCGACCTTCAGCACCCCGCTCTCGTCCCGGGTCAGGAGCTCGATGCGCTTCTCGGCCTCGTCGAGGTACTTGCCGCAGCGGCGGGCCAGGCCCACGCCCTCCTCGAACACCTGCAGCGATTCCTCGAGGGAAAGATTGCCCGCCTCGAGCTGGTCCACGATCTGCTCGAGGCGCTGCAGCGCCGTTTCAAACTTGATGTCGGTCATCTCGTTCCTTGATGCGCTCCACCCGGGCGTCCAGCACGCCCTGGTGGAGCAGGATCTCGATGGCGTCGCCCGAGCGCGTCTGCGCGGCGGTGCGGACGATCGCGCCCGAGGCCAGCCGGGTCAGGCTGTAGCCTCGCCCGAGCACGGCCAGCGGGGAGAGGCTGTCCAGCTGCCCCACCGCGGCGTCGAACCGGTGACGGGACGCCTTCACGCTGTGTCCCGCCGCGGAGGTGAGCCGTCCGCGCAGCTGCGCGAGTAACGACGTGCCGTTGGCAATCCTAGCGACCGGGTTGAGAGAGCGCAAGGCGTTTCTGGCCAGCGACACCCGATGCGCGGTGTCCTGGTGCCGGCGCCGCGCCGCGAGGCCGAGCCGGGTGGTCATCTCGTCGAGGCGCCGGTGCAGATCGCGCAGGGCGCGGGAGGCGTCGGTGAGCACGCGGCGCTTCGCGAGCGCGTCCACCCGCTCCCGCTCGCGCTCGAGACGATCGGCCATCACCTGCTTGAGGCTCTCGTACAGGTCGCAGAGCGCGTGGACCACCTGCAGCTTCTCCTGCACCACCAGCTCGGCGGCCGCCGACGGCGTGGGGGCCCGCAGGTCGGCCACGAAGTCCGCGATGGTGAAGTCGGTCTCGTGGCCCACCGCCGAGATCACCGGCACGCGGCACGCGGCGATGGCGCGCGCCACCCGCTCGTCGTTGAAGGCCCAGAGATCCTCGATGGAGCCGCCCCCGCGGCCCACGATCACCACGTCGAGCTCCGCGATCTCCTGGAGGTCGGCGAGCGCGCGCACGATCTCGCCGGGCGCCTCCTCACCCTGCACCCGCACCGGGGTGATCAGGATGCGCAGGTCGGCGAAGCGGCGGCCGATGACGTGCAGCATGTCGCGGATGGCCGCGCCGGTGGGCGAGGTCACGATCCCGATGGTGCGCGGGAACGGGGGCAGGCCGCGCTTGCGGGCCGCGTCGAAGAGGCCCTCGGCCTCGAGCCGCCGCTTGAGCTGCTCGAAGGCGAGCTGGAGCGCGCCCACCCCCTTGGGCTCGAGCAGCTCCACCACCAACTGGTACTCACCGCGCGCGAGGTACACGTCGAGGCCGCCGAAGGCCAGCACCTGCATGCCGTCCTCGGGCTGGAACGCGACGCGGCGCCCGCGCCCGCGGAAGAGCACGCAGCGGAGCTGCGCGGTGTCGTCCTTGAGCGTGAAGTACGCGTGCCCCGACGAGGGCGTGCGCAGGTTGCTGATCTCCCCCTCCACCCACACCGCCGGGAACTGATCCTCGAGCGACGCCTTGATCCGCATCGCCAGCTCGCTCACCGTACAGACCGCCCGCTCGCTCATCTCCGACCTCCCCCCTCTCCCCTCTGGGGAGAGGGCCGGGGTGAGGGGCGGGGGTGCATAGGGTTCAGCTGTTGAGCAATCCGCTGGAGCACACGGTCGGTATTCGCGAGTGCGTCGTTATCCCAGAAGCGCAGCACGCGGTAGCCGAGACACTCCAGGAACACTGCGCGATCCGCGTCATGGCCCTGCGTCGCGTGCTGGCCACCATCGAGCTCGACGATCAGCTTCGCCTCCCGACAGCAGAAATCCACAACGTACGGACCGATCGGCACCTGGCGCGCGAACTTCGCCCCGAGGAGCCGACGATCCCGCAGGCGAGCCCAGAGACGGCGCTCTGCGTCGGTCTGCCGCTTGCGGAGTCCCCGTGCGAAATCTCGGGGAGATTCGCACGCCACTTCGCCCCTCACCCTACCCTCTCCCCTCCGGGGAGAGGGTACGTAGGCCGCCAGGGTCTCGGTCATGGCGCGAGATGGCGGAGGGCGGCGCGGTGGGTGTTGCGCATGAGCATCGCGATGGTCATGGGACCGACGCCGCCGGGCACCGGCGTGATGGCGCGGGCCCGGGGGGCCACCGAGGCGAAGTCCACGTCGCCGGTGACCTTGCCGGTGGGCAGGCGGTTCATGCCCACGTCGATCACCACCACGCCCTCACGCACCATGTCGCCGGTGACCACGCCCGCGCGACCCGCCGCGACGCAGAGGATGTCCGCGCGCCGGCAATGCGCGGCCAGGTCTCGCGTCCGCGTGTGGCACATCGTGACGGTGGCGTTGCGCCCGAGCAGGAGCTGCGCGAGCGGCTTGCCGACCAGGCGGGAGCGGCCGATGACCACCGCCTCCGCACCCTCGATCGGGATGCCGTAGTGATCCAGGATCTCGACGCAGCCGGCCGGGGTGCACGGGATCGCGCCCGGCTTGCCGCCGAGCAGGTTGCCCAGGTTCATCGGATGCAGGCCGTCCACGTCCTTCTCGGGGGCGATCGCGGCCACCGCCGCGTCCTCGTCCATGCCCCTGGGCAGCGGCAGCTGGAGCAGGATGCCGTGGACGGCGGGATCGCGGTTGATACTCGCGATGGTCGCGAGCAGCTCGGCCTGCGAGCAGCCCTGCGGGAACAGGTAGTCGCGCGTGGTGATGCCCACCTCGTCGGCCGCGCGCTTCTTGTTGCGCACGTAGATCTGGGACGCCGGATCCTCGCCCACGAGGACGACCGCGAGGGTCGGGTGTGCGCCGGTCCGCTCGCGAAGAACCGCGACGTTCGCCTTGACGTCGGCCAGGACCTTGGCCGCGACCTCCTTGCCGCTCAGGATCTGCGCCGACACGGTTAGCCGGCGAGAGGGACGCGCAGACGCTCGATGGACAGCCCGCGACCGGTTTCGGGATCGATGCGGATCACCGCGCCCTGGAGCATGGCCGGTCCCTTGGCGGGCTCGAAGCGGTTCGGCATCCCGGAGAGGAACCGGGCGAGCGCGAGCTCCGGCTCGACACCGATGACCGAATCGGTCGGGCCGGTGAGCCCGAGATCGGTGATGTAGGCGGTGCCCTTGGGCAGGAGCCGCTCGTCCGCGGTCTGCACGTGGCGATGCGTGCCGACCACCGCGCTCACGCGCCCGTCGAGATGCCAGCCCATGGCCGCGGACTCCGAGGTGGCCTCCGCGTGCATGTCGACCACGATGATCGGCGTCTCGGCCCGCAGGCGCTCCACTTCCTCGTTCGCCTTGCGGAAGGGGCAATCGAGATCCGGCAGGAACACGCGGCCCATCAGGTTGAGGACCGCGACCTTGTGCGGCCCCGCCTTCACCACGATCGAGCCCGCGCCGGGAGTACCGGGGGGGTAGTTGGCGGGGCGCAGGAGCAGGTTCTCCTTGACGATGTACTCGATGATCTCCTTCTTGTCCCAGATGTGGTTCCCGGAGGTCATCACGTCCGCGCCCTGCTCGAGGAAGGTCCGCGCGATGAGCGGGGTGACCCCGAAGCCCGAGGCCGAGTTCTCCACGTTGACGACCGCGAGATCCGCCTCGTGCTGCTTCTTGAGCTTGGGCAGGAGCATCTGGACCGCGCGCCGCCCCGGCTCGCCGAACACGTCGCCCACGCAGATGACGGTGAGCGGCTTGGTCACTTGGCCACCTCGACCGCGCGGGTCTCGCGGATCACCACGACCTTGATGTGGCCGGGGTACTGCATCTCGGCCTCGATGCGCTTGGAGATGTCCTTGGCGAGCTGGTGGGCGTCGAGATCGGAGATCTGCTCGGCCTTGCCACGCCCTTGTAGGACATGGCGATCTCTTCCAGCTTGGCCAGGCGCTTGATGTAGCTCTCGAGGACGTCGCGCCGGGCCCCCGGCCGCGCCGCGGAGATGCCGTCGGCGGCCTCGGTGAGCACCGCCTCGATGGTCTCGGCCTCGACGTTCTCGTGCCCGCAGAGCGCCGCGTTGATGACCTGCGGCGACTCGTTGTACTTGGTGAGCACCTGCAGCGAGAGCTCGGGGTGGCTCCCCTCCTGCTCGTGGGTGAGCGCCTTGCCGATGTCGTGGAGCAGGCCCATGCGCTTGGCGAGCTGCACGTCCGCGCCGATCTCCGCCGCCATCATGCCGGCCAGCCACGCCACCTCCTTGGAGTGCTGGAGACAGTTCTGACCGTACGAGGTGCGGAACTTCATGCGGCCCACCAGCTTGATCAGCTCGGGATGGAGCCCGTGCACGCCCACCTCGAAGCAGGCCTTGTCGCCTTCCTCGCGCAGGTGCTGCTCCATCTCCTTCTTGACTTTCTCGACCACCTCTTCGATGCGCGCGGGATGGATGCGCCCGTCCGCGATCAGCCGCTGGAGCGCCAGGCGCGCGATCTCCCGCCGGTACGGGTCGTAGGCCGAGATCAGCACCGCCTCCGGCGTGTCGTCCACGATCAGGTCGACCCCGGTGAAGCCCTCGAGGGCGCGGATGTTGCGGCCCTCGCGGCCGATGATGCGGCCCTTCATGTCGTCGGACGGCAGGTCCACGATGGACACCGCGGTCTCCACCGTGTAGTCGGGGGCGAGGCGCTGGATCGTGGTGGCCAGCACCTCCTTGGCCTTCATGTGGGCGGTCTCGCGCGCCTCTTCCTCGAGGCGCATGCCGAGCAGCTGCGCCTCGCGCCGGGACTCCACCTCGACCTGCGCCATGAGCTGACGCTTGGCCTCCTCGCTGGTGAGCCCCGCGACCGCCTCGAGCTTGCGGCGCTGCTCCTCGAGAGCCGAGCCGAGCCGCGCCTCCTTGTCCCCGAGGCTCCGATCCCGCTCCCCCAGGGCGCGCTCGCGATTCTGGAACTCGGAGTCACGGCGGTCGAGCTGATCCAGGCGGCGCCCGATCTGCTCCTCCTGTTGCGCGACGCGGCGTTCCAGCTCCTGCAGCTCCCGCTGGCGGGCGCGCGCTTCCTGGTCCGCTTCCGCCCGCGCCTTCAGCGCGAACTCCTTGGCCTCGAGCTCCACGCTGCGGATCTTCGTCTCGGCGTCGCGGGCCCGGACCTCCGCCTCGCGCGTCTTGGTCTCGGCGTCGCCGCGCGCCTGCTCGGCCAGCCGCTTGGCGTCATCGACGATGCGGCTCGCGCGGCCCTGCGCGTCGGCGAGGGCACGAGCCGCGACAGTGCGGGCTCCGAAATGTCCCCCGAGATATCCAGCGACGGCGGCGAGGACGGCGACGACCGGCACCAGCACCATCAGCCAGGTCATGGCGTTCATCGATCACTCCATCCCGGGTCGTGACCCGGTCCGGATCATGTGCACTTGAGGTGTCAGGCGGCAAATAGCCGCGAAAGTTGACGAATTATAGGCCCGGCCGGGACAGAAAGTCAACGAAGCGGGAGAGAGCTACGAAGACAGAAACGCCCCACCTCTGCCGTGTGCCGACGGTGTTTCGAACCTGGTATGCACCAGGTGGGCGCCAAAATGGAGGGCTTCAGGCTTCCCCTCCTAGGAGGGGCGTGCGCACCACCCTCGTGAGCGGCTCCCAATCTTTAAACGAGGTTGAAACTTCCCCCCGGCATCACGAACAGCGTAGGGCCCTTCCTGTGTACCCCCGGCCCCCGGGGCGGGTCAAGCTACTTTTCGGGCACCACCGCGTCCAGCAGTTGCCGCAATGCGCCGAGACGCGCGGTCACATCCTTGTGGTCGACGTCCTGCTCCTTGCGCTCCTCGCGAAGGCGGAAGAGCTCGTCGGCCACGTCCAGGGCGGTGAGGGCCAGCACCCGGGACGGGTCCCCGCCGGAAGCCTCGCCGCGGATCTCCCGGGCGCGGCCGTCCACGAAGGAGGCGAGCTTGCGAACGTACTCGGGCGCCGCCTCGCTCCGGATCGGGTACTTCTGGCCCAGGATCTCGATGTCAACGCGTTGCTTCTCGGCCATGTTGATGCCCTCTTTTTGGTATTCGCTCGGCTCGCCTTCGGCTGCGCCTCGCCCAGCCACTGCCTTACTGCCCAGCCACTGCCTTACTGCCCAGCCACTGCCTTACTGCCCAGCCACTGCCTTACTGGATGTCGAGCCGGTCGAGCTCCTTGAGGATGCCGTCCACCTGGGCCAGCACTTCCTTGCGCTCCTGCCGCAGACTCGTGAGCTCCGCGCGCTCCCCTTCCGCGTGCTGGAGCTTGGCCTCCAGGCCTACGGCCTTGGCCTGGAGGTTGTCGCGCTCCTTGCGCAGCCGGGTGATCGTCTCCGCGGCACGGCGCACCGACTTCTCGAGCTGCTCGAGTCGTTCCGTCAGCCCCTCGGCCATCCGGTCCCCTCCGTCACGCGCCGCGGACCTCGGCCCGGAAGCGCTTGGCGATCTCCGCGACGATGCGCTCGTGCAGCCGGTTCACCTCGGCGTCGGTGAGGGTGCGGTCGGCCGCCTGGAAGGTGAGGCTCCAGGCGAGACTGCGCCGGCCCGCGCCCACCTGGCCGCCAGTGTACACGTCGAACAGGGTGATGCGGGTGAGCAGGTCGATGCCCAGCGCGCGGATGGCCGCCTCGACCTCGCCGGCGGTCACCTCGCCGCCGACCACGATCGCCAGGTCGCGCTGGACGGCGGGGAATCGGGGAAGCGGCTCGTACTTCGCCACCGGGATCGGCAGGGCGGCCAGCGCGGTCACCGAGAGCTCGGCCACGAAGACCGGCCCGGGCAGGTCGAACACCTCGCGCGCCGCCGGCGCCACCTCGCCGAACCAGCCGAGCTCGAGCGAGCCCCGGACGAGTCGGGCCGCGCGCCCGGGCTCGAGATACGCGGGCACCTGCTCGGCGGGCCAGACGGCCGTGGCCGCGTCGATCAGGCCCGCGGCGTGAAGGGCCAGCTCGGCGAGCCCCTTGGCGTCGTAGACGTCCACGCGATCGCGGCCCCCGGTGAACCACGCGCGGGGCGCGCGCAGGCCGGTCAGCGCGAGGCCCAGGCGCAGCTCCTCGTGCGCGGGGCGGTCGCCGTCCTCGGGCCGATGCGGCGAGAAGACGTTACCCACCTCGAAGAGGCGCGCGTCCGGCGTCTGCCGGTTCGCATTGATCGCGAGCACTTCCAGGAGCCCGGGGACGAGCGAGGGGCGCAGCACCGAGCGCTCGATCGAGGCGGGATTCTGCAGCGTGATCAGCCCCGCCGGATCGCCCCAGCCCATGCGCTTGAGCCGATCCGGGTCGAGGAAGCTCCAGCTCACGCACTCGAAGAGGCCGGCCGCGTTCAGCGCCCGGCTCATCACCCGCGCCACCCGCAGTCCGGCCGGGCGCTTGACCGGGATGATCTCGCCGCCGCCCGCGAGGGTCACCGGGATCTGGTCGTAGCCCCAGATCCGGACGATCTCCTCGACCAGGTCGTCCTCCTGGTGCACGTCACGCCGGAAACTCGGCACCACCACCTGCAGGTCGTCGCCCGAGTCGTCCACCGCGAAGCCCAGCGCTTGTAAGATCCGGACCGCGTCCGCCCGCGGCGGGCACGCCCCGATGACCCGCTCCACCCTCGCGAGACGGAGGGTGATGCGCCGGTGCGGGCGCGGCGCCGGATAGGCGTCGAGCACGCCGCGCGCGACCGTCCCGCCGCCCAGGTCGGCCATGAGCTGGGCCGCGCGCCCCAGCACGTCGGGCGGCGCCTCGACGTCACCGCCGCGCTCGAAGCGATAGGCCGCGTCGGTGTGCAGGCCGAGGCCGCGCGCGGTCCGCCGGATCGAGCCCGGATCCCAGTAGGCCGCCTCGAGCAGCACGCGGGTGGTCGACGCGGTCACCTCGCTGTCGGCGCCCCCCATCACGCCGCCGATGCCGACCGCGCGCTCGGGATCGCAGACGAGCGCGGTGTCGGGCCCGATCGCGCGCTCCTGGCCGTCCAGCGTCTTCATGCGCTCGCCGGGCCGCGCGCGCCGCACCACCACGGTGTGCTGGGCCAGCGTGTCGAGGTCGAAGGCGTGGAGGGGCTGGCCCATCTCCCACATGATGTAGTTGGTCACGTCCACCAGGTTGTTGATGGGCCGCAGGCCCACCGCGCGCAGCCGCTGGGCCAGCCACGGCGGCGACGGCTTCACGGTGAGCCCGGTGATCACGCGCGCGCAGAAACGCGGGCAGAGGTCGGGCGCCTGGATGTCGAGCGCGGCGAGCGCGGAGGCCTCCGCCTCGCCCTCGGCGACCTGCACCTTGGGAAAGCGGAACGGCGCGCCGGTGAGGGCGGCGACCTCGCGGGCCACTCCCACCACCGAGAGCGCGTCCGGCCGGTTCGGGGTGATCTCGATGTCGAGGATCCGGTCGTCCAGGCCCAGGTAGCGCACGAGGTCGGCGCCGAGCGGCGCTTCCGCGGGCAGGAGCAGGAGCCCGCTGTGATCGTCGCTGATCCCGAGCTCCTTCTCCGAGCAGAGGATCCCTTCGGAGACGACGCCGCGGATCTTCGCCGCCTTCACCTCGCCCAGGCCGGGCAGCCGCGCTCCCGGCGGCGCGAAGGCGGCGCGCGCCCCCGGCGCCACGTTCGGCGCGCCGCAGATCACCGAGTAGCGGCGGTCGGGCAGCGCCACCCGCACGAGCTGGTTGTGGTGCCCGGCCGCGCTCACGCCGAGGTCCCGCTCGATCGCCTCGATCTCTCCCACCACCACGCCCGCGAGTCCCTCCACAACCGGGGCGATCTGCTCGACGCCGATCCCCGCGTTGGTGAGACGGTCCGCGACCCCGCGCGCGTCGAGCTCGGTCTCCACGAACTCCTGGAGCCAGCGGAGGGAGATCTTCATCGCCCGGGCAGGCCCGCGAACTGCTGCAGGAAGCGGAGATCGTTGTCGAAGAAGAGCCGGATGTCGTCGATCTCGTACTTGAGGAGGGCGATGCGGTCGATGCCCATGCCGAAGGCCCAGCCGGTGACCTCTTCCGGATCGTAGCCCACGTTGCGGAGCACGTTGGGATGCACCATGCCCGAGCCCAGGATCTCGAGCCAGCCCGAATCCCTGCAGAAGCGGCAGCCGTCGCCGCCGCACTTGAAGCAGCGCACGTCCACCTCGGCGGAGGGCTCGGTGAACGGGAAGAACGAGGGACGGAAGCGCACGGTGGATTTCGGACCGAACATCTCGCGGGCGAAGAGCTGGAGCGTGGCCTTGAGATCCGCCATCGTGATGTGCTTGTCCACCGCGAGGCCTTCCACCTGGTGGAACATCGGCGAGTGGGTGGCGTCGAGGATGTCGCGCCGGTAGACCTTGCCCAGGCAGATGATCCGCACCGGCGGCCGCTGGGCTTTCATGGTGCGGATCTGCACCGGGGAGGTGTGGGTGCGCAGGAGCGTGTCGGGCCCGATGTGGAAGGTGTCCTGCATGTCGCGCGCGGGGTGATCGTCCGGAAAGTTCAGCGCCGCGAAGTTGTAATAGTCCGACTCCACCTCGGGGCCTTCCGCCACCGAGAAGCCGAGCCCCTCGAAGACCTCGATGATCTCCTCGGTGACGCGGGTGATCGGATGCACCGGGCCCGGGGCCGGGCGGCGCCCGGGCAGCGTGAGGTCGGGGCGATCGCCCTGCAGGGTGAGGCGGCGCTCCTCCGCCTTCAGGCCCTCGAGCCGGAGCGCGATGGCGGCCTCGACCTCGGCCTTGGCCCGGTTGGTCTGCTCGCCGATCTTCGGGCGCTCCGCCGCCGGGACGGCGCCGAGCGAGCGCAGCAGCGTCGTGAGCTGACCCGAGCGGCCGAGCACGCGCACCCGCACCTGCTCGAGGTCGGACGTGGAGCGGGCCCCGGCGACCTCCGCCAGGGCCCGGTCGAGGACTTCCTGGACCCGCGGGTCCCCCGCCACGCTCAGGCGCGCTGGGCTCGAACCGTCTCGGCCAGCTTGCCGAAGGCCGTCGGATCGGATACCGCCAGCTCGGCGAGAATCTTCCGATCCAGCAAGATCCCGGCCTTCTTGAGCCCCGCCATGAAGACCGAGTAGGACAGCCCGACCTGCCGGCACGCCGCGTTCACCCGGATGATCCAGAGCGCGCGCGCCCGCCGCTTCTTCTGCTTGCGTCCCCTGTAGGCGAAGGCGCCGGCGCGCAGCACCGTCTCCGCGGCCGGGCGGTAGAGCTTGCGCCGTCCGCCGAAATACCCCTTCGCCTGCTTGAGGACCTTCTTCCTGCGCTGGCGGGTCTTGGCCCCGCCCTTTGCCCGTGGCATGAGTTCTTCTCCTTAGAGATACGGAACGAGGCGCTTGAGGCGCGGCTCGTCCACCTTCGCGACCAGGATCGCCTTCCGCAGGCGCCGCTTGCGCTTGGGGGGCTTGGCCTCGAGCTTGTGCCGCTTCCAGCTCCGGTTACGCATGAGCCGGCCGGTGCCGGTGGCCTTCAGCCGCTTGGCCGCCGACCGCTTCGTCTTCATCTTCGGCATCGACGTGCTCCTAGTGTGGTTTCGGCGACAGGATCATGCTGAGCATGCGGCCTTCCATCCGGGGATGGTTCTCGATGACCGCGATGTCCTGCATGCCCTCCACCATCTTGTTGAGCATCTTCCAGCCGAGCTCGGTGTGCGCCATCTCGCGGCCCTTGAAGCGCACCGTGACCTTGGCCTTGTTGCCTTCCTCCAGGAACCGCCGCACGTGCTTGGCCTTGAAGTCGAAGTCGTGCGTGTCCGTCTTGGGTCCGAGCTTCACTTCCTTCACCTGGATGATCGTCTGCTTCTTCCGCGCGTCCTTCTGCCGCCGCGCCTGCATGTACTTGTACTTGCCGAAGTCCATGATCCGGCACACCGGCGGCTGCGCCTCCGCGGCCACCTCCACCAGATCCATCTCCCGCTGACGGGCCAGCTCCAGCGCCTGCGCGATCGGCAGGATCCCGAGCTGCTCGCCCTCGGCCGACACCACCCGCACTTCCCTCACCCGAATGCCTTCATTGATCCGGATGTCCTTAGACTGGATGGCGCGCTCCTTGGGGTGCGGGGCCGGCTCAGCCGGCGTGACCCACGGTGAGGGTGGCGGAACGACTTGCGATCTCGGCGATGAGCTCGGCCACGATGCGCTCCACCGGCACCGCGCCCACGTCTTCACCCGTGCGGCGGCGCAGGCTGGCGGTGCCGTTCTGGGCCTCGCGCTCACCCACGACCAGCATGTACGGCACCTTGCGAACCTGGGCGTCCCGGATGCGGTAGCCCAGCTTCTCGTTGCGGTCGTCGAGCTCGGCGCGGATGCGCGCGGCGCGCAGGGCCGCGAACACCTTCCGCCCGTGCTCGGCGTGCTTCTCGCTGATCGGGAGCACGCGGGCCTGCACCGGGGCCAGCCAGGTCGGGAAGGCGCCCGCGAAGTGCTCGGTGAGGATCGCCACGAACCGCTCGTAGGAGCCGAAGATCGCCCGGTGGATCACCACCGGCCGCTTGGCCTGCCCGTCCGTGTCGATGTACTCGCACTGCATGCGCTCGGGCAGCATCGTGAGATCCACCTGGATGGTGGCGAGCTGCCACTGCCGGCCCAGCGCGTCCTCCACGTCGATGTCGATCTTGGGGCCGTAGAAGGCGCCGCCGCCCTTGTCCAGATCGGAGACGAGGTCGTTCGCGCGCAGGGCCTGGTGGAGCGCGTCCTCCGCCTGGTCCCACTGCTGCTCGGTCCCGAGCTTGTCGGGGGGCCGGGTGGCGAGCCGGTACGAGGGTCGCAGCCCGAACGTGGCATACCACTGCCGCACCAGCTCGAGCAGGTCGGTGATCTCGGCCTGCACCTGCTCGGGACGGCAGTACAGGTGCGCGTCGTCCTGGGTGAACTGCCGCACCCGCACGAGGCCAGAGAGCGCGCCGGAGCGCTCGTTGCGGTGGTCGCGCCCCATCTCCGAGTAGCGGATGGGCAGATCGCGGTAGGAGCGGAGCGCGCGCTTGTAGACGAGGGCGGACTCCGGGCAGTTCATCGGCTTGAGGCTGAAGACCTCGTCCTCGACCTCGAACTTGAACATGTTGTCCTGGTAGAGCGCCCAGTGCCCCGACTGCTCCCAGAGCTTCTTGTTCACGAGCAGCGGGGTGGAGATCTCCTGGTAGCCGCGCGCGTCGAGCGACTCCCGGGCGAACTTCTCCAGCTCGCGGACGAGGGTCATGCCGCCGGGCAGCCAGAACGGCGCGCCCGGCGCGATGTCGAAGAAGTCGAACAGGTCGAGCTCGCGCCCGAGCTTGCGATGATCCCGCTTCTTCGCCTCCTCGAGCCGCCAGACGTACTTGTCCAGCTCCTCCTGGGTGAGCCAGGCGGTCCCGTAGATCCGCTGCAGCATCGGGTTCTTCTCGTCCCCGCGCCAGTAGGCCCCCGAGCTCGAGAGCAGCTTGAAGGCCTTGAGCTGGCCGGTCGAGGTCACGTGGGGGCCCCGGCAGAGATCGAGGAAATCCCCCTGCCGATAGATCGAGACCGTCGGCGCCTCGATCCCGCGCAGGATCTCCACCTTGAACGGCTCGCCCCGCTCCTCGAAGAAGGCGATCGCCCGGTCGCGCGGCATCTCCTCGCGCGTGAACGGGTGGTCCGCCTTGACGATCTCGCGCATCACCTGCTCGATGCGCTCGAGATCCTCCGGAGTGAACGGGGTGGCCTTCAGGAAGTCGTAGTAGAACCCATCCTCGATGGCGGGGCCGATCGCCACCTTCACCTCGGGGAAGAGCCGCTTCACCGCCTGGGCCATCACGTGAGACGTGGAGTGGCGCAGCGTGGGCAAGGGCTCCGGGAGGCAGTCGAACTCCCCCGCGAACTCCAGGTGCCGCGCTTCTTCAGACGAGTCGGCCATGGTTCCCCTGTTTCAGAGACAACAAAGCATCACCGGGCGCAGCCCGGTGATGCTCGCAACTCCCTCACTCGCTCACGCGCGACCAGCTAGCGATGCGCACCCCCAAAGGGCTGCCGTGAAACGAAATGGTAGGCTCGGGCGGTTTCGAACCGCCGACCTCTACCGTGTCAAGGTAGCGCTCTCCCACTGAGCTACGAGCCTACGCCCCGAAAGCATTGAATACACTACCGGTCGCGGCCTTCCCCGTCAAGGGGAACGGCCCGCGGCCAGCCCGTCCAGGATGGTCTCGATCATCCCGGGACCGTCCTCCGGCGCCAGGAGCACCCGAGAGGCGCCCAGCATCGAGTAGCCGTCCTGCCCCCGGGCCAGGTAGTCGGGCGCGGCCACCCGGTA
>WNFL01445411.1_pt6 | contig 13139 bp, 13 predicted proteins | sample 5400361 | NCBI WGS metagenome assembly WNFL01 (sample SAMN13153351, study PRJNA577476) | soil metagenome | isolation source: 40 cm soil on Douglas fir-dominated hillslope | place: USA:California | collected 2013-09-17
TCGAGGTCCGCCGAGATCGCGGGCGCGCCGAGGAACGCGGCGGTCATCGCGAGGACGAAGCCGAACTGGAAGGCGACGAAGATGAGGACCTGGGACACGCCGAGCTTGATCTGGAGGTCGGTCGCGTGCGCATCCTGCGCGGCCGAGATCAGGAGCGTGACCCCCCAGGCGGTCAGCGCGACGGCCGCGAGCGCGAGGCCGATGAGGACCCACAGGATCCGCTTGCGGACGGTCTCGCCGATCGTCAGGCGGGCGACCGCGATCACTTGATCATCTCGGCGGACGGTGTGCCGCTCATCGAGCGATCGCGGGCGATGAGCTCGAGGAACCGGGTCTCGAGCGAGCCGCGGCCCGAGCGAACCTCATGGACCTGCACGCCCATCTTCACGAGCAGGGCGACGAGCTCGTGCACGCGCTCGGACCCCATCGGCCGGATCGAGAGCTGGTCGTTGAGGAGCGTCGGCGGGCCGAACGCCTCGAAGGCCGCGAGGTCCGTCGACTTGAGACCGGTGACGCGGACCTGGGTCTCCGACTGGCCGAGGACATCGTCGAGCGAGCCGCTGGCCACGACCCGGCCGTGATCGATGATGGCGACGCGATCGCAGACCTGCTCGACCTCGCTCAGCAGGTGCGAGTTCAGGAACACCGCCGCGCCCCGCGTGGCAGCGGCGCGGACGATCTGCCGGACGTCGACTCGGCCGAGTGGATCGAGGGCCGAGGTCGGCTCGTCGAGGATGATCAGGGCCGGCTCGCCGAGGAGCGCGACGCCGAGCCCGAGCCGCTGCTGCATGCCCTTCGAGAACTTCCCGACGATATCGTCGGCGCGATCCTCGAGGCCCACCAGCCCGAGGGCGGTGTCGACTTCCTGGCGACGGCGGTCGGACGGCAGTCCGATGAGGCGCCCGTGCAGGTCGAGCACCTCGCGCGCCTTGAGCCACGGCTGGTAGCGGAACAGCTCGGGCAGGTAGCCGATCTTCCGGCGCGTCGCGAGATCGCCGATCGGCGCGTCGAGGACCCGGCCGCTGCCGCCAGTGGGGCGGGCCAGGCCAAGAAGGAGCTTGACCGTCGTCGTCTTGCCGGCGCCGTTCGGCCCGAGGAAGCCGAAGACCTCACCGCGGCCCACGCTCATGCTGAGCCCGGCCAGCGCCTCGATCGGGCCGTAGCGCTTGCGGAGATCGGTGACCTCGATCGCGGGGACGTCGAGCGACAGGCGGGGCATCCGGCGCATCGTGACAGACAAGGTGGCAGGCCGTCAGACCACCGTTTGGGCCATGACCGAGATCCAACTTCCCTGCTGCGAGACCACGGCTCGCGTCGAGACGCTCGAGGCCACGATCCACTGCGACCGCTGCGGGATCGACCTCGACGTCGCCGACGACGAGCGGCTGGCCGTCCCCGTCGCCGCCTGACCGCGTCGCCGTCGCGGCGCCGCTAGGATCGGGCGGATGGCTCGAGTGTCGGCGACCGAACACGCCGATGAGGCTCGCCTCCGGGCGGCGCTCGTCGCCGCCGGCCGGCGCCTCGGGGATCGCGGCCTCATCTCCGCCGGCGAAGGCAACCTCTCGATCCGGTTGCCCGGCGAGCGGTTGCTCGTCACGCCAGCGGGGCGCCGGAAGGACGAGCTCGCGCCTGACGACCTCGTCATCGTCGAGCTGGCCGGTGGGGACCGCGTTCGGGTCGGCGATGAAGCCTCGCGCGGCCTCCGGCCCACCTCGGATCTCGCGATCCACCGGGCGGTGCTCGCGGCACGGCCGGACGCAACGTCCGTCGCCCACGCCCACCTGCCGGCGACGATGGCCCTGACCCTCGCCGGCGAGGCCCCGGATCCAGGCACGCTTCCCGAGACGGCCCTCTTGCTTCCGCGCCTGTCCGTGCTGGCGTTCGGCGAGCCAGGTAGTCCCGATCTCGCGAGGCGCATCGCCGCCGCGCTGACCGAGCCACCCGAGCCCTATCCCGGTGCGCTGATCCTCGAACGCCATGGGGCCGTCGCCGTGGGCGGCCCCGGGGCGTCTGGCGCCGACGCCGGCTCGGACCCCACGGAACGGGCGATCGCGGGCCTCGCCCAGGCCGTCGACCGGCTGGAGCTCATCGAGGTCCTCTCCCGGGCATGGCGCGACATGATCCTGGTGCGCGCGGCCCGAGCCGGCGGGTATCCTTCGCGACCATGAACCCAAGAGCCCTCATCGCCGAGCTTCTCGGCACGTTCACCCTCGTCGCCTTCGGCTCCCTGTCGATCGTGAGTGCCAATGGCAGCAGCATCCCGCCGCTGCTCATCGCGCCATTCGGCTTCGGCCTGGCGCTCCTGGCCGCGATCGTCATGTTCGGGCACGTGTCGGGCGGCCACTTCAACCCGGCGGTCACGCTCGCTGCCTGGGTCGATCGCCGGATCGACCTGGTCGGCGCGATCGGCTACGTCATCGCCCAGGTGCTCGGAGCGCTCATCGCCTCGATGACGATCCTCGTCCTGTTCGGCAAGGATCTCGTCGAGTTCACCCGCAACACGCCGGCGAGCGTGCTCAACGATGTCCAGGTCTTCGGCGTCGAGGCCGTCCTCACCGCCGTCTTCATCACGGTGATCCTCACGATCACGGCGCGCTCGGCGAGCCAGGCCATCTTCGTCATTCCGCTGACGCTCCTCATGATCCACTTCGTGGCGATCCCGATCAGCGGCGCCTCGGTGAACCCCGCGCGGGCCCTGGGCCCGGCGATCGTGTCCGGCAACTACGAGCACCTCTGGGTGTACCTGACGGGCCCGTTCCTCGGCGCGCTCATGGGCTGGGGCCTGTTTCGGCTGATGGCCGTGCCCGATGACGGGACTGGCGACGGCGAGACCGACGAGTTCGACGACGATTTCTACGACGAGACCGGCGACCCTGGCCTGGAGCCGACCGCCACTCGCTGATCAGCCGCTGATCACGGACCTCGCGAGCGCGACCGCGAAGCCGCAGATCATCACGTTCCCGAGGACGCTGATCGCCACTCGAAACTGCGGCGGCAACCGGTGGTGGGCGACGGCACCCACGCCGGCGAGCACGGTCTGCCACGAGATCGACGCCAGGAACGCTCCGACGACGAAGGCCGGGCGGGCGAGTGGTTCCGTTCCGAGGCTCGGCAACGCCAGCACGAGCGCGGCGAAGTAGACGACCGTCGACGGATTGAGGAGCGTCAGGCCGACGAATCGCAGATACGTTGCGCCGGCCCCCGGGCCACCGGTTCTCGACCCAGCGGTCGACGCCCATGGATCCGCTCCCGCGCGGCCGGAGCGCTGCTCGCGGGCCACGCGGACGAGCCCCCGAAGGCCAAGGAAGAGCAGGAACGCGATCGCCGCGACGCGCAGCGGGACCGACCACGGGGCGAGTGCCGGCGCGATGGCGGTGCCACCCGCCATGGCCACGCTGGCGTAGGTGAGGTCGGCCGTCGCCGCCCCGGCGCCGGCGGCCGCCGCAATCCGAAACCCGCGACGGAGGCCGGTCTCGACGATGAGGACCGCAATCGCGCCGACAGGGATCGCGATGGCATAGCCGGCGAGCGCTCCCGCGACGAAGGCCGCGAGCACCTCAGGCGGCCGAGGCCCCGGGCACCACCCGATCAAGGATCTGGCCGAGCGCCCGGCGGTAGGTCGGGCCCTCGAAGTCGTTCAGCGGATCGGGCTCGAGCGCGTGCTCTTCCTGGCGCCCACCGCGGCGGACGTAGACGACGGGGAAGATCGAGGTGCCGTCGGATTCGATCGTCATCGCGATCGCGTCGCCCTCGCCGGTGTCGAGGAACCGAGTGAGCGGCACGATCCCCTCGTTGCGGATGCCTGCGGATCCGTCGAGCGAGACCACGCTGGCGAGAAACGCCTTCTGGTGCCAGAGCTCGGGCGCGCGGGTCGCCTCGGCGAGGAGATGATCCCGGACGTCGCCTTCGGCGATTGCGGGCCGCTCGTGGACCGCGTCGAAGTACGTCTCGGCGAGATGATCGACGAGGACCCGGGCGTTGTAGCGATAGCCATGGAGCGCCCCAGAGTTCGGCGGGATGCCGTGCTTCTTCAGGCCGGCGGCGCCCTGCGTGATCGTGCCGGCAAAGAAGATGCCTGGGACCGTGGCGCTCTCCCAGAAATCCGTTTGTGCGGGGAGCTTCGCCTGGCCGAATGTCGCCACGCCGAGCGCGGGCAGGTCCCGGAGCGGGCACGTGAAGCCGGTCGCGGCGATGACCTCGTCGGCCTCGAGGCTCATCGGCATCGCGTTGTCGCTCCGCTCGAGCTTCACGAGGAAGCCGCCGTCCGGAGCGCGTTCGATGCCCTTGGTGCTGGCCGACAGGATGTCGACGCCGCCGCCGAGGATCGAGTCCTCGAACGGCTGGACATAGCGGGCGCGGACGCCTACCAGCGAATGCGTTTCGATCGAGGTCTTGGCCGGCGAAGGTGACGAGAGCGAGATGCGGCTCGCCCACTGGAGCAACCCGGTCGCGAGCTCGAAGCCGGAGTTCTGCTTGCCGATGATGAAGAGGCGGTGCCCGGCGTACGACGGCGCGTCACGCGTGTCCGCGTAATGCACAGCGAGCTCGATTCCCGGCGTTGCCGGGCTGTACGGCTCGGAGACGCCGACCGCGAAGATCGCGAACCGGCAGCGGTACTCGCCGTCCGACGTCACGAGCGTGAAGCGATCGCCGTCGGCAGTCTCCTCGCGGCGGGTCGACTCCCACGTGCACGCGTACCGGACCCGGACACCGGCTCGCTCGGCGAATGCTGCCAGGTTCGCCTCCATCTCAGGCCGCGACGGGAAGTCCGATGTCCCGTCCATGAACTCGGCCTGGAGGCCGCGCAGCTCCGGCTCGCGGGCGAGGAGGCTGTTCCAGTCCCAGCGCTGGAATGCCCGGGACTGCCGATCAGCGCCAGCCGCGTAGGGTTTCGTCCAGGACAGGAGACGCTGGAAGAAGGGCCACTTCCGGAACATGCCGCCGGGGCTCGGGTCGGCCGAGATCGTGGCGTGATCGATTCCGTGCCGGCTCAGGAAGTAGCTCGTCTGGAGTGCACCGGGGCCGGAGCCAACGACGACGACCGGGTATTCGCCCGGTGGGAATGGCCGTTCGTCTGCCACGGTCACGCCGCCGTCACTGGGAAGCGGCCGCGCGCTGGTTCGCGCCGCGCAAGCGCCGGGCGGAGGCCTGGAGCATCCGGTACATGACCCTGGGATGGTCGACGAGGAACCCCTCGACCGCCGGGCCGCCGAGGACGATGCAGCGCAACGGTCGGGTCGCCACGACGTCCGCGATCGGCGGCTCGCCGAGGAGCACGCTGACCTCTCCGAAGAAGTCGCCGCGGGCGAGCGTCGCCCGCTTCTGGCCGTCCGCGACGACGTCGGCCTCGCCGTCGAGGATCACGTAGAAGCCCGAGCCGGTCAGGCCCTGCCGGAGGACACGGGCATCCTTCGGGAAGAAGGCCTCCTCGAACCGGCTCGCCACGCCCATGAGCTGCGGCCGAGCCAGGTCGGCGAAGATCGCCATGCCGGCAATCGCGTCGGCGATCTCGTCACGGGTGGCCATTGCGCCCTCCTTTGCCCGGCGGCGGCGCCGCGGGTCTCGATTGTGCATCCTCGGCGCGATCCGATGCGGGCATCGCGTACGATCCGATCGATGGAGACCCCATGGCAATGACTCCGGATCGGCGCGCCGAGCTGCTCGGCGGCTGTCCGCTCTTCCGCGGGATCGACGCCGACGGGCTGGCGATGCTCGCCGAACGGGCCACCCAGGTCGACTTTCCCGTGGGCCATGTCATCGCCCGGCAGGGCGAGATCGGGACCGGGTTCTTCGTGATCATCTCCGGCGGCGTGCGGGTCGTGCGTGACGGCACGGTCGTTGCTCGCCTTACCGCTGGCGACTTCTTCGGTGAGCTCTCGGTGCTCGACCGGATGCCCCGGAACGCGATGGTCGCTGCCGAGGAGCCGACGAGCTGCCTCGCCCTCGCCTCGTGGGACTTCGACGCGGTCCTCCTCGAGCAGCCGGCCCTGACCCTCGCGATCCTGCGAGGCGTCGCGGCCCGCCTCCGCGAGGTCACCGAATCGGCTCGCCACTGATGATCGACGGCAAGCCCTCCGGGACGCTCGCGTTCCTGTTCAGCGATATCGAGGGCTCGACCCGCCTCGAGCAATCCCTGGGCACGGCGCGCTACACGCCGATCCTCCAGCGCCATCGCGAGCTGCTGCGGGCCGCGTTCGCCGCGAACGGCGGGACGGAAGAGGGAACCGAGGGTGATTCGTTCTTCGTTGTCTTTCCGAGCGCCCGAGACGCGATCGCGGCCGCCGTCGAGGGTCAGCGCGCACTCGGCGCCGAGGCGTGGCCGCCGGACGGCGAGATCCGGGTTCGTATGGGCCTCAACGCGGGCGAGGCCGCTCGAGCCGGTGGATCGTTGGTCGGCCTCGAAATCAATCGGGCAGCCCGGATCGCCGCGGTCGCGAACGGCGGCCAGATCGTTGTCTCGGACGCGGTCCGGGGCCGCTTGGGAGCCACCGGCTCAAGGACCTCGGCGAGCCGCAGCCGCTCCTCCAGGTCGTCGCAGAAGGTCTGCCCGCGGAGTTCCCGCCGCTGCGGTCGATCGACGCCCGCCCGAACAACCTGCCGACGCAGCTGACGTCGTTCGTCGGACGGGAGACAGAGCTCGCCGAGGCCGCCACCCTCCTCGCGTCAAATCGCCTCGTGACGATGACCGGCCCCGGTGGCACGGGCAAGACCCGGCTCTCGCTTCAGGTCGCGGCCGACGCAGCCGACGATTTCCCCGACGGGATCTTCTTCGTCGCGCTCGAGACGGTTCGCGAACCGATTCTCGTCCCGTCGCGTCTCGCCGCGGCGGTCGGGATCGCCGAGCCTGCCAGGCGAACCGCGACCGAGGTGCTCGAGGAGTGGCTGGCCGGCAAGCAGGTCCTCTTCGTCCTCGACAACTTCGAGCAGGTGATCGACGCCGGCCCGATCGTGGCGGATCTGCTCCGGGCCGCGCCGGGCCTGAAGGTCCTCGCGACCTCGCGGGCGCCGCTCCACGTCTCGGGCGAGCAGGAGTACCCGGTGCCGGGCCTCCCGACGCCGCCCGATCCCGGCCACATGACCGCGCTCGAACGGGCCCAGCTTCCAGCCGCCGTCCGGAACTTCGACCCGGCGACGCTGACGACCTACGAGGCGGTGCGCCTCTTCATCGCCCGGGCCAGCGCGGTGAAGCCGGGCTTCGCGGTCACGAACGAGAACGCGCCGGCGGTCGCCGCCATCTGTTCCCGGCTGCTCCTCTCCCCCGATGCGATCCTCGCCCGGTTGGAGCACCAGCTCAACGTGCTCGCCGCGGGCTCGCGCGACCTGCCCGAGCGCCAGCAGACGCTGCGAGGCGCGATCGCCTGGAGCTACGACATCCTCGACGAGGCCTGCCGCCTGCTGCTCGATCGGCTGTCGGTCTTCGAGGGCGACATCGAGGTCGAGGCCGCCGAGGCGGTCTGTGGGCCTGCCTCGGAGCTGGGCCAGGATGTCGTCGACGGGCTCCTCTCGCTTGCGAACCAGAGCCTCATTCGCACGATCGAGGATCCCGCCGAGTCGCGCTTCGAGATGCTCGACACGATCCGCGAGTTCGCGACGGAGATGCTGGACGGGCGAGGCCAGCGCACCGAGCTGGAGCGCCGCCATGGGGCCTGGTTCGCGGCGTTCGCCGAGCGTGGCGCGGCCCAGCTGAGTGGCGACGACCAGCGGATGTGGCTGGAGCGGTTCGAGCACGCGCACGACAACATCCGCGTCGCTCTTGACCGGGCGGTGGCCCGCGAAGACGCCGGGGTCGGCATCAACCTGGCATTCCACACGTGGCGGTTCTGGCAGAAGCGGGGCCACCTGTACGAGGCTCGCCGCCGCCTCGATGCCATGGCCGCGACGGACTGGTCGAAGCGCGATCCCCTGCTCCGGGCCCGGCTCCTCGAAGCCGTGGGCGGGGTGGCGTGGTGGCAGGGCGACATCAAGGCCCTGACGGTCGCTTACGGTGAGGCGGTCACGATCTGGCGCTCGCTGGAGAACCCATCCGAGCTGGCCAATGCGCTGTACAACCTCTCGTTCGCCTACTCCGTCAGCGACCCGACCGCGTCGGAGCAAACCGATCCCGATCCGGAAGGCCTGGGCCTGGCCCACCTCGAGGAAGCCCTCGGCCTCTATCGCACGCTCGGTGACGAACGCGGCGAGGCCAATGTCCTCTGGGGCCTCGGAAACAGGCGCTACTTCTCCGGAGATATCGCCCCCGGTGCCCAGGAGTTCGAGCTGGCGCTCGAGAAGTTCAGGAAGGTGGGTGACCGGACGATGGAGGCCTGGAGCCTCCACATGCTTGGCGTCGCGTTGGTCCGCGTGCAGCGTCTGGACGAAGGCCTGGCGTATCTGCAGCAGGGCATCAGGAGCTTTTATCGGGCCAGTGATACGGCCGGCGTCACGCTCGGCCTTGACGACATGTCGGCCCATGCGGCGGCGGCTGGCGACCTCCAGCGCGCGGCGCGACTGTGGGGTGCGGCGAGGAGCCTCACGAGCACCACTGGGGCGACCCTGGCGACGGTTGTCGACTCTGCGGTCTATGGACAGAGCCGCTCGGCCATTCGATCGGAGCTCGCCCCGGATGAGCTCGATCGCCTCGCCCGGGAAGGGGCCGCGATGACCCTCGACGAAGCCGTCGCCTACGCGCTGGAGATCCCGGTGGCGGACCTCGGAGCCATGACCGACTAGACTCGCGGGATGACCGTCCAGGCGTCCCCGACCGGCTCTCCAGACGCCCCCAAGGCGGGCATTCCGAAGAACCCCGGACGGGCCGAGCTCGGCCTGAAAGCGACCCTCCTGTTTCCTTCGAAGGAGGTCGTCGAGCAGTACTACGTGCCGCTCATCTACACGGCCTGCCGGACCTGTTATTCGGAGCTCGAGCCCCAGGAGATCTTCCGGAAGGCGACGGTCGGCGAGATCGACCAGGCGAAGATGCAGCGCCTGATCTCCAACGTCATCGAGTCGGGCCACGGCAGCACGATCGAGCACGTCGTCTTCACGTTCGGGATCAGCGGCGTATCGCGAACGCTGTCGCACCAGCTCGTCCGACATCGCGCCGGGGTCGCCTTCGACCAGCAGAGCCAGCGCTACGTGACCTACAAGAAGGCCGCGACGATGGAGCCCCAGACGATCGTCGAGGGGGATCCCGATCTACGGGAGCGCTACGAGGACCAGGTGGCGGGCTCGATGGCCCTGTACGGCGACCTGGTCGCGGCCGGGATCCCGGGCGAGGACGCCCGGTTCGTCTTCCCGAATGCGACGCGGACGAACCTGGTGATGACCGTGAACCTCCGGGCCCTCATCCACATGTCTGGCCTGCGGCTCTGCACGATGGCCCAGTGGGAGATCCGGCGCCTCTTCCAGCTCATCCGTCACGAGATCTTCCAGGTGAGCCCGTTCCTCGGCTCGTTCCTCGCCCCGAAGTGCGTGCCCCTCGGCTACTGCGACGAGATGAACAACCGCGACGGCCATTGCCCGATCCGGCCCCACAAGGACCAGGTGCTCGAAGCCTGGGCCGAGAAGGCGAAGGCGGCCCGCGCCGCGGGCCGGGAGCTCAAGGTCACGTAGGACCGGCACCGGCCGCGGCTCCGCGGTCGGGCGCGACTAGGCCGGCACGTACTCCTGGACGAAGCGGCGAATCACGCGGGCGAGACGAGGGCCGGCTTCGGCACCGGCGGCGAGGACCTCCTCATGGGTCAGCGGCTCGCCGGTATAGCCCGCACCGGCGTTCGTGACGAGCGAGACGCCACAGACCTCGAGGCCGGCCCATCGAGCGGCGATGCACTCGAGGACGGTTGACATCCCGACTGCGTGGCCGCCGAACGACGCATACAGGCGGACCTCGGCCGGCGTCTCGAAGTTCGGGCCGACGAGTCCGACGTAGACACCCTCCACGAGCTCCACGCCTTCGGCGGCCGCCGCGCCATGCAGCCCCGCTCGGAGGCGGGGGCTCCAGGCGTCGGTGAGGTCGGGAAAGCGCGGTCCGATGGAGTCGGCGTTGGGCCCGATCAGCGGGCTCTGGCCCGTCAGGTTCAGGTGATCGGCGATCACCATCAGCGTCCCAGGCCCGAACGACCGATCGAGCCCACCGGCGGCGTTCGTCAGGACGACGGCGCGGGCGCCGAGGCGAGCGAACAGGAGCACCGGCTCGATCACGAGCCCGGCGTCATTGCCCTCATACATGTGGAACCGGCCCTGGAGCATCGCCACGGGACGACCGGCGAGATGGCCCAGCAGCAAGCGGCCGTGATGGCCCGGGGCGGTCGCGGCCGGCCAGCCTGGGAGATCGCCGAACGGGATGGCCGTCGCGTTCTCGAGATCGTCGGCGAGGCCGCCAAGTCCGGAGCCGAGGACGATGCCGAGCTCCGGCACGAGATCCGAGCGAGCGCGGACGGCGGCCTCGAGGGCATCGAGGCGTGCAGGTTGGTCGATCGGACGAATGTGATCGGTCACGCGGGCCTCCAGGGATTCGTCCAGGGGTCGACGATCGAAGGCCCACGGCTTCTGCGACCCGACGGGAGTACCGACACCGGGATGCCGGTCACGTCCCGCCGGGTGCCCCGGGGACGACATCGGGATGCCGCCGCGACCGGGTACAGAAGCGCCCGAAGCGACCGACCCCGGTCCGTGGAACCTTGATGTGATCTCGGCTCCCCGGTCCTTGGCGGCCCCTTCGGGCAATGCCTACGGTACGAAGGCGGGCCCGGCTGGGTCAACGCGGTTATCCACGAGACTCGGCCGCGCGTTACCGGAGCTTTCCACGAGTTACGCACCGATGTGGACATGTCGTGGACAACCTCCCCCGCGAGCGCCCGTCAGCCTCCGAGCGCGAACATCTCGATGCGTGGCAGATGGTTCGTCGAGGCGGCCCGGAGCTCCGAGTAGCGGTCGTCGCGACCAGCCCAGACCGACCCGATGAGATCCTCGAGGTCGGCGTCCCCCGCGCCCGCCCGGAGGGGACCCCGAAGGTCGTGCCCGACGGCGCTGAAGAGGCAGGTGTAGAGCTTGCCCTCGGCCGAGAGCCTGGCTCGGGTGCAGTCGCCGCAGAACGGCCTCGTGACGGAGGCGATGACCCCGATCTCGCCGGCCGCGGCTCCGTCGACATAGCGCCAGCGCTCCGCGACCTCGCCGCGATAGCCGGCCTCGGCCGGTTCGAGCGGCATCTCGGCTGCGATCGTCTCGATGATCTTCGCCGCCGGGACGACATCGTCGAGGCGCCAGCCGTTCGCGTTGCCGACATCCATGTACTCGATGAACCGCAGGACCAGGCCCTCGCCCCGGGCCCAGCGCGCGAGCGGCAGGATGCTGGTCTCGTTCTCGCCACGCTTCACGACGACATTGACCTTGATCGGCGCCAGGCCGGCGTCGCGGGCTGCGGCGATCCCATCGAGGACGCGCGCGACCGGGAAGTCGACGCCGTTCATTCGCCGGAACGTTGCGTCGTCGAGCGAGTCGAGCGAGACCGTGATGCGCTGGAGCCCGGCATCGGCGAGCGGCTGGGCGAGGGCTCGAAGGGCCGACCCGTTCGTCGTGAGGGTGAGGTCCGTTGCCTGGCCGTCGGGCGTCCGGAGGGCCGCGAGCATCGCCACGAGGTCCGGCAGGTTCCTCCGCACGAGCGGCTCGCCGCCGGTGATTCGGAGCTTCCTGACGCCGAGGCCGACGAAGACCCCCGCGAGGCGATGGATCTCTTCGTAGCTCAGGACCTGGTCGTGCGGGAGGAACTCGAAGTCCCGGCCGAAGACCTCCTTGGGCATGCAGTACGGGCAGCGGAAGTTGCACCGATCCGTGACCGAGATGCGCAGGTCCCGAATGGCGCGCCCGAGGGTGTCGAGCCGGCCCGGCAAGCCGTCGAACGCGGTCGTCTGGACGGGTCCGCTCCGTGCGGAAACTCGGTTGGCCATGGCCACAGCGTACGACGGCTCCTCGCGCACCGCGCCCACGCACCCGTACCTCCGGAACGAGGTCGGGGGTACCACTAGCGACTACCCCGCACGGAACCCCACCACGACGATCCGATCGACATGACCACAACCGAGAAGCGCGGGTTCCGCCTGCCGTGGGGAACCGAGAACCGGAAGCCGGAGGACGACTCCGACGAGGCTTCCGGACCGCAACGGCCCGAGCCGGGTGCCCCGGCGACGGACCTCGCGCCGGCCATCGCGACATCGAACGGCTCGACAGTCCGATCCGGGTCGAGCCTCCGTCGCCAGCACGACGACCTCGGCCGTGGCCCGTTCGATCTCGAGCCCGATCCTGATCCCGAGCCCGAGCCCGAGCCCGAGGCGCCGGTCCCTCGTCGCCTGGCCCGACATCGATCGGGCCGGATCGGCCACCCATCTCGCCTCCGACGCCCCGCCGCCGCCCGTGCGGCCCGCGATCACGGTCGAGGGTGAGGCTGGAACGCCACGACGGACGAACCCGCTCATGGCCGGGCTCGTCAAGGCGATGCGCGACGCCGCACGGTCCGCCCGCGACGAAGCGACGGCGAAGATGCGGAGTGACGCCACGGCCCGACTCGCGGAGATCCGCGCCCAGGGCACTGCGGCCGGCCTGACCCTCAAGAAGCAGACCGACGACGACGTCGCCGAGGTCCGTGACTGGTCGAAGGCCGAGATGGCCAGGATCCGCAAGGAGACCGACGAGCGGATCGCCGCGCGGCGCGCCGACCTCGTCCGGGACGTCGCCGATCACGCTGCGGAGGTCGAGCGCCTTCAGGCCGAAGTGAACGGCGCGATCGCGTCGTTCGACGCGGAGATGGAGCGGTTCTTCGACATCCTGCTCAAGGAAGACGACCCGGCGCGGCTGGCGACGCTTGCCGAGCGCCTGCCGGAGGCGCCCAGCTTCGCCCGACCGATGGGCCCCGCCGGCGCCCCGAAGCCGCGGGCTCGTTCGCCGAGATCCGCCGGGGCTACGCCCCGCAAGCGAACGGGGGCCTCGACGCGATCCAAGCCATCCGAGCGGCTCGCCCCCGACGCTGCCGCGGCTGCGGAGGCCGAGGCCATCGCCGGACTCGACGACACCGCTGCCGCTGATGCGACAGAGGCGACTGCGGCAACTGTCGAGCCCGTGCCAGAGCCCGTGCCAGCCCCCGTCGCCCAGTCGGCAGCGCCCGTCGACGA
>WNFL01091755.1_pt1 | contig 13135 bp, 10 predicted proteins | sample 5400361 | NCBI WGS metagenome assembly WNFL01 (sample SAMN13153351, study PRJNA577476) | soil metagenome | isolation source: 40 cm soil on Douglas fir-dominated hillslope | place: USA:California | collected 2013-09-17
CCTCCGAGCGGGATGGAGGCTTCACTGGCTAACGATTCGCGCAGCACCTGGACGCTGCCGGGAGTGGGGCGGCCGTCAACGACGTTGATTTGCGAGAGCGGAATGTTCGGCAGCTCCTTGTCGTCCCACAGAAGCGTGGGGGCAGGAACGAAGAGCCCGACGTAAAGGCGGTCGTTGCGGCGCTCGCGATTCAATAGTGCAATGAGTTGATCCAAGCCGGTTGGCCCGCTTCCAGCACCGGCAAATGCGAAACCGCGCGAGGCGCGATTGAGCAAATCGGCGTCGCTGACCAGGATGCGGAGCGTGGTGCCGCGCGACACCTGTTCCGGGACGCGAACGGTGGTTTCTTCGACGCGCGCGGCGCCGCGATAGGGCCGCAGCAGCACGCGGACGCGAAGAGTCTCCCCGGGAGCCGCCTCGCCTTTTTCGAGCCACGCGCTTTCAATGGCAAATGATTTTCTGCCCGGAACGCTTTCGACTCGCAGCGTGATGCCATCCACCTTGGCGGTTTCGAAAGTATTGACGAACAAGCGCGTAAAAACATTTTGCATCGTGAGGGCAATGGGCAGGCTATCGGGAGAAAGAGAATCGCCCGGAGCGAATGTGTTTTCGATTTGAACCGGCGCGTGGCCGTGCAGGCGAATCTCGCCGGAAAGATGAAGCGTTGTGCCTTCACCATACAGAGAATTCTGCGTCAGGCCGCTGAAGGTCGTAATGGCGACGAGGAGCGGCGTCAGCTTCGGGTGATTGATGATTTCGAAGTGGAGCGATTTCTCTTTGGCTGGTGCGGCGCCGGAAACAAGCAGGGTCAGATCCAGAGGAACCATTGCGGGAGGCGCGCCGAGTTTCCCGGTGACAGCCGTAAGATGATCCCCCGTGATCGTGCCGATGGAACCGCCGACGTTGACGATTTTCGTGGAGGCGAGATCAGAAGAAAGCGTGGTGACGACGCGGCTGCGCGCCATGGGAATCTGGACATCACCGAGGTTGAGAAACGGATGGCCGCAGAGATAGACACGATCGGCCTGAACCGCCGTCACCGTGCAGGCGGAATTGATGGAGGCGTCGCCCTGGACGAGAACCATGCCAGCCATGTCGCCGGCAACGAGACGGCCGTCATCCGGGCGCGGTGCTGCAGTTCCGCCTTGCGCCGCGACGAAGCCGTACCCTTGCAACTGATTTGTGAACATCTGGAGCGCTGCCGGCTGGAAGCCGGAGAAAACGAGCGGCGTCTCGATGGGCTCCAGTGCGGACCCAGAAGGAAGCCCTGTTCGCGTGGAAGCTTCGCTGGGAATCCCGAGTTGCTGCACGGCCGCTTGCGCTGGCGCAGCTTGGGAAGGCGGGTTCAGCACGTCCTGAATCGGCGTAACACCAGCAATGGGTTCTTTTGTGAAGATGCCCAGTTTTAGCGACAGCGCGCCGGCGAGTTTGCCGTCCAGATAAACCGGGCTGCCGCTCATGCCTGCAACTACACCCGTGTGTTCGACTTTCGGCCCTTTCAACTGCACGAGGATGATGGACTGTTTGGGCCCGAGAAAATTGTCCAAGACGCCGATAACTTCGAGGTTGAACCTCTCCACCTGATCGCCAGCAAAAATCGTATAGGCGTAACCCTGCATGCCCGCGCGAACCTGGCTGAGGGGAAGCATTTCGTTTGATTCTTGAGGCGCGGCGACACCGGGCCGCAGGCACAACACTGCCAAAACCGCCAGGAGTGCGATAAGCAGAAACCGAAGAGGCTTAGATAGATGAGACCGGGCCGTGTGCATGAATCGGTAATGATACGCGGCAGAGTACCGCTAAGCAATCAAACGTGAGATGCGCCAGGGATAGGAAGAGTTAGCTAGGCGTACTGGTGCCATTGTGCGCAAAGGAACTCCGGTGTATGTTAAGAGTCAGTTGAAGAATTTCTCGGGAAGTATGCCTCGCATGCGCAACCCGGCTCACCTGCAGGCCTACCCTAGATCGAGTGCTACATCGCCCGACTGGGGAAACCAATTCGGGGGAGACCACTCCTATGAAAGCCCTCGCGGCGTTCTGGCTGCGCTTTCTGACCCTTGCTGCTTTCGTGATGACCGCCGGGTTCGTTTTCGTCCGGGGCCAATCTCCCGGCATTAAAGTTGTGGACCTGATTCCTGCGAGCCTCAGCGGGGAGACCAATCAAGACAGTGAGCCCTTCCTTGCCGTTCAGGCCGTCAATCCCCAGATCATGGTTGCCTCGGCGTTCACTCCCAATCCGTTTTCCGCCAGCGGAAATGCCCCTGTATACATTTCCGAAGACGGGGGCAATTCATGGCTGTTAAGCGCCATCACTCCCGTACAGCGCATGACTTGCGACATCACGCACGCCATGCCTACAGGTGAGAACCATCCCCGCGGCGACCTGCATGCCGGAACGCTGGCTTGCGCCGCATCCATCACGCTGGATGAGTCGGAATCAAACGACGTTTCTGCCAGCGCTATCATGAACGTGCAGTCCACGCGTACAAACGTGGATCAGCCGTTCGTGCGGGCGCTGGGCATTTCCAATAGCGACCATATTTACGTAGGCCTAAACGATTTCAATCAGCTTAATGGTCACACTGCAACGGTGGACGTATCTGTGGATGGCGGTGCGACCTATAAGTCCGTTCCCATCGAAGCGCGAAAGACCGCGGGACAGGATGGTCCCTCCGTTCGCCCGGCGGTCGCAGGCGACAACACCGTCTACGCAGCCTTCTTTGGCTGGCGAAAATTCAATGGCACGGTCGCGACGAGCGACGTCGTCGTTGTTCGCGACGATGCTGGAGCAATTGGTCCCCTTCCATTTCAAGCGCTGAAAGACCCATCGGACAAATTGCCGGGACGGCTGGTGGTCAAGAGCGTCTCTATTCCGTGGTCGAATGCGCCGACCCTGGGCCAGGAACGTATCGGCTCGACGCTTTCCATAGCCGTCGATCCCAATAACAGTTCCACGGTTTATGTCGGTTGGGCGGACCACGGGAGCAAAGGCGATATCTATACGCTACACGTGCGGCGTTCCACGGACCGAGGCGTGACGTGGTCCAAGTCCGACCTGCCTCACACGACGATCAGGAGCGCCACGAATATTGCGCTCGCGGTGGCCAACAATGGCGCGGTGGGCCTGCTCTACCAGCAACTTTCTGGCGGCCGGTGGGTTACACATGTAGTGCAGTCGCGTGACGCCTTCGCAACGATTCAAGACGTCGTTCTCGCGAATGTCCCGGCGAATGCGCCCGCGGAGCAGTTCTTGCCCTATTTGGGGGACTACGACTATTTATTAGCGGTAGGCAATGAGTTCCGCGGCGTTTTTTGCGCCAACAACACGCCGGATCTCGCCAATTTTCCCCAGGGAGTGACGTACCAGCGAGCCGCGAACTTTAGCACAAAGACACTAACGGACGGTTCCGGCAACCCCGTGGCGATTTCCATTGATCCGTTCTACTTCAGCGTTCCGGTGAAGCCGTGAAGCGCGTCGCGCCATGGTGCGAGAGAAGGAGATGCGCATGAATACTTCGAAATTTTTCCTTGCGGGAATCCTATGCGTGAACTTGTTGGGCGTTGTGGCGTTGCCGCAGGCGACGGGCAATCAGGCGGCGCTTGTCAAACAATCCAGCATCGTCTTTGCGGGTACCGTTAGCCAGCTGGGAGCCACTTCCTTCGCCGGCGTGCCGAAATCAGCTCAAACAGTTGTGGTTCGCGTAGACAGTGTCTTGAAAAAGCCTTCGGCCGTTTCGCTGAAAAAAGGCGACAACGTCACCGTCGAGTTGAAGGATCCGTCCGCTTTCCAGCAAGGCACGCAAGCAACGTTCTATACGGAAGGCTGGATCTTTGGTTCAGGCGTCGCCGTTAAGGAATTGGGCCACGAATTCAGGTGCGGCACTGGCGAGGCTGCTAAGCCAGCGGGCGCCGATGAAAAAGCATACCAACAAGCTCAAGAACGAATCAGCGATCAAGAGCTGCAAGACCGGCTGAACGCGGCGGACTTTGTCGTCATCGGACGAGTCACAGATGTTCATCGCTGGAATGCGCCCAAGTCCGCCGCTACTCGCGTCTCCGAGCACGATCCGGACTGGCACGAGGCCGTCGTCGAGGTGCAGTCCGTCCTCAAGGGTGGGCAAGTCAAAGGGAACAAGGTCGTCGTCCGGTTTCCTGGACGCAACGATGTGGCCTGGGTACACTCGCCCAAGTTCGAGAAGAATCAGCAGGGCATTTTTTGCCTAAATAGGGATCAGGCTACCGGCGTACCCACTGAGAAGGTGGCGGGCCGCCAGGTGGCCGTGTACACTTGCCTGGGACACGGCGATTCGCTTCCCATGTCGGACGCACCTCGCGTCCGCGCTCTGCTCAAGAACTAAGAATCCATACCTACAAACAGAGCATTCGACTCTGCCGTCTCGGCTATGATCATAGGAAGTTATCTGTTGGCAGACGGTCTGCGGTTGCCTTCGCTCTATCGCCGAAAAAACTTGTTTTGACAAACGACCTGCGGAGCATAGAATACGCTCCACTCTCCGGCACTTTCCACGGACTTCGAAGCACAGCCGCAGCTCGCTGAAACAAGTGTCGAGAGACGGTGTTCAAGTTTCATCACGAAAGTTTGTCACTCCGGGCAAAGCCCCGGGAAATGGCAGAGGAGGGAATCGTGCGCCGACGAGTGCCGGTCCTCGCGATGATGTTTTTTGCAATTAGTCCAGCGTGGGCACAAAGCCCGCCACCACCCGATCAGACCGAACAAATCCGAATCTTGCTCGAGCGAGTGCAACAGCTTGAGAAGCGCGTTACGGAGCTGGAAACTAAGCCGGCTGCGGGCGCTGGCGTTACGGTACAGGCGGCGAATGTCGCCGCCGTTGCAAAGCCGGAAATGGCCGAGGCGCCGCCACCACCACCCGCGCCCGGACTTGGCCATCAACACGAAATGGCTGAACCGCAGGCCGCGCCTGGGCAGATGGAAGTGCACTATCCGTCTCTCCAGATCCGGGGTTTCGGCGATGTGGATTTTTCGGCGACCGACCAGAAGGGTTCCACCAGCGGATTCAACTTGGGCCAACTTGATCTTCACCTGGCGTCGGCACTTTCGCGAAAAGTAACGTACTTTGGGGAGATCACTTTCAATGCGCAGCCGGCGTCGGTCTATACGGTTGATGTTGAACGATCCATCATCCGGTACGACTACAACGACTTTTTTAAACTTTCGTTTGGGCGATACCATACGCCCATCGGTTACTGGAACACGGCATTCCATCACGGCGCCTGGCTGCAGACTACGATCAGCCGGCCTGACTTCGTCAAGTTTGGCGGAACGTTTATCCCGGTGCATTTTCTGGGTTTTTTGGCGGAGGGAAATATTCCATCAGGAGGAGCGGGGCTCAGCTACAACGTTGGCGTGGGGAACGGACGCGGCTCGGCCATCAGCCGCCCTGGCGATGCGGGCGATAATAATAATAATCGCGCATGGGTGGCCAACCTCTACTCGAGGCCGGCTAGACTCTATGGATTGCAAATGGGCGTCTCCGTCTACCGAGACAAGATCACGCTCCCCGGCACGCCACCCAATGGAAATAATTTTCGCGAGTGGATTTCGGCCGCGCACATTGTCTGGACCAAGGAAACTCCGGAATTCCTCGCCGAATTCGCCAACGTGAATCATCGCAACATTCTTACCAACTTCGTCACCAACAGCCAGGCATTTTACGCTCAGGTTGGCTACCGGCTTCCTTGGCTGGAAAGAACTTTGAAGCCCTACTACCGCTTTGAGCATACTCATGTCCCACTGAGCGAACAGGTTTTCACCAATCAGGATCTGGTCCAGTCCATCGTTGGGATGCGATATGACATCACGAACTACGCAGCCTTTAAGGGCGAATACCGCTATTTCAAGCGGCTGCCAACGGACCCGTGGGTGAACGGGGCATTCTTCCAGACGGATTTCACCTTTTGATGAGCCCGAATATGAATGCCACCAACAAACTTATCGTGACATTTCTCTGGACGATCCTGTGGGCGTCTTTGGCTCTCCACTCTCCATTAGCTGCGCAGACTCGAGGCGCGGACATCGCCGTGGTCGTCAATGCGGATACTCCCGTGACCGACCTGAGTCTCTCCGAAGTGCGCAAGGTTTTGCTCGGCGAGCGGCAGTATTGGAGTTCCAAGCTTCCAGTTGTTTTGTTGATTCGCGCTCCAGCGGCTCGGGAACGCGACGTCGTGCTGCGAGTGATTTATCAGATGTCTGAGGCGCAGTTCAAACAGTACTGGGTAGCCAAGATTTTTCGGGCGGAAGCCGCGACGCCGCCCAGGATTGTATATTCGAACGACATGCAATATGAGCTTTTGACGGCTTTGCCCGGCTCCATTGCGTTTATAGATTCCAGGAACATCCACGCGGGCGTGAAGGTCCTGCGCGTGGACGGCCATTTGCCCGGCGAAAAAGACTACCCGTTGCGATAAATGCCGGTTCTCAGCCCGTGGGAGATATGCGCTGCCCCGACTGAACGCACGCTGCTGCTCTAATGCGAAAGCTTCATGCGCCTTAGAATTTCCTTGAATCGCGGATCGGGTCTGATATTTTCGAACATCGGTTCGACCGCCAGGGAAACCAGGCCGCTGTCGTGTTCCTCGTAAGCCTTCTCCAACCACTCGAACGCTTTTTGCTTTTGGTCCATTCGCATATACGACTCCGCGATGCTGTAGGAGGAGACGTAACTGTGCTTGGAGAGCTCCGTTAGGCCGTCCAGCCAACTTTGCAAGACGCCTTTGTAGCCGGACTTCGTGAAATCCTCTTCGATGGAAGCCGCCAGTTCGGGGCCTCCGGAGAGTGACAATGCTTTTTCTCGCTCTGCGACGGCTTCCTTGAACTTGCCCATGTGCGCGTAGACCTCTTCGAGGATGCGCCGGGCCGGCGAAAACTTTGGGTCAATATCCAGGACTTTGTGTAATTGTTCGACAGCACTGTCATTCCGGCCCGAGAGATAAAACTGCCAGCCCACGGTGGTATTGATGATGAGGGAGAGAGGATCCAATTCCTGGGCTTTCTTCGTTTCGGCAATGCCTTCGTCGAAGCGGCCCATGTTCGTCAAATAATCGCCGTACCAGTGGTGCGCTGTGGCCAGGTTCGGATTCAGCTCGATGGCACGCTTGAATTCTTTTTCGGCTCCCGCCCAATCCCATTCAAAATGTTCTTTTACAAGGCCCAGAGACGTATGCGCTTCGCCGAGACTATCGTCAAGGTTCAGCGCCTGCATCGCCGCGGTTTTGGCTTTCGGCCAGGCTTCGGCCGGCGGAAGGTAACCGGCGTCACCCAATAAGCTGTAGCTATCTGCAAGACCGGCGTAGGACAACGCATAACCAGGATCCTTCTGCACGGCTTGACTGAAATACTCCGCCGCTTTCTTGAAATCCGCCTGCGTCCACTTGTTCCAGTAAAATAGGCCCTGGAGATAAAGTTGATAGGCTTCCGCGTTTTCGGTAGGCCGCTTCGCGAGCAATTTCTTTTCTTCTCCGGCGAGCCGCGGGCGCAAGCGTTCATAAATGTCGCCGGCAATCTCCTGCTGCACGGTTACGAGATTGGAAAGCTTGCGGTTGTATTGCTCGCCCCAGATCTGCCGGCTGTTCTCCACGTCTTCGAGACTCACGCTGATCATCAGCTCGTCGCCAGTTTGGATCAGCCTCCCCGTGAGAATGGCTCGAACATGCAGGTCGCGGCCCACTTTCTGCGAGTCTGTCGCCTGGCCCTTGTAGCGGAAAACCGTATTGCGCGACATGACCGCGAGATTGGGGAGTTGCGAGAGGTTGTTGATCAGGCTTTCGGTGATTCCGTCGCTCAGATATTCCGTTTTCGGATCGTTGCTCAAATTGGCGAAGGGCAGAACGGCGATCGATTCAATGCGTGCCTGGCTCGCGCCGCCAAATACGCGGTCGCGTAAATTGCCCACGTTCAATCCGAAAAGGATTAGCAAAACACCGAGGATCCCGCCCCATACAAGATGAGGCCAGAGACGACGCAGCTTTTGGCGGGACGCTTGCCCCGTGGTAAAGGGCATCGCGCGGGCAGAATCCGTGTCCCGTATCAAACGCTGCAGGTCCGCGCGCAGGTCCGAAGCGGACCGGTAACGCAGTTCGCGGTCCTTCTCAAGGGTCTTGGCAATAATCTGTTCGAGCTGGACGGGGATCGCGGGATTCAGACGCGCTGCCGGAACAGGGGCACGGTTCAGGATGGCATCGAAAATTACGCCGGACGTGCTTCCGATAAACGCGCGCTGGCCGGTGCACATTTCATAAAGGACCAGGCCCATGGAAAAAAGATCAGTGCGTTCGTCGAGTTCTTGACCGCGAACCTGCTCGGGAGACATGTAGGCGACCGTGCCCAAAGCCACACCGTCGCTGGTGAGATGAGCGTCCTGTGTGGTGACTCCAAAATTTCCTGCAGCCTGCCTGGCCCAGCCCGCGCCTCTGCGTTCCGGCATCAGCTTGGCCAGCCCGAAATCAAGAAGTTTTACCTGGCCGCGGTCGGTGAGGAAAATATTGGCCGGCTTGATGTCGCGGTGAATGATGGCCTTGGAATGGGCGGCTTCCAAGGCGTCTGCCATCTGGTGGCCGTACTCCGGCACGCGGTCCAATTCGATCGGTCGTCCCGAAATGCGATGTTTCAGCGTCTGCCCTTCAAGAAACTCCATGACAATGAAGTGCTGGTCTTCATATTGGTCCACGTCATAAATCGTGCAGATATGGGGATGGTTGAGCGACGACGCGGCCCTTGCTTCGCGTTGAAACCTTTCGATCGCCAAGGGTTCGCTGGAAAGTTGTTCGGGGAGAAACTTTAACGACACGTGGCGGCCGAGTCTGAGGTCCTCGGCTTTATACACCACGCCCATGCCGCCCCCACCGAGTTTCTCCAAGATGCGGTAATGGGAGACGGTTAGCCCGATCATTGAGAGAAAACCGCCATTGGAAAGTCATATTAGGTTGCGCTCGTGGACAAGTCAACGCAAAGGGCGCTGGAGCGTTCGAATGGTGCGATGGGAAGCCTGCAGCGGAGCCGGCGCTCCTAATCCATGTGATGATGCATGACGAACACTTTGTCGAGCGAATCTTCGTACGGGTAGACGTGGACCATCCAGCCGAAGATGACTGGCTGAAAGCGGCCATTCGCCGCGTCGCAGGCTTCTTGCGTGCCGATTGAACCCCTTAACCCAAACTTTTTCCAGTCGGCGTTGCGGAGCTGTCCCTTCTGTGGCATGCAGAGGTTGGTGTGCAAATGCCATGTGGCCACGCTGAGTGGAACACGTGCGTTAAGCTGTTCTTCCGTCGCGCGCTTGGGCATGGTGTACATGGCGCCCACGAGTTCGTATCCGTCCGAAGTTTTCTTGTAGAGCAGGGAAGTGGGGCGCGCCGGATCGAAAGAAAAGGACTCCAGAAACCCATTCCAGTAATTCGTGAAGTGATACTCGGGCTGCGGCAGATTCGGCAAAAAGATTTTGTAGCCGTCGTTCAGAGCAACGTGATAGTCCTTATATTTCTCAATACCGGAGCGAAGCTGCGAGACAATTTCGTTGGCCCGCGCAGTATCTTCCGGCGTTTGCGGGCGCATCGCCGTCATGTGCATGTGGAGGTTGTGGGCGTCCATGTGCCCGCGCGTCATGTCGTGAACGGCGTGAGCCTCGTTGGCCTTGGCATCGTCCATATCCATGCCCGACATTTTGCTGTGTTCCATGGTCTGCGGTTCCTGCGATTGCGCGGCGGACGACTGCTGTGCATCCTGTCCAGGCGCGGCGGGCGCGCGATGGCCGGGAATGGCGGCAAGAAGTACGCTTACCAGAAAAAGCGCCCCAAATAAGATGCCGGCTTTGGCGGCGAGATGAAAGAACGTGCTGCGGGCTGACATGACAATTCTCCTCACCTAATAATACGCATCGCCGGGCCGCGGGATTTCGGCGCATAGTACAGGGAGTGCCTCTCCCAAAACTGGCCGGATGGGCAGGATTAAGCGCGCAACATAGAAAATCGAAGCTGGAAATCGGAAGCGAATCGTGGGATTCGAAGCGCTATGACGCTGCGTGTTAGAATTTCTATGTGAAGAAAGAAACCGTTCAACCAGCCAAGTATTTAACCGGCGGACTGGACCTGCCCGGCGACAAATCCATCTCTCATCGTTATGCGATGCTCGCGGCGCTGGCCGAAGGGACGAGCGAATTGCGCCATTTTTCCGCCGCGGCGGATTGTCACAGCACACTGAGCTGCATGAGCGCGCTGGGCGCGGAAGTGAAAGTCGAAAAGGACATGGTTCGAGTGACCGGCCGGGGGCCGCACGGCCTGAAAAGCAGTTGGCGCGCGCTCGATGCCGGAAATTCCGGCACAACGATGCGCCTTCTGACGGGAATTCTAGCCGGGCAGCAGTTTTCCTCGCGGCTCACAGGCGATGACTCGCTCCAGAAGCGGCCCATGAAGCGCGTCATCGGCCCGCTTCGCGAAATGGGCGCGGACATTCGCGGGCGCGAAGATAATTTCGCGCCCCTGGAAATTCACGGTGCCAGGCTCAAGCCCATTGACTACAACATGCCGATGGCCAGCGCGCAGGTAAAATCCGCGGTTTTGCTTGCTGGACTCTTTGCCGATGGTGTGACCAGCGTGACGGAGCCGGCGCGAACCCGAGATCACACCGAGTTGGCGCTCGAGGAATTTGGCGCCACCATCGAAAAAAATGGCCGCACGATTCGAATCCACAGTCTCGGCGGCGCAAATGGCAGCGGCAAGCTAGTCGCCAAATCTCTCGACGTGCCCGGCGATTTGTCCTCCGCCGTGTTTTTCATCGCCGCCGCGTCACTCTTCCCCGATTCGAACGTGCTCATCCACAACGTTGGCCTGAATCCCACGCGCACGGCGATCCTGGATTTGTTCGCTTCGATGGGCGCGTCAATCCAAATCCTCGGCCCCAAGGTCGCCCACAGGGAAATCGTCGGCGACCTCGCCGTGAAAGGTGCAACTCTCAAAGGCGGTGTGATTGCGGGAGAACAAATTCCTCTGGTGATTGATGAGTTGCCAATGCTCGCGGCTCTCGGCCCGTACACCGAGGAAGGAATTGAGATTCGCGATGCCGCTGAACTCCGAGTGAAGGAAAGCGACCGCATCGCCGCGCTCGCGGAGAACCTTCGCCGGATGGGTGCGTCCGTTGAGGAGCGGTCGGACGGATTGAAGGTGCAAGGCCTTCGCACGGGAAAATTGCGCGGCGCCGAAATCGATACTCGCGGCGACCACCGTATCGCCATGGCGTTCGCCGTCGCCGGCCTCGCCGCCGAAGGAAACACCGTTATTCGTGACGCCGATTGCGCCGCCGTTTCCTTCCCCACGTTTTTTCAGGAATTGAACCGCCTTGCAGAGCGTTAGCGCTAATTGATTGTTCTAAGACTGCTCTCAGCTGGTCTTGCGAATGGAAATCGATCCGTAGCTCGTCTTCAAGATGATTTTCGGTCCGCGTCCGCTTCCGTATTTTCCTTCCAGGTGCGAATCGCCCGACTTGCTTCCCGAAGTCAGCTTCAGCGAATCCGCCTGGAACTCGCTGTCAATATCTCCCGAATGGCAATCAGCCACAATCTCGAAGCTCGACGATTCCGGAAGGCTAAGCGTAATCCCCGCCGAAGCATTGTCAATCTCGATGTCGTCCTTCGGCGGGGCCGAGAAGCGAACTTCGACGTTGCCTCTGCGATTCTCGATTTTGACCTTGCCGCCGGTGTTTTCCAGCGTGATGTCGTCTTGTGTCCGCACGTTGAGGCTTCCGGGAGCGTCATAAATTTCCAGATGGCCCGGGCTGGCTTCCATATGGCCCGCGAGTTGCGATAGCGTTAGGTCAGTGCGGTGCGAAACGAAGCGCACGCCTTTGGCGATTTTGTCCGCCCGGATGGGCCCGGAAAACTCGCCGTCAATCGTAAGGCCACCTGTGGCGCCCGAGACATTGATTTGTCCGCCGTGACCGGAAATCTTGATGCTGCCTTTCGTGTCGGAAACTTTGACGTCGCTTTTCCGCGTCTCGATATCGACGTCTCCGCCCGTGTCGTGAATCTCGATGTCGCCGACTCCATTCGTGACGTTGATCGCCTTCGCCATGTCCGCGACGGAGATGTTGCCCTTCTCGTTGCGGATCGTCAGCAAAGCTTTCCTCGGAACCATCACGTCAAGATCGAAGCTGATCCGCGAGTCTCCCGCGCTGACTCCCGAGGGATGAATTTCGTAGCCGTCGCCATTCTTCACAATCTCGAAGCCAACGCGATCGGCAGCCTGCTGCGCGTCGTTCTCGTTCCAGGCCTTTGCGTTCTTCTTGCCCGAAACTCGAATTTGCGCCTCGTCCGAAGGACGCACGCTGATGTTGCCGCGGCCGTTGTGAATCGCGATGCGCGCATCCCCGGGAACGTCCTTAGGCGCGACGTCCAGGTCAAAGTCAAAGCTGTTTCCCCACTCCCGAACATGGCCTGGGAGATTTTCCCTGGCATAGTCAACGGCAACCACGATGCCGAGAAGACTGAGAAGTCCCAATACAAGAAAAACTTCGCCTCCGGTAATTTTCGCCGCGCCCGGATCGCCGGCGCGGCTAGCTGCCATCCGTTCATATAATTTAATCCCGCCCCAAAAAATCAGAATGAGCGGCCACCAGTGCCCGATCACTTCGCCAATACTGACACCCCGGTAGTTGTGAAAGAGCAGCAGTAATCCTACGAAGAGCAGGAGAAGTCCGGGAAAAAACGAGCTGCCGCGTCGACGCAGATTAGCCATGAAGCCCTATTGCCCCTGTCCCTGACCGGAGATTTGATTTTGGGGAGCGGTTGGCAAGGAGCCTGGCGCACTCGGAGCTGTCGGAGGAACCGCCCCGGAAACGTGACCCTCAGTCGACGCGGCCGCCGCGGCAAGGCTGATGATTCCCAGAACGATGAGGATAACCGGAGCGGTGTTCCAGAACGAGAAAATACCGCCGCGTAACTGGTCGAGAAGAAAAAGCACTCCAACCGTGATGATGGCGGCGGGACCCATCAGCCCGCGAATCGTGCACTGAGGGCACGCGCATCGAATTCGATCACTCATCGAACAAATCCTCCTACGAACGCCGGTCCAGCCGGTTGCGCATCATCAAAACGCCCGCGCCAATCAGAAC
>WNFL01376387.1_pt2 | contig 13134 bp, 13 predicted proteins | sample 5400361 | NCBI WGS metagenome assembly WNFL01 (sample SAMN13153351, study PRJNA577476) | soil metagenome | isolation source: 40 cm soil on Douglas fir-dominated hillslope | place: USA:California | collected 2013-09-17
ACCCTTTACGATGGTGGCTCCTACCTACTACACACCGATTCACGCATTTCACAGATGACTCCTCACCTTGATAGGTACCCTAACGCAGACTTACTCTGGTGCCAAGAGGAACCTCTCAACAACGGTGCTTGGACTTATGTTGGTCCACGCATCCTCACAGCTGCCAACGAGACGGCTCACCACAAAGGCAAATATCCTTACTATGCTGGTCGTCCTCCATATAGCTCCGTCGCCACCGGTAGCAAAGTTGGTGTAGCCTTCCATGTGAGATAGCGACGGCTGATTTTTTGGCAGGCGCAACACAAGAAGGAAATCGCACAATTCATGGATCAAGCCTTCAATGACCTTGCTTGATTTAAGCAAGAGTTCTGGACGGCGCCTTCGTGTTGGTGTTGTATTATATCGTTGATTTCGTTGATTTCATGCTACTGCACGCTGCGAGCCGCATTACAAACTTTCAATGAATATCACTCCTTACACTCGAGCTGCAGGCTAGTGCGGCTCCGACACTTGATTACCAATAGATTATATACACATTGGAGCCCATTACGCCGTCTCGCTGATTGGTGTCATTCTTACAATTGTTATATCCATCGTAACCCATCTGGCCTTCGCCCGGTACTCTGTCAAAGAAGATTACGATGACGGAGCGGTAATATCTCTTTCATTTTCGTCTTCGACGACAGGCTCTGCGGGTGTTTGCTCAGTCTCAGTAGGCTTGTCGGTCTCGCCCTTCGATTCTTGCTCGGCGGACGAAGTCCTGCGGTGTGAGTGCGGTGCAAGAGGGCTCTCGCGGATAGGAGAAGTGCTGCTCGCGATGATGCCGCTGGTCGAGGTTGATAGAGAAGGATGGCCGGCCTGTGCAGGGGGAGAGGCATGGGGAATGCTGCATACAGAGCAGAGATAAGAGATTGACCAGCGTTCATATAAGGATATAAGGACATGCACGTACTTCTCCGGGTTTGGGATTGCCGTACCAACGGTGCTCTGAGGTGCGACGCCGGCCTTGGAGAGAGCATAGTCCCCCGAGTCAAAGTATTTGCGATCCTACACCCACATTAATATAATTAATATACAACAGTCGGGCGAGCGAGAGTTGGAGTTGGAGAGGAGCAGAATGTACCTTCTGGACTTTCATGAGAACATTCTTGTGCGTCGGGAGCTTTCCGTAGAGCCTGAACAGCTTCTTCTCCTCCTCGGTCATCGTCTGCACACACAGAGGTTAGCTTGAACCTCCCGATGCCCACGTGCAGTGGTGCAGGCGGCATGCGCTTGATGCAAAGCGACGCACCTCAAAATTGACCTTGTTCCGCTGAGCTGGAAGCATCGTGGAGCAACGCTAGCAAGGGGTTGGTGGTTGGCACAACAAATGAACGACAAGGATGAGGTCAAGCGCCCACTTTCTTTGTTCTCAGCGATTCCAACCGCCACACATCTCACAGCTCGACCCAGATTAATAGATTTAATTGCAAACCACGCGACCAATAATCTGACAATTAATGCCAAGACACGAAAATATCATCCTCCCTTATCGTTCAAAACACAAGGATATCTGGCTCCGTCACAAAGTCGTCGATTATCTCACTACCGGAAGAATCACCACACTCGGAGTCCAAATCATCCGCGAGAAAGTCTAGGTCGTCCGCGACCTCGCAGATTGTATCCTCTTGCCACGCGCTTTCAACCGTAGTTTGTGAACTCGCCGCGTTACCAAGGATCTGGAACCTGGTGTCATCCTTGTCCTTGTCTCCTGTATCGCCCAGATTGGTGATAACGTTGGTGAAGTCAAGCTGATATGGCTCGTGAATATAAAGGTGGATAGTAGAACGACATGACTTGCCTTGATGACGCGCGGCCGGATCTGATCAATGAACAATAACTCGAGTGATTGTTGAATGGCTTCGCGAGGTGCGATGGGTGTTAATTCATCCACCCCATCCGCGGTATGGCTGGCTTTTAGTTTCTGTTCCCCTTCAGCACGGCACAAATGGGATCTGTTTGCTTCACCTGTATATCTCCTCTGAATCTACTCTGGAAGTCGGAGTGAAGCGATCGCCTTGCCATACCGAGAGCGGCATTCGTAATTGAATTGATGGCTTGCTGCTCTTGTGCGAAACGCTATGGGACCACCACTGAGGTGAGGGAATGAATGAGTTTCCTCTATTACTTACGAATTTCCAAGTCCCGAATACGAGTGGGTAGCGTCTCCGGGATGGTGAGGTTCTTTTGACCGTGTGGACCCGACAGGTCGAGATTTCGACGCACCTGATCAAAAGGGATCCGAGAAGCCGCTGGTGACATTCTTCCAACAGTGCTGGCAGTGGAACCTCTGCGTCTTCAGTCCTGTGGAACCCGTAACGCAGAGAAATGGAGTCAAGGTAATGTACTGGTCCTGGCGTCTGCCTTGCAGAAATAATAGGTTGTACTGGAGGCAAAATATATACTAGATCCACCTTGTAGATGGCTCGAGATACCTGTGACCTCTGCCGACCCTAAGCCTACGAAGCCTACGACAACACTGTCAAGTCCCAGCATAGTCATGTTCTAAGAAAAGGCATGATTTGATTGTATAAACCCGTTCAACGGACACGTTACCTGCTTGAGAGCTGTGGTGAGGTGCGCCAGAACCGATTGAAGAGGGATGGTGAGCGGGGAGATATCCAATTTGAAGACCACGGTGGAAAGAGGAAAGACCGGCTGCCCGTGGAAATTTATCGCGCGCCTTTCTGCACAAACTGGCCGTAGACGCAGACCAGGAGCCCGGGATGTCCGCAACAACCGAGGATCGGACTTTAAGGGTGACAGACGCGTTATGGGACGTTGCGCGTATCGTAGAAGACGGTGTACGCATGGCTGAGATTAGCTTGCGGAGGCTATGGTAGGGATTCAAGCGGACTCCTCTCTTTGTTAGGCTATCGATCCACCACCTTGGACTCGTCCTCGACTTCCCTGTCCGCCGGCGCCGCCACTGACGACGACGACGACGAGCAGAGAGGAAGCTCGAACGACCACTTTGTCGCTGAGTGACGACGGCTGCTGCCACCGACGGCGACTGACGATAACATCATCCAAAAACATTAGACCCGATGTCAGGCCCAACGAATAACCATGCGCTGAGTGAGCTGGACCAAAAGATTGCCGACATTCTCGCGAAAATGGCAAAGGAACAGAAAATCATCGACGCCTCCAATGCAATCCGGATGGCCACAAGAAATCAGGACGTCCTCCGCAAGACGGACGCGGAGGAGCGCGAGGCCCGCAGGTCGCTCGAATACTTCCAGGCAACTCTCGGCCAGCTCAAGTCGAAGCGCGATCAGCTCATCCACGGCCAGCACTCACCCCAAGACCGCACGTCCCCTCAGGACTCCTTTGGTTACCAGGGAGGCAGCCAGATCTCGCAGAGGTCAGCAGGTTATGACAAGGATCGCTCCCTACCTTCCCCACCTCTCTATGCCAATGACCCAGACCCCACTGGTCCTGTGTATGACCATGTGCCACGGCCAAAGCAGTATACAAACCTCGGTCAGTAGGCAGCTGGTTCCGGCTCACTCTTCTTATCCCCCCGGTAGACCTCATCAAGGCAGACACCCCGCACACACCCGCCAAGATCCAGCGTATGCTCCACCAGCTCGAGTTCAAGCTACAGGTCGAACGTCAGTACCAAAAGGGCTTTGATCTCATGCAGCGGGCATATAATGCCGATGGTGACAAGAAGAGCCGCTTGGATGCTCAGAATCAGAAGATAGAGAGTGACAAGACGATCCAGCTCCTCACCACTGCCCTCAAGCGCTACAAGAATCTGCATGTCATCGAAGTCGCCGAGGAAGAAGAGACCGGAGGTATGAACGAGTCCCCTGATCTCGATTTGGCTCTAATATGTTCTCATGTTCATCTCACGTGCAGACCCCGCCGTCCCGGAAGGTGATCGCAAAGGCAACCTCCGCAAACCGCTCACTGGCACTCTCTACATAACTGTCAAAGCCGCTCGTGAACTCGAGCACGCGCCCCTTACTAAGCGCTCCGCGAAAATCTTCAATGAGACGACCGTCGTGCTCAAAATTGAAGGCAACGCCCGCGCCAAATCGCACCCCTCCCGCACAGACAGATGGAATCAGGACTTTGAAATCTCTGTTGACAAGGCCAACGAAGTCACGATTGCTATCTATGATAAGCAAGGCAATGAAATGCCAGTGCCGATTGGCTTTACGTGGGTTCGACTTAGTGATCTTGTTGAGGCACTTCGTCGTCTGAAGGTTGGGATGGAAGCTGCTGGTGGAGGGTGGGTCACCGCTGCTGGTGCGATGAGTGGTGCACCGAGTGGCCTTGCTGGCGGTCGATACCAGCAACCGGGTATGGATTCTCCTTTAATGCCTTATGGTGTAGGAACTCAGATGGGTGGTCCTGGGATGCCGGGTGCCCCCGGGGCTGGGAGTGACGGCATCGAAGCTTGGTTCATGGTCGAACCCGCGGGTGCTGTGCTCTTACATCTTAACTTTGGTAAGCACGACAGCCCTTATCTTGATCAGGTCTGAATTTGCTGTCTTCAACGTCAGTCAAGGAGAATGTGCGAAAGCGTCCCATGGATGCCGGTCTTTTGCGGCAAGTTGCTCTTCGCAAGCGCAAGGAAGTCCACGAAATGAATGGTCACAAGTTCGTTCCTCAGCAATTCTACCAAATCATTCTCTGCGCGTACTGCAACGAGTTCCTTCTCAATGCTACTGGATACCAATGCGAAGATTGCCGCTACACCTGCCATAAGAAGTGCTACGAGAAGGTACTCACTAAATGTATCTCAAAATCGACTACGGACACGGTACGGCCATCAGGGTTCTTGACACCAAACCTAGATTGACGTTCTCATAGGAGGGCGACGAAGACAAGATCAAACATCGTATTCCTCATCGCTTTGAAACAATCACTAATATTGGTGCAAACTGGTGCTGCCACTGCGGTTATATGTTACCTCTCGGTCGCAAGAATGCCCGCAAGTGCAGCGAATGTGGTATTACTTGCCATGCAACCTGCACTCACTTCGTTCCCGACTTCTGTGGCATGACCATGGAGACTGCCAATGCTCTTTTGGCGAACATCCGCGACATCAAACGGAGCCACCAGAATAAACGCTCTATCACCTCACCCCCAAGCAAGCCAACGTATGGCCAGTATGAGGAACTTTATCCGCTGGATTCGCCTCTGCAACAACGCATGGAAGGTCTGGATCTGAACCGCGAAGATCATCCTCCACAGCCTTATCAGCAGCCTGGGGGGGCTCCACCCGAACGACAACAGAACCAGACCCCTGTTGGAATGTATGAACTAAACGACGCTCGATATATGCCGCCTCAGCAACCTCAATTCCCTCAACCACCTATATCCGCCACTCAACCGTTCACTCAGCCCAGCCCGCCTCCCTCCATTCAGTCGAGTCGTACCTCTCAACCGCCTCCCCCGGGTAGCCAAGGTCGTATCCCGATCCCGTTCCAAACCCAAGCACCACGGCCTAGTCAATCTAGCTCCATGGACCAACAACCATACGGCGTACGTATACCCCAACCCACATAGTTCCACGTTCCTGCCTGACGGTTTTCTGTAACAGGGCCTCCCTCCACAGCAAACGCCTCCACGACGCGATGACTACACCGGTGGACCTCCGCAAGGAGGGCGATATACACCGGGCCCTCCACCGCCTCCGCAGCAACAAGGTCCCCCATCAAGAGCTGGAACATTTTCCACTGGGCCAGCACCAATGCAGCAGCAACAGCAACAGCCTGTACGACAGCCAACGAGGAAACGAAGGGTTGGATTGGACGATTTCAACTTCCTTGCTGTGCTCGGCAAAGGGAATTTCGGGAAGGTCATGCTTGCCGAAGAGAAAAAGACTTCAAATCTCTACGCCATCAAAGTCCTGAAGAAGGAATTCATAATCGATAACGACGAAGTGGAAAGGTACAACCTTTTGCTTGTTCATGTGAATACGAGTTCTAACTCTCCAGTTAAGCACCCGATCGGAGAAGCGGGTTTTCCTCGCTGCAGCACGCGCACGACACCCATTCCTCCTGAATTTGCACTCTTGTTTCCAAACGGAAACTCGCGTGTACTTTGTAATGGAATATGTAAGCGGTGGAGATCTGATGCTTCACATCCAGCGCAAGCAGTTCTCCCTCAGACAAGCCAAGTTCTATGCTTCAGAAGTGTTGCTTGCTCTCGAGTATTTCCATTCAAATGGTATCATTTATAGGTGCGTATGCTCTGTTACGGACCAAGGGTCGCGGTTTGATGCGGAAGGTGCAGGGATTTGAAGCTGGATAACATTCTCCTGACATTGGACGGTCACGTCAAGGTCGCTGACTATGGTCTGTGCAAGGAGGAAATGTGGTATGGCAGTACCACAAGTACGTTCTGCGGCACTCCCGAATTCATGGCCCCCGAAGTAAGCCAACCCATGGAGATACAGTAGCCGTTTCTAATAGCTGAATCTAGATCCTGTTGGAGCAACGATATGGACGGGCTGTAGATTGGTGGGCATTTGGAGTCCTCACATACGAAATGTTGCTCGGGCAGTCACCATTCCGAGGAGATGATGAAGACGAAATTTTCGATGCCATCCTCGAGGATGAACCGTTATACCCGATCACTATGCCGAAGGACGCTGTTTCGATTTTGCAAAAGGTCGGTCGACTAGTCAACCCTACTCACCTTTGACACTGTAATGACCAGCCACACAGCTACTGACAAGGGATCCGACCCGGCGGTTGGGCTCTGGTAAAGGCGACGCAGAAGAAATCAAACGGCACCCCTTCTTTAAAGACGTCAACTGGGATGACGTCGTCAACAAGAGGATTCCACCTCCATACTTCCCCCAGATCGTGCGTATCCTTTTGAGCCACCGAACTCAAAGCACCCCGACCTTAACCTTTGCGTCTAGAAAGCGCCCGGCGACGTCAGTAACTTCGATCCAGAATTCACGCGAGAGCAACCCACTCTCACTCCTGTGCATGGGCAACTCACTCAGAAGGATCAAATGGAATTCCATGGATTCTCTTGGGTGTGTATTGGTACTCTCACTTGCACGGGGTTCCCCACCACTGATTATTACACCCTAAGGTTGCGGCATGGGCCGATGATTAAGAGAATGCTCCCTCGAGACGAGCACCCTTGTAGCGTCTAGTGAAATATTGTGCCACAACTTGTCTGTTGATACATATTTATGACTTGATCGCTCCCTTTTGCACCTTGTCCCCTGCCTGATGAAACACAGTTTGGTCGCCTACTCCGATTCAGAAATTTCGGACAACAAAATACCCGAGCCGCCCATGAAGAAGAGGAAGCAAGTGCACTCTTCTTTTACAGCAAAGCCCAAAGCCGTCTGACTCTAACACATGCAGAACACTCCCGCCACTTGCCGCCAAAGTGGCCCTCCCTGTTCCAGTGGACGACCCATCAAAGCATCAAGGCCGAATCCGAACAACGCCTCATATCGACGGGCAGTTCGCCGCATATGTTTACGCGCCAATTTTTCCAACCCGAAGGCTGCAGCGGCTCTTACGAGGAATTTTCGAAACGATAGAGAGACAACTTGAAAGCGTCCACCGTCTAGTGCAGTTTAAGGGTGACAAACCCGTCGACGAGAGCAGTCCGGGGATACAAACCACCCTCCCGACGACCATTGACAGCGTCCCGCACCTGAGCCTAACAAGACCAATGTACCTTCGCGCACACCAGAGAGACACCCTTAAAGGGGCTGTTAAAGAGGTTGCAAATAAGGTTCCAAAGTGCGCAATTAGTTTGGTCCATCCCCTGCGTTCCGGTCACAGTACTGATCGTCCTCAGATTCAGTGCTTCTTTTACTTCATTTATGGTCCTTGACAATGATACCAAGACTCGTAGCTTCCTTGCACTTGAGATAGGAGCTGGATATAATTTGGTGAGTCGAAATGAGTCTGGATTGTCAATATCTAATGGTGATAGTGTAAGGAGATGTGTGAATTACTCAAACCAACCCTGGGAGTGCTTCGACAACTTGATTATTATGAGGATCCAAAGTTTCATCTGTCGCTCGCATGGACGTTGACCACAGAACGGGCCTCTTCAACATTCACTGAGGAGCTATTGAGTGCTCTTGAAGAGGAATATGGGCTGGCTTTGCGGGAGATCAAGTTTGATATTGACATTCTGGAGGTGTGCATTGGTAAGAAGAGATCGGCATGGCAGTTAAGAACACCTCAGCAGTGATTAGCAGGGGTGTGCATGATTGACAGTGTGCCTTTATTGTGCACCTTCATTACAACATGATGTAACTCACCCAAAATAAAATAAAGGATGAGTAGTCAGTCCAGATGATTATGAATACTCTCCTTTCTGATGGCTACAACACTTGAGATTGGTGTTGCTCAGAAGAAAAGTGAGTCCCAGGTCTTTTTTCCCTCAAACTATGAGGTGTTGAAATAGCAGTGTTCTCATCACTTAATGTTCTGTGTCTGATAGTTCCAGCCACCAAGCCTTGTTGAAGATGTGTATGTTCTGTGCACCGGGGACTGAGCAATAGCAGCAAGCATTGCACTTTGTGTGCCTATGGGCAGCTGTGACCAGGTCCAGGGCAGAGCACCTGGCATGACTGGGTAGCCACCTGACCTTCTCATGTGTGGGAGGGTCTGCATGGGCACCAGGCACAACCTACTCACATGCATATTATATATCCCTGGGAAGTTGACACAGAAACCTGGTGGTGTGTGGCCAGATCAGTGTAGATATTCTTGACACATCAAATTAGATGCATGTAGACTGTCTAATCAAATGCAATCATATTGAATTCATTGTCCTATACACACTCATCTCCCTCAGTTTAGGTTGCAATTCTCAAGCTGCTAGACCCAAATTGCACAATTGCATTCCATCTACTGCCTATTTCTACATTAATTGACTAGGTACCATATTCTCACCCCCCTCCCTCCCTTTTGTGCCCTTGCACCTTGCTGCTGCACCTCATTGTTGTTGGGCTCACATCTGATGTGGCTGGGAAGGTTAAACTAGAACAAATTAGGTACATGATGATCTAATTTGAAGGTATTGACATTTGTGAGGGGTTCATGAAGTGCTTGAAGTGCACAGGGTTTGGTTGGAGGACCTGCAATTGAACCCAGATAGGAAAATTTGAGTCTTGATTAGAGCTATAGCTACAGTGAGCAAAAAAAAGTCTTACAAAAGGTCAAATTTCACTTGTAAATTACTACTCAAATAACAAAGGTAAACCTGTGGGAAATTTTATAACAAAGGTAGACATCCTGTTCTTTGCTGTGCCAAATAACAAACATTTGGCCTTCTTTGTTGATTTTTGACTTTAGGATGTGATGCATTCAATGAGGTGGTTTTTTGCACACCATGAAATTGGCCCTACATGCACACATCACATGACTAAACCTTTGTCAACTGGCCATCTACCATATATGGGACCCCCTCAGTGCAATTATACCCCCAACCAAAGTGCCCAGTGGAACACAGTGAAATATCCTTACTTTGCTTCTAATAGGTAAATCTTGCTATCAGCTGATCCCTTGGATGACTTTCAGCTACTCTACAGTCAGAAGGCTTTACTCTGATGTCAGCAGCACTGCCCTCAAGCATCATGGTTGTTATAGAACAGTATCTTGGAACAGGAGATTTGCATATTTATGCCTTGATGCATGCTAGACACTTATTATTTAGCTGCAGAATAGTTATATAAGTTGTGGTATTTATTGTACAGTGAGCAAAAAAACCATCCCACAAAAGGTCAAATTTCACTTGTCAAATATAAACCCATGGAAATTTAGTATAACAAAGGTGATATCCTGTTCTTTGTTGTGCCAAATAACAAACATTTAGCCTTCTTTGTTGATTTTATATTGACTTTAAGATGGGACCCATTTGATGGGACAGTTTTTTTGGCATGCCATAAAATTTGGCCCTACATGTACACTGATCATGACTAAACCTTGAATATTATGCCAACTGGCCTTCTACCATATATGGGATCCCAGTGCAATTATATCCCAGCCAATATGCCCAGTGGAACATAGTGAAATCTGCTTACTTTGCTTCTAATAGGTAGATCTTGCTATCAAGTGGTCTCTTGGGTGAATATAGCTACCCTATGGTCAGAAAAGGCTTTACTCTGATGTCACCAGCACTGCCCTCAGGCAGCATGGTGGGTACCAGAACAGGCTCACACCTAAGGATCAACTCCCCCTCATTAGAAAGTCAGGGTCTGGAGCAGTCAATCTGCCTCTCAACTCAAGAAATCTCTGGACCTGGATCTCATGATATGGGTCATTAGACATATACCCCAGAAGAAAAGGTCCAAGTCAGTTGACAAGAGGAAACAAGTCTCTGTCCAAGATTTCACAAGCAAAACTGTTATGTTTTGTCTGATGTACATATATTACAGTATTATTTGATATTATCACAGTAGTACTTCTGGATACACTATATTCTGAGTCTGAGTCCCTGCTTCCCCTTGTGGAAATAGAACATGTATCTGATTTTTAGCAGTGGCCCTAGCTTGAGAATGCAACATAGAGTTGGCCATTTGTGAAGACAGGTCATTATGGTTAAGTGATTATTGCTGATCAGTTCATGTCAGGCCATGCTGACATCTCCCACCCACAACCTCCACATGGCATGCAAGCACTGAATTGCAGTTGATATCACANNTGTTCTTCCACCCATAGTTTAGCCATACCTTCCCCTTACTTCCCCATCATTCCCTGCTTCCTGTAGATTTCAGTAGTGAGCCCATATGGTTACTGCATGGCTTCTGCCTCTTGATTTACTTCCCTCCTTTTCCTGTATGTTCCAAATTCTGCTTCTTCATGTGGTTCACTTCACCATTTCAACCTCACTGTTCACAGGTCTTCCAGGTGATGGGTCTCAGCTTTTGTATTTAAGGATCATGGTACATGTTATAGAGAGCTCAGTCTGAGAATCAATCTGGGCTCACCCATTCTTCCTCATACAACACCCTCTCCAATATTCAGTCTCAGTATCCTCTAAGGCCCTGTGGCTGAAAGTGATACTCTTGGACACTACCCAGCATTATAACACAGGTGTATGCAGGTCAATCCCTACATGGTTGACAGATTGTCATTGGCTTTTGTTGATTGTCATTACTGGTCATTGCACAGGCATGGCAAACTGGGAATTGATGGCATGCAAGGATGAAGGTAAGGTCACTCTTACATGAGACAGGATGATGTGAGAAATGAGCATTGGCTTTCCATCATGTTCACCTCCCAAATGCAACCCTCAAGGACATAACCAATTCTGATTTGTCCACCAATCTTGATTCTGATTCTGGATCCTTCAAGAACTCTCTTTTTGGCACCATCAAGATGAGCATGGCATTCCAAAAACAAAAGGCTGAGCAATCCTATAAACACCACCAGCTGCAAAGCAGGGCAATCAGAGAACCCAAGGAACAAAAGGCCATGACAATGCCCCACTCTCCCCACACCCAACCTGTTCAACCCAGTGAGAAACACCACCCATGGCAAGCACAAACAACAGAAGAGCCCACCACATCAGGCACTGAACCAGGCAGCATACCCTACCATACTTGAAAAACATCTTGTAAATAACCCCCCTTCTTGTCATAACCCATGTGAATGGATTCATAGGCTGCTGGTCAGGTGGTGTCTTGGTCCTGTAATGTGTACCTGACCATGGAAATCTCTCTCTCTCTCTTTTGGTCCAGCCCTAGGGCTGGACACCACCAAACTCTGAACCTGACATTGAGATCATCACATGGGATGACCTCATCCTTTACTCAGTCACTTATTCATACAATTAGTAATATTCCATTTTGCTGACTAAAGTAGCTAGCTTTCCATGTACAGAGTTTGGCCTCTCAAAGCTCCTCATTCTACCTTCTGGCCACTACTTCTTTATCTGCCACTGTGAGAGTGAATATCATATCACACAATGCACATGACCCCTGACTGGTGGTCTGACAGGTAAAATAATATTTTGATTGCATGCCAGAATATTGGTTGGTGAGTGCAGCCTTGTAGCAAATAGGGTCATTGGCTCTCCCTGTTCCAAAATGTCATAACAAACTTGGTATCACCACTTTCTGCATTTGGAAAGTGACTACCACCTGCCTGCAACAGTCTTCTTCCAATCCATGGATCTTGTAAAAAAAACTAATTTTCAACCATCAGTTTTTCTGAGAGACACCAACTTTTGCCCAAATCTCATGACATAATATGACTAATCCTTAAATACCTGTCACCTGGCCTTCTGCAATTCCAGTGAGTACTCACAAACAGTCAAATTTCACTTGTCAGGCAAATTGCTGCTCAAATAGCAAAGTTAAACCCATGGAAAATTAGTAGAAACAAGGTAGATATCCTGTTCTTTGTTGTGCCAAATAACAAACATTTAACCTCCTTTGTTGATTTTATATTGACTTTAAGATGTGATGCATTCAATGAGATGGTTTTTGTGCACACCATGAAATTGGCCCTATACATACATATCACTTGACTAAACCTTAAATATTATGTCAACTGGCCTTTTACCATATATGGGGCCCTTCCTCTTGGTGCTGCCAGAAAAGTGAAGTACTTCAGACTTTGTTTCACTTCACTTTGTGGGAGCAACAAGCAACAGGCCAATTTCCTGTTTGGGATGATGCCAAACAAAGCACATACCCAATTTTGATGTTGGCCTCAAATCTCAAGAAAATGATTCCTCCCCCACTACCTCATCCTGTAAATATTCCAAACCCCCTCTTCATATATATGAAGACTATATCCACATCTCACCAGACATCTGATTGCCCAAGCAAGCAAGTGCTGCACTCATTTCCATTTTTGGATTAAGTGGAACTATGTGGCACCAATTCTTCCAAAACAGGGCAACCACTTTGGTTCCCTTCATTCACTTATTTATTGGCAAACTATCTATATATTAACGAAATCTATATATTAACAAAATAGTATGACAGGTGACATAAATCAGTGACATAATTAGGTGATTGGCTCCAGCCTCTCGCTTAATGGATTTCTTCCCACACAGCCACTGAAAAATTTCACCTTCGTAAAACCTTTTTAATAAAATATGTAGATAAACAGATAAATGGTAAAATAAATAAATATA